>Ga0163108_10003875_pt1 | contig 10618 bp, 5 predicted proteins | sample Fk1155metaG_FD_109644 | JGI IMG/M metagenome (GOLD analysis project Ga0163108, IMG submission 109644) | Marine microbial communities from the Central Pacific Ocean - Fk160115 155m metaG | ecosystem: Environmental > Aquatic > Marine > Oceanic > Photic zone | place: The Central Pacific Ocean...
AGTCTTCATCACTAAGGAACTTCTGACCTAAGGTTACCTTGTTCTTAATCTTATTCATCTTCTCTGCTAAAGCCTTCGTATCCATGTTATAGATCTCAGCTACCTTAGCATCTACTGCTTCTTTTAAATCTTCAGGTGTAGCTTTCCACTTACCTTCAATCAACCACTCAACATTCTTTGAGGGTGTCATAGCTGCAGTGATCTCTTCCAACTTAGCACCACGTTCTGTAGCGGTTTCAGCTGTAGCCAGTGCTCTCATACCTTTAGTAGGTAGCACAGCTCTAGCACGTCCGTTAGTAGTGTTGACATCATGCCGTATCCTATGGTGATCTACCATAGCTCCCAGTGTATCTCCTTGGGTGTTAGTTACTGCACGTGCCTGTGCTTCTGCAGGCTCATGTAGGATTGGATTGTATTCACCTTGATTGGTTAGGCTAAGCTCAGTAGCTTCATCAGTCAGTGAGCTAGCGCGAGCATTATTAGTCTCACTGATGTTACGTGAAAGAGCATCGTCTAGTGGCATTTCATCAACTTCGATACGTCCACGTTCTGTGACTAGTTCAGCTAACCGTAGTTCATCTGCTTCACCTAGTTCATCAAGTAGACCGAGTTGATTAATCTGTTCATCTATCTCTTTAATAGCTGGGCTAGTGGTTTGCTGTATAATGTTATCAGCAGCTTTAGTTAACTGCTCTACTCCTTTAGCGTTCTTAGGTATAGCAATTAGACCTGGATCCCATTCAACCTGTGTACCAGGTTTAACACCTCCTTTCAGTAGATCATGCTTCTTTATGTCATGTTTATGAATCCAAGAAGCTGCGAATTTATTCGCCTTTGGACGGTTCTTAAAGAAGGTCCTTAGTGCAAAGACGCCAGAGACTAACTCTCCAGCAGCAGCGAACCCTGCGTTCTCAAAAAGATTAGACAATCTCCTTTCGTCAGGTCCTGCTCCTTCTCTTGTAGCCCACCATATATTCCAACCGAAAGCATCATTCAATGCTTTAGCTGCGTTCTCCTCTTCAGCAGATGTAGAAGCAGCTACAATAGTTGTATCAATACCTATACGTGCTGCTACTGCTGCTGTGGTTTTCACAGCTGTAGGCAGAGATGCTGCAAATGGTGCAGCAGCTAGCCTAGGTACAATAGCTTGTGGTGCAAGTATAGAAGGTATGACAACACCAGATAGTTTACGAACTGTAGCACTGACTGGGTTGCTAGATTGAGGGTTATGTTCATGCCAGAAGTCTTTGACTGGGTTAAGTACAGTCGGAGCTACCATAGCTCCTAAACCTAAACCTGTGTCAACCAAACCTCGTGTAACAGGTACAGTTGCATCTCTAAGGCCTTCGAGTCCAGCAAATGGTGTTTCGTATCCAGCAATCCCAGTGTTAAGTAGGTTTGCATTAGCACGTTCATCAGCCATCTTAACGATGTCTTCATTGCTCAATCCTTGTGATCGAGCCCATGCTAGATACTCAGCATCACCACCTGATGCTCTAAGCGCCTCAGCTTCATCAGAAGCACCAGGTACAAAGGCTGGCCCTTGCTTACCTGCTACTTCTGGATTTATCTGTGAGGCTTCTTCTAGTAGTTGTTCTCGTTGAGCCTGCTGTTCTATGTACTGCTCATCCGCAATGTCTTGTTGAGCGTCTGCAAGTGTATATGTCATTAGTTCTTACCTCCTAAGGCACGGAACACTTTCTCTACCGCATCAGCAATAGGTTCTGGTTGTTGTGGTTGTGGTGTTCCTTCAATCCGGTAATGCACTGGATCATTAGGAACGTCTTGAATGAATCTGACGCCTGGATTTCTTCTTTCGTATTCTCTTAAAACCCCTTTCTGCTTCTCGGTAAGGCCTGCATCAAATGTGTCACCATGGTGATGTGTGCTTTCTCCAGGCTTGGCTGGTTCATGTACTATATCAGCGTCTCCTGCGTGCCAACGGTCTATTAATGATTGCTGCTTAGCAATACTACGGTGTCCTGATGTGAAGCTGCTGCGCATATCGATACCTAACTCATCACCTAAAGCGATTACTCCATTTAGTACATCTGCTGAAGGCTTGTTCATAGTAATGCTTGTACCAGGTACAGGTACAATGTTTCTGTTTGCAGCAAATGCAGATGGCATAGTACCACCTACCCCATGTTTAGTGAGGTACCTACCCTCTCGTGTAGGGGTTTCGTTATGTCTAGCGTTTATTCCCTGTTTATAAGCCCATTCAGCTTCCTGTGGTGTAGTGCTGTTCTCTTTGATTATTCCTAGAGCTTCTGTACTGGCACCAGCTGCTTTAGCCAAACGTAGTAGAGTATCACCATATGTGGCGAACCTATTTTTATTCTGCTCTTGCTTAAATATTTCTCTTGCATGGGCTGAGTCAAGTGAAGCTATTACTGTGTTCTCGTCTAACACTCCATTCGGATTACGAGAGATATTGATTATTGCTTCGATACCTTTAGTGGTACTGTTTAGGAGGTCTGGGTTGGCTTGCATCATTACTTTTAGTTTTGTATCTGGTACTACTAGGCTATCTCGTAAGTGTTCTTTAGTCAGCCGTCTGGTGGTTGATATAGATACACCCTCTATCTCTCTTTTAGATAGATTATCGCGTAAAGGCTCCAATGCAGTACCCGCACCGGATAAGCTATTCTTATCTGGAAGTACTTTCTCTGCTGCTATTTTCATAGCTTTACTCATTAACTGGGCTTTATCCGCCTTAGGATAGTTTGCAACGAGAGTATCATATTCCTCACTGGCCTGCAGTAACACACTTGACTGTGTTAATTCTAGGGCTCCTTGATCGATGTTCTGATTCTGTTTGTCATCATGAAGAGCTAATATCCGCTCATTTATTGCCCTAGTGGCTTCACCCTTATAGTTAGGGATTTTAGCGATCGCTCCAACACCAGCTTCACCCTTATCTAATGAAGGTAGAGTTCCACTTCGCCGACCTTCAAGCCACTTCTGTGTTTCAGCAGGCAGATTCTGAAATGCTCCGCTCCGCTTAAGTCCATCAATGTATGCAGGCACTTGTTCTGCTTCCATAGTCCGTACCTTCTCCTGAACCTGAAATGCTTGAACTTCATACATATTCTGTGCGGTACGTTGATTACTAACAACACCGTCAACTATTTTTTGATACCCCTCATCCCAAGCCTTTCGTGCAGGGCCACTAGGGGATTGAGAGCTTGGTGCATGGAAATCCTTATAGTAGGCATCTCTGATAGCGTTATATTGACCTGGAGTGGGATTCACTTCGATCGCATGATTAATCAACATTTGTTGAGCCTCCAAACGTTGAGCCTGGCTAGTATACTGACCGTTCTCTACTTGTAGATACGCTTGATTAACTCTCATAGAGTCTGCTACAAAAGCATCTACTCCCTTATTGTTAAGCGTGTGACTTAGGTGAATACCTACTTCTTTGTCTAAGTTTTCCTTATTAGCCCTTGTGGTGTTCTTTACTAAATTCTCATTAAGACTTGAGTAAGCTTTATCCTTCCATTTAACGATATCATCTGCGGCACCTGTACTACGCTTTATAAGTGTATCTACCCTCTGCTTACCTAAATCTAAGTCACCACCACCTGCTGCACTAAAGACAGAATTATTTACATAAGTACGCAAATCCGATGTATCACTTGGATATCCGTTTCCACTGCGGGCGTCTAGTAATGCACTGAGGTTACTTTGTGGGTTTACTGCTTCAGCTTGCACGATTGCTCCGGCTTGCCGTTGAATATGAGCCGCTGCTGCTTGGTCGAATGAGGCTTGACTGACACCAAGGTTCTTTGTAAAGTTATTCAACATATCAGGGTTAACATCTACCCCTGAATTCCACATGTTTGGGTGTGCATCCATCGCCCCCTCTAAAGCCTTAGCCTCACTGAGGCCTTTCCCCAAATATTCGTTAAATTTCTCTGCAGTACTGCCTACGTCATATATACTAGCACCTGAACCTTTGAATTTATCATCCAGCCCAGACATGAATGCCCCAGCCTCTTCCACCTGTCCTTGGTGGTGCGCTGCATATGCACCCATACCAACCTTAGCTAATGCTATGATAGCAGGTAGTGCTTTTTGTAACTCACTCTTCTCCTTAGGTTGAGCCATCTCACGTTGGAGCTCAGCCATTCTACCTTTAAACTCTCGCTGCTCTCCTTCATAAACAGCTTTATAGTTATCCAACATGAACTGAGAGTTAGTGTCTCGGTTCTGCTGTTCTATCTTAAACTTGTTATTCAGTGCACTTATGTACTGATCAGCTTGCTGTTGTTTCCGTTGAGCTGTCAACTGTATATCTCTTACCTTACCACCTGCGATCCGTAGATCTTCATTTATCTCGTCAGTAATAGGCAGGTTTAAAGCATAAGAACTAAAATTACCTGCCTGTGCATGCCCTTTGAAAGCCATTGTTTGTTATTCCTTAGATGTTAACCACCAAATAATCCTGCGATACCACCTACTACAGCACCGATACCTGCTAAATGTGGTACTCCCGTAGAAGCCCCCATTGCAAATCCATTAGCTGCGCCTGCTACAGCACCATATGCTCCACCGCTTGATCCAGAAGCTTGAGATGATGGTGCTGGTCCTGAGTTAGCTCCCCATACTGGAGGTGCACCTCTTACTGGAAGCATTGGATCAACAATCACACCTTGTGGCATTTCAATCGGTTTAGGTATTCGTAAGCCGAAGTCGGGTTGACTCAGTCTAGACATGTCAGCTTTTATATTAGCTGAATATTCATCATGAGTAATCTGTTGGATTCCCCGTTTCTGAGCACCGAAGATACTCAATTCTGTTGCTAATAGTTCTCGTTTCTGTACTTCTCTCTTCTCTTCTAGTACATCTTTCTCTACAGTTATCTTACCAGAAGCAATGTCGTTAAGCATCTCTTGATCTTTCAGAGTCTGATCAACACCAAACATCGCCATACTATAGGCAATATCATTTCTGGTTAGCATGTAAGCTTTTGCACCCCTCTGCATTGCACCAGCATTGACCATAGCTTGATACTGTCTTGTTACAGACTTACCAGTTTGACCTCTAGCTGCTATCTGTCCCTCACCTCGCATCTGCTCAATCATTAGCTTCTGACTTTCAGCAGTTGCCTGCCCACGTGCAGTCTCTCGATCAGCTGTTAGCTTCTCTTGCTGACGTTCAGCTTGTAGTTGTTGGGTGAGTCTACCAGCATCTAATTCATCTCTTTGATATCCTAGAGCCTCTCTCCCTTTCTGGTAATCTATAATATTCAGCTCTTCTTCGAAAGCAGCTTGTAGCTGACTTTCATGAGTCTTCGCATTCTGTGCGTCCACTGCATAATTTGCAGCGATCTCATTTATCCTAAGCTGATGACCATACAGAACTTCAGACTTATTATATGCTGACATCTCAGCGTTATACTTTAACTCTTTAGCAGCATTTGCGTACATGTACTGCTCTTTCTGCATAGCCTTATTGTATCTATTCTGCTCCTCTTGAGCATGTCGCTGAGCTTGGTTCTGTAATACTTGATGGTTATATCGACGTTGGGTTTGTTCCCAGTCATACTCCCAAGTATTCATATTCTGCTCATGGGCTAGATCAGCGATCTCTTCCCAATCTGGGCCTTGATCACCGCCACCGCCACCACCACCGAAGGATTCCAATCCCATACGAGCGGTGCAGAAGGTTTCTCTATGTATATTCCCTGGAGGCTTTAGAGAATCATATGATTGATTCCCTATCTCCCCAAACCATTCAAAACTATCCATGTTTCTTAGGCCTTCTCCTACGTTTACGTTGTTGTTTTGGTTTAATAGGTTTTGATATTACTGAATACTCATGCTCCCAGTTTAGCTTCCTTGTTAGACCTTTCCTGGCCCAAGCTTCTAAATGAGAACATTCAGCAGTTCTAGCAAAATCTTCTATGTTATGTAAATGTTTTATCCAAGTATCAAAGTCTGAGTCCTGGTCTACAGTCCATACTATAATGCGTAGTATACGCTTCCTTGGATAATTAACTACTTCTGCTACCAATGCACTCTTGATTTCGTCATTCTCCACTCCTACCCAAAGGAACTCCTTTTCATTAAGGATCATCTTTAGGATATCAGAGGAGTGAAGTTCACCAATAGTATGGTCTAGAGCTTCATCTATCAGATGTCTAACTCTAGGCCATATATCAGGTACGAATTCTGGTTTGACTAGTAGTACTTCTTGGGTGGTCATTGTGTTAAGTTCTTCTATAGTATCGTGGTGAGTATTGTCCCTCCCACATCATTGATGTAAGTGAGACAGGAAATGGTGAGTTACTAAAAACTCTTAAGTCAAAGTTATCTGTACGTTGATGAACGGGTACAGTGAATACTGCTGACTCTTCTAGTGGTACATCGTCTAGTAAATATTCTCCAGCTTCTTTCACTGGTTGCACATCGTACCAAGTGTCAGTAGTAATAACTACTGTTTCAGCAGGTTTAGCTAGTGTAGTACCTGATGCATCTACTGCACCCATAGGTACATTACCAGCAGTAAACGTAACCGTAGTTCTACCACTAGCGTGTGCTACATTGTAAGTTGAAGTAGGTGCTATAGCCCCATCTATCTTAACTATAATATTATCATCTGGATCTAGTTCAGATTGTGTAGTAAATGCAGCTGTACCGTTAGTACCGTTAGTGCTATCACCTGTGAACTCAGATGAAACTCCTGTATATCCTTTACTCTTCAGCTTAAACCCAATGACGCTGGATAGCCCTACTGCAAACTTCATTCTAGCAATGGTTAATGCAGCAGTGTAATCTAATAGAGTACCTTCTGGGTTCTGTTTGAAGTATGTCTTAGGTAGCTCTACATCGTAGTTAAACTTGTAACCTACATAAACATCTGTTGCAATAGACTCCCAATCCTCAGTAGGTATTTTAAAGTAAGGACCCGTACCATCAGAGCCGCGTTCAGGACTTAAGGTGAATCCTGATACAGCACCTTTTAAGATTACTACAGGAGTTAATCCAGTGATATCTGCATAAGGTAGGTACACTCTGGAATGGAAATCAGTTGGAGTTGCTGTATTATAATCTACAGAATCTGCTTGAGCATACATATCCATATAAGGATTGATCTTTGTACCATCATTAGTAACAACGATAGCATCATCTGGTGACTGACTCAAGTCAGCACTAAGTAAGGAGTACACACCATTGGTTACAGTTACCGACCACATAGTATCAGATTCAATCTCTGAAAACTCTACGGTACCGGGTAGCTGCCATTTAAACCACGCTTGCATGACCACTTGATCACCTGCAACGTGTGTCTTATGTAGATATATTGTATCCGAACCTCCATAAAGTGCTATCATGGAGTTCTGTGAATTAGCTATTAAAGTTGTCACAGAGTTAGGTAACCATTCAGAGACTACCTTACCAATGTCAAAGATGAGAGGGTTCTCTTCATTACCTCTGGTTGTCATACCAAAGACACGAGTGAAGTTAGATGTCTTACTGATGAATTTAATACTCAGTCCATCGTCTACTGGAGTTATAACTGGGTCCATCTCATAGTTAGAGATGCCACGTATAACTGATGTAGATGGTGTGAGTATCTTAGCATCAGAGAACATCACAAACTGCTGCTTCTCGCTGAACAGGATTAAGCCCTGTGCTGTCTGCAGTACACTGTGTAGTTTAGTAGGTCTAGTACTCGAACAACTCATATCAATAGGATCTGAGTCTATCGGTGTGAGTACTGATATACCGTAGAAGTTATAGAAACTACCACTGCTACTCATTATCACATTGTCTTCAGATAAAGCACCTAGCCTGTTGTTGTGGAAGAAGGTCTGTTGTATCTTCTTACCTACAAAACTTGGGTCAGGGTTTGAAGTAGCATCACCTGCTAACCTGTCAGACCATGCTACCTTAGAGAATGTGAATGCATTTAAAGTTGTATTCTGTAGCTCATGTGGCATTGTAGAATCATCTAGTCCATTAGATACATCCCATCCTACAGTCTCTCCCCAGTAACCATTACCACTTGTACCTAAGAGGGGTGTGAACTTAACATAGTATGGGTCAGCTGCACCAGTACTATCAGATCTAATCATGACCTTTCGGTCTGTTATTGATTGTGCTGGTAGATTAGCTAAGACACTAACCTCCTCCCTGAATGCTGTTATATTCTCACCGCCTTGGTCGTCTGTTACTGTGACTTCAATATCAGATGATGAATGAACCAGCTCTAATGAGGATTCAAGTGCTGTAACAGTGAGGTTTGAAATAGATGCAGCATCGATGAGCTGCTTCAACGCATTACTGTTACCGTTAGTTTCTAAGATTGATTTAGCTGTGTTAGTTAATACTGTATAACCACTATCTTCTGCTGCAATAGTAGTATGTGTAAATGTTTGAGGTGAGCCACTACCTACTTTAATTGTAACCGCATAGGCTGTAGCATACTTAACCTGCTTTAGGAATACAGTAGCATTACGTTTGTCAATTGCACTAGACTTAGTTGAATCTGCAGCAACTGCCTTAGTCCTGTTGGTAATGATAGTCGTATCTTGTACAGTTAGGACGTCATAGTTATCACGGGTTGTGTCCAGGTAAGCTATAGGGCTACCAGTATAAGTTACTGCTGCCTCTGTACCATCTGTATTCCAAATCCTGATTGGATCCGATGATGCAAATGCATTGTCTTTGTCTAGTATACATCCTACATATGATTCACCTGAGTCCCTTCTAATGAAGAACCACTTAGCATTAACTAAGTCAGGTGCGTTAGCGCTGGAGGATGTATGTATTGATTTAATCCATTTGAATCCAGGTCTCTTTGTTAACCCAAAGGTTGGATCAGGTAGTGCATTTATACACTCCCTGACTTGACCCGGCATCTTCTTATTATCTGTTTGTTTAGATACCCCACCTAAGTAGTTGGGTACTGTCTGTGTTACTGCTGCCATTAGCGATACAATGCGTGGTATGGTTGATAACTCTTATAATAATTTCTACCTGTAGGATGTCCGAAGAATGTATAGTCACCTTGATTGCATTCATACTCTAAAGCTAAAGCTCTACACTGCATCTCTTTCTGTTGTAGTATCTGGTACTGCTGACCATCACCTACAATCCTACTAGATACAATAGCTGCTGTTCTAGCTACGATGTAGTCTTGAACAGGTGTGGGTAAGTCTACCCAGTCAAAATGATATACAATGTCTAGTTTAATATCCCCATTAGCTTCACTGCTAACCTCGTAGGTGTGGTTGTACTTATCATATAGTTTACCTCCTCGTCTAACAACACTCTTATCAAAAGAGTTAGGGTTCTGTGTTAGATCTACTTGTAGCATATTGTTAGGAATAGAGTATTCCTTGTTTGAATCTGTTTGTTTAGTTACATCGAACTCTGTATTAAAAGTCCAGCCTTCAGCCTGTACTTCTCGTGACACTTGTAGCAGTGTGTTATATGCAATCGCAACGTCCGGGTTGGTTTGATCGAGCGTAGTTACAGGAGCCTGACCAACTGACGCCAGGATCTCATTAATAGCAGGTAGTTCTTCTGTAGCGTTAGTGGTAGGAAAGGCCATAGTGTATAAATAAAAAGGGGACCCGAAGGTCCCCGTGTATAAAATAAAGTTAGAATGCAGCAGCGCCTGTTGCGCCTGGAGCTGCACCTGCAACTAGTTCAACACATGCAGCAGGGTTCAGATAATCAGCGCCCATAGCCAAGCGGCCAAGGATGATATCACCTTGATACATGATTGAAACGTCACCGTTGGTAACTTGTACTTGAGGTCCGATAGCTTCTACCACACCTGCAGCTTCCTTCTGGAAGATAAGTCCACAGGAGTGTTTGAATTCGGTCTCTTCACCGTACTCATTGTTGATACCAGCTACATCATTAGCAGCATCTTCTACAGTCTCGGATACATGTGATCCTGTGCGACCTGGATCGGTTACACCTGTATTGTCGATAGCATCAGTACCATACTTAGTACCATACTTACCGAAGAACGGAATGTTCATCGATTTGTGGATGTTGATACCGGCGATCGAGACAACTCCAGTTCCATTTTGAAGTGAGGAACCTTGTACGTCACGGTTCACAAGACCATTATCACCGACCTGTTGGATCAGCTCATAGTATTGCCTGGGGTTCAACACGGCCTGTCGTCCCTGTGAACTTACACCCTTCTCATCAAGAGCAGCAGCTGCATCATAGAATGCATTAATCAGTTTATCTGCAGCGTAAGCATTAGATCCAAGGTTCGTAGTACCGACACGGATCTGCGTTCCACCTGGTTCAACTTTATTAGTAGCTGATACAGGGTGAGCGGCACGAGCACCACGAGTGATAGCACGGAAGATCAAGCGGTCATACTTCTCTGCAAGAGCGAAGCCAATTTTCTTGGCGATCTCTCCGCGAAGTTCGTAATGCGCAAGAGTCTCATCAAGTTCATATACGAATGCGCTTGAGATTAGAAGATCATCCATTACGATGGTCTTCTCGGCTACTGGCAGTGCGTTCTCTGTTCCCAAGATTGGAGTCCCAGGTTCATGGAAAGCTGCTTCCATACGACCCGTGTAGATGAACTGCAATGACTTGCCGTTCTTAAGGGTACGCTTCGTGACTAGATC
>Ga0163108_10003877_pt1 | contig 10617 bp, 5 predicted proteins | sample Fk1155metaG_FD_109644 | JGI IMG/M metagenome (GOLD analysis project Ga0163108, IMG submission 109644) | Marine microbial communities from the Central Pacific Ocean - Fk160115 155m metaG | ecosystem: Environmental > Aquatic > Marine > Oceanic > Photic zone | place: The Central Pacific Ocean...
GAGCTGGCGCAGCCGCTGATAGAAGATCCGAACCGTGTTTCGGTTCACACCTGTTATCTCAGCTGCCGCTCTAGCTGTGGCTCCTTGCTACAAACATTTCGATCATCTTTCCTCTCTGCTTTCCGCTTAGTCGACTCTTCCTTTCATACTTGCCTCTGTCATACTCTTTCCTAGCCCTTAGCTATGCCAGCCCCTAGTTCATTTAACAAAAAACAACACACACAGCAGAGGTCGGGCAGAAGTGCCCGGCCTCTTTTTAATTGCATAATTAAACAGAAAAAGAGAGAAGTCGTTTCTTGCAGTGAATAGCCACACAGTCCATTGAGACCCTAGAGTCAAACTTGGAAACAATTAGTTCAAGGAATGGAATATATAATCTATCTACCTTTGCGATCAACTCATCAATTTCCAACTATTTTCATCAAAAGCAAGAGACTTATAAAGGTTCTCGAGGCTGCACAACGAACTCAAAAACACCAAGACCACGAATAAAACCGAGAATGAAATCAACCGAAGCAATCAATATAATTTTTCTCTGTTCAGCCATAGTTTACTGCATTGGCGATGCAAAAGCAGAGCCTTGGAATCAATATCGTGGCCCGAATGGCTCTGGTGTCGCAAAAGCCAGCCGGCCCCCTGTCAAACTTTCCGAAAATAACTTGGCTTGGAAAACCGACCTTGCCTCCGGCCTCTCTTCGCCGGTTCTGTCCCACAAACGAATCTTTCTTACCGGCTTGGCAAACGGACGATTGGTCGCCATCGCAGTCAATAAAGACAACGGAAATATCGTTTGGCAAAACCAAGCACCCAAGGTCAAACTAGAAAAAGTTCACAAAGCCAGCCATCCAGCAACACCGTCTGCTGTCGTTGACGGCAACAGAGCATTTGTCTACTTCGGTTCCTTCGGCTTGATCTGCTACGACCTCGACGGGAGGGAGCTCTGGAAAAAAGCGATCCCAACGCCCAATACACTTTATGGCATGTCCACATCCCCGATTCTCCACGGTGATCACCTCATTCTGGTTTTGGACAACGATGCAAACCTCCCCGGCAGCCGTCTGAGCCAATCCAGGATCATCGCCTGCAACAAAACCAACGGTGAAGTTTCTTGGGAAATTCCGCGCCCGTTCCACCGCAGCGGCTGGTCAACCCCGATGATTTGGGAACATGATCTCGGAACCGAACTTGTCGTCCTGGGCAACGGCCGCGTGAGCGGTTACGACATGAAAATCGGCTCGCAGAAATGGTTCATTCCCGGCTTCTCCCGCGAAACCATTTCCACCCCGGTCGCCGGAAAAAACATCCTGTATGCCTCCTCCTCGAAACTTGGTGGTGGTGCGGACATCAGGGTCGACCCATTGCCGTTTTGGGAGGCCGTCATTCATTTCGACCAGAACGATGACGGGAAAATTGAACGAAATGAAATGACCAGCCACTTCACTTTTCCCATCCGGCCCGAGCTTCCACCGGGCCATCCCGGTTTCGGCATTCCGCTTCCTGAAGACAAACGGAGGCGCCAGGAACGACTCGACGGAATATTCCGCGGAGTCGACCGCAACCGGGACAAATTTTGGACCAAGGAGGAATTCATCGCGAACATGCGGGGCGGCCGGGGTAAACCGCTGCTGATTGCCATACGCCCCGGCGGCCAGGGCGACATCACCAACACGCACTTGAAATGGGAACTCAATCGGAGCATCCCTGAAATACCCTCTCCTTTATTCTACAGCAATCTCATCTATATGGTTCGAAACGGCGGCCTTCTCGCAGCGGTCGAAGCCACCAATGGAAAGCTGCTCTACCGCGAACGCCTCAACGCGCCCGGCCAATACAGTGCCTCCCCCGTCGCCGCAAACGGTCACATTTACCTCGCCTCAAACCGGGGCGTTATCACTGTTGTGAAAGCTGGCAGGCGATTCGAAATCATGCACCAAAACAATTTGATCAATCCAGTGTTCGCCACGCCTGCCATCGACAAAAACACTCTGTATGTCCGCACCGAAAAAACCCTCTGGGCGTTTCGTGAAAAGAAGTAGTCTGTTAATTTGTTGCCCGAAAAAATTGCTGTTTACTTGTTGGTGAAAACGTCTTTGGGCTCTTCGCATTCAGTTTTCGCCATGGACCCGCGACGACTAGCGCATATTCAAGATTGCCCTGGAAGGTCAACGTCAGCGTTCCATCTCCGTTTCGAATGCCACTTAAGATGGGTTTTGGCTGGGCGACTTGAAACTCGGTGAAAACCAGGACCTTGTTCGAATCATCTTGAAACAACACCACCCTATACTCGCCGGCTTCGAGAAAATCTTCCCCACCCTTCCTGCCGTTCACCCAGATGTCCGCATCCCTGCCAACCGAGATTGTCGCTACTGCAGCGGAAGCGTTGTCCGCACGCTCTGACAACGAACGGCTCAACTGGCTTTTCAGCCGATCGACGATCCCCTTGAACTTCGTTCGACCGTTGAACTTGACCGTCAATTCCTTATCCAAGTTCACCAGTGCATCGGACAACCGAACTGTAATCCGGTTCGTTTGCTTGGCCGTGAGACTGATCGTCTGCCCTTTGGCAGTCGCCTCAATGCGACGCCAGTTCGCGTGATCACTTTTCGCAACACCTAGCCAGTAAAATCGAGTTTGGTTAACACTGTCCTGTCTCCAAATCACCTTACCCGGCCAAGAATTGCGCGTGAACTTGGCCATCCACGGAATTGATTCGGCATCCCTCAAGTTCATCCAGTGCCCCAAGCCGGGATAAATACGCACCCTGTGTTCATATCCACCGGGGTCGGCCTTCCTGAGGTTTGAAAGCAAGCCCTTCCACTTTTCAGCCATGCCATTTCGGTTGTAGGACGAGTCGTTGGCCCCCATGAACAATCCGAAACCAATATTTCGCAGATTATCCGGTTGGGCGTCGTTGGGATGTCCTGCCATCATTGATGCAGCCGCCCACCGATCCGCCATCCTCGGCCCAATCTGGTACACCCCATCCCCTCCTGCAGAATAGCCCAGGATATAAACCTTTCTGGGATTCACCCGGTTTTTCACCACAAAGTTCTCGATCAACCGGTCGAACAGCGGTGTGATGTGCGGCTGAAACCACATGTTCCAAGTGTCTGTTGGTGCCCGAGGTGCAACATAATACCCCTCCTTCGGTTGATAGAGTTGAATCTGGTTTTGCCACTGCTGATCGTTTACCGAAGCCGGAGCACTGCCGCCACCATGCAGGGAAACCCAAAGTGAGCGCCCATCCTTTGGTTCACTCCCGAAAACTTTTTGGGCATAACGTAATGTCTTGCCATCAAGAGTGATTTTTTTTGCATTAATCTCCCTCGCGCGCTCCTTGCTTAGCAAGTTTTTATGCTTGCTCCAAAGAGTGGCCAGTGATGTTTGCGCAGCTTTTTTTGACAACCCTCTTTCGGGAAAGCTCAACGAACCAGAAGCCAAGCCGGTATAGCCAACCGTTGTGCCATCAACATAAAACCAGGTTTCTGCGTTGTTTCGATTCGGTTTTCTCCCCTCCCTAAAAAGACCGATCCAATCCTTGCTGTTATTGGGCACACCAGAAAAAGTCACGACAATCCGTTCGCCGATTTCGTATGAGGAACTGGAAAGCGAAAGTTTCGGAGTTGCCTGGATTGCTGGAACAAATACAATAGCTAGCAAAAAATAGAAGCAGCGAGCCTTTGACTTGAACTTGCTGTGCATCAACTCTTGCAGGGCAATATTTGTTCCACTTTTATTGTCCCGTCCTCGGAACAAGTTGGTCGGGCACCGGCTTGACGCTGACTTTCAACGTTTCACCCAACTTGGCCAAACGCTTGACGATCTCCGGGTGCTTAGCAGCCAAGTCGTATTTCTCTGAAGGATCCTCGCCCAAGTGGTACAGTTCCGGCTTGGCCAACGGCTTGGGGTTGATGCCGTTTTCCTCACGAAACTGCGCCTTGTAGTTACCGGAACGAACCGCGCTCAACTGCGCTCCACCGAAGTAAAACATCTCCCGGCGGGGACTTTTGCGACGGTTCAGCAACACCTCGCTCAAGTCGTAGCCGTCGATTGCACGGTCGTCCGGAGTCTTGACCCCTGCGAGGCTGGCAAACGTCGGCAGCACGTCGAGCGTGCTGCCCATTTCCTGTATCACTCCAGGCTTGATGTTACCCGGCCCCCAGAAAATTGCCGGCTCGCGCATGCCTCCCTCACGGGTGCCGCCCTTGGCACCGCGCAACAGGCCGGCTGAGCCACCGTGCGTCTTGAAAACCTCCCACGGCCCGTTATCGGACGTGAACAACACAATCGTTTTCTTGTCTATCTTCTCTTTTCGCAACGTGTTCAACACCTGGCCAACCGACCAGTCAATCTCCGAGATCACGTCGCCATAAATCCCGTTCAGGCTTTTGCCCTCAAATTTCTTGGATCGGTACAGTGGGATGTGCGGCATCGAGTGTGCGAGATAGAGGAAGAACGGTTTCTCCTTGTTGTCCTTGATAAACCTGATCGCCTGCTGGGTGTAACGGCGGGTGATGGCGGTTTGATTCACCGGCCGTTCGATCTCCTCGGCATTTCGCAGCAACGGCACCTTATAAACTGACCATGGTGATGACTTGCCGATTTCCACCCAGTTGCCCTTGATCGATGAATCACGATCCATATCGTTGGAGTACGGGATTCCGTAGTACGAGTCGAAGCCCTGCGTGATTGGCAGGTGCTTTGGTAAATGCCCCATGTGCCACTTACCAACCATGCCAGTACTGTAGCCGGCCCCCTTCAATACCTCGGCAACTGTAATCTCGCTCTGTGGCAGGCCACCGGCCGAGTCAGGGAAAAGCACCACCCGCTTGCTTGATGCCATGCCGGAGCGCACCGGCAAACGCCCGGTCATCAATGCCGCGCGGCTCGGCGTACAGACCGGCGCTGAGGAATAAAACTGCGTCCACTTCTGCCCCTGATGCGCCATGCGGTCGAGGTTCGGCGTGTGGATGGTCGGATGCCCGTTGCACGACATGTCGCCGTACCCTTGATCGTCGGTGAAAACCACAACGAAATTCAACTGCTCTCTGGCCAAACCCGACGCGCTAAAACCAAGCGCCAAAGCCAAGCCAAGCCAAGCCCACTTCAACTCGTTCAAAAAGCAAAAAGTCATGCGCGGCAACCTAATGAACACCACGCCCAGTTGGAAGAAAAAGAGGCCAAATCAAACGCTTCGTGAGGCAATAAAAAAGTGGGCTTTTCTGAGCAGCCTCTGAAATGTAGTGAAAACAAAGAGAAACCGGTTGTTTCTAGTCGGAATGTGCAAAAAAACTATTCTTCAGGCAGGCCTCGCATCCAAAGCGGCCAGGCTGGCCGATAGGCTGTGTTGGTTTTTTTATGCCATTTCAGTCCCCACAACGCCTTTAACCGGTTGGGGCGCACGGACAGATCCATCATGCAACCGTTCGCGAATCCATCGTGTCGGTTTAAACAAAACCGCCCCATTCCATGGATCAAGGAATTCTCAGTGGGAGGAGGTAGGGCGTTGGGTCCGGAATCATAGGGTGCGCCCCCCCAGCGCCAGCATTCCATGAAGATGGGGATATTATTCAGGTCTACCCCGGCCGGGTTGATGGTTCGCCAGTTATTCTTCACCGGGTGCCCCCATAACTGGCTCATGACCGGGGGAATGTTGTAGGCCCAATTGTTGATCCCGTAGCTGCCCCGGTAAACATCCTTGACCTTGGTGTAGGAATTGACCGCGTCCCATGCAGCCAGGGCGCCCGGTGCTCCTTCCGCCTGGGACTGGGTTGCCCGAGGACAAACCCGAATCTTCTCACCTCCACCCTGGTAGTAGGGTCTCAATGGTTCCACCCAAACGCCTTGATTGGGATACATGAACTTGTCCTCATGATCCTGAGTGAACATCTGAAAGTAGATTCCCCACTGGTGAAGGTTGGACAGGCAATTGGCGGACAATGCTTTTCCTTTAGCCCTAGCCAGCGCGGGCAACAAGAGGCTCGCCAGGATCGCGATAATGGCGATCACCACCAGCAACTCGATGAGGGTGAATCCCTTTTTCAGAGTCGGTTGGTTCATAAAGGAATGCATCAAGCGTATCCGGGTAAAGCACTATTCCCGGCATGCTATTTCTTTGATCGAAAATACTTCATGGGTGAATCCAATACCACCGTGTAGGGCGGGACCACTCCGTTCACCTCCGACCAAGGTCCCTTCAACGCCGGTGCCGATTCCAGTGTGCCAGTAAACTCGATGACGACTTGGCCTGCATCATGGCTGATTGAGATCGTTGGCGGAGTTGCATCCGAATTGATCAATGTCAACTGCAGGGTTAGCGTGTTCAGGTTGCCCGTCCCGTAATCAATCTCAAATTCGTGGCCCTGGGCGTTTGTGAATTGAGTGCCTTGCGCGAATTGACCCGTCAACGTCGTGTAGTCGATCAGTGTCCATGTATCATTCAGCGCGAACTGGCCGGTCAACATTACCGCAAGATTCGCCGCTGGATCGATCTGAAGATTCAAACCCGTGTCATTTGAGCGCTTGAGGGTGCCGACCTGATCGCCGTCAATGACAAACGCGAGGGTTCCCTGGGGACCGATCATGGACGTATCCACAGAGTTAAAGCTCCGATTCAATCCGGTCGACATCATCTCGAGGGTTCCGTTAATAATTTCAAGGAACTTGAAGTTGAATAATTCACCGGCAACCGAAACTTTCCCGACTCCTCCCTGTTTGTCGCCAATCCTTACAACCATCCCGCCTCCCTGGGAACGCAGAGCAGCTCCCTCAGCAATATTGACGGTTCCATCCCCACCTTGTCCCACGCCAACAAGGATCCCGCTGCCGGTGTGCGCTCCGCTCAACATGCCGCCCGTGACATTGAGCAGACCCGTCGTGTGATCCCCTATGAAGATGGTGGCCGGATTGTCTGCGCTGCTTGTTCCGACATCCCCAGCAATCTCGACAATGCCGTTGACTACAGCGATGTCGCCATCGAGAGGCACTCCCTGGCTCCAACGCTCGACCTCCTTCCAATTGCCTTCCCCAGTGAAAGTCGTGCCCGGAATGGGAAACGAATCCTCGCCCTGGACAATGATCTCGACCAAATCCAAAAAGTAAAAATAATTTCCAGCTAGGCTAGGATGATTGTCGAGAAAAGCCTGCCAGGCGTCCTCATCGTAGTGCCCGGCGGGCACCGCGATTGAGACGCCGTTATCCTGGATCACATTGAGCGCCCCGATAGACAGGCTCCAGCCTAGTGTGACCAGGGCATCGTTCCCCTGAAGATTGAGTGTCGTGTCCGGGCTATCGAGCCTGTACAGAATCTCAAGGTCTCCATTGATCAAGTGGATATCACCTGTGCCCAAAGAACCCTCGACATTGGCGAGCGTGTAACCTCTTGAAAAAGTCCACCCGCCGCTGAATTGGCTGTTTGACCCGTTTAGTTCCAGATTCGGACCGATGTTGTCAGGATCGGAAACACCCATGAGCACCGTCAATCCAGCCTCACCGGAAATGGTTGAATCAAGTTGAAGGTTGTTGGCACCACCGGTGATGTCGATCTGGCTGGCGGACAGGACCGACAAACCACCGTCCAAACCGAGACTTCGCCAAGCCGCATCGTGCGGCAATGTAATCGTGCCACCGTTAAGACGTAAATCCTCGACCTGTGCAACCGACTCGGACTCATGCTGCAGGGCCAGCGTCGTGCCCGATCCCCGCACCTCAAGTGATTTGCCTCCAAACGCGGGTTCCGAGGTCTCCGGGCTAGCCAAGCGCGTGGCAAAGAAGTCCATGAAAATGTAATCGCCCCCTTTGTGCGGCGCCACGCCGTCCGACCACGCCGTTGCGTCGTCCCAGGTTTCAGCATTCGTTGTCAACAGGATGGCATCGACTGGGACACCCACAATTACGGTGAGACGCGCCACACTGGCTCCTTCTGTATTGGTGGCGGCCAGAACAAAGGTCTTGGACCGATCCAATGTTATTTCAAGGGTGCCTACCCCTCCGGTCGTCATGGCACTCACGTCACCCACACCGTCAAGATCAAGCGCCCCAAATTCGCCCACCTCCCACGCCAGCTTGACCGTGCCTCCGGCGTCCATGCGGTTGGGTGTGGCCGTAAACGATGTGATGATACCTGGATCTGGGACGGCATGGCGGTTAAATTGAATCTCCACCTCCTCGGGCGTCAGCACCCGACCAAAAACGTTTAACAATGCGATTTCGCCACGGAACTGCGTTGTCCCCTCCGGTTCAGTGCCGGCACTCCCGCCTAGTGCGCCTGCGATCCCAGCAGAAAAACTACTCCAACTGAAGAGTGTAGATCGGCCATTCGGAGCACCCAGCGAGCCCTCGGAGTTAGCCGTAATCCGCCCACCGGCGGAGCCGTTGACATAGAGCGCCACCTGTTCGTTGGCTTCGTCCAGTACGGCCACAACCTGAATGAAATCAGCCGCGTCAATGTTCTCAAGGGAGACCTCTAAATCATGGGTGCGAGTCCCGTCCTGACTATTCAGGAAGCGGACAGCGCTTTGTGTGATCAGGAGGCAGCTCCCGTCATTGCCGCCACCGGTCTCGAACAGGACCTGGTGCCCGTCATCCAACGCATCTGGACGCATCCAGATCTCGAAAGTGATGCCTCCTCCCGGGAACCCCAGTGCATCCCCCCCCGAATCGTTGCTAAATCCTGTCAGGCGATTGGCTGCCGTAAAGTGAGTGGTGTAACTCGTGACGGAAGTGTCGAGCATATTACTCTTGAGATCAAAGTTGTTCACTCCAACCTGGTCATTGAAAAAACCGTCCACGTTTCCGGAAGCCGCGGCGTCGTAGCGGTTGATGATTGCAGCCAAGACCGCATCGACTATCACGGTCACCTCAGTCGTCACGGTTCCGTAGGCGTTCGAAGCGGTCAACTCGTAGGTTGTTGTCTCACCGGGTGTCAGGCTAATCCCCCCAACAGGCTCGACGCTGCCAATGTCCGGGGCGATGGATATGTCCGTAGCCCCGTCCACCTTCCACCTGAGGGTCGTGCTATCGCCCGGCACGAGCAATGTTTCGCCGGCCTCAAGAGAACCGATGTTGGGAGGTTCCTCAACTACAACACTCACCGTGTCGGTGATCTCAACCCCGCCCTTCCTGAGGGTCAGTGTATAGGTGGTCGTCTGAGCAGGCGACACCTCCACACTGCCACGTCCGCCCGCTGTGCTGCCGGCAACATCGCCGATCCCCTGGTCAATGCCCAGACTATCGAAGGCGCCCACCGCCCACCCGAGCGTGCTTGATTCTCCGGCTGAAATTGCCGATGGCTGAGCTGCGAGTGTATTAATCTCAGGCGCAGCGGCAGTCGAGGTCAGCGTAATCTTCAACTCTTCGTCCAGACCAAAACCATAATCGATGTCAAATGTGAAACCCTGCTGGTTCGTGAATGAAAGCCCCTGGGCAAACTCACCGTCCAGGGTATGGTACTTCATCAGCGTCCAGGAATCACCAACTTCAAATTCACCCAACAAGGTAATGTGCAAATTCGCCTCAAAATCGATTACCATATTTAAACCATTCGCGTTGGCTCGCTCCAATGCGCCGACCTGGTCTCCCTCAATGACATAAGCCAGGGTTCCGTTGGGTCCAATGGTCGATATCGTGTTAAGTTGGTTGAACTTGTTGTTGATTCCGGTTGGCAGCATCTCGAGGGTCCCGTTTATGATCTCAAGAAACTTATAATTCAAGAGTTCACCGGCAATAGTCAGCCTGCCGATACCGCCTTCATCATCGCCTATCTTGACTCGCATGTTGCCCCCCTGAGAACGCATTGCCGCCCCGTCGGCAATGAACATTTCACCCACGCCTCCAGCGCCACTTCCAACGTAAATACCACCGTTGAGTCCCCCGCCGTGCGCTCCGCTCAACGTGCCTCCGGTAACATTCAACACGCCTCCGGTGCCCTCGCCCACAACCAGCCGAGCTGGGTTAAAAGTGTTGGCCGGTCCAATGTTCTCGCTGATCTCGCAGGTGCCGTTGATGATGGCCGTGGCACCGTCAGCCGGGATGCCGGGGTTCCAATTCCCGGCGTTCTTCCATTTGCCTTCCCCGGTGAACGTTTGAGCTGCTGATTGCACCGTAATCAGGCACAGCGCAAGCGCCGGCAGGATCCACTGCTTTGTCGGAGAGAAATGCGTCTGTGTCATGGTTTGTGCCAATATCTTTTGGATTGTGTTCATTTGACTAATATAAATTTCCTATTAGCTGTGGGCTTACAACCTATTTCAGGGCACGTCCGTAGAGCTGTGCCTCGGACGCCGGAATCGTCAGCGGACTGGTGCCATCCCAATCCGGCAGCAACTCGGTCGCATCCTGCCAAGGCCCATTCACTGTCTCCGCAGCCTGCAGCTTGCCCTCAAACGTTATCGTGACGGTCCCGTCGCCATTGTTCACGACGCTTAACGACGGCGCATCTCCACCGGCACCACTGGTCTTGATGATGGAACCGGAATTGCCATCCGACTCAATACTGAAGTTCTCTCCCTCTTCTGCGGCTGCTCCTCCTATGGTCAGTTTGCTCAAGTGCTCTGCATTAAACTGCTCTATTGTTTCACTTGCGAACACAAGCGTTGCTCCCGGTTCCAAATCTATCAC
>Ga0163108_10003879_pt1 | contig 10617 bp, 9 predicted proteins | sample Fk1155metaG_FD_109644 | JGI IMG/M metagenome (GOLD analysis project Ga0163108, IMG submission 109644) | Marine microbial communities from the Central Pacific Ocean - Fk160115 155m metaG | ecosystem: Environmental > Aquatic > Marine > Oceanic > Photic zone | place: The Central Pacific Ocean...
AAGTCAATGAAATCAACGGTCTACCCAGACCACCCCCGCGCCAGTGCTAGCTTTGCGTACCGTCACTTATTGCACTGAAAACGAGGAGACCCCTCGATGGCGTGTTTGAGGCGGTGGCGCTCGAGGGCGACGCTAATGCCGCCCCTCAAGCCTCAACACCCGGCATCGTCTTCCACCCGGCCAGCGGAATCGATGCGGATACTGTGGCCCAGGTGCAGACCACCCTGCAAAAACGCATCCTGCGCGCCTTCGTCGGCCGGGGCCTGATCGAGAAGGCTGATGCCAAAGAGATGCTGGCCTACCAGCACAGCGGCTTCTCGGTGGACGCCGGTGTCTGCATTGAAGCAGACGACCGCGCAGCCCTGGAGCGCTTGCTGAGGTATTGCGCCCGCCCACCCTTTGCCATGGAACGCCTTCGCAAAGAGGGCGCAGCCCTGGTGTACCGCTGCGCCAAACAGCGTAGCGAGCCCACCAGTGACAAGCGTGGTGCCAAGGTGGACGAACTGCACCTCACAGCGCTGGAGCTGATCGACCGCATTGCCGCCCTGGTGCCACCACCGCGCACCCACCGGCATCGCTATTTTGGTGTGCTGGCGCCGAACTCGCCGCTGCGCTCAGCGGTTACGGCCATGGCGGATGCCCAGCCAGATGCCACGGGCGATGACGCACACCGCCCCGCGCCGCTGGGCAATGCAATTTCACCCACGCCCGAACCCGTACCGACCAAGCGCCCGGCCCACTACCTGTGGGCGGTGCTGATCGCCCGCATCTACGAGGTGTTCCCGTTGCTGTGCCCGCTATGTGGCGGGCAGATGCGCCTGATCGCCTTTGTCACCGAGGGCAGGCAGATCAGGCGGATTCTGGATCACATTGGGGTGGACTCGGAGCCCCCGCACATAGCCCCAGCGCGCGGACCACCGCTGTGGGATGACTGCGGTGATGCGCAGATGGATGACGAGTTGCAAATCGAACCGGACTGGGATCTGGCCGCACAACCCGCACCCGACTTTGAGGTCGATCAGCGCATCAATTGGTGAGCGGTCAAAGCGGCGATTTTGAATCGCTGCGGGATGTCTCTGCGCTCGGTACATGCCGCGCCCAGCACATCACGCTCCTGAACATCAAGCCCTGGTGGTGAATCTGCCAGGTGGGGCGGCAAATCGACTGCTTCACGCGGATCGCGGGCGCTTCCAAGGTGCGATACTTGGCCTCATGTGGTTGGAACTCTTATCCGTGCGACCATTCGGATGGTTTTTCTTTGGCGGAAAGAGATATGGAAATCAGAGGCTTTGGTGAAATTTTGGGGGAATTTCAGTCGGGAAAATCTATTGGCACTTTCAAGCTGACCAACCTTGATGTTGCTGATTTCACCGGTGCGCGGTAAGCATCGGTGCCGCGTTGGCGCGGCAGCAGCGGGGCGATTTTTTCAAATTGCTCACGAGTCAGTTGCATTGGGGCAGTTTCGCGCCAAATCCACCGCCTTGTCAAATTGCGTTAACACGACCTAGTTCAGCCTGAAGCATCTCCGCAAGGTCACGCTGCCAGGCGGCATGCATGTCAAAACGGCTGACCAACCACAGCTCCGTGTTGACGAAGGTGTCGCCGGGATAGGTTTCCAGTGCCGGGTGCTCAGCCGCGACAAAGCTCGGTAGCAGCGCAACACCATGGCCCAGAGCACACATGCGGGCCAGCGGAGAGAAACAGTCGGTTCGGATCAGCACTTTGCCGGACAGGCCGAATTTCGACCAATCCAGGTGCGCGTAGATAAAGTCGTGATCATGGTGAAAGAACTGCAGACTCATTTCCAGCAGTGAATGGCCGGTAAACCCTGCGATGCGTGCCCGAGCACCGTCGTGCTCCAGATAGGCACGGCTGGCATAGGCACCCACCGGCACCATTCCGAGCTTACGCACCCGCAGCGAGTTGCTGTTGCGCTCGGGCCGCGCCAAACGCACCGCAATGTCTACCTGGTCTTGCTCCAGGTTCACGAAATGGGATTCTGTCGTGATGGCAAACACCAGCTGTGGGTATTTTTCGCGCAGTGCGAGAAACACTGGGCCAAAACGCTGGGCGAACACGTCCATCATGCTCACGCGAATGACGCCAGCCCCAGCCTGGGGGTCGCGCGAAAAACACCGTGCCGCCTCCTCCATGCGTTGGGCCGCATCGACCAGAGCATGCAGATCGGCTGACGCCTGCCAGCCGGTGTCGCTGCGGACGAATAAGGTACGACCCAACTGCTGCTCTAACTGGCGAATACGCCTGCGCAGGGTCGAATCATCAATACCTTCCATCTGCGCCGCTACTTCATAGCTGCCATGACGCGACAGAGCCAGAAAGGCCCGGATCAGATCCCAGGGTAGGCTGGAGGCCAGATCCCGGTTGACAGACAGGTTGCGTGCAGAAATCAATGGCATGGAAGATGGTAGAGCTAAGGCTGCGACTAGAACTTGATGCGCAGACTGGGGCTGGCGGCACGTGCCCGGCACGCCAGCAGCCAGCCGTCCGCGACATCATCGTCATCAAGCACCGAATTTTCCAGACGTTGCACCTCACCCTCCTGTAGACGGCACATGCACGAGGCGCATTCACCCACGCGGCAGGCATGGGGCGCAGGCAGGCCAGCACGCAGCATGGCGGCTAACAGCATCTCGCCATCACGCACCGGCACAGCATGATCCACGCCTTTCATCTGCACCGTCAGCAATGCATCAGGGGCATCCCCTGCTCCAGAGGTTGGCCCAGCATCAGCTTCCATAGTCGCGCCAAAGTCCTCCAGATGCACCTGCTGCGCAGCTATGCCTGCGGTCTGTACACTGGCTTGAACCGCCCGCATGAATGGCTCCGGACCGCACAGGTACACATCTGCCTGCGCTTGCCCCTCTGCCTGGGCCGAAAGCAATGCTGTTGAGGGCAGCCCTTGCTCTGCGTCGTACCAATGCTGGATCTCCAGCCTGCCATCCGCCTGCTGCTCTAGCGCCTGCAACTCTGACAGCAGCATGGCCGTGTCCCGGTCGCGGTTGGCGTAGAACATTCTGACCCGGGGGGAGCCCTGAGCCAGCGCCTCACGGGCCAGCGCGTAGATGGGCGCAATGCCACTGCCTCCGGCATACAGCAGCACGGGTGAACCCGGCCTCGCAAGCGTGAAATGACCAGCGGGTGGCAGCACCCTGATGTACTCCCCGACACGGGCCTGGTCACACAGCCAGTTCGACACCCGGCCACCCGCCACGCGCCGCACCAGCACGCTGATCGGCTGCCCGGAAATGGGCTCACTGGTGATGGAATAACAGCGCCAGTGTTCGTCACCTTCCACCGTAACGCCCAAGGTCAGGTATTGGCCAGACTGGAAGCGAAATGCCTGCTGCAGCGGCTCGTCCACCTCCAGCGTCAGCAAGATGGCATCTTTGCCTTGTGCGGCCACATCGGTGATGCGCAGGGAATGCGCCTGTATTGCCATGAATAGGTTCCTTACAGAAAGAACGAGTTATTGCCTTGCGGGCGATCGTTGTCGATCAGATTGACCTGCTTGAGTACGATTCGCAGACCGTCAGGACACTGGCGCAGTACAAAGCCGTTCCAGCCCGCAAGTACCCGGCTGTGACCCTCACGCGCTTCTACTAGAGAAAAGCTGCAGCGGGCACGCCACTCGTCGCTGCGCTCCGGACTGGCCCAGACCTCCAAGCCACTCCACTGGCGTGCGGTACGGGAGGTAGGAAATTGCGAAAACGCCAGTCCTGTGCCCAGTCGGGCCACACGGTCGAGCAGCCGTCGGCGGTCGTGGAACTCCAGAGTAATCGACCGGCGTAGGTCTGGTGCGGGGGCGGCCGCCGGAATCCAATACGCGCATTCCTCGGCGAACAGCCCCAGCCAGGGCGTGTAGGCCGCGTGGTTCAGAGCCGCCTGATCCAGGAGCCTGGATTCCACCGAGAGTAACTGGGTAATCTCGCGCTGGCGTGGCGCATCGGCGCCATCCGCGTCCGGGCGCACCACGGGCTGTGCCAAGTCGGCGGAAACGTCCGCCAGCCAGTCATAGAACGCATCTACCACGTAGAGCGAGGGGGGTTGGTGGCGGTATTCGGTGGGCTGGGTCGTGCTGGTCATGGCAATTTGTCCTTATCCATGCGCAGGCTGGGCTGTGCCTGCATCAGGCGCTTCCACTGGGCGTAGTAGTTGCGCATGTGTACATCGCTGGTCACCGGGCCGCGCACGATCCCGTCTTCGGCGTCCAGATCCTTGCCGGCCTCGTAGTGGCGGCTCATGTCCACCCATTCATCCTCGGGACTATTGAACAAGCCACGCTGGCATTCCTCGAAGTTGACCGCATCGTCCATCTCGCCCATGATGGGGAAGTCCTCTTGGGTTCGCAGGCGCATGGTGTTGACTTCGGCATCGCGGTCTTTGCGGCGCGTGGCGTGCCAATGCACAGCCGTAGTTCCCACGGTCAGTGGCTGGATCACCTGCACCTGATTCCCGATCAGGGCCAGGTTGGGAAAGATGTTCAGGTTCATCCCCGCCCCCACCGTAGTGTCGAGCACTGCCTGTGCATCCGCCCCATAGGCTTGAGCGACGTGTTGTTCGTAAGGCTCGCGACCGGGCTGCGGGCGCTGCAGTCTCCATGCAGAGCTGCCGTGCATCTCGGCCCGCTGGTCGATGACCGTGTGGCCATTGTCCAAGGCACTGTTGCTCATCTTGGAGCGGTCGGCATCGGCAAAGTAGGCCATATCGCCGCCGCCGTAGCGTTCGTTGGTCATGATCAGCAGGGACTGGTGCGAGAACGGCACATGGTAGCCATCGCCGGCGTTGTCCCAGATCAGTTTCCAATTGCACGCCAGCCGAAAACGCTGGGTACCGGACAGCTCGATGTTCTCCGCTCCGCCGTTGTGGTCGATCCAGGCGTCCAGATAGCGGGTGGCGTTGCCCAGGTGCTGAATCAAGTCCACCGCCTCGGGGTTCAGGGTGGCAAAGATGAAGCCTTTGTACACATCCACCTTGGCTGGTCGCGCCAGGTGCATATCGCGCGCCTTGAAAGCCGGGCCATAGGCGTTCTTGCCCGGAATGCCGAACAGTTGGCCACGGTTGTCGAAACGCCAGCCGTGGTAGGGGCAGGTGAAGTGGGAGGCATTGCCCTGCGTTTCCCGGCAAACGCTGGCCCCCCGATGCGAGCAGCGGTTGGAAAAGACACGAATGGTGCCGTCTTCGTCGCGGGCCACAACCAATTCACGCGTACCTATCCAAGCTTGCTTGAAGTCGTTGGGCTGCGGGATTTCGCTTTCATGGGCCAAGTACACCCAGCTGGCGGCGTAGACATGATCCATCTCGCGGGCAAAGATGCTGGCATCCGTGTAAACGTGGCGATGCACTCGGTCTTCCTGCACCAATCTGTCCCATTCAAAAGGGCTCACGGATGGCGCTGCGACAGTGGATTGACTGCTAGTCGTCATACAAACTCCTTGATTGTTGGATGGCGCTGCAGTCACTGCAGGCGCCCTTCTTCGAGCAAACGGCGCCCCAGGGCGATGATCGGCTCAGGCGACAGGGCTTGTCGGGACTCCCATTCCACGCGCGCCCACTCGGCATCGCTGAAAAACGAGCGGTGGTAAACCATGAATTTCTGTTGCAGAAACTCCCGATCCACCTCCGGATGTCCCTGGATGCCAAGGATGCGCGGCCCCACCGCGAACACCTCGTGAGGGCAGGTGGCCGATGCCGCCAGGCACACCCCCTGCTCGGGCAGCGCCGTGACGCATTCGCCATGGCTTTCAACCACGACCGTTGGCGCATCTACCAGCGCACTGCCAAGGCTTTCGCGCGCTGCGTCGGTCCAGTGCAGCGGATCGACACCCAGCTTGAACTGCCCCGAGGGGTTGCGCCCCACCTGGCCACCCAGCGCGGCCGCAATGGCCTGCGAGCCAAAGCACAAGCCGATGACGGCCATATCGTTTTTCTCGTGGGCTGCACGGATAAATGCCAGAAGATTTTTTACCATCGGATCTTCGACATCATCCACAACCGATTTTTGACTTCCACTGATAATGCAACCCGAGTAATCAAAAACCCGTTCTAAAAAATTCTCATCTTCCGGTCGAAGGACTTCCCATACTTCCCCTTCTTTTCCGAATTCAGAAATCATGTGAGACTGAAGCGCATCGTCTCCATGTCCCTGAACACACAAAATAATTGCGAACTTTTTCATGATCACATCAGAAGAGTTCAAAATATTCTCTGTGTTCCCATTCCGTCACGGGATCACCTGCCATATCAACCTGACCTTCAGCGGCTACAAATCGATCCCATTCACTACGGCGCAGGTGTAACCAGTACCGGATGAAGTCTTCGCCAAAGGCCTGTTTGAAAAACTCTGAGGATTGCGAGGATTCCAGAACATTCAGCGCTTCAGAGAGGTTGTGCGGCAAGATAGGCACATCAGCCGAGTAAGGGGTTTCCTGCAACGCGCCCGGGTCGAGCTGGCGACGGATACCATCAATGCCCGCGAACACCTGCGATGCCATGTACAGGTAAGGGTTTGCGGCCGGCTCGCCCACACGGTTCTCGACGCGGCTGGCTGAATCGCCCGGTGCGGAAATGACGCGGGCCATAGCGGCGCGGTTGTCCTTCGCCCAAGAAACACGGTCTGGCGCCAGAGAGAAAGGGCGGCGACGGCGGTACCCGTTGATGGTGGGTGTCGTGAAGCTGGATGCAGCACAGGCATGGGTCAGCAGGCCACCCACGTAGGCGCGGCCTATCGCCGACAGCGCCTCCCCATCCTGGGGAATGAAGACGTTGTCGCCCGTCTCGCGCGACACCAGCGATTGGTGCAAGTGCCAGCCCGAAGCGTAGAAGCCCTGGATGGCGGGCTTGCACATGAAACTGGCCAAGTAGCCACGGCGGCGGCAGATCTGCTTGACCGCATTGCGGAACAACACCATGGTGTCCGCAACGTCCAAGCCAGTCATCACGTCGAAGGTGGTTTCCATCTGGCTCGGAGCCCATTCATCCTCGATGCTGCGCAGGGGCATGCCCATGGCCAGCAGGTGGTGACGCACCTCCGCCATGATGGGCTCGACCTCGTCGAGGTGGTTCTCCAGCAGGTAGGAATAGCCCTTGGCCACTGGCATCACCTTGGGCGGCGCGGCGGGGGTGCCTGGGCCGCCCAGCGTTTCGGGCTCCAGGCAAGGATCCACGATGCGGGTCAGATACCACTCGACTTCCAGACCTGCCTGAAAGTCGTATCCCAAACCTTCCAGTTCCCGCAGCGCCTTCTTGTAAATTGCGCGTGGGCTCAAGGGGAATGGACGACCACTGGTCATGTAAAGATCGGCCAACAACCAGCCCGTGCGATCCGCCCAGGGCAAGATCCGAAAGGTTGTAGGATCCGGCACCATCACTACGTTGGGGCTGCCAGCCAATTCGCTGGTGCCAAAGCCACCATCCGCGGAAAAAGGATTGAAGACGATGGAACTGGCCGTATCAAAGAAGAAAGGCGCCATCGTGATTTCCGAACCACTACCGAACGCTGACTTCAAAGCAGCCACTGAGAGCATTTTTCCGCGCAGCAAACCATACTGGTCTGGCCAAGAAAGTCGGATCATTTGCAGACCTGCTGTTTCAATCTGCCTTAATACTTCGGCCGCAGCACTTTTCTGTGCTTCCGTCCACAGGCCATGTTTTTCAATGAACTTTTTGCTCACTTTGTCTCCTTGGTTTTAAGCATAACTGAGGCGAAAAATTTTTGAAAAATCAATTACTCAAAAATTTTTCTCCACGAGGCATTGTGGTGGATCAAATTTCGTTCGTGAACTTCTATTTTGCGAATTCAATTCGCAAATTTGAGAAAAATATGCGAATTGAGTCAGGGTTTTCCCTCTACAGTTGGTAGGCTTGCGAAATGAGTGAGAGCGAACGCCTCACATTTTCTCAATCGAGGCAACCAGCAGCGCGGGTGGCTGGCACCCCCACTCCAACACCGGGTGGACACCTGCATAGCTTGGGTGCTGTGCATCCAGCGCTGGGCGCAAGTCACCGCGCTCAACAGCGAACTTGTGCGTTTTGACATGCAGACCCTGCAAAACCCAGAAATCTCCGGCATCGAATACCAGCAAAGCACCTTGTTCGGCCACGACCTGCGCGAGTACCTGCTGTAAAAATAGGGGGCGCCAGTGCGCGTACTGCAATGCCAAAGGGGTGCCGTCGGTGCAAATAGAACACATCCGACCCAAAGCCCAAGGCGGCAGCAACCGGACAGTCAACCTAAATCGAGTCCTCACCGTCAAATACTTCGACAATCTTGGAATACCCCGACTCACATGACCTCAACTTCTCGAACCGCCTGGTGCGGACCCGCATGCCAGGTGGTGTGGCAGGGGTGCGGCTAACTGCATCCCATTACACACAAGTCCCCGCCGCGCTGAACTCTCTGGCGTAGCGGGCACCCTCGACAAAGATGGCTATCTCCTGCAAGCCCAGCCATAGCGTCTTGGCCCCGGGCTCACCGTCGCCCTTTCTGCCCAGAAAGCCTCCGCGCTGCGCTATCAGCCGGATCACTTCGTTGAGAGTCGGCATCTTCTTGGGCACGGGCTTTTTGTTCAGGATGAACGCCGCTCGCCATTCATCGGGCTCGAACACCAGCCCAGCCTCCAGATCGGGCACCGTGCGCCCCAGCCGCATCAGCCGGTTGATGCGCCAAGCAATCACCATGTAAATGGCCAGCGCCGACTCCAGCCGGTCTTTGTCTCCCAGCTGCAGGCGCTCGACCCGGCAGCCTTCCTTCAAAATCAGAAAGAACAGCTCGATTTCCCAGCGCGCACGGTACCAGTCGATCAGCTCGCTGGCTTGCTCCAGACTGTTGACTTCTCGGTTGGTCAGCAGGCGCCACTGCACCGGCTTGGCTCCCTCTGGCGCATTGATCTCGGTGGCAATGACGCAGGTCACTTCGATACTGCCCTTGGCATTGCCCTTGAGGCTGATGCGTTGCACGCGGATGTCTTGTTCGACGGTGCGGCTTTTGCGCCCCCGCCCAGCGGGCAGCATGAAGCGGATGCGCCCCAGCGGCGTTTGTGCCATCACCTGGTCCCACAGCTTGCCCCCACCGGGCAGCACCCGGTTGTGCTGGCTGCGCACCAGGTAGTCGGCCGGGTAGCCCAGATCGCGCGCCTTGAGCATCAGCTCCAGGATGTCTGACTCGCGGTCGCCCACGCACACGTGGCGCGTATCGGGCAGCTGCTGCGCACTGTCGGCGATACGCTCGTAGCTTTCGATCCAGCGGCTGCTCTCGCACAGGCCAGGGCGCTTGCCGTCTTTGCCTTTGAACTGGCGTGCCCAGGTCCAGGCGTTGAAGACGCCCAGCGGCTCGCGCTCAGGGCTGACGATGTAGGTCGGGTGCAGGTACAGCCCGCGCTGGGCTTCGTAGCTCAGCGGCCCCAGGCCCGTAATGGCCTGGCCGTTGTAATCGAGCTCAGTGGTGTCCTGAATGCACAGCACCACCTTGTGCTGGGCCATGCGCGCCTGGCTGGCCTGCCAGTGCGGCGCCAGCACTTTGTCCCAGCTGACCTGTTCGTTGCGCAAGAAACGGTAGGCAGCGGCGGTTTCGGTCCAGCTGGTGCAGGCGTTGGGAATGCTCGCCGAGGGCTTTTGTCCCAGCCGCTCGGCCAGCAGCACAGCGCGCCGGTTCAGGCGTGGGTCGCCCAGCTCTATCGTCTTGAATGGCTTCGGAGGGCAAAAAAATTGCTGCGTTTCAATAGCAATTTTTGCACTCAATAAGTAACCAATCGACGTAAGTTGTTGATCATACAGGATTTGCACCCATCCCAATTGGGACATCACGAGCCCTCATTTGCGCTCAACAGGCACACATTGTCACGCTGATCCCGCAAAAACGGCCCGAAGCGCCACTCGCAATTGATGACTCTTGGCCTCTTGCTTCCTGCCCCGCCGGGTCTTCAAGCCGCTTAACTTGATGCGCAGGTGTTGCTTGATCCACTTGAAGAACAACTCCACCTGACAGCGATGCTTGTACAACGCGGCAATACTTAGGGGTGTCTAATTAGCGATATACCTCAGACACACGCAGCACCTTGAGCGGCAGCGGCCCGGTCGCCATCATGGCTCGCAGCAACCCGCGCAGCATCGGGCATCTGAAACACGACAACCGCATGGACCGGTGTTGGCTCAAGGGGCAAACGGCCGATGCGCTACACGCGGTGCTGTGCGCGGCCGGCTACTTGCATCCGCTGGCTGCCCGCGGGCGATTGTACGTTTGGGGCTCAAGGGTGCCATCCAAGCCAGGAGAATTGCTGACCTTGTTGAGGGAGCGCCACGTGCCGGGTTTGGAGAGCCCGACCTCCACGAGGCGTGCCCGCCCCATACAGCTCGATAAATGGGCCGTAGATACCGCTTCTCAGGCGCCGAAACAGCCGACTCCTGCTCAGATACTCTTGCGTAGTCGCCATCGTGATCTCCGTAGTTGAGGACGGAGGCAGGAGGGCGTGTCCGAATTTCTGTGTAAACGGTTCGGACTTCAGTTGACGGAGATGCGGTCTCCGAACTGAATGGTACCTGCGCACCAACATGGCGAAGGAAAAGATCACGGGCATTTGGGCCGAGGCAGCGGCCATCCTG
>Ga0163108_10003881_pt1 | contig 10610 bp, 9 predicted proteins | sample Fk1155metaG_FD_109644 | JGI IMG/M metagenome (GOLD analysis project Ga0163108, IMG submission 109644) | Marine microbial communities from the Central Pacific Ocean - Fk160115 155m metaG | ecosystem: Environmental > Aquatic > Marine > Oceanic > Photic zone | place: The Central Pacific Ocean...
GAAGGTCTTCCTATTCCTAAATCTTCAAGTTTTTTTACTAATGACGCTTCAGTATATCTTGGAGGGGGTTCTGTAAAATGTTGAGATGGTATAGATTTATTTAAAAAAACTTTTTCATTTTCTTCCACTTTAGGAATATTATTTTGAATATCCTCTTTATGTTCATCATCCTTATCTTCAGTATAAATTTTTTTATATCCATCAAATACAATTGTAGATCCTGTAGATTTAAACTCTAAAACATTTTCATTAGAACCTATAAATATAGAAACTTGATCAATTTCTGCACTTTCCATCTGAGATGCCATAGTTCTTTTCCATATTAATTCATAAAGCTTTTTTTGTTTTTCATCTAAGTATTTTTCCACATCATTTGGCTTCTTAGATATACTGGTTGGTCTTATAGCTTCATGAGCTTCTTGTGCATTTGCAGATTTATTTTTATAAATTTTAGGGCTATTAGGAAGATACTTCTTTCCATAAGAGCTTGAAATTAGGTTTCTAGTTTCATTTATTGAGGTTTCTGAAATGTTTAATGAATCTGTCCTCATATAAGTAATTAGCCCTATAGTTTCTCCATTAATATCAATGCCTTGGTAAAGGCTTTGTGCAATACTCATAGTATTTTTTGCACCAAAGCCTAATTTTCTTGATGCTTCCTGTTGTAATGTTGAAGTAATAAATGGAGGAGTAGGGTTGCTTTTTACTCTTTTCTTTTTTATAGATTTTATAAAGAAAGATTCAATACTTTTAATTTGATTCAGTGCCTCTTCAGCCATTGCTTCTGAATTTATATCAAATTTTTTAATTTTTTCATCGTTAATACTCGATAATACAGCTTCGAAAATTTCATCATTAGCATTTTTAAATAAGCTTTTTATATCCCAGTATTCTTTAGAGTTAAATACTTCTCTGTCTATTTCTCTATCACATATAAGTTTTAGGGCTACTGATTGAACCCTACCTGCTGATTTAGCTCTTGGAAGTGTTCGCCATAAGACACTTGATAATTGATAACCCATAAGATAATCTAAGGCTCTTCTCACTCTTTGAGAATCAATCATATTTGAATCTAAATTTCTTGGGTTTTTAAAGGCGTCTAAAATAGCATTTTTCGTAATTTCATAAAAAACAACTCTTCTGACATTAACATCTAATAATTTTTTCTTTTCAATTAAGTAAGTTTGTATATGCCAAGCTATTGCTTCTCCTTCTCTATCAGCATCAGTTGCTAGCCATAAATTATCTCCTTCAGAAATTGCTTTTGTTATTTCAATTAAACCTTTTGAATTTTTGTTTAATTCATAATCCATATAAAAATCTTTTTCAGGTATTACTCCTTTCCCGCCTTTTTCTTTAAGGTCTCTTATATGACCAATAGATGCTAAGACCTTATAGTCTTTTCCTAGGTATTGATTAATGGTTTTTGCTTTCGCTGGCGATTCTACTATAACTATATTCATTAATAACTCTTCAATAATTTTTAATAACTATTTTCACAAATAATAATCTTTTCAATTTTAGGCAAATTATTTTTTAAAAAAATTAATTTATATCTGATTCCGTATTATTAAATAATCTTTTAATATTTGGAATATGTTTAAGCCATATAAATATTGTTATAATTGAGAATAAATATATTTCTTTATAAGTAATTATATAATTTTTACTTATTATTTCAGTAAGAGACATTTGTTGAAATGACCATAAAAATATAAGGCTAGATAAACTTGCAATAAGAGCTCCCAGAGAAGATTTTTTTGTGCCTAATGCAACCAGGGTCCATATTATAATAGAGAGTATTGCAATAGGATACGAGATAAATAATAAAACTCCAGCTGAGGTAGCAATACCTTTACCCCCTCTAAATCTAAGAAAGGGGCTAAACATATGCCCTAAAATAGAGAAAAATGAGCTTAAAATGTAAAGTGTAATTAACACATCATGATTAAGAGAATCAGATAAAGTAATTTTTATGATAATCAAGATAATTAAGCTCTTAAACAAATCTAAAACTAAAGTTAGGAAAGCAAGTAATTTATTTCCTGTTCTAAGCACATTTGTCGCCCCAATATTTCCTGATCCAATTTTTCTAATATCCCCGTATCCAAAAACATAGGTTATTATTATGCCAAAGGGAGTTGAGCCTAATACATAGCTTGTAAGTAATAAAAATATTATGTAATTTGAAGAAATTAATTGTTGTAAATCGCTAAAAATAAAATTCATTTTATATACTTTTAATTTTAAATTTTGATGATTTGTACATTAATCTACCGTCAACAATTGTTGCTAATACTTTTCCTCGCATATTATAATTTTCATAAAGAGTATTCTTTGATTTGCTTTTTATTTTATCTATATTTAATTTGTATGAGTAATTTGGGTCAAAAATAAGTATATCTGCTGGGTAATTTTTTTTAAGCATTCCAGATTTTAAGTTGAGGAGTTTTGCCGGTTTATTACTTAATTTGTCAATAATGTCTATTATTTGCATTTTTCCTTTAAAATGTAGCTCCATTGAAAGTGGAAGTAATGTTTCTAAACCAATTATTCCAAATTCAGCCTGTTCAAATGGTATTCTTTTGCTGTCCTGATCTTGAGGAGAGTGATGACTAGTGATTAAATCAATGTTTCTATTAATAAGAGCATCAAAGATATATTTTCTGTCTTCTTCTTTTCTTAATGGAGGAGTAACCTTAGCAAAAGTTTTCCATTCATCTACAGAATCTTCAGTGGAATTAAAATAATGGGGAGACGTGGAACAGGATACGTTAAGGCCATTTTTCTTAGCTTTATTTATAGCTAATATAGCTTCTTTAGTAGTTATATTTATAAAATGAATTTTTCCTCCTGTATTTTCTATAAGCCTTAAATCTTTTTCAACTTGGATTATTTCTGCTACTTTTGAAATACCTGGTAAGCCAAGTTTACTTGCTAAAGCACCTGAGTTCATTGCTCCATTAGCAGATAAGTCCTTATCTTGGGGGTGTTGCACGATTAGAGCATCAAATGTTTTTGCGTACTCTAATGCTTGCTTCATTATTTTTGTGTTACTTAATGCTTGGTCTCCTTCTGTAAAGAGTATGGCTCCTGCTTCTTGTAAAAGGCCTATTTCAGTTAATTCTTTACCTTGTAATCCTTTAGTGACAGAAGCTGATGGAAATATTTTTACACCATTTGTTTCTCTAGCACGGCGAGCAATAAATTCAATAACAGATATTTGATCAATAATGGGATTAGTATCCGGCATACAAATCATGCTAGTAATTCCTCCCGATAAAGCAGCTTTTGATGCTGATTCAATGTTTTCTTTATATTCTTCTCCAGGCTCTCTTAAATGACTGCACATATCAATAAGACCTGGACATAAAATATTATTTTTGCAATTTATTATAAGATGATCTTCTGGAATAGATCCGTTTAGTAAGTTGCGTCCAACATCTTTTATTAATTTGTTATGAACGATTAGTTCACCTAAACCGTCTAAACCACTATCAGGATCAACTATTCTTGCGTTAATAAATGCTATTTTATTATGTTCTTTCTTTATCATTTTTTATTATTTAAATTATTATTATTTAATAAATGTTCAATTACAGACATTCTAATTGCTACTCCTAATTCTACTTGTTCTAAAATTAATGTTCTGTTTATATCGTCCGCTAACTCACTATCAATTTCTACTCCTCTATTAATTGGTCCTGGGTGCATAACTAACGCGTCTTTCTTAGCAAAGTTAAGTTTATTACGATCTAATCCATAAAATCTGAAATATTCTTTTGCGGAAGGTATATAAGATCCTTGCATTCTCTCAAGTTGCAGTCTTAGTATCATTACAATGTCAGCATCCTTAAGACCTTGTTGCATATTGGTATATGCTTTAGCTCCTAATAGATTATTGCCATTAGGTAAAAGCGTAGATGGGGCTATAATATTCACTTTGGCTCCCATTGTTATTAGTAATTTAATATTAGATCTAGCTACTCTGCTATGAGCTATATCTCCGCAGATAGCAACTTTTAGATTCTTTATTTTACCTTTTCGGTTTTTAATTGCTAGAGCATCTAATAATGCTTGTGTAGGATGTTCATGTTTGCCGTCCCCTGCATTAATTACAGAGCATCTAATTTTATTTGCTAATAAATGTGGAGCACCACTAAGTGAGTGTCTAATTACTAATATATCAGGTCTCATAGCATTTAAAGTCATAGCTGTATCAAGTAAACTTTCACCTTTTCTTATTGCTGAGGTTTCAATTTGCATATTAATAACATCCATACCAAGTCTTTTTGCAGCAAGTTCAAAAGATGTTTTTGTTCTGGTTGAATCTTCAAAAAATAGATTAACTAGTGTTTTTCCTTTATAACTTTGTTTAATAACATTATTTTTATTTTGTTTAACAATTGAATCTGCCCTATCTAATAATGAAGATATTTCTTTTTTAGTAAGTCCTTCAATTCCTAGCAAGTGCTTTTTGAAAAAATTATTATTAAAAATATTTTTATTTTGGGAGGTATAAAAATTACTAGGAGTTACTTCGTTTTTAGTTTCTTCTAAAATTTTCTTCATAATGCTTTGTTTAGGAATTCGATCGCCTGAAAGGTATCTTGAAAGTGTAGCAGTAGAAATATTAATTTTTTTAGCAAAAGCCAGTCTTGTTATTGAATTATCTATCAGCCATTTATTTAAAACATGCATATAAACACCTAAATATTTTTCATATAATTACCGTTTTGGTAACTAAATGTCAATTTTTATTTTTAAGTGTCTTAATAACCCCTTCTAAAATCCATTGAGCAGAAGAAGAATCAATAATACTTTTTCTCTTTTCTCTAGAGATATTAGCTTCTTTAATTAAAAATTTTTCTACTGCCTTAGTTGAATTCCTCTCATCCCATAATAATATGGGCATATTTAGGTATGAATATATTTCTTTTGTTAATCTTGTTATAGCTTGTGATTTTTTATTTGGTTTCCCTTCTAAATTTAAAGGCAATCCAATTACAATACCTTTTATATTATTTTTATTTATTATTTCTTTAATAATTATTATATCATTAGAAAATTTTTTTCTTACAAGTGTTTTTAAATTTGAAGATATAAGTTTATCTTCATCACATTTAGCTATACCAATTCTTTTGTCTCCTAAATCTAAGGAAAGTAAACTTCCTTTGGAAGGAATATTTTGTTTAAATTCTAATATATTATATGATAATAGTGTATAAAGTTTCTTGCCGTTAGACATTTTGAGTGGTAATCCATTTTTTTAGAGTAAATACTAATTAATTTATATATATTATTTATTATTAAATTTATAGAAGGAATTTTTAAATATGTCTTTAGATAAATCTACTTTAGAACGTGTAGCATATCTCGCTAGAATAAAAATTGATGATTCTGAAATTGAAAAAATGATAGCAGAATTAAATAATATAATGAAGTGGATAGAAGAACTAAATGAGGTAGAGGTTGAAAATGTGAAACCTATGACCGGAGTGTCTAATGAATTTTTAAGAGAGAGAGAAGATCAAGTTAAAGATGGTGGTTATTGTGAAAAAATAGTCAGTAACGCACCTGAAAAAATTAATAATTCATTTACAGTTCCGAAAGTAATTGAATAAATGGTAAAAATTTCAAATTTAGGAGTTGTTGAGACTTTAGATGGTCTTAATAAAAAAGAATTTTCATCTGTAGAGGTAATAACAGAATATTTAGATCTGATTGAGAAAGATTCTAAAATAAATGCATATATTCATTTTAATGCAGAAAAATCTTTATCTATGGCAAAATTTTCTGATGATAGAAGGTCTAAAAATGAGGCGCTTCCTTTAGATGGTTTGCCCATAGCTGTAAAAGATATATTTTGTGTAGAAGGTGAAAATACTTCAGCTTGTTCTAAGATTTTAGAAAATTTTGTTCCTAATTATGAATCTACTGTTACTTCTAAATTATGGCAGGCAGGTGGAATTTATATTGGCAAAACTAGTATGGATGAATTTGCTATGGGGTCATCAAATGAAACGAGTTATTATGGTGCAGTTATTAATCCGTGGAGTAAAGAAGGAGATAAATTAGTACCAGGAGGATCTTCTGGTGGTTCAGCATCTGCTGTTGCTGCAAAATTAGCTCCTATTGCATTAGGAACAGATACCGGTGGTTCTATTAGACAACCTGCTTCATTTTGTGGAGCCGTAGGAATAAAGCCTACTTATGGAAGGTGTTCAAGATGGGGAATTATAGCTTTTGCATCGTCATTAGATCAAGCAGGACCTTTAACTCGCTCAGTAAGGGATAGTGCTATTATTTTGGAAAATATGGCAGGTTTTGATAAATTAGATTCTACTTCTGTAAATATTAAAGTGCCAAGTTTTATTGATTCTTGTTCAAAATCTATTAAGGGGATGAAAATAGGTATACCTAAAGAATACAAAATAAATGACCTTTCTTCTGATGTTCAAAATATTTGGGATACAGGCATTAAATGGATACAAGATGCAGGAGCAGAGATTGTTGAAATAACTCTTCCTCATACTAAATATGCTCTTCCAACTTATTATATTGTTGCTCCAGCAGAAGCATCAGCAAATTTAGCACGTTATGATGGTGTAAAGTATGGATATAGAGCAAAAAACACAAAAGACTTGGAAAATATGTACTCTTATACTAGAGCAGAAGGGTTTGGTGAAGAAGTCAAACGAAGGATATTAATAGGAACTTACGTTTTATCAGCAGGGTATTACGATGCATATTATTTAAGAGCACAAAAAGTTCGTTCTAAAATTGTGAATGATTTTAAAGATGCTTTTAATAATTGTGATGCAATACTAACTCCCACTGCACCAACAGGTGCGTTTAAAATTGGTGATAAAAATATGGATCCTGTAACAATGTATATGAATGATATTTTTACTGTACCCGCTAGTCTTGCTGGGCTTCCAGCTATGTCAATTCCAGCTGGTTTAGATTCTAACGGATACCCTTTAGGACTTCAACTCATTGGAAAAGGGTTTGATGAGGAAACTTTATTCAGTGTAGGAACAGTTATAGAGAATGCTGCCAATTTTAAGAGTATTTAATTAGAGGATATTATTATGAGAGAAGCAAAAATATTGAAAGGAGAAACTGGAACTTGGGAAATGGTTATAGGTTTAGAAGTTCATGCTCAAGTAAATTGTAAATCAAAACTATTTTCTGGTTCAGCTACTGATTTTGGTGCTAGTCCTAACTCACAAGTTAGTTTTGTGGATGCAGCAATGCCTGGTATGCTTCCTGTTATTAATAATGAAGCAGTAAACCAGGCAATTAAAACTGGCCATGCCTTAAATGCAAAAATTAATAATTTATCCATATTTGATAGAAAAAATTATTTTTATCCTGATTTACCTCAAGGGTATCAAATTTCACAATTTAAATCACCTATAGTGGGAGAAGGTTGGATAAGTATAGATTTGGACAAAGGTGAAACAAAAAAAATTGGTATAGAAAGGCTTCATTTAGAACAAGATGCCGGTAAGTTGATGCATGACCAACATCCTAAATACTCATTTGTAGATTTAAATAGATCTGGAATTCCTTTAATGGAGATAGTGTCGATGCCAGATATGAGAGATTGGGAAGAAGCAGGAGCTTATTTAAGAAAATTACGTTCTATTGTTAGATATATTGGTTCTTGTGATGGAAACATGGATGAAGGTTCCTTAAGGTGTGATGCAAATATTTCTGTAAGAAGACCTGGAGAAGAGTTTGGAACTAGATGTGAATTAAAAAATATTAATTCAGTGAAGTTTATGATGAAAGCAGTGGAATATGAAGCATATAGACAAATAGAAATAATTGAAAGTGGCACTAAAGTAAAACAAGAAACACGATTGTATGACCCTAATAAAAATGAAACAAGATCAATGAGGTCAAAAGAGGAAGCTCATGATTATAGGTATTTTCCTGATCCAGATTTATTGCCTTTAAATATTAGTGATGAGAGAATAAAAAAATATAAAAAAGAATTGCCGGAATTGCCTGATCAAAAAAGAGAACGTTTTCAATCTGAATATGGCTTAAGTTTTTATGAAGCTGATGTTTTAACAGCTGATAAAAGTTATGCAGAATTTTTTGAATTAGTTTCAAAAGGTAGAGATACAAAATTTGTTGCTAATTGGATTATTACTAATTTTTTTGCAATGTTAAATGAGATGGAAAAAAGTATAGAAGAAAGTCCAGTTAATGCAGAACAACTAGGTGAATTATTCGATTTAATAAAAGATGGGACAATATCAGGGAGAACTGCAAAAGAAGTTTTTGAAGAAATGTTTACAAAAGGAGGAAAGGCATCAGATATAGTAGATGCTAAAGGACTTAGACAGATTAGTAATACAGATGAATTAGAAGTTATGGCTAAAAAAATAATTGATGAAAATCAAGAACAAGTTTCAAAATATAAAAATGGAAATGAAAAATTATTTGGATGGTTTGTTGGACAAATGATGAAGAATACAGGAGGTACAGCCAACCCTAAAGTAGTTAACGAAATTCTTAAAGGTTTATTAAATAAATAAAATTGGATTTTTTATGTATTATGATACCGATAAAAATAATCATGGATTAAAATATAACCCATTCAAATCATGCATTGTACCTAGACCTATAGCTTGGATCACAACTGTTAACTATGATGGCACACATAATTGTGCTCCTTATAGTTTTTTTAATGGTATAGCAGCAGATCCTCCTATGGTTATGTATGCTACTAATGGGAAACAACCAATGGGTAACCATAAGGATAGTATAAGTAATATTAGAGAGAATGGTGAATTTGTCGTTAATATAGTTCCATATGCTGCTAAAGATAAAATGAATGAAACAACTGCCCCTTTTAATCCAAATGAAAGTGAAATTGAAATTGCTAGGTTAGAGGTGTTAGAATCAAAAAGGGTTTCACCATCTAGGATAAAAATATCTCCTATACATATGGAATGTAAATTATATAAAATTATAGATCTTCCAACACTTGAAACTGATGAATATAATGGAATGGTTTTAGGCAGTGTAGTAGGTATTCACATTAATGATGAAGTAATAGATGATGGAAAAGTTAATTTGGAAAAGATAAAACCATTATCTCGCTTAGGTTATTTAGATTATTCTGTTGTAGATAATATTTTTGAGATGCATAGGCCGATAGGTTCGCCACGCCCAGATCAAGTGAAAAAATAGAGAGGAAAACCCAAAATGATAGATTTTTATACTTGGAGCACACCTAATGGAAGAAAAATATCTATTATGCTTGAAGAATGTAATTTAGAATATAAAGTTAAACCTATTAATATAACTAAGGATGAACAATTTAAAGAAAAATTTTTAAAGATTAGTCCTAATAATAAAATACCTGCAATTAAAGATCATGATAATGGTGTTACTATGATGGAATCAGGATCTATTCTTATGTATTTGAGTGAAAAAACTAATATATTTTTACCTAAAAATGATGAAGAGCGTTGGAAGAGAGATGAATGGTTAATGTTCCAGATGGCTTCTTTAGGGCCAATGTTGGGACAAGTTCATCATTTTGTAAAGTTTAATGTGGGTAAATCTATTTATGCAGAAGAAAGATATACAAGTGAGGCAAATAGAATTTATGGTGTTCTAGAAAGCCAATTAAGTAGAAATGAATATGTGACTGGAAGTGATTATGGTATTGTAGATATATCAATATGGCCATGGGTTTCCAGATTTGAGTGGCAAAAAATTAATTTAAAGAAGTTTCCTTATATATTAGGGTGGTATAAAAAAATTGCTTTGCGAGACGCAGTAATTAAAGGGTATGATGTGCCAAGTATGGGTGCTGAAATTCCAATACCTTAATTTTAAATAAAAATTACTAATTAAAATAATTTATATCTAATTTGACACATGTCTCAGGAAATTTTAAAAGCATATTGGACACGTGGCCGAGTGGTCGAAGGCGCGCCCCTGCTAAGGGTGTAAACGGGCAACCGTTTCGAGGGTTCGAATCCCTTCGTGTCCGCCATTTCTAGTATAATTTGGAATATATTAAGAAATATATGTAAATTTATTTCTAAAATTGTTATAATATTCTTTGCTATGAGGTATTTTGTTTGTAAATTATTATTTTATTATTTATCTGTTATGTTTAACAATCGTTTGAACAAGATTGTAATAATTTTTCATTATAAAAATTTAAGTCAGTCAATTGGAAGTGGTAATAAAACTTATGAACTTAGATTCACTAAATTAATTGATATTATTCTTTTAATTTTTTATTCAGCGAGTTTGAGTTTTGGTGAAGCTTACTTAAAGGGCAATGTATCTATAAAAGGAGGTCTAGATAAATTTATTTTTGCAATAGATAAAAATTTTGAAAATCAAGTTAGGTTTTCATTTTTTTCTACTCTAAGATATTTAGTAAATTTAATTTCACAAAAATTAAGAAGAAACAGTTTATCTAAGTCTATTGGTAATGTAAGAGTTCATTATGATCAAGATCCAGAATTTTATAAATTATTTTTGGATTCAAGCATGCAATATTCATGTGCTTATTTTTCTAATAACAATATGTCTATTGAGGAAGCTCAATATAAAAAAAAAGATCA
>Ga0163108_10003882_pt1 | contig 10610 bp, 11 predicted proteins | sample Fk1155metaG_FD_109644 | JGI IMG/M metagenome (GOLD analysis project Ga0163108, IMG submission 109644) | Marine microbial communities from the Central Pacific Ocean - Fk160115 155m metaG | ecosystem: Environmental > Aquatic > Marine > Oceanic > Photic zone | place: The Central Pacific Ocean...
AATTTGTTTTTAAACAGATTTGCAGCAGTAATAGGAATTAACGTAAGAGAAAAAATATAAGAACCCAACATGGCGCCAGCCACTGTAATGGCCAGTGGTGAAAATAAATCTTTGGCAATTCCTGTTAAAAATAGGGTTGGAATAAATACAACTATTATAACTAAAGTAGAAGCCAATACAGGAGTTGCTACTTCCAATGCTGCATCCAAAGCGGCCTTTGTAGCATTTTTTTCCATCTGCAAATGCCTATCAATATTTTCCAAAACCACAATGGAATTATCTACCAAAAGTCCTAAAACCAAAGCAATACCACCAAGGGTAATACTATTAATGGCTTGCCCAGTAATGGATAAAACTATAAAGGCCATCATAATAGAAAGTGGTAAAGAAAGAGAAACAATAAGTGCTGAACGGTAGTCCCCTAAAAACAGTAGCAATACCAATATTACCAAAATCAATCCACTTATTCCTGAAAAAACCAAAGAAGAAATTGCACTTTTCACATAAGAAGATTGATCAAAAATAACATTCAGATTTACATCCTCAGGCATACGATCTTTTAATTGTGGAAGGGCTTTTTTTACCGCTTCAACAGCAGCAATAGTATTTGCTCCTTGTCGTTTAAAAACCGGCAAATACACCTGTTCTTTCCCATCGATACGCACAATATTAGTTTGAATGGCAGAAGCATCAGAAGCCACCCCAATATCTTTAATATAAATAGGCACACCATTTCGGTGGGTGATTACAATATCGTTAAATTCCTCTACATGCTTGATGATTCCTTGTGCATCAATGGCATAATTCAAATTCCCAATTTCAGCAATCCCTGAAGGAATCATAGTTGTGTTTTTCAGAATTGCCTCAGAAATTTCAGTTTGAGAAATTCCCATTGCTTCAATTTTTGCTGGATTTACATAAATATAAATTCTTCTTTTTGATCCTCCAAATGCGGCTGGACAAATAATTCCTTTTACCCCGCTCAGCATTTGTCTTAGGGAATAATAAGCTAAACCGTACAATTCTTTTCCGTTTCTAATATCAGAACTAACTGTCAATAACATTAAAGGTTTAGAGGCAGTCGGATCAAAAGGTTGTACCATTGGTGGCAAGGTTCCAGGCGGCTGATAATACATATCCGACATGGCATAAGATGAAGTATTTGCCATTGCCTCAGCAGCGGTTACGTCTTCTTGATAATAATTAGTTACCAAACTTACCCCCATCAAACTTTTGGACTCTTGCTTTAAAATTCCATTGGACTGTCCTGTCCATCTTTCCATTCGACTTGTGATGTCTTTTTCCACTACTTCAGCAGGCATTCCTGGATAAAGCGTAAGGATTTGCATAGCTGATTTCTTGAATTGAGGCAAAATATCCACCGCCATTCTTGGCACTAACACAAAGGACATTACCGAAACTAGAATGGCAAATACTACTATTAAGTAGGGATTTTTAAAAGAGAGTTTAATCATTATTATCGAACCGTTACATTTATAGTCTTACACATTTCACCATAAGCGTGGTGCTCCCCATTAGCAAATTGCAGGGTTAAAGAATAATTTCCTGGTTCTAAATCTAATTGCGCTTCCTTTTGACCACCACCATAATGTCTATGCTGACTATCGGTTGGGATAGTATCTCCATCTTCCATACACGTTTTGTTGATAATAATATGATGATGACCTTTGTTTGTATTTATTTCTCCAGAAGGTTCTACTTCCATCCCCTCTACCCCCATTTCTACAAGAAAAGGAGAAGACAAAACTGCACCATTATGAATATTTTTGAAAAATACAGATGGTTCATCTACTGCTTTTTTATTGGACTGTGTAGGGGATTGGCATGCGCTAATTACAATAGTGGAAAGCAAAATAAGTAATTTGATATTATTTAATTTTCTCATAACGTTTTCTCGCGAAAATAAGGTTTTATATCTAATTAAGGATAATTAATGAACTACTTACCCACTCACTTTCATTTAGTGCTCTATCAAAAAGTTTTAGTTCAAATTTGATAGTATCCGAATTTCGGTAAGTAATATCTACATCATATTTTAGATCCACTTTTAAGGATTTATTTTGACCAGTTGGCGTTAAATTTGGTATTCGAATATGATAAGGAGGATTTAGCGTATCAATTATTTGTTGCAAACTATTATTTTTCATCTCAAAATAATTGATAAATAAATTATAGTCAAAAGGAGCAATTGTATCCTCTTCAAAAAGCCCAATATCACCATCTCCATCAGTAAAGAAAAGATGCAATTCGCAAAGTTTTGTAATATTTCCAAGTGCATCTATACTATCTTTTATCTCATATTTTATAAATTCTAAATAAGGAATATCCGAAAATTCCTCTCTTTTTTTACAAGCAAAAAAAAGAGTAAGTAATACAATAAATAATATTATTTTTGAAGATGCATTCATTTGAAAATATTGAGGAGGTCAAAAGTAAAATTTTTAATTCATTAAATGAGGGAGAATTTGAAAAATTAGCATTGCAGATTTTTCATTTTCAGATGGAAAACAATCCTATTTATGCCCCTTATGCCGAATTTATTTTAAAAGGTGAAATACCAAATAATATTTTTGAAATTCCTTTCTTGCCCATTGAATTCTTTAAGAAAGAACAAATAATTTGCAAATCAAGAGGAATTGAAGAGATTTTTTTTAGCAGTGGAACAACAGGAAAACAGAGCAAACATTTGATCTCTGACACATCGCTTTATAAAAGATCTTTCCTAAAATCATTTGAACTTTTTTATGGAAAAATATCTAATTATTGTGTCTTATCATTACTACCTAGTTATAAAAAAAACTCTTCCTTAATATTTATGATTGATGAACTTATTTCACAATCAAATCATAAGAAAAGTGGATCTTACTTAGAAGATTATGAAGAATTGGCAAGTACTCTTTCTCAATTGGAAAAAGAACAACAAAAAACAATCTTGTTTGGTACGAGTTATGCTTTATTAGATTTAGCTGAACAATTTCCACAAGAGTTAGAGTATACTATTATTATGGAGACTGGAGGAACAAAAGGGAAAAGAAGGGAATATTTAAAAGAAGAATTACATAAAATACTAAAATCTGCTTTCTCTTTGCAAAGCATACATTCAGAGTATGGAATGACGGAATTACTTTCTCAAAGCTACTCTAAAGATAAAGGAATTTTTCAATCGCCTGCTTGGAAAAAAATTCTAATTAGAGATGTAAATGACCCACTGACAATTTTAGAAAATAATAAGACAGGTGGAATCAACGTAATTGATTTAGCCAATATTTATTCCTGTCCTTTTATTGCAACACAGGATTTAGGGAAAACATTTAATGATGATTCCTTTTTAGTATTAGGAAGATTTGAAAATGTGGATGTAAGAGGTTGTAATTTACTTGTACAATGATAATAAGAAAAGCAAATAAAGTAGATCTAGCAAATATTATGAAGATGTACAAATCTTGTGTAAAAGGAATGATTAAAAATGGTATCGACCAATGGGATGATACATATCCTAACACTAAGATAATCAGCCAAGATTTAGAAGAAATGACTTATTATGTTGCTGAAACTGAAGGGAAAATAATTGGCGGAATCAACATAGATCAAAATCAGGATGAAACCTATTTAACAATAGATTGGAAAGATAAAAGTAACTCTTCTTTAGTGGTACACAGATTAGCAGTAAAAGAGGAAAATTGGGGAGAGAAAATAGGTAAAAAACTAATGAATTTTGCAGAAGATTTAGTAGTTAAAAAAGATCTTAAATCTATTCGATTAGATACTTATTCTGGAAATCCTAAAGCCATAAAATTTTACAAGCAATTAGGGTATGCTAGTTTAGGGTATATCTATCTAAAGCCCAATAAAAATGAGTATTATTGTTTTGAAAAAATAATAAGATGAAAAGAATTCTACTTATAAGTTTTGTATTTCTTTTTGCATGTGATTCTCAAAAAGAAGAGTTGCTAAAGAATCCTTATGTTATGGTTTTGGGAGTAGCTCAAGATGCGGGATATCCGCAAATGAATTGCAAAAAAGATTGTTGCAAAAGAGCTTGGAAAGATACAGATTTACAAAAAAACACTTCTTGTCTAGCAATAGTTGACCCTACTACAAATGAGCAATGGATTATTGACGCTACTCCTAACATTAAAGAGCAGTTGCAATTATTGAAAAGCAAAACATATAGTGAAAAAGTAGATGGAGTACTATTAACCCATGCTCATATGGGACATTACACAGGGCTTATGCATTTCGGAAGAGAAGTAATGGGGACAAATAAGATTCCTGTTTTTGCGATGCCAAAAATGAGAACATTCTTGAAAGAAAACGGGCCATGGAGTCAATTGGTAGAATTAGAAAATATCAGTTTGAAAGAACTAAGAACTGACTCTACTTTTCATTTGAACAAGAATATCAAAACAACTCCTTTTTTAGTGCCTCACAGAGATGAGTTCTCCGAGACAGTAGGTTATGAGATTTTAATAAATAAAAAATCCTTAATTTTTATTCCAGATATTGATAAATGGGAAAAGTGGGATAGAAATATTATGGATCTTATCGAGAAAACAGATTATGCTTTTTTAGATGCTACTTTTTATAAAAATGGGGAACTAAAAAGAGATATAAGTGAAATCCCTCATCCTTTTGTAGAGGAAAGTATGGACTTATTCTCTGATCTTTCTGAAAAAAACAAACAAAAAGTACATTTTATACATTTTAACCATACAAACCCTTTGCTGATTAATGGAAGTCATGCTCAAAAAGAAGTAAGGGGAAAAGGATTTAATCTTGCAAGAGAAGGTCAGATTATTGAATTTTAAAATAAGTTTACATCAAACAAAACTCCATAACTTCATTATAGAATCTTTCAGGATTCTCAACATGAAGCCAATGACCTACACCATCAATTGTGGTAATACTAAAATCAGAAAAGTGTTTATGTATAATTAGTTCGTCTTCATTTGTTATGTAATTTGATTTCCCACCCCTTATAAAATGAGTTGGAACAGCACAAATTCCTTGTATAAAATCTGCTTCTTGTATGCTGCTTACTTTCTCCAAGAGCACATCAATATTAAATCTCCAAGCAAATTCCTTATTTTCCTTTCTATATAAGTTCTTCAAAAGGAATAATCGCATGTCTTTATCCTTATAAATGGAAGAAAGCACATGATCAATCTCTTCTCTTCTTTCAAAACTTTCTAAAGGTAATGTGTGTAATAATTGTAAAAGATTCTGAAAAAAATCAGTATTGTATTCTCTAGGAGATATGTCTGCAATTATTAATTTTTCTATTTTTTCAGGATACTTAAAAGTAAATCTCATACCTACTTTTCCTCCTAAGGAGTGTCCTAATAATATTGGTTTTTGAATATTATTATCCTCCATATATTCTAAAATATCCTTACACATCACATCATAATTAAAATCTTTAGCATGTGGAGATCTACCATGATTTCTTAAGTCTATCAGATGAACTCTCCAATATTTCGCAAATTTTTTGCCAAGGGAGTTCCAATTATCACTCATTCCAAACAATCCGTGAATCACAATCAAGTCCTGTCTTTTGTCACCATATATTTTAGAAAAAAGTTTCATTTATAAAAGTCGTTTATACATCTGAATTGTATTTTCTAGTCCCAAGTATATTGCATCACTAATAAGTGCATGTCCAATAGAAACCTCAGCTAAATTCGGAATCTCTTTTGCAAAAAACTCCAAATTCTCTAAACTGAGGTCATGTCCTGCATTTATTCCTAATCCAAGCTCAATTGCTTTTTTCGCAGCTAAAATATAAGGCTCAATTGCAAGATGTTTATTTGACGAGTAATTTGTAGCGTAATCTTCAGTATAGAGTTCAATTCTATCTGCTCCGCAAAATTTTGCTCCTTCAATCATTTCTGTTTTTGCATCTATAAAAATAGCAGTTCTTATTCCAGCTTCTTTATACTCTACAATAATTTCTTTTAAATAATCTTGAAACTTTATAGTGTCCCAGCCTCCACAAGAGGTAATTACATCTGGGCCATCAGGGACTAGAGTTACTTGTTCTGGCTTTACTTCCAACACCATTTTAATAAAATCATTACTTGGGTAGCCCTCTATGTTATACTCTGTTGTAATTATTGGTTTTATATCAAAAACATCTTTTCTGGTGATATGTCTTTGATCTTGCCTTGGATGAATGGTAATTCCATCTGCACCAAATTTTTGACAACTTACTGCTGCATCAACAACGCTCGGGAAAACACCTCCTCTTGCATTTCGGATAGTAGCTATCTTGTTTATATTTACACTGAGTTTTGTCATTGGCTACAAAAGTAAAAAATAGTATGTTTGCTCTATGCAAGCAAGCGAACTTATTTCTTCTTCTATTATTTCGCTTCATCCAGATGATGATGGGTTAAAAGCCCTTTCTCTAATGGATGATTTGAGGATAAGCCATTTACCAGTGATTAGAAATCAATATTATTTAGGTCTTATTTCTGAGAATGAAATTTTACAGTGGCAATCTACTGATGAATTAATTGAAGAGCATTTACCCAATTTGATGGCACCATTTGTGCTTAGATCTCAACATCTTTTCGATATTGTTGAAATTTTGGAAGCTAATAGTTTATCAGTAGTTCCTGTGCTCTCTGAAGAAAAAAAATATGTTGGAGCTATTTCAAATCGGAAATTGTTATACACCATTGCAAAAAGTGCTGCTGTGCAAAATATTGGTGGAGTTATTGTTTTGGAAATGAATCAGAATGATTATTCTATGAGTGAAATTGCAAGTATTATAGAGTCAAATAATGCAAAAATTTTAAGTTCTTACATTACTTCTGTCCCAGATTCTACAAAAATGGAGCTTACCATTAAAATAAATATTACTGAACTTGATTCTATAATTGCTGATCTGAGACGCTTCGAATACAAGGTGATGGCATCCTATAATGATGGTAATTCAAAAGACGATCTAATGGAAAGATATGAATCATTAATTCGATATTTGAATCCTTAAAAAAATGAGAAAGAATTTTGTTTATTTTTTTATTTTATTTATTCCTTTTCTTAGCTTTTCTCAAGATAAGTTACAAATTAATAACATAACAATTAAGGGTAATAAAATTACAAAAGAAGAAATTATCTTAAGAGAACTTACTTTTCAAAAAAAGGACGTTTTGAATAAAAAAATATTAGATAAGAAAATAAAAGAAAGTGAAGAAAACTTAACCAATTTAATGCTCTTTAATTTTTCTGAAATTAGTACAGAAATAGAAGGGTTACAAGCAACTATTACTATTGAAATAATAGAGCGGTGGTATATTTGGCCTTATCCTATTATAGAACTTTCTGAAAGAAACTTTAATGTGTGGTGGAATGAATTTCAAGAAAGTAGTTATTCCGATTTCTCTAGAATGAATTATGGCATATTTTTAGTATGGGAAAATTTTAGAGGCAAGAATGAACTTCTGAAAATAAAATACAGAAGAGGATTTAAAGAACATTATTTGTTTAATTATGAGATTCCCTATTTCAATACCAAAAAAACTATTGGTATAAATGCTTCTGCACAGCTTTTCAGGAGAAAGAAATCTTTTTTCAACACTCTAAATAACAAACTCGTTTATTATGAAAATAATAGAGATTATACAACCAAAGATTTTGAATTAGAATTGGATGTATTATATAGAAAAGATACGCGTCAGAAACACAAATTAAAATTGCACTATCTGCAAAGCAATATTGCTGATTCTATTGCTGATTTGAATCCTGATTATCTGAAAAATGAGAAGAAGAACGGTAGTTATTTTAAAGCAACTTATCAGTTTGTAAATGAACAAAGAGACTATGTAGAATACCCATTACACGGATATTATTTACATTTTGAATTAACAAAACATTTTGCAGGAACAAGCCCAGTCCAACATTTTGAAGCAATGACAAAAGTTGAAAAACACATTGAAATTCAAAATCGGTTTTTTATAGGTTCAAGTTTTATGGCTAAGATCTCTTCTCATCGCGATCAACCTTATTTTGCACAAAAAGCACTGGGCTTTGATGACTATGTCCGTACATATGAATATTATGTGGTAGATGGACAAAACTTTTGGCTCAGCAAAACTGCCATAAAATACGAGCTTATTGGAAAAACAAATTTTGAAATTCCTTATGTAAAAATGTCGCAATTCAAAAAAGCGCATTATTCTCTATATCTTTCTATTTTTACTGATTTTGGCTATGTGATGGATAATCAAAATTTTGAGGAGAATAATTTAACAAATACGCTCCTTTTTGGAAGAGGTATTAGTATAGATTATATAACTTACTATGATAAATTATTAAGAATTGAATACGGAATAAACAAATTAGGAGAAAAAGGTATATTTTTGCACTTTACTAATCCATTTTAATTATGCATATAGCATTATTTGGAACACCTTTCTCGAAACAATTTGCTAAATATATTCAGCATTTAGTTAGCCGATTAGAAGCTGAAAATATATCACTTATAATTTATGAGGAGTACGTATCTTTTTTGAAAAATAAAGTGATATTTGAGAAACCTTTTAAAATTTTTAATTCTCATGATACACTAAAAGATAATGCTGATTTTTTATTAAGCATTGGTGGAGACGGAACGTTACTTGGTTCAGCTACTTTAGTTCGTGATAGTAATATTCCAATCTTGGGAATAAATACTGGTCGGCTTGGTTTTATATCTAGTATTTCTACCGATCAAATTGAATCAGCAATAAATGATGTGATAAATAATAATTTTGAAATCAAGAAGAGAACGCTTCTAAGCTTGGAAACAGAAAATGATTTGTTTGGAGATGTAAATTTTGCATTAAATGAAGTAGCTATTGTAAAGAAAGACACCTCATCGATGATAAAAATAGACGCTTTTTTGGATGATGAATTTTTAAATTCCTATTGGGCAGATGGATTAATTATTGCTACTCCTACTGGTTCTACTGGATACTCTCTTTCTTGTGGGGGGCCTATTATTATTCCAGGTACTAACAATGTAGTTATTACTCCTATTGCTCCTCATAATTTGAATGTTCGACCTATTGTTCTATCTGATGAAGGTGTGATTAAGCTGAAAGTTGCAGATAAAGATCAATTGGCTTTGGTATCAATCGATTCTCGTTTTAGAGCTTTTGATTCCACTATTTCGCTCATTATTAAAAAAGCAGATTTCAAAATAAATTTAATTGAACCACGATCTCATTCCTTTATTTCTACTATTAGAAGTAAGCTCATGTGGGGGATTGATAAAAGAAATTAAATAATTAAAGCCTAGAAAGTTGAAATAACCCTATATTTGCGATGTAAGAACTTTTACAATTTTATGATGAGACCTCTTCAAAATAATATGTATAGAAAAACAGGGATTATTACTATTTTATTAATCTTTTTTATCTTTTCTTATTTTAATACAAAAGCTCAAGTAGTTTCAAATATGGAAATTGGAATTATGGGAGGTGGCTCCTATTATTTGGGTGACATCAATAGTAAGCATTTCGATTATATGATGCCTTCTGGCGGAATAGTTATTCGAAAAAATATTGACAGAAGAGTTGTAATAAAAAGTGAACTGCTTTTGGGAAACATTAGAGCAGATGATTCTAGAAACAGAAATGATACAATGAAACTAAATAGAAACTTACATTTCCGTTCACCTATTTACGAGCTTTCTGGACAAGTAGAGTTCAATTTTTTACCATATGAAACGGGCAACTCTTTGTATCCTTTTACCCCTTTTATATTTGCGGGCATATCTCTTTTTAGGTTCAACCCTAAGGCAGAATCTAATAATGGAGAATGGGTAGCATTGCAACCATTAAGTACTGAAGGACAAGGAACAACCTCCTTTCAAGATAGAAAAAAATATGCCCTTACACAATTTTCTATTCCTATGGGGGGTGGATTTAAGATTGCAGTAAATAAGACTTTCAATATTATTTTAGAATATGGAATCCGTAAAACTTTTACTGATTATTTAGATGATGTAAGTACTTCATATATTGGAGGAAATCTAATTGATATGAGTCCCTTGGGAATTGAGATGTCAGACAAAAGTTTAAACGGACCTCAAGCAAAGGACTTTCAAAGAGGGGACTCTAAAGATAAAGATTGGTACACTTTTACTGGAATCACACTTTCTTTTAAGATTTTATCAGAAAAAGAAAGGTGCAACTACTAATTCTAAAAAATTTCTGGAAATAAGATGGCTTTGATTGAGCAGATAGAAAAAGAGAACTTACCAAAGCATGTTGCTATTACTATGGATGGTAATGGAAGATGGGCTGAGGAAAAAGGGAAATTCCGAGTTTTTGGCCATCAGAATGGAGTAAAGGCAGTTCGAGAGACAGTGGAAACAGCAGTAAAAATTGGTATAAAATACCTTACCCTTTATGCTTTTTCTACAGAAAATTGGAAGCGTTCGGAAAAAGAAGTAAATGCCCTTATGACACTTCTTATTTCTACAATAAATAAAGAAACCAAGACTTTAATGAAGAATGATATCTGCCTTCACGCTATTGGAAATTTAAAACAACTTCCTAACAAATGCAAACAGGAGTTAGAACAAGCTATTGAAAAAACAA
>Ga0163108_10003883_pt1 | contig 10609 bp, 8 predicted proteins | sample Fk1155metaG_FD_109644 | JGI IMG/M metagenome (GOLD analysis project Ga0163108, IMG submission 109644) | Marine microbial communities from the Central Pacific Ocean - Fk160115 155m metaG | ecosystem: Environmental > Aquatic > Marine > Oceanic > Photic zone | place: The Central Pacific Ocean...
CTCAACCGCAGCCTGACTGGCATCGAAATTCATCCAGGCGCTCGTATTGGTCATGGGGTATTCATTGACCACGGCATGGGTGTTGTCATCGGCGAAACAAGTGAAGTCGGCAACCGCTGTCTTATCTATCAGGGGGTGACTCTTGGCGGCACTGGGAAGGAACATGGCAAGCGCCACCCAACCCTGGCTGAAAATGTGGTGGTCGGAGCTGGAGCCAAAGTTCTGGGAGCGATTCAAGTGGGAGCCAATACCAGAATCGGTGCGGGCTCAGTGGTCGTTAGCGATGTCGACTGTCTCAGAGCCAAAATCTAAAGGGGGGGGGCAATACGATGGGCTGGCGACGGCAAAGTCCATGCACGAGAGCTCACTACTAAGGATGCAGTGGTTTTCCAAAGAGCACCTTGGAGACGATCAAAATCATCATCTAACAGACAAAATCAAAATTCTGGATGTTGGCAGCTACGACGTCAATGGAAGTTATCGCCAGTTCTTTGCAAGTGAGCGCTTCATCTACACGGGACTAGATATGGAAGCTGGACCCAATGTTGATCTGGTTCCCGAACATCCATATCAATGGGATGAAATTGCAGCAGATAGTTATGACGTAGTCATTTCTGGACAAGCTCTCGAACACATCGAGTTTTTCTGGGTGACGATATCTGAAATGGTTAGGGTTTTAAAAAAAGACGGCTTGCTGTGCATAGTTGCTCCCAATGGCTTTGGGGAGCATCGCTATCCGGTCGATTGTTGGCGCTTCTTCACTGATGGAATGATTGCACTGGCTCGCTACACAAAACTAGAGTTAATCCATGCCCATACAAATGCAGCCCCTTCAGCAGACCTTACTGCGTGGTTCAGCTCACAGGAGGCAGACTCCATGCTCATCGCTCGGAAACCCTATTCCGGGTCAACACAAACAATTGATCTTAGATCCTATAAATGCGTGCCGGCTGATCATGCAAAAACCATGGACGGTTTTTTGCTCTCATCCAACACAAATCAAAGCTTAAAGACTCCCGCACCAATTTCTCAGGCGTCTGCAAACACAAAAACAGAAGCGGTGTGTACCTCAAAGGGGCAAAAAGTATCAATTCTGGAGCGCCTGAACGTACGTATCAGGTCAGCTCTTAAAAGGCTCCTGCCGAAGTTTAAGTCCAACAATTAACACCACAGGCTGAACTGTGACCCTAAAGCTGAGATTCCTAAAGAGCATATGGAAAGGTCGTGAGCTGCTCTGGCAGTTGACGCGACGTGATGTGATCGGACGCTACCGGGGCTCGCAGCTTGGGTTGACCTGGTCTCTGATCAACCCACTCCTGATGCTGGCGGTATACACGTTCGTCTTTTCCCAGGTCTTCGCCACGCGTTGGAACAGCGAGGATCTCAACGGAGCCGGCCAATGGGGATTTGCATTGAACTTATTTGCTGGCCTGATTGTGTTCAATGTTTTTTCAGAATGCTGCAGCCGAGCGGCCACATCGGTCAGCGGCAACCCCAACTTTGTGAAAAAAGTTGTGTTTCCGCTGGAATTGATCGGAGCATCGGTGCTTGGCAGTGCCCTGTTTCACGCCCTCACAAGCCTGGTGATTCTGCTTTTTGCTCGACTGACGATCACGGGATTCTTGCCGCCTGCAGCCTTGCTACTACCCATTATCTGGATGCCTCTAGCACTGGGATGCCTAGCACTGAGTTGGTTCCTCGCCGCTCTCGGTGTGTTCATCAGAGATACGGCCCAGATCATGTCCGTACTAATAAGCGTTCTTATGTTCCTGAGCCCGATCTTCTATCCCCTCTCGGCCGTGCCCGAAGGCCTGCGCTGGCTTATTGGGCTTAACCCGCTGGCCATCACGATAGAACAGACACGGATGATGCTGATTCAAGGGACAATCCCTTCATTGACGACTACTGGGTGGATACTGGCCATAAGTGTGCTGGCCTGTGAAAGCTCTTTCCGACTGTTTAAATCCCTTCAGCCCACCTTTGCAGACTACCTTTAACCAAAGACTTTCCTTGCCTAAACAATGTCTAGCTCAACCAAAACAGCGGCGCTAATTCATAAAGACTATTTGCTTGAAGCAAGAAATCTTGGCAAGTCTTTTCACATCTATAAACGCAAACGCGATCGACTCAAGCAACTGGCCTGGGGACAATATCGACGTTACTACGAAGAATTTTGGGCCATTCGCGATATCAACTTTTCCCTTAAACGTGGTGAAGCAATCGGAATCGTGGGGAAAAATGGTAGTGGCAAAAGCACTTTGCTTCAGATGATATGTGGCACGCTGCAACCTAGTGAGGGGAAAGTAAGCAGCCGTGGAAAAATAGCAGCCCTGCTCGAACTAGGTAGTGGATTCAACTCTGAATTCACAGGGGAAGAAAACATTTATTTAAATGCCGCCCTACTCGGCCTGAGCAGAAAAGAAACAGAAGACAAGCTCGATGCAATTCTCTCCTTTGCTGATATTGGTGACTTTGCTTATCAACCAGTCAGAGTCTATTCAAGTGGAATGGTGGTGCGGCTGGCCTTCGCCGTGATCGCCAATGTTGATGCCGACATCCTGGTAATAGACGAAGCCCTAGCCGTTGGTGATGCCTTCTTCACGCAGAAGTGCATGCGCTTTATCCAACGTCAGCGTGACGACAACTGCCTTCTATTTGTGAGTCACGACCCTACAGCTGTACTCAGCCTCTGTGACAGAGCACTGCTTATCGAAAGGGGCCAACTGCAGGCCAGCGGTTCCGCAAAATCAGTTCTCAGAACGTATATGCAAAGCATGCAAATCGAGCAAAGCGGACATGAGCAACTTGTCGCTGAGGGGAACCTGTCCACGCAAACAGATGAATGCATAGCCGATACTGAAGCCTCGAAATTAGCTTCGATTGACCATGCTGATACGCCATGGCAGGACTATCGCCACAGCCTGCTGAATAAAGGAGTCCAAGCCAACGTGCTGACCATCACCCGTTTCAAAGAGTCAATACTGCAAGCGGAAAGTTTTGGTAGCGGCAAATCCACGATCATTGATGTCAGTTTATTTGAATACGGCAGAACTGCTGAGCCGCTGAGCGTTGGACTTGGGGGTGAACTGGTGACACTACAGATCAAAGCAACAGCCTCATCGCGTTTGCGCGACGTAATGGCAGGCTTTATCCTCAAAAACGATAAGGGGCTCACACTGCTCGGTGACAACAGCTTCAACACCGCTCCAGTCCAATCAATTCCTGTTCTTGAGGTAGGTGAATGCCTTATCGCAAGGTTCAGTTTCACACTTCCACTGCTTCCAGCAGGGGATTACTCCTTCACCGCCTGCATCGCCACAGGAGACCAAAGCACCCATGAATTCCAACATTGGCTCAATGATGCCTTGATCTTTCGTAGCGAGTGCAACACGATTGCAGCAGGCCTTGCAGGTGTAGCCATGCAAGATATCAGCGTCTATTTGGAATCATGTCCATGATCCCCAAAAGTCTGAGCCTACAACCGCACTATGAAGCTGCTTCAGCATGGTGGGAGCATGTTCCACTTGCACACTGGCTGATTGAGACGCTCAAGCCCGCTATTTTTGTGGAGCTTGGATCCCATTTTGGAGTTTCATTCTTTAGCTTTTGCGAAGCCTCTGAAAAGTATTCACCATCTTCTTTCCTTTATGCAATTGACAGTTGGGAAGGAGATCCACAGGCAGGTATTTACGGCAATAATGTTTTCGAAGCTGTCAGTCAATACCACTCCGAGCATCATAAACACCACAGCAGGTTGATACGCAGCTCATTCACTGCGGCAGCGGATCACTTTTCTGATGCATCGATTGATCTTCTACATATCGATGGCTGGCACACCTATGACGCTGTCAGCCAAGACTTCCAGACGTGGCTACCAAAAATGAAGCATGGAGGCACGATTCTTTTTCATGACTGGAACGTGCGAGAAGGCGATTTTGGAGTTTGGAAATTCTGGGATGAACTTCAGCGGGACACACGCTTTCAATGCTGCTCCATGGCCAACGGTCACGGCCTTGGCATTGCCACTCTCGCGGAAAACACCCCAAATTGGCACCAAGAACTTCAGTTTCTACGGCCGGCTCTGGCGGCAAAAGGTGCCCTGCTGGATCGCTGCAACCATCTTCACGAAAAGCTGACGACCATGCAACAGCATGCACACAACCTCGAACAACAATTTGATCAGCTCACTGCACAGTACAAGTCCCTTGAGGCAGAACGGGATAAGCTAGTTCAGCTGTGGAATCGTTCCTTGAGTCAACGCTGTAAACGCATAATATTCACAGCGCTGGGCCGCTAGCCGAAACTACAGCCCGATATCATGTCCGGCTAGCCGTACTTAGGCGAAAGTCTCATACGTTTTAGGATTCAACCCACAACGCACTTTCTCAAATGACGACAATCAAAGTTGATGGGGTTGAATACAATAGTGAAGATTTAAATGACGAAGCCAAAGCAACAGTCGCAAGTCTTCAATTTGTTCGCAATGAGTTACAGCGATTGGAAGCTCAACGAGCAGTCTTCCAAACAGCAGAAAACGGATATATCCAGGCACTTAATCAACAACTAAACTCTTAATCCGGATTTGAGTCACTCATTATTTACTCATGGATCGACTCAAGCAACTCTCTGCTGAAGCCTGCAGTCTTCTTCATGAACACAAACTATTAGCGCCTTTAGTTCGTGCTGAACTTCTTTTAGAGACAGTAAAAGAAACCTCTGTTGATAACGAGGCAGTCGAACAGATCCTGGAGCAATTTAAATCCCAACAGCAGCTCAGCTCCGATGAGACGTTTCAAGACTGGCTCACAAAAAACAGGACCACGGCGACAGAGTTGCGTCAGAAATTAACCATACCCCTCCAAGTTGCCAGATATAGCAAGGAAAAATTTCAACACCAAGCCGAAGCCCACTTCCTAAAGCGCAAACTTCAACTAGATCAGGTTGTGTACAGCATTCTTCGCGTAAAAGATTTCTTTGAAGCCCGTGAGCTCTACCTTCAGGTTTCAGAAGGTGAGCGAGACTTCGGCGAGCTAGCAGAACAATTCTCACAAGGTCCTGAACGGAACACACGCGGACTCATCGGTCCAACAGCACTCATGAAAGGGCACCCCCAACTGGTGCAACTCCTTCGAAGCAGCAACCCTGGTCAGGCAAGGGAACCGGTGCAAATCGAAGGTTGGTGGTTGGTGGTACGACTTGAAAGGCTCAAACCAGCGGAACTTGATGCCGCGATGGAGAACCAGATCACACAAGAGCTGTTCAACGAAGTACTAGCAGAAGATGTAGAGCGTATGCTCAGTCATCTCCTTGTTCCAAACGGTCAGGACTCCTTCCCACCGCTTAGCTGACTCCTGATTGCGCATGACGGAAGCCCCTACGTTCAATCTGCAGGCCGTGCCTGCTTTCAAAGAGCTCAGTGAAGCTGGTAATTCAGCAATCCTGAAAGAGTCCAAGCGTTTGCGATACAAGCTCGGACAACCCGTATGTAATAGGAGAACCTTGCCCAATGTGGTCCAGTTAATTCTGGAGGGTGAAGCACGGCTTCTGGGTATTGAGGAAGGAAACACCTATACGACCGCCAAACTTCGAGCAGGCAACCTAGTTGGATTGGCATCCTTACTCAGAGGTGAAGCCTGCGAGGAAATAAGTGCCACTGAAGCCCTAAGCACTCTCTCGATCCCAGATTCGTTAATTCTTAGTCTTTACCAATCTGAATCGAGTTTCAGAAGCTGGTGTAACACCAACATTCTTCCCAGCGAAGGCCAAGCGCTTGCTGATCTACTCGTGGATCAATCACCACGAGCTGACGTGAATCGACGTGCTGTCTTTTCGTATCTAATGAAAACAGCCGAACTCCGCTGCGTCGCCGATGGACATACACCACACATCGATGAGGACAAAGTTTTGCTCGTCGGCAGTGCTCATGTGAATGATCAAGGCATTGGCCATTGCCTGAAAAGCGGCCTTTCAATTCATCATGACAGTATCCTACCCGCTCGTTTATTCAGTATTCCAAAGCCGCTATACGAGCAGATCAATCAGCTCCCAGCAGCACCCGAAGCCGCCAAGGAGACTGAGGTCATTCATGATGATCCATGGAGTGACGAGGATTCCGTTGTTGAGGCTCCAGCTCTTCCGGAAGTAGGGGGGTTACGTCTTCGCCAAGAGAAGGATTCAAAACAAGACTTTCCCTTAATTCGCGCTCAAGGGGTAATGCAAGAGACACTCGCTTGCTTACAGATGCTCTCCAGAGACTTGCAGCTGCCCTTTCGCAAGGATGCAGTTGAAAAGATTCTGCGCGATGCCACACGGCGAGGACAAAAACCCGACATCAAACTCTGCGGCAATATCGCCAACATGCTCGGCTTGCATGCATATGGAGCACAAGTGCCTGCGGAATTAGGCACACGCCTCCAAACACCAGCGCTTGTGAATTGGGGTGAGAGCTTTGCACTCGTCAAACAAAGCAGTGCCTTGGGGCTAGAGCTGGCCTCACCTCGAGATGGTGAGGTGATGATCAAAGCCAGCGATCTCAAAGAACAATTTCCCGAAGGCATTGATTTATTGATGGTGGATAGGACAATCAACACACCCGAACAACGTTTCTCCTTCGGCTGGTTCTGGCCGGCCCTAAAAAGGCATCGCAGTGTTCTGCTGCAGGTCTTTGTGGCCTCCTTTGTGGTCCAACTATTTGGTCTAGCAAACCCATTGCTGATTCAAGTGATCATCGACAAGGTGATCAGCCAGCGAAGTCTCGATACATTGCAAGTGTTGGGCATCGCTTTGATCGTCGTCACTGTTCTGGGTGGGGTGATCGGCAGCCTGCGCACATTTTTATTCACAGAGACGACAAACCGTATTGATACTCGACTCGGATCCGAGGTGATTGATCATCTACTGCGCTTGCCGTTGAATTATTTCGACAAGCGACCCGTGGGTGAGCTCGGAACCCGAGTGGCTGAGCTTGAAAAGATACGGAATTTCCTCACAGGTCAAGCACTAAGCACGATTCTCGACGCTGCTTTTTCGGTGATCTACATCATTGTGATGATTCTGTACAGCTGGTTGCTGACATTGATCGCACTGGCTGTTTTACCGATTCAAGTGTTACTCACGTTGATTGGTTCACCTTTAATCCGTAGACAGATTCGCGAAACATCACAACGCAACGCTAAAACTCAAAGCCATCTTGTAGAAATCCTGACAGGAATTCAAACCGTAAAAGCACAAAATGTGGAGACAGTTAGCCGCTGGAAATGGCAAGATTTATATAACAATTACATAAGCAAAACCTTTGAAAAAACACTTACAACTACAGCACTCAGCGAAACAAGCAAGGTTTTACAACAACTCTCTCAGCTAATGGTGCTCTGGGTAGGGGCGACTTTGGTGCTAAGCGGACAACTGACACTTGGACAATTAATTGCTTTCCGGATCATCTCTGGTTTTGTAACCCAGCCACTGCTACGATTAAGTAACATCTGGCAAAGCATTCAAGAGCTAAAGGTATCTTTTGAACGTCTTGCTGACATTATTGATACATCTGAAGAATCCTGCGATTCAGATCAAGCAAAAATTCCGCTTCCAACCCTCATTGGCAATGTACGCTTTGAGGATGTTGAGTTTGCATTCAAGGAAGGCTCGCCAACAATTCTTAATCGTGTAAACCTGAATATTCCAGCAGGAACATTTGTAGGAATAGTAGGCCAAAGTGGTAGCGGCAAAAGTACATTAATGAAGCTATTGCCACGCCTTTACGAACCGAACAAAGGCCGTATCTTCGTCGATGATTATGACATAAAAAAAGTTGAACTTTATTCACTAAGGCGCCAAATCGGAATTGTTCCTCAAGATCCATTACTGTTTGCAGGCAGCGTAAATGAGAACATTGCCTTAACCAATCCAGATGCCAGTAGTGATGAAATCGTTGCTGCAGCAAAGTTAGCAGATGCACATGACTTTATAATGGGTTTACCACTTGGCTACAGCACCGATGTGGGCGAGCGAGGATCATCTCTATCGGGTGGCCAGAGGCAGCGTCTGGCGCTGGCTCGCACCTTACTTAGCAAACCCCAGTTGCTGATTCTTGACGAAGCCACCAGTGCACTAGATTACGAAACCGAGCGTAGAGTTTGCGATAACCTTAAAGAAGCCTGCAAAGAAAGAACAGTGTTTTTCATCACCCATCGGTTAACTACAATTCGAAATGCAGACATTATAATCTTGATGCATCAAGGAGTAATTGAAGAAGTGGGAACACACGACATTCTCATGGAACAACGTGGCCGTTATTACGCCCTTTATCGCCAACAAGAGGCGGGTTAATGATTAGCAGGCAAAAAATCAAAGAATCAATACAGCGCCAAGCCGCAAAGAGAAGTAAGGATCTTAATCCAATTTTATTACTACAACGTGCACAGGATCTTCTTGAAAGTAAGGTTGAAGGAAATGATCATGATGAAGTAGTTCTCAAGCAATCTCGCTTCTGGGCTCGCACCATAACCTGGACCCTTATAGGGGGAACCGGCTTGGGATTAATCTGGCTTGGGACTGCACAAACCGAAGAAATTGTTGTTGCCACAGGCAAACTGGAACCAGTTAGCCGCGTGGTAGATGTGCAAATGCCACTGCAAGGTGTGGTAAAACAAATGCTGGTGAAAGATGGCGATCTTGTTAAAAAAGATCAGACATTAATCCTGCTCGATACAGAAGCAAGCAGCGAGAGACATAAAAGCAATAAAGAGGCACTAAAGCTAAAAGAAGCTGAACTGAGCTTTAAACAAGATGAGCTCGAAAAAACGATGACCCTGACAAAAACTAAACTATCAACACTTGAAGGAACTCTGGTTTTAGCTAAAAAGATTTTGGCAAGCTACGAAAACCTGAGTGACCAGGGAGCGGTCGCGGAACTTCAGTCACTGGAGCAGGCCGATAAAGTGCAGCAGATTGAAGGTGAAATTCAACAATTAAACGATGAGCAATCAAGGCAAACAAGCATTCTAGAGCAAAACATTCGCAGCCTCCTCGGGCAAATTGCCGAGATGCGAGGCCGTGTGGCCGAAACAACAGTAACCTTACGCTATCAAGACATTACATCTCCAGTTGATGGCATTGTGTTTGATCTCAAGCCACGCGGGAGTGGCTTTGTAGCGCAAAGCAGCGAACCTATTCTAAAAGTTGTGCCACGCGACAACCTTCAAGCCAGCGTGGAGATCACTAGCGATAAGATCGGTTTTGTAAGTGTGGGCAAAAAAGCCGACATCAGCATCGATTCGTTCCCCGCAAGCGACTTCGGTGTGATCGAAGGATCCGTGAAAAGCATCGGTTCCGATGCACTCCCACCCGATCCAGGCCAAAACAAAGGCTACCGATTCCCTGCAACAATCAAAATGGACAAACAATTTCTAACCGTCAAAAAAACAAATCTTCCCCTACAAGTAGGCATGAGCCTAACAGCAAACATCAAACTAAGAAAAGTGACATACTTGCAGCTGATTTTATCTGCCTTAAATCAAAAAACCGATTCACTAAAGCAGCTTTGAAAAAACAGGAGGCGGAAATCACAACAATAGCTTGAACTTTAGATATATCTACCAGTCGGCGAAGAGACTTCTTACGCATAAAATAGCAATAAAGCCAAAAGAACGAATGCACCACAAATCAGCAAAACAATGTGGATCTCAAAGCAAGGATTAGAAGGGAAATATAGCTTGCGTGAGGCAAAATCAATACTTAGAAGAAAAGAAGATCGTCAGTTCTCCAATCCAAAAACCAATACAACTTAATCGTAATCGAGGCACGTATCAAGCAATAATCATTTCGAATAAGGATGGATAATAAAAAGATCAAAAACTGAAAGGGCCACTAGGATTAATCAATCGAACCAAACAAGTATTCTTATCTCAAATAAAGAAAAGATAACCTAGGATCAAGAGATATGCATACACCCGAATAAAAAATCAAATACACAAAAGCACCAAAGATGAAGAAACAAGTAAGCAATAGGAGAAAAGAGCCTGAGAGATAATTAGAAATGCCTCAACGAGATAATTTAGCAATGCAAACTCCTTGAGACATTAGAAAATCAATCTACATAGCCTTAGAACATGAATAAATAGATCAACACGAAATTGATAAAGACAAAAAAAAGGTGGTCCATAAGGACCACCGAGTATATAACAACTTGAAAGCTGAATCAAGTAGTAGCAAGAATAAGATCACCAGTAGCAATTGCGAAGTCACCAGCTACTAGGGTATTGGTTGCGATACCAGTAAGTGCAACAGCAAATTCACCTGCTTCGATAATCTTGTCTCCATCAGTATCCTGATAGATATAAGTAGTAGTAGCGTTGTCAATGTTGATGAAGAAGTCACCGGCATTGGCAACAGTAGTAGTTCCAAGGGATACGTCAGTACTACCCACAGTTACTGCTGTAGCCGCCACTTCAGTGTCAAACTCTGCGCTTGTACCAGCAGTAGGTGACAAGGTAGTTCCGGACATTCCAGTAATGGTATCTGTCAATGTCGCATTGATACCAGTAGTACTGGAATCACTAACAGAATCGCCCGCGGCAAAGTTGAACTTCATAGCGTCACGAGCAACATTACC
>Ga0163108_10003884_pt1 | contig 10609 bp, 16 predicted proteins | sample Fk1155metaG_FD_109644 | JGI IMG/M metagenome (GOLD analysis project Ga0163108, IMG submission 109644) | Marine microbial communities from the Central Pacific Ocean - Fk160115 155m metaG | ecosystem: Environmental > Aquatic > Marine > Oceanic > Photic zone | place: The Central Pacific Ocean...
AACATAATGCACTTCTGAGACGTCTCTTTCGACTGTGCAAGGATGTCAACAACATTATCAAGTGTGAAATCAAACTGGTAAAAATGAATATAGCCCTCCTGTTCCAGATCATCTCCCTCTAATGTCTTGGTGCACACCACATACCTCATTTTGTTTGGAAAGGTGGATGCCCACGGTTGAGGTTTTTTCCAACTCATGGTAAGATCTCGCACCAAATCCCTATAGCTTCCTCCAACCTCTAGACCTCCCTCTCGATACAGCTTCAAGCTAACGGGAATTATTTTGCCTTCAGTCGCGCGATCGATATAATCAGCAATTGTACCAGAATTCGTCTGGACCTGCTTACCATTCACCAGCGCACCAAGAAATGACTCAAAACTAAAACCTGCAGAAGACGCATTAAAGTTTGTAATAACCTTAGTGAGTGTCTTATAAAATACAAGATACGAAATGGCCTGAACAATCCGTTTTGTGCGATCGCTGCCCGCAGTTTCCTGGACCATTGTTGTGCCATTTTCATAAAAGTTGGTTACAAGTTTGAGTTTTTCTTTAAGATTATTGCCCTTTTTGCCGATATTGCCCAGATAGCCTTCAAGCAGCTGGCGTTGTGGGCCAGAAATCTCTTCGCCTCCTTCCTCGGGAGTGCGCACGTCAGACCATCCAATTTCTGAAACCTCAATGTTTGGAATCAACTTTAAAAGCATCTCTAAGGCTTTTTCTTCGTCCTTCTCTGGATCGAACTGCATCGCTTTGGGAATCGCTACGCCGCCGGGGGGCGCCTCTTCATCAACTACTTGAACGGGAGAACTTAAAGCCTCTTCCACCATCTCAAGCAATGTCTTTAAGTCTAGATTGTTAATCTCTTTAATATACTCTTCTCTCAAAATTTCTCGTAAATCAGACATTTGTTTCCTTACATAATAATATCAGCAATTCCAAGCTTAACGGCCTCTACTGCAGATAAATAGACATTAACATTGCGATTAAGCATATCTTTTATATCGCCCTCAGTCATGTTTGTCTCGGCGACTAAGCAATTTGTATACATCTGCTGTAAATCGGAAATTGCCTCAAGCTCATTTGTTAAATCCTGTAGGTTTCCATGGTTTCCGGCGGCGACAGAATGGATCATTACGCGACAGTTCTTCGCAATGCGGCGCTTGCCCTTTGTGCCGGCGGCTAAAAGCAACACACCCGCCGACATAACCTTACCAAGACCAAGAGTGTGTATCTCACTTTCCTGGCGCACAGTTCTCATAATATCATACAAGGCAAACATATCGTCGGCGGATCCGCCATACGTGGAGAGATAAAATTCGATTGGTCTTCTGCTGTCTTCTTTCTCTATCTTATTGACCTCGTTCAAATAGAGCATTGCATGAATAACCTCAGCCACCTTTTCTTCGTGGACATCGCAGAACATTCCGATGATACGCATATCGGGCTCCGCGGGGGCGCCCAAGGCTGACGGATCAACTAGCACAATCTTCTGGCCGTCATCGCTGGACACTATTTTATCAAGAAGTTTTTTTATCATCTTCGGCCTGTTTTAAAATTTCAAGAACATATTTGCGGTTATCTTCCAAATATACCATAGCAGTTTTCCAATTATGGAAATCTATAATTGGCTCATAAAAACCAGGGTGAAGATCTAGAATTTCTTTAACTGCTCTCTCTCTATAACTCGCAATCTCCACGTTAAAAGATCGGCGAATATCTCTCATATTCTGTTCGCTATCGTTGTTCTCTCTCATCTGGCGCAATCGCGCAGTATGAGAATAATAAAAGTTTTCCATAGATTTAGCCAATACTGCTAAACTAATTAGTTGCGAAACGCGTATTAAGCCAATGCTGATCTTTAACGAACGAAAGAAATAAAATGTCTTATGGGTGAAATACCCAAAGAAAAAAACCAACACATATATCCACCATGGGCCCATTATTCCTCCAAAAAATTAACCACTAAGTATAATACTCAGTGGTTAATGTATCACAGATTTATATCTCTGTCAAGTTACTTCGTAAGTCTTTTCATGATGCGCTCGGCTAGCTGATCGGCCATCTGCTCTTTGCGATTTTCAGCCTGGAGACGCGTAGCTACACGCCTAGCAACCTCTGCGACGATTTCGTCTGTGCTGAGGTTTTCATCTTTTACGCAGGGGCCTTTCTTGCATGCTTCCTCGCCACATCCAATTTGCTCATCGCGGCCATCATAGCACTTTTCACTCGTTCGGCCCTTACGGGCATCGCCGGCATCGTGGCCGCGGCCAGTAGCAAACTCCATCATTGGCTCTTCCTCAGCGGGCATCTCATCACCCATTGGCTCGCCCATTGGCTCTTCCAACTCGACTTCAGCGTCCATCTCAAGCTCTTCTTCACCGGGCTCTTCGGAGACATCAGCTTCTTCACCGGTGACCTCTTCAATGGCTCGCTCCAAAGCAGACATGAAGTCATCCATGGAAACCATCTCGCCACCGCCTTCTACTGGCTCCTCCATTTCGGGAGGAACTTCTTCTAGCTCTTCTGGAGCTTCTTCTGGCGCGGCGTCGAGGGGTACCTCTTCTTCAGCGCCCATCATTTCTTCATCGTCGCGGGCGCCGGGGTACATCTCGTTCAGGCGAGTACGCGCAATAGGTCGCAAGTTTGCGAGCTTCATAAATTGGCGAATCTCGCCTTCTGTTAGTAATTTCTTACGAGCCATCTTAAAATCTCCTTGTTTAATGACATAAACTTCAAAAATAAATAGTAGTATCTTTCCATAATAGCCTTAAAATCGAAAACAACCTATCAAATTTAAGGACTTAAGTTTTTTTAGTGCTTTTGTTTCTATTTGTTTTATTCTCGCGAATGACAAATGTTCACGTTCAGCTACCTCTCTTAGCGTCATAGGCCCCTGTTCATAAACCGAGACTAACGTACAATTATATTCCTCTGGAAAATCCTGCCATAACCTACATTCTGTCTCTTTACATTGTTTCTTTCTTCTCATACATTTACGTGAACACTCGCGTAAGCCATCAATCTTTTTCATAGCTCTGGGTGCTCCTCTTCGATGAGGTCAAATATATTCTCTATCTCTCCATCATTCAATCCAAAATCTTCCATCTTCTGCTTTCCTTTGTTTCTCAACTGCTTTGATTTTGCCTTTTTCTTCTTATTCTGTGGCTTCATATCGTCGATATAGCTTTGTATGCGATCATCTCCATCGAGATATCCGGCGATAATAGCGCGAAAGAACTTTGACTGGGTTACGCCATCGTGACGCAGCTTTAAGATAAGTTTAGCGTGCTGATGTGTGTTTTCGACAAACGCAACCTTCTTATCCAAATGAGGATTGGCTACGTCATTGGGCATTACCAGTCCCTCGTATTGATATGCGTGCGGCTTTCAGATAGACCAGATGTGGTCTGGGATACAAACTGGGCTTTAGCGTGAAGCTCTTTTAGGCTTCTGGCGCCGGTGTATGAAAAACCCGAACGAATGCCCTTTTCTAAATCTTCAAGTATTGGAGTAACGGGCCCGCGATGAGGAACGCGAGTCGCAACACCTTCAAATGATGAATACTTTCCACGCCATTCTACTTGGGCCTCCTTAGAGGCCATTCCGCGATAAGTTTTCCAGCGCGCGCCCTTCGCATCCATAAACATTTCTCCAGGTGTCTCGGTGGTTCCTGCTAACAAAGAGCCCACCATTACTGCGTCTGCTCCTGCTGCAAGAGCCTTGACCATATCGCCTGAGTTTTTGATGCCGCCATCGGCAACAATTTTAACGTCTCTGTCTGTCTTGGCACACTCGATAATCGTTTGCAGTCCCGGTAATCCATGACCTGTCTGTATACGCGTGGAACAAATAGAACCACCGCCGATGTTGCAGCGTACGCTGTCTGCTCCCCAGTCTGCGAGATCGTTGATGCCTTTAAGCGTTGCAACGTTGCCTGCCATAATATGATAGTCATCGCCAAACAAGAGCCTAAGCTCCCAAAGCGCCTCCTTCATCATAATGTGGTGTCCGTGAGCGACGTCGATACACAGGAAATCAGCGCCATAATCCGCTAGTGCGCTAGCGCGCTCTAAATAATCGCCAGAGATGCCGATGGCAGCGCCGGTGATGCTTGGTGATTCAACTCGTTTGAGTTCGTTCATCTGCTCTTGGATAGTATTGTAACGATGAATAATTGCGCTAGCGCCGGCTTTTCCTAGCGTATTCCCCATCGCCCCTTCTGAAATTGTATCCATAGGCGAAGCAAAAATTGGTAGCTGAAGGACAACACCCTTTCCTAGATCGGTAGATATATCAATCTCTGAGCGGCTTCGAATATCTGAGTATTGAGGAACAAGCAGCACGTCATCGTATGAGTATGTCCTATTCATTTTCTTTATTCCTATTAACAAACTCAATTATATCGGCGGGGTGATAATACAGGTCTTCATGCGGCGTAGGCGGATCTTCTAGCGCCACGAGCTTTGCGGGCGAATTTGTATTCACATACACAATTGAAGGCACGCCGTCCAACTTTAAGCGCTTGGTGATGCCGGGCAAGTCCATAATGTTAAACGCAAAAAAGTGTATTGTATCGGTATTGTTAGCTGAAGCTATCTCGTGAAAGGTTGACTGAAGGTGCTTACAATAGGGGCACGTATTGCTATAAAACTTTATAAAACAGCGCATCGGTCTTTTTAATTCTCCTTTTAAAATTCTCTGTAGCGCGGGGGCCGATATTCTGCTAACACTCATTTTCTTTCCTCTTTTAGTTTATTAATGACGCCCTTAGCAAACTCCCAACACTCAGGACAATACAGGCGCACTGTGTTCTCATCTCTTACAACAACATTCCATGTGTGCGCCATCTCTTTGCTTTTCTTATCAAAAGGCTTAAGGCATGCCAAACATTCGTCTGGCAACTGATCGAACTGGAAAATTTTTTCGGCAAGTTTTTGCGAATTTTGCTTCCCCATTTTCTTTTCTTGGGCGCGGCGCTGTTTGCGATTCATGACTTCTTACTCTTCGTGGGGGGCGGGCCCCTCTTAACGTCTTGAGTTTGAGACTTTCTGTAAGTCGAAGATCTTTCCATCAACTCATCGGGCCCGATTGAATTAGGGGGCCCTTCTTCAGGCGGATCGACTGAAGGGGCAGGATCTTCTTCGGGCGTGACGCTATTCTCAGCGTCGATAGACGCAATAATTTCCGGCGCGTATTGCTCAAGCGTCAAAAGGGCGCCCTCCAGCTGGGCTAGCTGCAGAGACAAGTTCATGACCCGATCTGCATCTCCCTCTTGGGAAGGACGCCGATAAATATCTTTTATTAGCCCATATACCTCGTGAGCCTTTCCTCTAAGCTGCATTAACGCAGAATTTAAAACTTCAACAGACATATTTTCTCCTTTATCTATTCATTGTTCCAAAAATTTGTTGTGCAGTGCCCGCAAACACCACAATAGCTGATGGAAACGGCGCACTGTTAACGCTGTCTCCAAACTTTAACCGACCTTTGAGGAAATATACCTCGTTAGCCTTCATCACATAATTGTGCCAATACTTTGTGTCGGTTCTCGCTGGAATTAGCATTACCACTTTGGATTTTCCATCCTTAGCAGTATTATAGCCTTTCTCAATCCACTTGTCAATACCCCTTCCATACGGAGGGTTAACAAATGTTGTATGGCCGGCCCAATCCTTTGATAGTCCGTCTTCCACTTCTGTGTAGAAGTTAGCGCACTTTGTGTTGTGTGGGTTGGCGCAAGGATCCAAATCAAATGGTCCGAAGCGCCAGTTAAGCTTGTCAAAGAACTCTTGAGGGGTTGACCACTCGCCAGTCTTTGAGCTAAACATTGTTTTTTGTGTTTCTTTATTCATTTATTCCTCTTAATAATTTGTTGCAACAAAGTGATACGTAGTGACATCATCTTTGTTAAGTCTGTCTTTTCTATATCTCACGCCATATGAAAATTCATATTCTTCTTTGATGTAGTCCCTATATAGTCGTGTCGTGAACTCATCCTTGTTTAAGATAATCATGGCTTGAGAATTGTGTTCTTTAAACCACGCCGCAAGTTGTTCATGCTCCTCTTTTCCAAAGTCACCTTCGGGAGTATATTTCGTAAACTCTCTGGTGTAGGGAGGGTCAAGAAAAACAAAGTCACCAACTGCTGCAAGTTTAACGGTATTTTGCCAACTGCCGTGTACAAAATCCGTAGATTGAAATAGATCATGATACCTGCTATTCCATGTGAGCGTTTTAAAATTCTTATAATACCCATATGGAACGTTGAACTTACCGTGACGGTTGTATCGAAGCATGCCGCCGAAAGCCAAATTCCTCAATACGTAAAATCTCTTCGCCAGATCGTACTTCGTTGTATGAGTGCCGTCTCGCCAATGATAATATAGATCAGCCAATGGCTTGAATTCCTCGCGCATCTTTGGCTGCAATTTGTTTAAAGTTTGTTTATAGTGGGCAGCAACCGAATTCAAGTCATCTATAAAAGCTTTGCCATACTGCTTGGTGATTTCATAAAAGTTTATCACATCGCCGTTGGCATCTCCCACAACACTATCACTATTTTCAAGATTAAACCATACAGCGCCACCGCCTACAAAAGGCTCACAAAGTGTGTCGAACTTGTCAGGCAAATGATCATGGACATGCGAAAGTTCGCGGCGCTTTCCGCCGCTCCACTTGAACATCGGGATAAGTTTTTTATTATCCATTAAGCTTCCCCAGGCGGGCCCCGAGCTGCCTAAAATAACTGAAATACTCAGGCTTACTAATTTCTGTGCCAACAAGCTTAAAAAACGCACTTGGATCTTCAACTGCGACATTGTACTCAGAAGCCTTCTTGATCTTAGACTGAGCGGTCATATCGTCCTTATCATAAACCCCCCAAGTAAGGGCCGCGGCGTCAATCTCGTACCCAGGATACTTGTTGTTCAGAAAGCTCCGAATGTGTGCAATCTTCTCATAAGTGGATACAATCTTTTCTGTATCTAAGTTGAGATTTAATTTAAGCTCTCGATAATAGATAATGTTATTGTCATCGTCTCTGAAAATTAAATCCAAATCTTTTGAGATCTCTTTCCAGACGCCCGATTTCATCACCGTAAAATTATTATGTCCGACTCTAACTGCCTCTTCAAACCATTTCTCCATGGCGCGCCCAAATTTAATATTGAGCGACTGCAAAGAGGGGACTGGACCGTATAATAGATACATCCCCGAGCCGGGTGACGCAGTTGATAGGCCTTCGGCGATCAGATTATTGACAATCTGGTGGCCAAACCGCCCTAGTTGAACATTCATTTGTCTGTACTCCCTAGGGCCCCTGAGCCTCGATTGCTAATTGTTATCGGATAATTATAGAGATCTCCCTCTCTGTTCTCGCAAGGATTGAAAGGCACAACGGGTACCATCACAAGTTGTGCGATCTTGTCGCCGTCTTGAATGACGCGCGTATCGCGGCCGATGTTATGAAGATTAACGAATACTTCTCCATCGTAGCCAGAATCAATCACGCACGCTCCCACAATCAAGCTGAGCTTTGCTGCCACGCTTGAACGGTTCTTTACTTCAAGCATGTAGCCGTGCGGTGTTCCAAACCGCAATCCCGTTGGCACCAATACAGATTGTCCAGGATGAACCGCGATGATCTCTTGCGGCTCTGTCGCTGAATAAAATACGTCCAGCCCAGCGTCCGATGGATTCGCACGCTGTGGGCTGTGGGCGCTTTCTCGTGTCTTTGTGTATTCTACTATCACTCTTCTTCGTCTCCTGCGAGCATGTTGAAGTTCTCAACAACCTCGTCAATATTGAACTTGCCCTTATAAAGGCGGTATGCCTTCACGGCAGCACGAATCTCGTCAGTATTGAGCCAGCCGTTCTCTCGGAACTCAGAGCGTAGCTCTCGCTTCTGCTCCTTGTATGGTTCAATACACTCTTCGATCGCCGCCAGTGAGCGAATATACTCCTTGACGTAGCGCTTTCTTTCTTCATTAGTTGAAGCCATTTTATCCCTCCTTGGATACTATATTATTATAACAAGGTACAAAGGCCCTGTCAACGATTTTTTATAAATTAAGTCCGAAAAGTTGGTGAACAAACTGACGGATTATATTGTCTTTTTGCGCCGGTGTTTCGGCTTCAGAGAATAAATAATTATAAGTTGATTTTTCGCGTCTAATTTTTAAATCGATCTCTTTAATCTGCGCCTTCATCCATCTAGTTTGTTGCTCATAATTTTTCGGAAGGGAGATCCCCAACTCTTCTGCTATCTCCATCAGTGTAAAATATTCTCTGTTGTCAAGTGCCTGATTCGCCTTCTTAAAATTATCAGTCATTTGGCGCCGTTGATTGTAGTCATGTTTCATTACGTCAATTTTGTCGGGATGGATCTCAAGAGCAATTTTTTTAAACAGCTTGGAGAACAAGATATGAAGCGCAACCTCATCTTCGCTCATTTGAGCCTCTTCGCTCTTTTCGACAAAAGAGCCACAGGAAACAAGATGTGTGCTGTCGTTTTCTACTACCGGCAAATCTCCGGGCGCCTCTTCTTCCTCAACGCCATACGCCTCTTTAATTTTCTCTTTATTGTCTCGATTTAAATCTGTCAGGCTGTGGCCTTTTTCGGCCACAAGCCCCTCATAGTGTTCTTGAAATTCGGGCGCCACTTCCCGACAAATTGATTTAATTATCTTATATTCTTGGGAAAGATACTTATATTGATTAAAAGCTTTTTTCCATTTAAGTCTTTTGTGGGCGCCCATATCAATAAGTAGCCTAGACTATTTGAACTCAAACTCTACTTTAACGCCAATTTTCATTTCTGGGACGTGGAGCTTGTTAGCCAGCTTGTGTCTCTTGCACTCCTTCGCGTCTAAAAACCAATCGGCATGACCTTTTTCGTGAACAATGTCAAGAAAGTAATCTTCATGGTGGCCACAGTTCTTAGCCATCATCTTATAAACCTTTTGATTTAACCTTTCGACCTCTTTAGCGTTGGTCTTGATCTCCTCCACTTTGCCCCAGCCCATAGAACTTACATCGTGTATCATTACAGTCGCATTAGGATCCATATATCGCATTCCATCAAGCCCGAAGCTAAACAGAATAGCACCGCAAGACATCGCCTTTCCTTGCACAATCGTAGCAACTTGGAGCCGGGAGTGCTGAATGTCGGAAATCATCGACATCAGGCTATAAACCTGCCCGCCATAACTGTCAATGATAATCGGTAATACCGGTTGCCCTGTGTTTTGTGCTCTCGCCACATCCTTGGAAAAATCCTCTGCGGCTTTCTCGTCAAACTTATTGACGCGAATAACCACGGGCAAACTCTCACTTCTAAACTTAACCTCTTTGAGCAGTGCGCTCGGTGTATAAATAATATTCATTTTTTATCCTAGTAGTCTGAATGTTTTACCTACAGCGTAGGTTGAGAAGCCCCAGTTCTCGTCGTACTTTAACTTAGCCATATAGGGGCGGTTCAAGTGAATGCGATCTTTCTCGGGCCTAACTCCCCAGCATCTAATCTTGGTTAGTTCGTTATTGGAGTCGATTACCTCGACAATCCAGTAGTTCTTTCCGTTCTTTGTTTTTCTCGGGACAATCTTGCGCGGGATAAACCAACACACCTGTAGTTCCAGATCGAATTCCGAAATTGGAGGCACAAACTTCTCTTGTAAGCGCTGCACCGTTGCCGGCGGAATTACGAGGTTAATCGGGAATACGCCCGTCAAGTCGGTCTTAAACTGAATGATTTCTTCCTCCGTGAAATCTCCTTCCGGCCTGTAGAGTTCCAAATTCTCAGAAAATCTCTTGGGATTTTTTGGGCGATCTACGATGCATGCAGACCAGAAATGCTTTCTACCAGTGAAGCGATCATCTACGATGTCATCCAGCGCTCCACCACGGCAGAGCGCATCTAGAGACTTCTTGTTTAGCTTACTGTATACCACTTCTTCGTTAAACAGCAACTCCTCGGCATTAGTGAACGGTCGATGTGTAAGCACTTGCTCGATGGCCTTCTCTCCCAGCCCCTTGATAGATGTGAGCGGCTGGATCATTGTCTTGCCATCGTCGCTGATCTCCCAAACTGTGCCTGACTTGTTAATGTCCAAAGGCGCGATCTTAAAGCCATACTTCTTGGCGATGTTGATTGCCTTCTCCTTTCTAGTCTCGGGCTCCTTGTCGAGGAACGCTGCCATCCACTCCGCAGGGTAGTAATTCAGCAACCACGCACACTGGTAGGAGATGATAGAATAGCTGACCGCATGCGACTTGTTGAAGCCGTAGCCTGAGAAGAACTCAAATTTATCCCACAGATCCTGGGCTTGGTCGCGACCAATGTTGTTGGTGACACAGCCCTTAAGGAACTTCTTGTGAAGCCTATCTTTAACGGAGCCCTTGCCTGTTCCTTTCTTCGTCAGCACCTTGCGCAGCATGTTGCCTTCGTCAAGAGTTAAGCCGCCGAGCTTATGAGCCAGCAGTGCGATCTGCTCCTGGAAAATCAGGAAGCCGAATGTCTCCTGTGTGATCTCACAAGCCTCGTCTGATAGATATGCGATTTGGTGTGGGTGCTCCTTAGCCTCCACGTAGTCTGCGTCAACACCAGCCGACA
>Ga0163108_10003885_pt1 | contig 10607 bp, 6 predicted proteins | sample Fk1155metaG_FD_109644 | JGI IMG/M metagenome (GOLD analysis project Ga0163108, IMG submission 109644) | Marine microbial communities from the Central Pacific Ocean - Fk160115 155m metaG | ecosystem: Environmental > Aquatic > Marine > Oceanic > Photic zone | place: The Central Pacific Ocean...
CCGAAGCGTCCCCTGTACCCTTGGCCGCGCACCGGAACCATTCCCTTCTTAGCCTCCTCATCAATGGCCGCGATATGGCCGTGAGTCGTGTAGGAATCCCCCAGCTTGAGCAGGTCCGGGTTGGGTAAGACCTTCACGAAGTCGGGGTGCTGGACTTCGCACCTGAGGCAGCCAACACACAACTTTGGTTTCGGGACGAAGCCACCCACAGGCCCCGAGAACACGCCGTAGGTGCAGGGTCTAGCGAGGATAACGTCGAACTGTCCGAAGTACTTCAGCGACTCCTTGCCGATGAGCTTGGCCAGCCCGACCTTACCGACCTTTACGAGGAACCTATGTGGCAGTGGGTCGGCGTCATCGACCTCTTCGGTCTCGATGTGGTAACGGTGATATCGATCGGCTATTGCCCTCCCTATTCGAGCTGATTCGGCGCCGAACTGGTCTATTGACAGCGGGCCGTCGGTAACTTGCAGACCAACATGCGTCGCTGATTCTAGCATAATGCCCCCCCGGATACGCGCAGGTGTGCGAAGGAGTGCTATAATCATTCGGTCTTTTGTATATTCATTTGATGCAATCCTGTGCATATATCCACAATAATACTTAATTATTGAACGTATGAACAAAATATTACAGTATATTGATAAATTTTAATATCTATGATTTGTAGTCTCGTTCATCTTTGTCCAAGCGTTCATCTGCACCATCTGCCAGTCATCCTGAGGCACGTTGAAATGGCCTGAATCTTGCCATTGATTCATGAGTATGAGAGATGCCTGGGGCATCCCCGAGTTCCGCCGTTTACTCATCGGTAACGGCGTAAACATGCTGGGTACTTCGATCTTCATCATCGGGATGAGTTGGACCGTGGCCCAGATTGGCGGACCCAAGTTGTACGGGCTCATCTGGACTGCCTACTTCCTCGGTCACCTGCCCCTCTTACTCTATGGTGGGATGGTGGTCGACAGGATGCCTCGCAGGACCGTCGCGCTGATTGCGGACCTGTCGCAGGCAGTTCTCATAACCCTGGGTATAATCGCGCTTCTGGCCGGCTTCGACGAAATTAAGACGTTGCTCGTGGTAACTTTGCTCACGGGTGGCGCCACGGCTTTTTCCATACCGGCAATAGGAGCTTTGGTGCCGGACCTCGTAGAGGAGGACCTGCTTCCTCAGGCCAACGCCATTAGAGGGGTTGCAATGACTGCCGCATGGATGCTAGGGCCATTGATAGGAGGCTTCACCGTGGGACTCTGGGGGATAGAGGTCTGCCTTCTGATAGATGTCGTCACGTTCATCTTCAGTGGGGCTGTATTGTGGACGATAACAGAGATTCCAGTGGTTCGTGATGAGGCCGGGGACCTGCGTGAGGAGGTTGTCGAGGCTTGGGAGTTCGTGAAGACACAGCCTTGGCTGTTCGCGGGAATACTGATGTTCATGATCTGGCACATAGGGGACTCGGCCATCGAGATAGGAGTCCCGTTCATCATTGAGAATAAGGGGCTGGGGGCCAATGCATTCGGTTTGTTTGGTGCTGTTGGGGCACTGGGTGCCATGGCCGGATCCATACTCGGTGGAATCCGGCCCATACCGAAGGAGATTAGGGGCAAGGTGTTCTACATCTTCATCGGTGGAATAGCATGGTGCATGCTGATGTGGGCAATGCCGATTCCGTTCTGGGCGATACTTGTCTTCGTCCTCCTTGAAGGCGTGCTGGGTGGAACCTTGGGGGTAATCTGGAGAACTACAATGTCCGACAGCGTCGACCAGTATCTCAGAGGTAGGGTGAACTCTCTTGATGCCATAGGCTCCCTGATATTCATCCCATTTGCTCCTATTCTTGGAGGCGCGATGATTGAAGCAACCAACGTCTTGACGACCTACTCGATTGCTGTGGCGTTCATGGTACTTACAACAACTGCTGGACTGATTGTTCCCTCATTCAGGCGGTTCGAAAGAATAGACACTGAGCGCTTTCCCATCACTGCTGATCAAAATCCATCTCACTGATATCGACGTCGAACCACTTCCCATAGAGGCCATACTGCAACTTAATTGCGGCTACTAGTAGGACTACATAGAGAGTCCAAGCAGCTAGGGTCTTACCCATGCTAACTGGGATTTCCATCAGCACCAAGCCATCAAACAATATGCACGCCGAAATGTACACCACTCTACCGAGCGTAGTCAGAATCCCCTCGCTCTCCTGAGCCAGAACTCGCTTTACCCTCTCCTCTCTGCTCTTATCAGAGGCCTTCTTCAGTCTCCAGAAAGCGGCCTCTGCCTCCTCCTTATTGTCGAACATAGGAGGAGGATTATTGCGCCCCTCTGAGTCAACTTCATCCTCAGTCATTCTCTTCCCTCAGAGCACAATCGTAGTCGGCTCGTCGTCATCCTCAGGGCGAATCTGGGCATCTTCTAGCATAGGGAGTTTCATCCCAGGGCCTAGTGGGAAATGACATGCCACCCCATGGCCATCAAAGCCGAATATCTCTAGTTTTGGCTCCTCGACATCACACAGTCCTTCCTCAGCTATAGGGCAGCGAGTGTGGAACCTGCATCCCGTGGGCGGGTTCGCGGGACTGGGTACATCACCACTCAAGACAATCCTCTCTCTTGATGCCTTCTCAAGAGAGGGTTCTGGTATTGCCGACATCAGAGCATGCGTGTAGGGATGGGCTGGATCCCTAAACAGGTCTTCTGTATTGGCGATCTCTACTATCTTCCCCAAGTACATCACAGCGACTCTGTCGCAAATATGGTTGACGACGTTGAGTGCGTGGGTGATGAAGACGAAAGTGAGGCCGTGCCTCTCTTGAATCTCCTCAAGCAGGTTCAGAACTTGGGCCTGAACGGAGACGTCTAGAGCACTGGTTGGCTCGTCTAGGAGGATGAACTCGGGGTCCAAAGAAAGGGCCCTCGCCAGAGCAATCCTCTGTTTTTGTCCCCCAGAGAACTCGTGTGGGAATCTATTCATGTGCTCGCGCTTGAGACCTACAGAATCTAGTAATTCAGCTACCCTCTGAGTCAACTCAGCACCCTCAGCCATTCCATTCACCTGGAGTGGTTCACCTACTATTGAACGCACGGACATCCTCGGATTCATCGAACCTCCAGGATCCTGAAAAACAATCTGGAGTCGCCTTCTGAGTTCCTTGTTCGTCATATTTCGAATGTTCTCGCCGTCATAGTGGACAGACCCCTCTGTTATCGGTATGAGGCCGAGTAAGACTCGTCCCAGCGTGGTCTTACCACAACCCGACTCGCCAACAATTCCGAGAGTCTCGCCACGCCTTATCTGCAGATCGACCCCGTCGACTGCACGGACATGGCTCTTCACTGTAGTCAGCATCCCACTCTTGATTGGGAACCATTTCTTCATCCCATCAATCTCGATGAGAATCTCTTCGTTATTGCTGTCATCTGGCATCTCAGGCAACTCCTTCCAATCCGTATTCGGCCGCGAAAACATCGAATGCGGCCTGCACTTCTGCGACATTCTCGCCAATTGAATCGGTGTGATGGCAGGCTGCGAAGTGACCGGGTTCGATTTCCTTCATCGGTGGTGGGGTCGAGATGCATTTTTCATTCGCAAATGGGCATCGGGGATGGAACCTGCATCCATCGAAGTGTAGGTTGGGATCTGGGACTTGTCCAGGGATGATTGGTAGCACGTCCCTGCGGTCTGCACCTTCGTCAATTGTGGGGATGCTATGGAGCAGTCCGATTGAGTAAGGCATCCGAGGCCTAGAGAGGACATCCTCTATGGTACCTGTCTCGACCACCGAACCAGCATACATCACGGTGACTGCGTCACACATCTCAGCAATCACACCTAGGTCATGGGTGATTAGTAGAATCGCTGTTCCTTTTTCGTCACGCAAGTCTTGCATAAGCTTGAGAATCTGAGCCTGAATGGTAACGTCGAGGGCAGTTGTAGGCTCGTCGGCAATGAGTAGTTTTGGCTCACAAGCCATCATCATGGCTATCATTACCCTCTGTCGCATCCCTCCAGAGAGCTCGTGCGGGTACATCTTCACTACAGCACTAGGATTTGGAATCCTGACATCCTCCAAGATGTCAATGACCTGTCGGGTGTGCGCGGGGTCGAGTTTTAGATAGTCTAGGAATATAATCGCTGGCAGAGCCAGAAGGGTACTGATTACAGCCATCCCTAGGAGTGCAGAGAGCGGCATCCAGAGCATCAGGAAGAGGACCAAAGCCGCAGCGAAAACGAGGGGAATTTGGGGTGGAACGCGTACGAAAAGGGCATCGAAAATAGGATCTAATGTCGTTGGCCCTGAGAAGGATCTTCTCTGCCATTGACGGCCCCCATATACGCCAATGAGGCCGAGACTGATGTAAGCGAAAAAGGACCAGATTAATGCAAATGGAGCGGCGACTGCGCTTGCCGCGGCATCAGCGTAATCGCTCATGTGGGCTGCGAGTACAAAGGCGAAAACAGACAAGATGGCAATAGACGCTTGTGGTCTTGAGGAAAAGGCGTCGCGGATGAGAGTAGCAGGGCTGACAAGTGCCTGACCGACTCTGACGTAACTTGGAGTCTCTGCCTCGACGAGTCTGTCGTGCACGCGCATAACCTCGGATATCTGTTTCTCCACAGTATAAAGCGGGTTGAGAGCCGTCATGGGCTCTTGGAAAATCATACTAATCTCGTTGCCGCGAACCCATCGCATGAATTTTTGATGGCGGCGATACTCGTGCTTGGCTGCAAACCCTACTAACCATGAGGCTATTGTTAGGGATATGGATATGAGGAAGAGTTGTCCCCCCTGAATGGGGTCTATCAAAAATACCCAAAAGAAGAATAGTATCGATGCCAACAATGAGACTACAGTTATCGTTCCTGAGATATCTTGAATTCTTTTGTCGGACTCTGAATCCCTAAACAGCAGTTCCTCTCCTTCGTACTTCACACTGCCCTCATCGACATCGCAGGTAGCGAGGCCTATCGTCACCAGCGAGGTTACAGACTTCCCGCACCCCGACTCGCCGACCAACCCCATTATCTGACCTTGATTGACCTTTAGATCCACAGAGTGGAGTGCCTCAATTGGTCCGTCTAGAGTGTCGAAATGGACCCTGAGCCCTTCAATCTCAAGCAAGTTATCCGACACCTTCTCATCTCCTATTCTTGGGGTCTACAACATCCCTGATTCCATCGCCAAGCAGATTGAAGCCGAGTGTGGTGGCCGCAATTGCGAGTCCGGGGTAGAGCATAAGGTGAGGAGAGGGGATGAAGAATTGTCTGCTCTCAGAAACTAGGATGCCCCACTCCGCTGTGCCCGGGGCAGCCCCAAGTCCAATGAATGACAGCCCGGATGCTGACAGGATGGTCCCTCCGATATCAAGAGTGAAGGCGACGAGTAGTGGTGCCCACGCATTGGGTAGAATATGCCTAAACATTATTCTCCCGGGAGGGGCACCTACGCTCCTAGCCGCCTCAACAAAGGTCATCTCCTTGACATACAGAACCTGCCCTCTAATCAGTCTGGCATAGCCTGGCCATCCAGTGAAAATCAAGGCAGCTTGAATCTTCCAGAGTCGATCGAAGTCCTTGATCACGACTATCTCATCCCCAGTGCTACCTGAGAAGCGATAAATGACTACTCCGGCAATGAATATCGCCACTGTCCTAAGTGTGAGGTACTTCCACGGGTTTGTCCAATCAAGAGACTTGCTAAAACGCTCGCCAGCGCCGTCGAAACTCGCATTCTCGATGAAGCGCTTGTCTGCCATAAATAACATTCCGAGGATGGCAATTATACCTGCGGCAGCACCAATTCTCCAGCCTTGACTGTCTGAGATTCCAAAGAAGTCCGACCATGAAAAGCCAGGGAATAAGCCGACAGAGAAGAATAAGACGAACAGGGCTAGGAATACGTTACGGTTTCGCATCAATGATCCCATTACTTGGTCACTTAGTTGGTCCCCTACGATGGTTGATTCCAGATATGACCTGAATGCCACAGCTAGGAATAATATCGGAATCAGAATCGCCAACCATATTGGCATAGTGAGGCTAGTCACCGCAGACATCGCTGTGACGAATGCCATGGCGAGAATCAGTCCAGGTATTGCGAAGAATACGTCACAAATTCTCATGATTACCTCATCTACCCTGCCTCCATAGTAACCACTCACACTGCCTACGATTGTCCCTATGGTCACTGTGAGCATGGCAACGGTGATTCCGATTTTCAAAGATACCCGAGATCCGTACAGGACCTTGCTGAACATGTCCTGCCCCTGCTGGTTGGTTCCGAAGATGCAACGTTGGTAGCCTTCTGGCATCCACGAGACATGCATTGCCTCGTTATCGAACTCATAGGTGAGCCAGACCTTCCCTGTAATTGACGAGTTGTTGTAGAGTCCCTCAGACAAGATGAGGATAGAAGAGTTGCTAGGATCTATGCTGATTAATGAGGTGTTGAGGTCGTAACCCTGATTATCCTCTAGATGGACGAGCCTGATTACAGAGAGAGTATCGCGGTAGTACCTGTTGTCATCCCCTACCTTGTCGTCGGATTCGGCGACTACGGTCTCCGAGAAGAGGGGGGATCTGGTATCTACAGTAATCGATTGCTCGTGCCAGTCGCACTCCTCGGAGAATGGATCTTTTCTCTGAGGTTCGTAGTCGATGGACCAGAGATCCTCGGTGTCCTGCAGGTTCCGATAGGGGTGCTCGACTGCTATCTCGTCAGCGAAAATCGCAACTGTGACGACGGAGATGACCATCAAGAGGCCCAGTACTGCGAGCAGGGATCGAGTGTATATCTTCCAGCTCCGACGGAAATCATTTTTGGATTGAGACAGAGCCTCGACAAGCCTCCTTAGGCTTTCCTTGCGATCCTCTTTGCCTTCACCCCAGTCCTTCATTCAAGCCTCACCCTTGGATCTATGATTGCATACATTATGTCCACAATTAGGTTGGACAGTAAGAAGATGGCTGCAGTAATTAGCGTCACACCCATTATGACTGGGAAATCGAGATATTGGATTGACTTAACCGCCACCCTACCCATGCCATTGAAGGCAAAAATTGTCTCAGTCAATACAGCTCCACCTATCGCTCCACCGATTGAGAATCCCAGGATGGTGACTATAGGGACCAGAGCGTTTCTGCATGCATGAACTATGACTACCCTGAATTCAGAGAGTCCCTTAGCACGGGCGGTCCTCACGTAGTCCTCGTGCAGGACCTCGAGGAGGCTGGCGCGCATGTACCTCAGTAGGGAGCCAGAGGAGGCGATTCCAAGGCAAGCGCAAGGCAGTGCTAGATGCATCAGGGTGTCCTTGAAGAGTAGCCAGTTGGATCCAAATTCAGTCGGGAGTGTGGCCAGCTTGCCGTCTGTCACGAACCAACTGTCGACTAGGTGGAATCCGGTCCCTCCTGCTGGATAGTAAGAGGCGAATCCGTCTACGGGATACGTGAGGCTAGGGTCGTGCCTCCCGTAAATTGGGAAGCACCCTCCATCGGTTCCAAACAAGGGGTCGCAGATCCCTGAACTACCCATTTCTGCTCCAGTGGCGAAAAAGAGTTGTAGAACCATCGCAAACCAGAATATCGGTAGACTGACGAATGCTATGGCAAAGAATCGAGAGACGTGATCGAACATTCGATCTTGTCTCACAGCTGCGATGATTCCAAGGGTGATTCCCAGAGGGTAGGCTATGAATAGAGCGAAGAAAGACATCTCTAAGGTAATCGGGGCCGCGTCTTTCACCACATCTACGACAGGACGATGATAGGTTTCTGAGTTACCCCAGTCACCCTCCGAGAGATGTGTCACATAGATTTCAAACTGTTTTATGAGCGGATCATTCATCCCTAGGCGTTCTCTGTTGGCCTCATAGGCCGTAACCCGAACGAAGTAGCTAACTTCGGTTCCTTCAGGGGCATTGTTACTGATGCCATTGACACCTGTGAGGGTTAATCCGTTCCTCCCCGACCAAGTGAAGGAGTCGTTTCCAATGAGTCCTTCTCCGGACTCGGGAAAATTGGTAATCACGGTCAGAGTAACATTGGCAGCCCCTACAGATATGTCCTCCCCTAGAGTGTAAAGTTCGCCCTCGTCCAACTGTTCCGTGTAAGGCTCGCCCGATGCCCCGTTCTCATAGTAGGTGTCGGCGACTATGCCGCACTTGTCACCGCACTGTGCAGCAGCTGCATCTGCGGGGATTAGATGGGAAATGGAAAATGTCAGAACTGTGACCCCTACCATCACAGGGATTAGCAGCAATAGTCTTCGAACTACGAACTCGTGCAACTTCACAGTCAACCCCTCCTTGCAGTGCTAATCGAGACGACTCTATCACAGTTACCTTCTGCCTGCCGTAGGCAGGCAGACGATTGATTAACGATACTTACCTTACGACCATCGCAAGCAAGAAAGGATTTGATTGACGGCGCGACGGCAACCACCCGAAGGTGGCTGCCGCCGGCCTTACGTCTTCACGTCGTTAATCAGCAAGAGCCGACTAGTGCGCCGTTGACCATTGGCAGCTTGTCGTAGTCAAACCAGTGGGCGGACCCAATAGCTGCATACGGCGGGCTGCAGATGTCGTCGTGCTTGACACCTACGCCGTTGTACTGCCCAATGATGATCATGTTAGGATCTAGAATCCATGCTGCGAAGGCATCCTCGTAGGCCTGCCTGCGTGTATCATCATCCTGTGAGGTCCTGCCGATTACAAGGGCGTCGTTGACGTCCGAGTTCTCATACCCTGTACCATAAGCGTCTCCGCCGATGGAGTGACCGCCAGCGAATGGCGACCAGTAGTTGTCGGGGTCGAGGTAGTCAGGTGCCCATCCACTGAACCTGATATCCCAGGTCCTAGTGTAGTACATGGTCAGGTACTCAGCCCAAGGCTTAGCATCGCCAGCGGTGGCAACTCCGATAGTCCCTAGGGCCTCAGCGAGTTGGCCGGCCATAGCGATTCGGTAGTCGTTACCCTCGTTTGCCATTACACCTAGGACGTTTGGTAGGCGGCACTCGGTGCCGTCTCTGTCTCCCTCTGCAACAACGACTGGTGCTTCGCTGCGTGTCAGCGAAGTGCAGTCGTACTGGCGGATGAAGCCGGCGTCCTCTAGGAGTTGCTCGGCGTAGGCTAGGTTGTAGGTGAAGGTCTCGTACTGGGTATCCGCATACAGGAAGCCAGTCGGGATCGGTCCATACTGAGGTGCCAGAGAGTTGTCGTACGTGTCCCTTCGGTGGGTCTCGTAGTCGAACGCGTAGGATATAGCCGCTCGGACTGCTCCTACTTCCATGACGCTGCAGTCATTGGAACCGTCACCATCACAATCGTGGTTTAGGATGAGGGACGAGTTAGCATCAGTGTTGGTGTTGTCCTCTCCTGCATCAAGGGCCTTCGGGTGTAGGTTGAAGGCTGACAGGGTCGTAGTGAAAGTCTCCCTGTAACTGCAGATGTATCCGTCCTTGGATATTACGTTAGGCTTGTCTTCTAGGTTCTCGCAGAAGTTCACCAAATCCTCGATGTTGATGCTGCCGAAATCGACCTCACCATCGGTGAAGGCAAGCAGCCTCGTCGTGGCCTCGGTGACTATGGACACGGTGTGGCGGTTGATGTTGTAATCGCCAGCCTCCCAGTACATCCAGTTCGGCACGAGGACGAGTCGGTCCTCACGGACCCAAGACTGTACCAGGTAAGCGTTGGTTCCAGCTCCGAAGGGAGCCTCGTCCATCCACTCGTGGCAGTAGTCGTCGTTCTCTCCACCAGCATCGACGCGGTTTTCCTCGCACAGCTCAGCGTTGATTACAGCGCCAACTGTGTAAGCAATCGTCGAGATGAATGCCGAGGACTGTGCGAACAGTGTGACCGAAAAAGAGGTCGCACTGTTGACAGTGAAACTCGCGCCGCCGTTGTCATCGTGGTTGCCGTCAGCGTCGTTGCAGTCGAAGCTCTGCTCTAGGATCCAACCTACGTGGCTGTCGGGCGAGCCGTAGCCAAGTACGCGGCACCATGAGTACACAACGTCAGATGCTTCCATCAAGTCACCGTTGCTGAAGTACACGTCATCTCGTAGATCGAACGTGTAGGTCAGACCGTCTGCACTGACTGTGTAGCCAGTGGCAAGACGGGGCTCGATGATAGCGTTTCCACTTCCGTCTCCCGCGTAGCGGTAGAGCGTGTCGTAGACCTGCTCAATGACGTCACCGGATGCCGAGTCGTAAGCATCGTGGGGGTCGATGGTTGAGGCGTCACCAATGGACATCTCAACTATCTCGCATGGGTTGTTAGAACCCTGCTCACGGCACTTCCTGGACTTCTCTAACTCGTAGAGAGCCGCAGAGAACTCCATTTCGCCAGCCGAATAGGCTGCCATAATGTCTGCCTGTGCCATACCATAGTCACAAGAGCCGTCATCATCTTCGGCCGCTGCGTCGTGGTTGTTAGCAGCTGGGTCCATACAGCCCATCACGGTTTCAGCGTAAGAACACGAGCCGTCGTCACGAGTGGCGGCGGAATCGTAGTTCGTAGCTGCCATGTTGGTGCAGCCCATAACTGGCTCCTCACCTGGCGCATACTCACATGTTCCGTCGTCTTCGGTGGCATCGGCATTGTAG
>Ga0163108_10003886_pt1 | contig 10605 bp, 11 predicted proteins | sample Fk1155metaG_FD_109644 | JGI IMG/M metagenome (GOLD analysis project Ga0163108, IMG submission 109644) | Marine microbial communities from the Central Pacific Ocean - Fk160115 155m metaG | ecosystem: Environmental > Aquatic > Marine > Oceanic > Photic zone | place: The Central Pacific Ocean...
AATGAAAGAAGGCTGGAGCGAAGCTGAGACTGCAGACCTCATGGATACTTACTTAAAAGACCATGGGGTAAAAAACTTTTTTCACAAATCATTTGCTTGGTTTGGTGAAAGATCTGGTTTTTATCAATTTAATAAATATAGTGATTTTAAACCTAGCAGTAGACAGCTTAAGTCGAGTGATGTTGTTATTTTAGATACTGCTCCAATTGTAAATGATTATGTAGCAGACATTGGTTATACCTTTTGCTTAGAGAAAAACAAGCAACTAGAAAAAGCTAAAAAATTACTTTTAAATCTTAGAAACAAAATTCCACAACTTTTTGAATCAAACATGACAACTAAAGAAATCTGGGAATATGTTGATAAGCAAATCACTGACTCTGGATTTTTTAACAGTCACGCACAATATCCATTTTCAGTATTAGGACATAGAGTGTTTAAGGTTCCTTTGTCATCGCTTCCTTTAGGAAATTTGCCGATTGGCGTTTATGGTTATTTTAGTATACATAGTTATTTAGGTTTTATTACTAAAAGAATCTTTCCACAATTACTCTCACCTGATTCAAATTGTGATAAAAATGGGCTTTGGGCTATTGAACCTCATATTGGTTGCCCAGACTTTGGAGCAAAGTTTGAAGAAATTTTAGTAGTCAATGACAACAAAGCTTATTGGTTAGATCAAGATGTACCTCATATGAAAGGAGAAACCTCATGGACTGGGTTGTTATCACAGGAGCAGCAGCAGGTATCGGAAAAGCCCTTACAAAAGGGTACTTAAATAAAAACTCAAAAGTTGCAGCAATTGATATTAATTTTGAAGCGCTAGAAGAATTGAAACAATCTTTATCAAAAGAGCATGCAAGTAATTTATTTTTATATCAAGCCGACGTTTCAGATGAAAACTCCCTTCAAAAGGTAAGTTCACAAATTACAAAAGACAATGGTACGCCAACTATCTGGATTAATAATGCTGGTATTGCAACAATTGGTTCGTTTGAGCAGATAACATCCGAACAGTTTGATAAGGTGATTGATGTTAATTTAAAAGGAGTAATATACGGAACAAGGATTGCCTTAAATTTAATGCGTAACCCAGAAAGAGGACGTATTGTTAATGTTGCTTCAATCGGTGGGAGCATTCCTGCGCCATTTATGTCTTCATATGTTGCAACAAAACACGCCGTTGTTGGTTTTACAAAGTCACTTCAAAATGAAAAACTACATCAACACTCTGCTGTAGATGTTCTCTTAGTGCAACCTGGGTTTGTAAAAACTGATATGATTCAACCACAAAATGGTTATCAACTTCCAAATTGGATGGATCATATATTAAGTGATCCAGAGAAAACAGCTCAAGAGATTATTAAAGGAGTGGAAGCAAAACAAAGTGAAATCCACACTTCACTCAATGGTAAGTTACTTATGAAGCTTCACAGAATTAATCCAAAAATTGCTGCAAAGTCTGCAAAAATACTTGTTGCTAAAAACTGGAAAGAACTGATTGGTTTAACTGCTATAGATAAAGAAGACTAGTTTCGTTCTCCGAAAATTGCAGTGCCAACCCTGATATCAGTAGCACCTGCTCTAATCGCATCTTCATAGTCAGCACTCATGCCCATAGACAACCTTGCTTCATCTTTTTCAAAATAGTTCTCAGTAAGTGTTTTCAATGCTACAAATGCAGCGGTATTACCCACTTTGGGTATACACATAAACCCAATAACAAATAAGTTTTCTAATTGGCGAATTTCTTCAATAGCAGTTGTAAGCTCCTCGGGACTAAATCCATTTTTAGTTGCCTCATCATCTAAATTTATTTGTAAAAAAACCTCAAGTGGTTCATCTGGAGCTTGTGCATGTCTTTTTTTTGATAAAATAATAGCAGTTCTAACAGAATCTAATGAATGAATCTGATAAACATGTGACAATAACGATTTAATTTTATTCGTTTGCAGCTTACCTAAAAAATGCCACCTAATATCTTTAATGCCCTTAGCTTCTAGCTCTTTAGCTTTTTCTATCAGGTCTTGAGTATAATTTTCACCAAAGTCTCTTTGTCCTTCTTGATACAAGGCTTCAATTTCTTCTACAGACTTTAATTTGCTAACCGCAATAAGGTTCACCTGATTTCCATCTTCTGTTAATGATGAAATCTTTGTTTGAACTTCGTAATACTTTTCTAGCAATTGTTCTTTATTCATAAAACTACATTAAACTTTTCTTTTAAATCATCTGCTAACTGCGATAATGGCAATCCAATTACATTTGTGTAACTTCCTCTAACGCCGTCAATAAACTCCATTGCCTTTCCTTGGGCAGCATACGCCCCAGCTTTATCCATTGACTCGCCATAATCAACGTAATTTTTAATTTCTCGTAAATTTAATTTCCTGAACTTTACAAATGTCTTAACTGCTCTCTTATATGACTTCATTTTTCCAGTATGATCTACAAAAACAATACAATATCCAGTCATTACCTGATGCGTGGCTCCCGATAATGCCCTTATCATTGAAATAGCTTCATTTTTTGATCGCGGCTTACCCAAAACTCTCTTTTTGTTAGGAGCAACAACAATGGTATCTGCAGCTAAAATGATCTTATTTTTTGTTTTGTTATTTACAATTGAACTTGCTTTTTCTAATGCTGTTCTTTTAACAAAATCTATTGGATTTTCTTGTTTTTTTTGCTTTTCATTTACTTGAGGCTTTTTAATTTTGAACTTTAGTCCCATGAGATTAAGTAGGTCTTTTCTTCTTGGGGATCCGGAAGCTAAAATAAATTCAGGTGCATTCCGGCTTTTCAAAACAGCCTCCCTTACAAATAAAACTGGGTTGATAAAAATCTAAACTGATTTCTAAAATCCTTAAAATTATTCGCTTGTCTAAAAAATAATGTCACTTCTGTCTTTTCATGGGACTCACTTGAAAAATGTAAGCTACCTCCCATGTTAAAAATTGAACTGAGTCCAATTCCCGCTCCAGCGACGCCTGCTCTCACCTTAAGCTCTTCTTCTTTATATTGTTTCGAAATTAGTGATAAAAGCCGATCTCTATCTAAACTGCCATAGTAATCTACCACAGAAATTCCTATTGTCTCTTTATCATATGCAACAAACATCTCAACTTTGCTCTTACCTTCTAAGATAAGTTCTTTTGTGCGCGCAGTGGTGGCATAAACTTGTTTCCCAAGATTATCCACTGGTGCATCAAACATTGCATTCATTAATAGTTCATCTACCGCATTTGCAACAACTACAGACATTCTCGGCTTAAACTTTGCCCCCAGTAAAAACCGTTTTACTACCTCTACAGCTTCTTGCTTCTGTGTTGTTTTTTGAAATTCTACTTTTTGAACATTCACCCCTTCATCAAAGAAGTTTCCTAGTCCAAATGATTTTTCTTTAGCGTGTGCCTGAATAACTCGAGCATAATGATTTCCTGCACTTTTTGATTCCTCAAAGTTTTTTAAGACAAAACTCCCAAAAAGTGGGCTTTGTAACAAAAACGTTGCTTGAGATAAATCTTTTTTACTTAAAAAATGCATTGTATTTGCATTAATTTTATCTGAAAACAATCCAACAGTATCAGTTACCTCTTTTTCAAACGCTTGATAATCTTGCTCATTATTTATATCAATCATTGTAAAAGCAACCCCACCTTCAGCAATGATGCTCATTGCCTCCTTTGGGCTTTCCGTTGACTTTAATGAAAGTTTTAGCTTCATCGAAACTTCAGATGCAAAGTCTAAGTCCTTTTGATCTTTTGATAAAAGCAAGATTGATTCACTCAATTGAATCCCCCTTTAATCCTCTAGAAAGTTAAAATATTCTTCTGGAATATCATCAAAAACAGCCTGACCACTACACTTAGGACATTTAAGAGGCGGAATATTTAATTGAGAATCTTTCAATGCTGTTACCTTAAATAATCCTGCAAGCTCTGCCCCACACGATTCACATGCAAATGGAACCTGTATTGACTCAACTTCAGCTCCACATGAGAAATTTGAAATTAAGTTTAATTGTTCCACAATTGCAATTGAACATTCAATTAGCTTTATCTTGGACCCTGACTCTTGAGCCCTTTTAAAGTATTTAATCCAAGCCTTCACTCCCACTGAGTTAATTCTTGGAACTGCCTTACAGTTCACATGCATCACTGGAGCTGGATCGCCAATAAGTTTGTCAAAATCTACAGATTCTTCTATAGATCCCGTCAATATTATGTTCAAAGCGTTATCTTTTTGTTCTTTTACTATATTTAACAAGTTTATCTCCTCAAATAGTTGAATCCTTTTAAAATCTTAGTGAAAATAGTACTGTGGAACAAGCTCAAATTAAAGTTTCTTTTTCAATTGGTACAAAGTTGCTCGTTAGTATTCTTTTTTTAGTGCTTATTAGCATTAGTCTAATGGATATTTCGAGTATTTGGGTCCTAAGAGAGGACAAACGTGCGTATACTATTCAATCACAAAGCACAGAGGCCGTACTGGTTGGCAAACAGTTTGTTAATCTGACTCAAAACACCATTAATACATTAAGACTGTCATTAGCCTCTATTGACCCCAGTAAACCTATCAACAGAACTCAAAAAAATGCTCTACAGTCAGTTTTAGATAACCAATCAAAAGTCATCCGCGTCAATTTATTGAAAGTAAAACCACAAACAAAGAGCGTTTTTCAAGTTGCATCTGTTACTAACGAAAATAAATTGACTACATCAAAGTTTAACTCAGAAAACCTCAGTCTTTCTAATGAAGACTTTACATCAGGTTTCGACTCGCTTTTACATGAAGGATATTCTTTTTATAATTTATCGCAAGCAGGCCTTCCGCCGCTTCTTGTTATTGCACTTGCTGATTTAGGAACAGTAAATGACCCAATGGGAGCATTTGTAGCAGTTGCTTTTATCTCTCAAGACGAAATTGGACTCGAAAACCTTGAGTCACATATCACAGTAACAGATAAAAACGGATGGGTTTTGTATGATACAAAACCAGAAATACTTTATTCCCCGACAAATATTTCTTCTCATTCACTTTTTAAAACTGCTTCTCAATCCAAATTTTCTACTGGTGCACAAGAATACGAGCATGAAAGCCAGTCTTACTTAGGAAGTTATACATTACCAGGGTTTGGAATTATAACCTTAAGCCGAACCACTTGGCGCTCAGCTATGAAAGCAACCTACTTACTCATTGAAAAGTTAATCTTATTAGCTTTTATTGCTCTTTCTGCTGCTATTATCTTTGCAATGTTTTTTGCAAAAAGTATTTCAGCACCCATTTCTGAACTTTATGAAGCAACAAAACAAGTCGCTGCTGGAAATTTTGATTTAAAACTCAAACCAAAAAGCAAAGATGAGATTGGAGCTCTTTCTTCATCATTTAATGTAATGTCAAAAAAAATTGGTGAGCTCATTGTTGAAAGTATGGAAAAAGTTCGCCTTGAAGGTGAGCTTGCTATTGCTTCTACCGTTCAGCAAACACTGATTCCACCTGAAACCTTACAAAAAGAAAGCATCCTCATTCATAGTCATTATCAATCTGCAGAGGAATGCGGCGGTGACTGGTGGGGGACTTTTAGTGTAGATAAAAAAGTCTGTATTCTAATTGCAGACGCTACAGGTCACGGATTACCAAGCGCACTCATCACTGCTGCTGCACGAAGTTGTTTTAGTGTTATGCATAAACTTGCAACAGAAGATCCAAATTTTGAGCTTTCACCAAGAAACCTACTTTCATTTGCAAATAAAGCGATTCATGAAGCCTCGCAAGGGAAAATTATGATGACGTTTTTTGCATTAATTATTGATCTTAATAAAATGGAGCTTACTTATTCTAGTGCGGGTCATAACCCTCCTTGGCTTTTTAAAAAATCTGGATCAGGTTATAAAATGAGTAGCTTAATTGCAAAAGGACAACGATTAGGTGAAGACCCTGAATACAGTGGATTTGAAGAAAAAAGCACCACAGTCTCTGAAACAGATATCTTATTTTTATATACTGATGGTTTACTTGAAGGTCAAAACCTAAAGGGTGATCAATACGGCAAAAAAAGATCTCGATTACTCATTAACAAAGAACTTAAAAACGGTCCAAAAATAACCTTAGAAAAACTTGTTGCAGATTTTCAAGAGTATAACAAAGGAAAGCCTTATGATGATGATGTTACACTGGCTTTTGTAGAAATGAATAGCAAATCACCAGGGATATTATGAAAATTTTTACTTTTAAAATTAGTAAATTAGAATTAAGCGCAATTGTTTTATGTTTCTTTTTGCTAGTGGGTTCTACCACTCTTTATATTATGAACATCTCTACCTTAGGGTTTTTATTTGGATGGACAGAATTTCAAAAAAATGCCGTTGTAGGTGAACTAAATAAGTCATTTGGTGATACAAAAAGAAAACTTTCAAAAGAAAGTTCATTTCTAACGATTCCAAGTAAGTCACAACTTTTTAACTACGACACTATCGTAACAGATAAAAGCGGCGCTGCGACATTAATGCTAGAAGACGGAAGTACTATTAGTCTAGGTGAAAACACTATGATTAAACTCGCATTTCAAACGGACTTAAGTCTTCAAGGAATTAGTCGGTTTACAACCATTGAAGTGATTTCAGGTAAGGTTTCTGGTAAATCTAAGAAAAATAAAATTATTCTAAAATCAAAAGACAAAACAATTACACTTGATAAAGGTCTTTCTGCAAAAGCTTTAAGCTTTGTCCCGCCAAGTATTAGCACCGCTAAAAAGAAAACTCCTGCAAAAGTAAAAAGAAACGTCCCTGTTGATATTACCTATATTTCACCCGCTAACGGAGAAGAACTTGCTTTAAGTAAGGGAAACAAAGAATTAGAAACTTCTATTGATCTAAAGTGGGAAATGACTCCAGAAAACGAAGAAGCTCAACTTGTATTAAACAGAGTTACAGATGGATTATCTGATGAAAGGTTTTCCGAACCAGAAGAAGTTCTTACTGATATTATTCGAAGTAAAAAAGGAACTCAAAAAGTAAAAGCAACTCTTTATGCCCCAGGTCGTTATGAATGGAGCTTACGTGGTGGCAATGATAAACACCTAGGAAAAGGTGAACTGCCATTTTTTTTCGTTGATAGAACGATTGTTGGTATTAAACCACTCGCCCCACTTGTCAGTGGTGAAAAATCTGGCTCTAATCGCTACAGTGGTGACCATAAAGAAGAGTTAGAATTAAGATTAAGATGGAAAAAATATCCTGATGTTGAAAATTATACTATTAAGTTTTTTAGTTCTAAAAAAAGTAAGAAGCCATTTTTAGTTGAAAAGACATCTAGTAATTCTTTACTTGTAGATGAGAGCAAGCTATTTACTAAAAGAGTCTATTATCAAATCTCATCTCCACTGCCAGATGGGTTTAAAGTGATTTCTAAATTAACTCCATTTCAATTTAAGTTTCTTCCCCCTAGTTTAATTTTACCTAAAAATAATTCTACTTTTACAAGAAAAAAACTTAGACGAAAAAATAATAAAATATTATTAACTTGGCAAAAAACAAACTTTACTAAAAATTATGAGTTTGAGCTGGCAGAAAGTGCAGACTTTTCATCTCCATTATTAAAGCTTCAAACTAAAGAAAACTTTATTATGATCGATTCCCCAAAAAAAGAAGGGGCATTTTGGTGGAGAGTTCGTTCACTTAATAACGACACTGTGAGTGCTGCAAGCAAACCCAACCAATTTATGATCACGCTTAGATCGAGCCCTAGAAAGAACAATTAAGCTTTTTTTTGAGAATCAGACTGAGTCTCAGACTTTTGGTCAATTTCTTCAATTCCTCTGCCTTCTAAACCTTTTTTAAAAGCACCTAAGCCACGGCCTAAAGCCCCGCCTAATTCAGGAATACGTCGATGTCCAAAAAGTAAAACAACAACCAAAAGTATGAGTAAATGTCCTACACTTAAACCAAACATGTCCGATTGTTTAACACAATTATTCAAAAGATGCTAATTTTACTCTTTGAGTCTGGCTTTAAATCCTTTATGACCATATCTATATATATTGTAATAAATGAGAGGAATGAGGTAATGAGCACCAAACCAGTTAAAATATCCTGTAAAGTTAAGCACTTAAAAAAGCTTACACCTCAGATCTTTGAACTTGCGTTTGAAACAGAGCCTGAGGTTAGCTTTATTGCTGGTCAGTTTATCAGTATTTTAATCCCTAATGCCGGCCCAAAAGGCAGAAACTTAAGAAGAGCTTATTCTTTTGCCTCATCGCCAGATGTAAGACCATTTGAGCTTTGTATTCAGATCATAGAAGACGGTCCTGGTACTCAATATCTTTCTCAGTTAAAGCCGGGAGAGTGTTTTGAAGCTCAAGCTCCTTTTGGTAAGTTTGTTTATGAATCCACTCCTGAAAGAAGAGTATGCTTTATTTCTACCGCTACTGGATTAGCTCCTTTTCGATCTATTTTAATCTCTAAAAGTTATTTGGCGCAACCAGCCAAAGAAGTAAGCTGTTTATTTGGTATTCGTCACTTATCTGAGATGCTCTATGAAGCTGACCTTTCAAACAGAGATGACATCCAATGGGTGCCATGCATCACAAAGCCAGAAGATAACTGGGATGGATTTAAAGGCAGAGTTACAGATTACTTAAGAACACTTCCTGATTCTTACCCTTGGAAAGAAACTGACTTTTATCTTTGTGGTAACGGCGCAATGATTAAAGAAGTAAAAGAAATCCTCAAAGAAAAAGGTTTAAGCAAAGAGCAAATTTTCCACGAAGCCTACTTTTAAAATAATTTGCAATGAAACCCTACTCTGATACACTTCTTGAGTTTAACACTCAAAAAGGACGAGAGGTTTTATGCGTAAATTATTTTATATAAAATGGATTTTTGTTTTCTTTTTTTCAATTCAATGTTTTGCCTCAAATGGAATTATTATTGAAAAACAACCTCTTGATTTTTTCGTTCGCTGGAAAAGCTCTGTTTCTCAATTAGATATTAAAACTTTTCATGAACAAGCAAAAACCCAAGTGGTATGGAACTCATCTCTTGTACCAAACTTACAAAGAGTTATTCCAAGTGACATTCAACAACTTAAGCAAAGCATTAGCTTATATAAAAACAACCCAAACATTCTTTACGCAGAACCTAATTATAGAATTCAAAGAATTTTACCAAAAATGGATCAAATTCAAATTGGTCCACTCCCGTACTTAAATACACCTATTAATGACCCTTACTATCAACAACAATGGGCGCTTGTAGGAAGTAATGGAATTCAAGTACAAGACGCATGGGAAATTACCACTGGATCTAGTGACATTAAAGTTGCTGTGATTGATACAGGAGCGGATCCAAACCATGATGAGCTTTCTGATCGTTTGCTTTCAGGTTATGACTTTATTAGTCGCACAGATAGAGTCTCAGATCCACATGGTCATGGTTCACATGTTTCAGGAGTTATTGGAGCAAGAACAAATAATCAAATGGGCATAGCTGGAATTAATCATAATGTAACAATTATTCCAATTCGAGCAGTACCTAGCAATGGTGATGAAACGGATGCAAATGTTATTGCTTCATTTGAATACGCAGTTGAAAAAGGAGCTAGAGTTGCAAATTGTTCTTTTGGAAAATATGCTTCTTCACAAGCTGTCGGAGATACTATTGAAGCAGCAGGAGAACATGGTTTATTAACAGTGGTTGCTGCAGGAAACGATGGCAGAAATAATGCAAGTTATAACGTTTACCCTGCAAACTTTAGAACATCTAACATGATTGTTGTTGCGGCAACTGTTTCATCAGGACCCCTTGCTTACTTTTCAAACTATGGAAAAACCATGGTAGATGTTGCAGCCCCAGGAGCTTCTATCTATTCTTCTGTTAGAAACGGAAGATATGCTGCGTGGAGTGGAACTTCAATGGCATCACCACAAGTAGCTGGAGTTGCTGCATTGGTTCTTTCTGTTAACCCAGAACTTACCACTTATGAACTCAAAGATATTTTATTACAAAATGTCACTAAGGTTGCTGTTTTTGAACAAGCAATTATTACAGGTGGAAGAATAGACGCAGCAAAAGCTGTAGCTGCTGCTAACCTTCATTAAAGTTTGGAAGATTGTTTTCTTTGTCTTCAGTTTTTTGTTTAGTGTATGGCTTTATTAAGCTGAGTTCGTCTTGAAACAATCTGTACTTAACCCACTTACCATACTTAATGGCTTTCATGCCTCCGTCAACCTTGTTAATTGGGACTGATATCTTGTAGTTATTTCTAGTTATTAAAACGACACGATCTTTATTAACTGAGTAAACTTTTCCTACAAAGTCTAACTTTTCTAAAATAATCGACCAAGAACTTTGAGTTGCAAAAAAAACAAAAAATATAATAATAAATTGTAAGTTTTTAACCATAATAATTCCAATAAGACTATCTTTTAGGGATTACTCCTTCAATATTTTTTAACTCACTCTCTTTAATCTTCGCCTCTGGTGTTTCCTTAATACTACCCACTGCCACTCTAGGTAAAGAATTTCTTCCCCAAGATGCACATTCAGAGGCCGTTGGACAAATAAAGGTATTAGCTTTTTCTTTAACTTTTTTAGCTCGACACAT
>Ga0163108_10003888_pt1 | contig 10603 bp, 7 predicted proteins | sample Fk1155metaG_FD_109644 | JGI IMG/M metagenome (GOLD analysis project Ga0163108, IMG submission 109644) | Marine microbial communities from the Central Pacific Ocean - Fk160115 155m metaG | ecosystem: Environmental > Aquatic > Marine > Oceanic > Photic zone | place: The Central Pacific Ocean...
ATTCATGTTAATGAAATTAATAATAAGAATGTTTTAAAGCTTAGAAGTGCTCTGCAAAATATTATGTGGAATAAGGTAGGAATTATTAGAAATGATATTCAATTAAAAGAGGCAGAAAATGAAATTCTAGATTTAGAGAAAATAATATTTAATCTTTTTAATAAAAATCAGATAAATAGAGAAATATGTGAATTAAGAAATTTAATTTCCATAGCTAAATTAATTATCACACACTCATTAAATAGAAATAATAATAAAGGAGTTTTTTATAAAGAAGATGTTGCTGTTGTTAATATTTAGTAATATCATATATAATTAACCATTATAAAAAACAAAAGAGTAGCAGCAAAAGTACTCAAGGCAATTTTTTTAAGTTCAGAATCTAAGTCAATTAGCTCTTTATAAGAAATCACTTTAATAATATTACTTGCAAGTAATATTAAGGGTAGTAAACATATATAAAGCCATGCGTTGTTAAAATATATGGTTAATATTAGTAATGAAACACAGCTTATAGAAATTAAGTAAATATGATAATATTTAGCTTTTGTTAATCCAAGTTTAACAACTAGAGTGTTTTTATTACATTTTTTATCAGTATAATAATCTCTCATATTATTCATATTTAAGACAGCCATACTTGCGCTTCCAGTAAATAAAGCTCCAATTATACTTATCCAATGAAATGATAATGTCTGTAAATAATAAGATCCAATAACTCCAACTAAGCCAAAAAATATGAATACAAATAAATCTCCTAAGGCATTATAACCATATGGAGATTTTCCCATAGTATATTTTATTGCAGCCCAAATAGCAAACATGCCTATAGATAGAAATAATAGTATTAGATATATTCTATCAAATCCAAATGCAAAATAAATTAAAGAAAGCCCTGAAATAAAAGCAAATATGCTAATAATGCTTATTGCAATAAGCATTTGCCTTTTAGAAATATATCCAGATTGAAGCATTCTTGCTGGACCCTGTCTATTATTATCTGCACCAGAGATTCCATCGCCATAATCGTTAGCTAAATTTGAAAGTATTTGAAGTAATATAGTAGTAGAAATAGTGAGAGAAAAAACTATAAAATCAATTGATTTATTTGTATTAATAAATGCCACTCCTGTACCCATTAAAATACATGATAATGATAAAGGAAGAGTTCTTAGTCTGAATGCTATAAGCCAAGGTTTGATTTGCAATACTGTTTGTTTTTTAATATCTTCTCATTGTCATTAAATGAGACAACAGAAAGAGCAAATATAATAGAATAAAAATTATCTCATTAGCAATACATGGCCAGTTAATTCTTTATGCTCGCCTGTTATTGTATCTTTAGTATCTATCTTCCATATATAAATTTCTTGCTGTGCTGGCTCATTTTTATATGTTCCATCCCACATCCCATCTTTATCATCAGTTTCAAATATTTTCTCTCCCCATTTATCGAATATACTTAAAGTGAATACACTAGGATCTATACTTTCTCCTTGAACAAAGAAATAATCATTTGTTCCGTCACCATCTGGAGTAAAAGCATTAGGGACATAGCAAGTAAATACACCATTTACTATCACTTCTAAGTGGTGAATATCTTCACAACCATTTGAATTTATTACTGTTAATATTGCTGTATAAGTGCCTGGTGATGTTTCTGGAAAAGTAAAGGAAGGATTAGTCTGAGATGAACTTCCTAATAAGCTTGAATTAACATCTATAAATTGCCACGAACGACTTATTACGTCTTGAGAAGATGAATCTATAAAATTAACATTCGGATTTAATACTGTTGTAGGGTTTGGTGTAGCTGAAAACATTGCTGTCGGGTAAGCATACACCTCTACTATATCTAAAATTGTAGTATCTGACACACAGCCTTCCGGAGAAGTTACTTCTAAATTTACTGAATAAGTTCCCGGTATATTGTATGTGTTACTTACTGTTCCACAAGTTATTGAATAATTCCCATCTCCAAAAGTCCATAAACATGTTGCTACCTGATTTGAAGGAGTAGTATTTGTAAAACTTGCTGTTACAGGATGACAACCTGTATTATCCGAAGAAATAAAATCTACTTGAGGCTCTGGATACCACATTACCTCAATACTATCTATTACTGCAGGTGTAGAACAATCGTCTGAAACAACAACGTAATAAATAGATGGGCTTGAGCTCGGTATTACATCTACTAATGCTGTATTTCCAACCTGATTTCCGCTTTGATCAGTCCATACATATGTATATGAACTACCCGGCAATATATATCCTCCTATTGGAGTTACAGATATACTTGCAGTTTCTCCTGGACAAACTGTATCTGTAACATATGCATTTATCATTATTGGAGGATTTAAGGCAACTAATATTGAATCCATACTTGAACTACAACCAACAGAATCTGTAGCTATAACATTGTAATAATTAGATATTATTGGATTTACTATTTGAACAGAACTATTACCCGCTAAGCCTGTCCATGTATAAGTAAATGGAGATACTCCTCCGGCTCCAGTTGCTGTAATTGTTGCTGTTCCACCTATACATATTACTGTATCTGAACTTACAGATACTGTTACTGCTAGTGGCTGTGTTAATGTAATTAATGTATCTGCATAACAACCAGCAGTATCTATTGACCTTACTATATAAGATCCCGCAGCTAAACCTGTAAAATTTGTTGATGTTACTACATTATTATCATTCTGCAATACTGCACTTGTTATTGGATCTAATAATTCAACTACCCATGGTGGCCCATCAACACCCGTAGGCTGAGCAAGCACTGATCCGTCACTACCTCCAAAACATGTTACATGCGTTAATGTTGGTATTGGCGCCATACATGTATCACATAATACATTTATTAATACACTTGCAGTGTCAGTACAGCCTCCATTTAAATCTGTTACTACAACAGCATATGTTGTTGTTACCATAGGTAAAGCATAAGGATTTTGCGCTGTTGAATTTGATAAAAATGTTGGAGGGGACCATTGATATGAAAAATTGTTAGGATTTGGAATTGTTGGGCATGTTGTAAATCTAGTTACTGGTCTTTTTGTTCCAATAATAGGTGATAAAACATAAGGACAAGCAGCTATATTATCGTCATAAAAAACCAAAGAAGAATTAAAAGTAGTTAAACTTTGCGGTGTCTCCCAATTATAAGTATATAAAGAACTTAAATTATTATAACAAATTTCAACTACTAAGTTTGAAATACCATCCCATTCATAAGCAGTTGTTAAAACCAAGGTGTTCCAACCCAATGTTACATTAATGTTTTGAGGAGAATAAACTGTTGTCAAACCACTTTCCCAAGTTGACAAGGAAGATGTAGATGTGCAGCCCATTTTAACTGTATAATCCATAAAATTAGTAGTTGCACCATTAGAACTTAATGTTTCCCACGATATTTCCGTTATCTTTCCTCCAATAAAACCTGCAGCTTGCAATTCTGCTGCAGTATATAAGAACTGATGTTTTGCATTTTTATACCAATTACCAAAAGGACTAGGCCATGATGTAGAACTATTTGATCCACCCATAGTACCTAATGTTTGTTGAGATGACGCAGATGAACATGCAGTATTTGCACTAGCTCCACATGTAGCCGGAATTCCGCCTCCTAAATCAACATTCATAAAAACAGTATCGCCACAAAAAATATTACTATCGCTAGCTGTTAGAGTAATATCAGGTGCATAAGCAGCTGCCACATTTAATGAAATAGTATCAATTTTAACACAGCCATTAGGGCTTGTAATAGTCATCTCATAATCATAAAGACCTGGGCTTGTTGGGGTAACTAAAGGGTTAGAGATACTTGAGTTATTTAAAAACGTTGCCGGAGACCAAGAGTATGTATAATTCCCTGACGGAGAAGGACTCACATTAAGCTGTATACTACTATTAATACAAGTTGATGTTGAACTTTGAGTTAAAGAATATGAAAAATCTGGGACTACTGCGACTTCTACAGTGTCTATATTTGTACAACCACCCGCAAGGTTACTTATCACTTGGTAAATTGTTGTTACTGCTGGATTTGCAATTGGGTTTGCACAATTATTACATGAGAAATTTGTTCCAATGTTTATGGGGTCTCCAGAAATAACGGACCAAGTAAAATTACTACCTCCACTTGCTTGCAATTGTGTTCCTACACCTTGACACATAATAACATTTTGTCCTGCATAAGTGCTAGAAACAACTGTAACACCAACAGCCATGGAGCTTATTCCTACAATTGGACAAGCGTTATCTTGAGCTTCAATTGATATTGTTGAAAAAGGATTACTTCCTGGTAGTACTGTGAAGCAAATTGTTGCCGACGCAGGAGAGAAAAAAGTATTTTGTATAAAAGTTCCTCCAGGAAATAATTGAGCAATATTTGAAGTTAAATAAACAGAATCAGCCGCATTAGCATCTGTAAATACAACATCGAAACAAATATTATCACCCTCACACGCTTGAATGTCAACTGGACCAATTTGAACAGCGGAAGAATTAAAATTAGAAATACCACTAACAGGTGGCGCTGGATTTGCATTTGTACAACCTGCTGTGCTTATTATTTCAAATTGAAAATCTTGTATAACACTACCAACTAAATTTCCAGCAGCATCAAATTCTTCAATCAAAACTGCTACAACATAATTTCCGGTAGTAGTTGGCAAAAATGTAATTTCGCCTGTATTGGGATTAATTGATATACCTGGTATTGGAGTAGCACCAGTATATCCACCATTATAAACAACAATAGTTGTTGCAGATTGCATTGCATCAATTAAACTATAAACAAGAGTATTTCCGTCTGGCTCATATGTGCCAAAATTATATACTACTGGTTGGTTAACACAATAATAAGGTATTGGTTGAGATGTAATTACTGGTGACGAATTGCAGGCTGCTGTTTGTGAATTTAAAATAGATTCCCAATAATAACTATTACTAGTCCCTGACAAATTATTACAAGAGTTCCTGCAACAAGAGGAATAAGAGAATGTCCAAGAATTACATGGTCCAGGCAAAGTTATAGTATCTTGCCACACATGCATATATACTCCAGGTAAAGAACCTCCATTACACTCACTTAGAGGCATGCTAGAAGCACATAATTGAGATACTTCTTGTTGAAAAATAATATTTTGCAAAGAAACAGTTGAAGCAAAAGGTAATCCACAAGAATTTGCTACATTTATAGACATAGTTCCATTAGATGTAAATGCTGTTCCACAGTCTTCAAACAAGGTAAGTGTTACTACATAAGTATTTGGTCCAATACACTCATAAGTTATATTTCCTCCTGGAACATGAGATGCATGTGACACATAAGACAAAAGCAAACTCAATATTATTAATATATTCTTTTTCATTTATAATTTAATAAAACAGTTAATAATTTCATAAACATTTTCTATATGCTATAACGCAAGAAATTTCAATAGTTGCCTAATAATTTAACTAAAGCAAAAAAACTTACACTAAGGATTGCAAAGGTAACAATAAAGTTGATATAAAATTTTACTATTTTTGGCAAAATCTACTGAATAATTCATTAACAACAGATGCTCTTAAATTATAATTTATTAGTAAAAAAAGACAATATAAATGAATAAATATGAAATAGTTTTAAATTACTTATTTAATCAATTTCCTCAATATCAAAAACAAGGTATAAAAGCTTATAAAGCTAATTTAAACAATATTCATCAGTTATTAGACCTTCTAAGTAAGCCACACGAAGAATTAAAATGCATTCATGTTGCAGGAACTAATGGAAAAGGATCTGTTTCACATTTATTAGCTTCAGTTTTTCAGCAAGCAGGATACAAAACAGGGATATTCTCATCTCCTCATTTAGTTGATTTTAGAGAGAGAATAAAAATCAATGGCCATTTAATTTCAAAAAAAGATGTAATAAGTTTTGTAAATAATAATAAAGATAGTTTTCAGTCTATTAAACCATCATTTTTTGAATGGACTACAGCCTTGGCATTTTATTATTTTAATAAAAATAAAACTGATATTAATATAATAGAAACTGGCTTAGGCGGAAGATTAGATTCAACGAATGTTATAAATCCTATTCTAAGCATAATAACTACAATTAGCTATGATCATCAGAATATTTTAGGATCTACTTTAAACGAAATTGCTAAAGAGAAAGCTGGAATAATCAAAAAAAAAGTACCTGTTATTTTAGGAAAACAAATAAAGGAGGAAAAAATAGAAATTAAAAAAATAGCTGACAAAAAACATGCTAAATTATTTATAGCCAAAAATACAGATGCAAAAAGCTCTTTAGCAGGCTCTTATCAAAAATATAATATTCAGATAGTCTCTACGGCATTTGATATATTAAAAGAAGAATATAATTTAAACAAAAAGCATTTAAATAAAGGCTTAATGAATGTTTCTAACAACACTAACTTTAAAGGAAGATGGGAAATTATAAAAGAAGAACCTTTAGTCATTTGCGATATTGGGCATAATTTTCAAGCTATGAAATTTATTGTAAATCAACTTCAAGAATTATCACATAGAAATGGCATTTTTATTTTTGGCGTTTCTAATGATAAAGACATTGAAGATATAATAAAAATTCTACCAAAAAATATAAAATATTTTTTAACTCAAGCGAATAATCCACGAGCTATGAAGCTTAATACTTTATATAAACAAATGGATAGTTTTTCAAATAAAACTAAATTTAAAAACCCTGAGCAAGCCTATAAAACAGCAATAGAAATTTCCAAAAAAGATGATTATATTTTTATAGGAGGAAGCGCTTTTATAGTTGCTGATATTCTTAAAAATATATGATATAAATAATTATAATTTACCACCAACCTCTAAATGATATATATTTTATTTTAACATATTGACGAACTTTCTTCCTGTTTAATTTAAACTTAGCTAAAATTATATTCTTCTTCTTTTTTATTCTCTTAGAATTATTAGCATGAGGAAATAGTTCTTTTGGAATATCTTTATCTAAGAAATCACATAATTTATCCCACCTATCTCCTTTAGTAAAATCTATGATTAATAAATCATTAGGTCTATTTTTAAAATATTCAACAACTTCCTTATTGTGATTATTATATACATTTATAGTGTTTTCTTTATAATCTTTTGGCAATCCTTTACCTTTTCCATAAATCCATTCATGATGCGCTGAACGCAAGTCACCTATATGCCGACTAACACTTTTATACCAAGATTGCTCATCTCTTATAGTGAGTATAAATTTTGAACCAGGCAATAGTTTGTCTAATTCTTTATATATTATATACCAAGTAGTATCTTCAATTGCATCAAAACTATCGATTATTTTTAGCACCTTTTTATAATCATTTTTCAATATTGGAATTAAGGCTCGTGTTGTAGTATCTTTAACACTATAATCTAAAATCCTCAGAGCATCTCTCAATGTTGAAGTTCCTGTTTTTTGAAAACCTACGCCTATAACCTTTCCTTTCATCTTGTAATAAATTTAAAATAGTTCTTCAAAATCTCAGCATTATCGACTTTAGATGTATCTAATTCTAAAATTGCAATATTATTATAATCAAATAAAACATCTAATTTCTCTTTTGTTTTTTCAATATTATCTGCCTTTAAATAATAAATACTATGTGCTTTGGCCAGGGAGGCAATATCAGAAGAATTCTCTGTCTCAAAATTCTCTTTTCCAAAAGGAGTTGAGAAAGGACCTGGAATAATTCTAAATATTCCACCACCATCGTTATTTACAATAATAATTTTTAAATTATTTGGCAAATCTTTATTCCATAGAGCATTAATATCATAAACAAAACTTAAATCTCCTGTAATTAGTATTGTTTGCATTTGCTTATTAATATAAGCTGCACCAACAGAAGTAGAAGTAGATCCATCAATACCACTTACACCTCTATTACAATTATAAATTACATCACTTTTATTTTTAAATAATTGATTATATCTAATGCTAGTGCTATTTGCTATTTGAAGATTAATATTTGATTTTAAGCGCTTATTTATTATTTCATGGGCTTTTAAATCACTCCAAAGGCAAGTTTTTAAAAACTTATCGTGATTTATATTAGAAATATTAAATTCATTTTGCCAGATATTATAAAAATTTTTAGACAACTTATTATCAGCTCTTTGCCTAATTAAAGACATAAAGAAATTCATCGGATTATCTACTACAACTCTATTTAAACACGAGAAAACATCAAGAGCTGTTTCTTCAACTTCTGCTATATGCCAGTGTTCTTTAGGCTGATTTTCTCTAAATAAAGCTTTTATTTTTTTTGATATTATAGCTCCTCCAATTGTAATTAAAATATCTGGGGTAAAATCATTTTTATTAGATATTCTTTCAATAGTTCTATCTATATTACAAATGAAACTGTCATTTTGCAAATTAGATATACTTTCAGTAAGTATTACTACATTTTGATTATTATTTAGCTCAGTAATTATTTTATTTAAACTCTCATCTTTTTCTAATAAACCGCAAAGAATCATCCTTTTACTACAAGAGTTCCATTTAGTAAAAACATCATCAATTATAGAATTATCTTGTTTTTTTTCTATTTTATTAAATTCAATTTTATTGCCTATAATATCATTATTTATAAAAGTATTATATAATGGCTCTCTAAAAGGCAAGTTTATATGAACTGGTCTTTGGATATGTTTTGATATATTAATTGCTTCATTAGATATTTTTTCGGATAGAATTAATTCTTCTTCATTATCTTCAACAGGAAACTGAAAACTAGCTTGAATATAGTTTTTATAAATATCTGTTTGAACTATACTTTGCCCCTCTCCTTTATTAATCCATTCAGGAGGCCTATCAGCAGTAAGGATTATAAGTGGAATGTTTTGATAATAAGCTTCACAAATTGCTGGCGCATAATTTAAAGTGGCACTACCAGAAGTAGAGCAAATTGCAACTGGTTTTTTTGATTGTTGAGCCATTCCTAAAGCTACAAAGGCTGCTGAGCGCTCATCTATTATAGTCTTAGTATTAAAAAATGAGTTACTACTAAAACCAATAATTAAAGGTGCGTTTCTACTTCCTGGCGAAAATATTATATCAGTTATTCCATGATGTTTAAAAACATCTGTAAGGATTTTTATTCTATCCATGTTTTAAGATAGTAATTCTAACATAGTTTCAGCTTTTATTTGAGTCTCTTCCCATTCTTTCTGGACTTTACTTTTTGAAGTTATACCTCCGCCAACAAAAATATAAAAATTAGCTTTAGAAATTTTCATACATCTTAAATTAACATATAATTCAGCATTATTTTTGCTAATTTCTCCTATGTAACCACAATACAATTGTCTTTTATGTATTTCGTTTTTTGTTATTAACTTTAAAGCATCATCTTTTGGTATTCCACAAACAGCCGGCGTAGGATGTAATTTATTAATTAATTTTAATATCGAACTATTAAAAGTAAAAGTAAATTCTGATTTTATATGAGCTATTTTTCCAGCTTTTATAGTTTCTAAATCATTAGAACTAACAACATTATCACTAAACTCCTTTAATATGTTATGAATATATTTTGCAACAAAATTCTGCTCTTCTAGTTCTTTATTCTCCCAAACAATATTCTCTCCCCATTTTTGACTTCCAGCTAAAGCAATAGTGCTAAATTCTTGATCTTTACCTTTAATTAATATTTCTGGACTTCCTCCCATCCACATTCCATATCTTGGGTTACTCAATATATAAGAAAAAGCATATTTATGATTATTAATCAAGCGCTTAAAAACTGGAAAAAAATCTTTACAGCCATGTGTTTGTTTAACAATTCTGCTTAGAATTATTTTATCTAACTCATTTGAATTACATTTTTTAATAAAAAAATGAGCTAATTTATTATACGTATTTCTATCTGTGATTTTTTCTTCATCCTCAATATCATTGAAAATTGACACATTAACTTTTAATAATTGTTTTTTTCCTTCAATGAAATAGACCTTATCTCCAGAAAAATCTGACATTATAAATGAATTATCTGGTAAATCATTCTCATTTTTTATTATTTTCCAACTACCTTTTATAATAAAAATATCCTTTGAATACGGATATGAAAAAATAACAAAGCTGTCTTTATCGCTTAATATCATTATATTATTTAGTAATAATCATCATTGTAAGTCTACAAACTGACAATAACTTATTATTATCATCAGAAATCTCTATACTCCATACATGAGTTTTCTTGCCTTTATGTATAATTCTTGCTTTAGCATTAGCCATTCCTTCACTGGCGCTTCCAACATGATTTGCATTCACTTCTAAACCTACAGTATATTGAGTCTCTCTATCTATTAACAAGAAAGAACCAATACTTCCAATTGTTTCAGCAAGAACAACAGAAGCTCCCCCATGAAGTATTCCCATATATTGACGAGTATCTTCATTTATTGGCATTGTTGCTTTAAGACAATCTACTCCTATTTCAGTTACAGTTATGCCTAAATGTGATACTAAGGTGTTTGGTGAAAATGAATTGATTATTTCAGGCGTTATATCTTTTGGAAACATAAAGAATTATTATAAAACAAAGATATAAAA
>Ga0163108_10003889_pt1 | contig 10602 bp, 9 predicted proteins | sample Fk1155metaG_FD_109644 | JGI IMG/M metagenome (GOLD analysis project Ga0163108, IMG submission 109644) | Marine microbial communities from the Central Pacific Ocean - Fk160115 155m metaG | ecosystem: Environmental > Aquatic > Marine > Oceanic > Photic zone | place: The Central Pacific Ocean...
GAACTGTCTGGCCTGGGCAGCCATCCTGAGGTCCAAAGAAGCGACCACGGATGACACAGACCACACCTTCTTCACCTTCGATGAAGGGGCGGAGTCTTCGGCCCATGCCTTCATTCGACACAGCCGACGGAGTTTGGTCTTGAGCACCATGTCCGACGCACAAGCAGAACAATTGATGACCGTGCTCGGTTCCCAAAGCGATTCACTCAAAATCGCGGAAGGGCCCGGAGATGCTGCGCTCACCTTTGGCAAGGCCTGGGACCAAACGGATGGACATTCCCACGCCTTGGAGATGAACCAAGCTCTGTACGAACTGACACACGTGGACATGCCCAAAACAGCAGGTGGCACCATGGTGCTGGCTGGGCCGGAAACAAAGGTGCTCCTGCAATCCTTTCTCACTGGATTCTGCAGAGACTGCTTTCCCCAAAAAACCTTCACGCCCGAAATGATCGAACAACGCGTACAACGACTGCTCGATGAGAAGAAAGGCTATCTCTGGAGAAACCAGGATGGCGAACTGGTTTCGATGGCGGCCATCGTGCGGGAATCACCCAACACGACCAGTATTTCCTTGGTCTACACACCACCACCCCAGCGGGGCCAAGGCTACGCCGCACGCATCGTGGCTGCACTCTCACAAGACCAATTGGATGCCGGTAAATCCGCGTGCAATCTTCATACTGACTTGGCAAACCCCACCTCCAATGGCGTATACATTCGGATTGGCTACGCCCGGATTGCGAAGTCCATCCGACTTCAACTCATGGCAGCCCAAAAGTAAACGCAAAAGGATGAATTCTCATGTGCCCTACAACACCACCAAAAGAGCACACGTACCAAATCGTGCCGGTCGACTCGATCGCCCAAGATGCCATTCGTGGCCTCTATGACTCAGTGGGATGGTCTGCCTACACCCAAGACATCCACAAACTGATGGCGGCCATCGAAGGCTCGGATTTTCTGGTCGCCGCAAAACAGGAAGACAATTTGATTGGCCTGTCGCGGGCCATCTCCGATGATGCAAGCGTCGTGTACATCCAGGACATTTTGGTGCAGCCAAGCCATCAGGGCCGGGGCATCGGAAAAGAACTGGTGAAGGCGGTATTGAGTCGGTACGCGCACGTACGCCAAAAGGTCCTTCTTACCGACGACAGGCCCGAACAACTTCAGTTTTACGCCTCGCTGGGATTCTCAAACACACGTTCTCTGGAGAAAACCCCATTGAACGCTTTTGTCATTATTGAGGGTGTTGAACTCTCCTGACTGATCGCCATTTGAAAGGATCATGACCGTGGAAAACAACCGTCAGTTCGAAAGCCTCATCCCGCAGGTACTTCGCTCGATCCCATACATCCTGCAAACCCATGTACTCAAGGCATACTGCGCGCTCGAAAACATCCACGCCCAAAAGCCCCATTTGTCCAATGCAGTCTGGGACTACTGCACCAATTTGATTCGAGACGATGAACCCAAGGTCGCCGGAATCATCGCACCAGAGTTGTACGATCTCCAAGAAATCGTCGACCCCACGTCGGGCCGCGGCTTCGGTCCCGATTGGATCCTGGACCGTGGACTGATGCCCCTCTCCTACTGGGCCATGCACAAAAAAGTAGAGGAAGTCGGTTTTCCAGCAATGTTTCAGCATTTCCTGGCCAAAGCGCTCGACCACCCCAAAATCTTGGGACACGAAATTTCGGTACTGGCGGGCAACTGGCAGTTCTACAAAGACGTTGTCGCGGACTCTGATGACCCCGAGCATTTGGCCTTGTATCTTCAACGGTTCACAGAATTTGCCACCACCACATTTGCCCACGGAAATGACACGGTGTTTGAGCATCCAAACATCGATGCTGTTCCCACGGAGGACGAACTCCTCATCGAAGCACTTCAGAACCCCGGATTCTTCGGCCACAATGTGCTCGCTTATGTCTGGTCCCTGCGGCTCAAATCCATCATGACGGATGAGCAACGGCAAGCCATGCTCCACAACCTTACCATCCTCTTCCGTTGGCATGAGTTCGGCCGCGAACCAAGCAAACTATCGCCCCTGGCAGAAGACTGGGACGCGTCGGTATTCGACCAACACTTCGAAGCCTATTTCCTGGATGGCCCGACGAACATTCATCAGATCACGCTGGCAGATGCACTGTTGTGGGTCTGGAACCATCACCCCGAGCATCGCAGATTGGTCGCCGCCAACGTCGCGAGCTTCACCAAGGATACAAGACCGTAAACATGCGACGGCCACTTCCCATCTGCAACAGGTTCTGTGTTTGATGCCACCCGAAGACCCCAAGACCAAGATCAACCGCAGTTGGTGGAATGAGCGCGCTTCCCTTCACCGAGAGACGCCCCTGTACCAAAAAACACATTGACCGCTTACACGCTGGTGGCCTCTCACTCTTGCCCTTGGAGCAACACGAAATCGGTGACATCCCATTGCGTATCCGCCGCACAGGTCACGCAATATCCGGTGATTACAATGAACGGACCGCATTCAGCCACAAGGTGGTACTGCAGATGAATCACAACAGAAAACGCATCATTGGCGCCACCGGGGCCATCCTGATTGGCTTCTTTCTCTGGCCAGATTCGGATCCCACGGAAGAGGCCGTTCCGACAGCGAGCATCAGCGAAAAGCCAGCGCCAAAGAAGAGCACCCGCCGCGCACGCAAAGGCCCCCGAAAACCACCCCCTGCAGCCATGTCGCCTGCCGTGAAGGCAGACGAGCCAACAGAAGAAGAAGCCGATGATAACGATGGCCTCACGGAACAAGAACTCAAACTCGAAGAGTACCTCGAACACGTGGAAGCCATTGAGGATCCAAACGTGGATGAACTCACCATGCTTGGCGAAATGGCCTTTGAGGCCAATGAGGCCCAAGCGGCCTACGACCACTACTTGGAAGTGATCGACAAACACACCGACGACCCCAAGGCTGCGTTTGCGCTCTACAAGCTCGCCTGGACCGAATACAATTTGGGCGATGTAGAGGCCGCGATTGAAGACATGGAACTGGTGACGGAGTGGATTGGTGACGGCGATTCACAACTGGAGGAAATCCTCAGAACCTCCGCCCCCACCGACTTGGAGATGTTCAAAGGCCAGGCCGACTGAGGGCAAGCCACGGGTTTGCAGTTGCCCCCCAAACACGGCACACTCCTACTCACCGACCCCCGCCGATATGGAGGCAAATGCGTGGTGCAAATCATGCCCATCGTGGTGACCGGACTTGGTGTGGCCATCTTTATTTGGCGGCTCTGGTCAGTGCGGAGTCGGACCCTGGTAGCACCATCTGGACATGGTGCTTCCCGAACCTCGATCATCGTGCCTGCCCGGAATGAAGAATCGAACCTACCTGCCCTGCTGGACTCGTTGGCAGAACTGAGCCCACCCCCGCTTGAGATCATCGTCGTAGACGACCACTCGGATGACAAAACGGGCGAGATCGCACGCCAGTACAGCACAACCGTCGTGACCCCCGAAGCGATCCCTCCGGGATGGATCGGAAAGAGTTGGGCCTGCCACACCGGTGCCTTGAAGGCCCAGGGAGACTACCTCCTCTTCACCGATGCGGACACCGTGCATGCACCCGACTCTTTGGGGTTTGCATTGGACGAACTGGAGCGGACGCCGTCTGCGCTCGTCTCCTACATCCCGACCCACATCTTGAAGTCCACCTGGGAGCAATTCCAGGGGGTATACCAACTGCTTCTGCTCGTCGCGACAAAGGCCGGTTCTCGCGAGCAAAAACAAAAAGGAAGCCGCCGTTTTGCCATCGGCCAGTACTTGCTCTTTTCACGTTCCGGCTACGATGCCATCGGTGGACACAAAGCCGTAGCCCATCGTTTGTCCGAAGACTTGGCACTCGGCTCCGCCGTCGCGGATGCCGGCTTGGGCGCGACGGTCCTGATTCGCCGCGAAGCACTGAAGGTTCGGATGTACCCCGAGGGTCTCTGGTCTTTCATTGCTGGATGGCGACGCAGCTTTCGCGATGGCATCGGAAGCACGGGACTCGGGGGAGGCATCGAGATGATGTTTGTGGTGACCTGGTTGCTGGGTGTCGCCGTATGGACCGGAGAAGCCCTGTTCCTCAATCACATCGAGCAAGCACAGATATGGTTGGCCGTGTACCTGGGCAGTGCAGGCTTGGTCGCATTCAAGCAGCGAGAGGTCGGTGATTTCTCCCCCGCCAGCGCATTCGTCTACCCCATATTCGTGCTGCTGTTCATCCTCGTCTCGATGCTCGTGCTGGTCGATGCCGCACGCGGCAAGCCCATCACTTGGAGAGGCCGAGAGATCAACCTGAGCAAACACCGGGACGTGACTTAGGCCGCGGGCTCGAGTTCTTTCTTGGCCTCGGCCTTCTCGATTGGAGCCTTGACCTTGCCCATGACCAGCAAGGCCCAGATGCCAACGATTCCGTTGAGAAGCGCCAAGAGCACGAATGGTGCCGAAGAAAGCCAGGAGTCGAAAAGTACACCACCGGCGTATGAGCACACCATGATGCCCACGGCACCGGTAAAGCCAAACATTCCGATGATTGAACCGCGCTGTGCTGCGGGTGCTTGCTGTTGAATAAGGACCTGACTCGTGATGACACCACTCACCTGCCCCATTCCAATGATGACCATGACTCCCATCATTAGGCCACCCGTCGGGTCGCTCACGAAGAAGGTCAAGCCGTAGCCCAAGGTGTTGATGCCCAAGGCCAGCGCCAAGGCGCCGGCACGGTTGATGCGGTCCGAAATGATCCCGATCACAGGCGCCCAAAACAAGGAAGCGGCGAAACAGCAGGCCAACACGGGGCCCGCAGCGGCGATCGCTTCTTGAGCCGTCATCCCCAGCGTTTCCTGGCCATATCGGCTGATCCAGAGTGGAATAAACAAGGCCACAATCGCCAAGTCAGGGCGGGCGACAAAGGAAGCCGCATACGACAGGCCCACACCGGGGTCTTTTGCTGCTTTGAGGCCAATGCGTGCACCTTCAAGGAAGGAAACAGACTCTGTTTCGCCACCTTTGGGTGTCGGGCGAACACCGGAAAGGAAGGTCCACGCGACGACTGCAGAAACCACAGCCAAGACACCAAGTCCCGCGTAGGTATACCAACCGGCCGTGATGGAGTCGTAGCCCGCCGTGGTCAGCATCGAGGGGACCTTCACCAGCAGCAATGCACTGAGCATGGCGCCCAGGCCGTTCATAAAGCCCATGATGCCGGTGGCCTTTCCACGGTCTTCATCCACCACATAGTCGGCCACAACGATGGCAAGCATCGCGGTGATGGCCGCAGCACCCACGGCGTACACAGCACGGGTGATAAGCAGCATGTCCAGGCTGCGGCTCAGTGGCGTGATAAAAAAGCCAATGCCCACAATGAGGAGGCCAAGCCCATAGATGAACCGGCGGCCCATCCGATCAGACAGGATTCCATAGGTTCCCACCATCGCAATGATCACCATTTCTGTGACCAGTGCCAGCTTTCCGGTGGGGACACCGTGCGCATCGGTCGGAAGGTTGAGGAACTCCGACAGCATGAAGGGCTGCAACATGTTGATGACCGAAGCCAAGCAGATGGTCATGAATGCGATGAAATAGAACGCGACCAGGTTTCGCTTTTGGATTCCTGGGTTCAAACGCGTAAAAAGCGCTTTCACAGGGGCAGACTGATCAGACATGAGAAGACTCCTCAACCGATGAAAAAAGTGAGTGGGCAGGCACGTGCAATGAAGGGGCCACCCAACGAGGCGACCCCTTCCATGACGCGGACTTATTCGCCGTCGTAGAGCGAGAATGCGACTTCGCCCACGTCCTTCCCTTCGCCATCAAATGCGTAGGGCTCGGCCGAAGTGGCGACGTAATCGATACCAGGCTCTGGCATCCATTCTCCACCCGCTTGATCGTAGAGAACGGAGAAGAGGTAGTACTCGCCGCTCTCGGGCACATCTTCACGAAGAGACATTTCGATTGCTTCGCCAGGGGTGAAGTCCGGTGCATCTTCATCGAACAAGAAGACGGTGGGTGGACCGATGGGTGGCAAGCTGTCGTAGAGTCCAACGAAGAGGTTCCGAGGGTTTCCCGCGTAATCGGCAGGAACCATCAAATCGACGCAAAGTACAGCGGCTTCTTCGCAGTCGTACTCTTCGATCTCAGTCTCTTCATCATCGTTGTTTTCAACGATGGTGGGTCCAGCAGCGTCCTCAACCTCTTCGGAAGGGGCGGGCTCTGCACAAGCTGCCACGAAGAGGCAGAAACAAAGGTTGATAAGGGTTTTGATGGACATGGAATTCTCTAAGTTTTAGGGATGAACTTCTGTGAGTGAATAGAGACGAAGCGGACCAAAACTCGATGCGTTGGCCAAGCCACCAAAGCCGGCGGCACCATACAAGCGACCATCCTGTTCGAAGACGCCGCTGAGCGAAGGAGCATTGATTCCGAATGCATGTGCGCTGACCAGCTGCCAACTCTGACCGTCTTGGGTACGCCATGCGAGACCGCTCATGTCATCGAGATCGCCCGACATGCGTGCATACGCGATGGTACCAAGCCAGAGTTCATCTCCGACGGTCCACATTCGGGCGGCTACCTGGTCCTCTTGGCCAAAGCCAGCAGTGAAGGTACCACCGGCACCGACAACCGTATCCCAGCCAATGGCCGGGTCCGTGGTTGTAAACAACTCAACGCCATCGAGGTTCAAAGTCGCCAGCCAAATTCGGTCGCCATACACGGCCAAGTCGACCACCTGTTGGGCGCCCGTACCAAAACCAGATTCGTCCAAGCCGACATCGTTTTCGTCCACAGAATTGTCGACCAACCAGGTCACGGTACCGATTGAATCCACACCAAGCAGACGCGCGCCATATCCGGACCGTCCGGTGGTACCGACAAGAAGTTGGTCCTCCCACGACTGGATGGCTGTGATGGACGTGGACAAAGGAAGACCATCGTCCCCTTCGCCCCAAACCTTTCCACCCAAAACTTGTGTGAACGTGCTGCCATCTTCGGTGACCCACAACTCAGGGCCATACACATAGTTCAGCCCTGTGGCGACATAGAGGCGACCCTGATGAACAGTCATGTCGATGATGACCTTGTTCCAAGGAAGACCAAAGCCTGCTTCGTCTGGGCCAAGGCGAAGGGCGAATGAGCCGACAGCGAGGACATCCTCACAGGACACTTGCTCTTCGTCTTCGTAAGCGATGGCGTCTTGGGTGACTGTGATTGTCTGACCATCGTGAGACGCGATGTCGAGGATCAGTGGAAGCTGCTCAGCATGATTGTCGCTATCCACAAAAGCGCCTTCGAGTTCCAGACCTTCGAGATCCTCGCCAACCGTGATCTGTGCACTCCCGTCGACCTGTTCGGTACAGGATTCAACCGTCAACAGAATGTCGGGATCGACGGTTGGGCCCATGACGGGACGCCAAGTCTCACCATCGGTTGCCCAGACTTCAGCACCCGTGGATGCGCGGACCGCACCTTGCATGCCCGATGAAAGGCCGACAAACAGTTCGCCGTTAAACTCAGCCATCGCACCAAATCTCGAGTTCAAATGTGGATTTCCCCACTCTGAACGGATCGGTTCTGGCTCGCCATCCCAACGCCAAACAGAAGCACCATCCACGTCATTGCGGACAAGCATCCAAGTGGCATCCAAGTAGGACGCAATGGCAACAGCCTCGACATGCTCTTCGTTACCATCAAAGCCTGGTTCCGCAGCTGGTTCGGTCATCAACCGAGGAAGGTTCGCCTCATTGTAGGGAGGATGAATCGCTTCTTTCCACTCCACAGCAACCGCGTCATCACCTTCGGAACCAAGGGCGGGCTGCCATTCTGATCCGCCAGAAAATATGCCTTCCGCAAAGCGCAACAAGTAGGTGGCTGCCGTGTTCCGTGCACCCTCGTTGTCGACGGCGGGGACAAAGTCATCCTCCAACTTCAAATCTTCGTTTGGGTCTACGTAGCCAGTGAACTGGTAGTGATTCATGCCCTGAACATCGACCCAGGTGATGGGCCGATCTTGAAGCCGTTCAAAGGTCGCGGCTACTTCCTCCTGCAATGAAAGGCCGTCCAATGAGCCACTGATCAGCAACCAGGGCACCTCTGCCGCAGCCATCGGTGCATCGCTCCCGGACTCATTGTTGAATCCAAGTAGCGCCAACCCTGCAAGCCCGGGCGGAGTGACCGCCAGATCATCGCAAAAGCCGGACGTACAATTCGAAACATCCGTCAAACCTGCTTGGGTAAGGGCGCCCGCAGAGTGGCCCATCAGCAAGACTCGACTGACATCGATGTCCAACTCAGCAAGCCGTTCTAAGGTTCCCGTTGTGCAATAGGAACGCGCGAAATCCTCTGGGGGCTGTACGATCGCCACAGCAATGCCATGACTCGCAAGAGTGTGCCCAATCCAAGCGTACCTATCGCTCACAACGAAAGCACCTGGAAGAAAGATCGCCACCGGGCTTCCCGCTTGGTCAGGGCGGTACAAATCCACATTCACCACTTTGCTGTCGTGATCCCATTCCTCCACTTCGACGCTGTAGCTTTCTTCTCCGAGTGGCAGGTAGTCAAAGTCGCTCTCAGGCGTCGTCGAATACCACGGCCCGTCGGGCGTTTCAGGCGCAGAAGAGTCTTCCACAGTGGGTGAACAAGCAGACAGGAATATTGGAAGAAGTAAACGCTGAAACACGGCCTCGAACCTCATTGGGTGAGAAAGATTCTTGGCAGTTATTCGACTTATAGGTAGATTGCAAGGTGGCGGAAGAATGTTACTATCTACTCATGGGTAGGATAGCAGGAAGTCTCTTTTGTGGCGTGCAATTGAATGGGTAGGGGCGAGAAAATGAAGTTTGGCCGTTTGTTTTTCTTGGTTCTATGCCTTTCCAGCATTCTCAAATCTCCGCGTGCGTATGCCGATTCGTCGGAGAAAGAGGTCCGGTATCGAAGCTACGCTGCGGTGGCTGCCCGAGGCAACACCTGTACTTTTGGCGCATTGGCCTGGTGCTTTGCAGAACAGATGGCTCCGGAACCACTCCGGAACAGCACGCCCATCGAAGCCGATGTATTTGGCGCCTATAAATTCAGCAGTCGCTATTACAAGGAAGAAGTCGAAAACTGCGAAGCCAATGGCTGCTCTATCGACCAAAAAGGCTTTTCCAACGGCGTGTCTGTTAGCTACCGGCATACGGGCAACGGTCGAGAAGACCGAGACAACGGTTTCGGATTGGCAGTCTCCTCCATGCCGGTCGTTTCCGCATTGAAAAACAACCCAGGATTTGAAGGTGCAATGGGCGACGTCGCTTCCGGCGATGGCGCCATGAGCTACACCAATGTTCGCCTCATCCTGCGTCGGCGTCATTTCTTTTACCTTCTGCGCAGCCGTTACTTCATTGGTTCCTTTGGCGCGGGCTTGGCGATTCCTGTGGTCACGCAGAGCGCTGGTGAAACCTTCACAGGTGCGGATGGCATCAAGCCCACCATCGGCGGACGAATGGGCGTACAGATCCCCATCACGGACCGCATGGAATTCGGACTCGTCGACCACTGGGGTGTCTGGTGGTACGGCGCATCATTTTCAAAGGCAGCATTCCTGTCATCCTACGGGCTGCAACTGTCAGCCCGACTCTAATCGAACCCTTTCCCCCTTCTTGAACCTCTTTGGAGCAAAACATGAAAGCCTCAGAATCTCTTTGCATCAACACCCTGGAAACCATCCAGAACACCCTCGGCTTGTCTGAAGTCCACCCGGAAGATGGCAAACCCTACGCAGAACTCACCAGCCCTGCTTTTGGAAATGTCGGAAAAGTACGCATCTTCAAAGGAGAGGGCATTGGAGAATTGATCTACGTCGGTATCGCCGTTCCTCAGATTCACCTCGACTCCCACATGCTCTTCGCATTCACGCCATCCGGAAGTGCCATTCCTCACTTCACCTTGGACTCGGTCGCTGTGCCCGACGGATACGCTTTCCACTTGGACCTGATCCCACGCATGGACCTGGCGGCCAACCTCTCCTACATGGACTCGGTCTACGGTCCTCTTTCTCCGATTTTCGATGAAGCCAAGAAAATCGAAGGCCTGAGCAAGGCACACATCAGTCAACGACAAGTCGCCCTGATGTCGCCATGGATGCTCGTTCACCGCGCGGACCCGAATGCATTCGAAGCCATCCAAGCGCCCGTCGCAGACTACCTGAAGCACTGGCTTGAATTGGTGGAGAAAGGTGTCGATGAGACCGCCGACGCCGACACCCTTGCCGCCCGTGACTCAGCCAACCGTTCCGCTATCTTCAACCGTGAAGTCGACCCAGTTTGGGGACAAATCGAGCGTCTGTTGGGTGAAGAGAGTGCGACAGCCCTCCGCGAACTCCTTCGCCTCGGCTCAGATACCTACGTCAACTAAATGATGTTTCTGCCCCATCCCAGCAACCGGGATGGGGCGAACTCAACTGCAGTGAAAAACGAACAAACGACGTTCACCTTTCACCAAGGCAGTGGCTCGCCATCCTGAAAGAAACCACCCGTCGGTCCGTCTGGCGGGAGCATGGCTGCCCAAACGATACCGGGCGCGGCTTGCTCAGGCGTTCGGGGTGCGTCCAACCCA
>Ga0163108_10003890_pt1 | contig 10602 bp, 8 predicted proteins | sample Fk1155metaG_FD_109644 | JGI IMG/M metagenome (GOLD analysis project Ga0163108, IMG submission 109644) | Marine microbial communities from the Central Pacific Ocean - Fk160115 155m metaG | ecosystem: Environmental > Aquatic > Marine > Oceanic > Photic zone | place: The Central Pacific Ocean...
GACCCGGTATTGATTGCGCGAGGCGTCATCTTCACCAGCAAAGAACATGAAGCGGGCGTGATCATGCCCGATCGGAGAGATAAAGGCCTGGCCCGCGGGAAGATCTACCCCCCCCATGAACTCACCGTCAAGATAGACAGATGCCCGTTGCGGATCGGTGGAGCGGGAAACCGTGGCAACCACGTAATGGCTGCCGGCGGGGATCTCAAAGATCGGCGTCTTGATCTCGTTCCAGCTCGGGGTGAAGGTGCCATCGGAGTTGATCGGCGACATATTGAAGAGAACCTGCCCGCCGACCTCGGAACCACCGGGACGCACAAACCCGTAGCCGTACCATGCGCCGTCGGCTATCTCATCGAGGTTGTCATCGACCAGGTTCCTGCTGTGCCAGGTGCCGGCGAGAACCCCCCAGTTCGCGCCGCCGAGAACCTCCTCCCTGTCGAGGTAAAGCTCGATGGAGAAATCCTGGTCCTGGGAAAATTCGAACTGATCGTCATCCTCGTTCACCACGATCCGGCCAGCGCCTCCGAAGCTCTTGCTCACCGAGGCATTGTCATCAAATACGGGGTCCCCGGAACCGGCCACCAGCTCACCGCCATCATTGGCCTCGACCACGGCATCCAGTCCATTGCCCGCGAAATCCTCGATCAGGATGTCGCCGGTGATCGGGTCACCTTCGTTGAGATCCGGCAGGTTAAACTCCCAGATAGCTATGGCGTCATCCGTCTCCATGAAAATCCTTCCCGGGGGAGAAGGAGCCACACCATCAGGAACTCCCGCGACTGAGACATCGATCGTCGTAGTGGCTTCGGAGCCAACCTCGTTGACGACAGTCAGCGTGACAGTGAACGCATCCGGCCCAATGGCTGGCGGCAGATCGATCTCGACTCCCGTCTCATCGATCTCTCCATCGGAGTCGAGATCCCAGAGATATTCTCCAATCGCGACGGCCGGTATGGCCTGCTCCGCCTCCGCGGGGCAGAGGAAGGCCACGGCGGAAACCGGCGTGGTTGAGCCCGACCCATCGAGGGTCAGGACAGCTCCGCTGGACAACCAGACCTGGTCGCCTCCAACTCCCGCCCCGTTAACCAGGGCGCCGATATTAGCCACGGGCGTCTGATGGCTTACAACAATATTGACGGTCGCGACCCCGCTATTGCCGGCGCCATCGGTGACGCGCAGGCTCACCTCGACTCCATCACCTTCGGTGGGCTCATCAAAGGAGATCTCGAAGACAGCCCCCTCTTCTGAATAGGCCCCATCGCCGATTTTCCACTCATAGCTGATGATGTCCTCGCCATCGCCGCCTGTGCTGTTGGCGCCGGAGAGGGTGACGCATTGGTCTGTCAAAGCTTCGCGCGTGGAAGTCGTCAGCACCGCCATAATCTCCTCCTCTTCCCCCGCGAGAGGAATCGGTTCACAGTCCTGGATCAGGAAAGAGTTCTCCTCGACCTCCTCGGCGGTCAGCGCGCGTGAAAGCACCCTGGCCGCGCTGATGGAATACCCCGAGGGAGATGTACGGTAGGCGTTCCGGCTCAGATCGTCGACACCCGTCAGGAAGGCGAAGTGGCATGGGTCGTGTCCTTCAGGAGCGTAGAAGGCCGTACCGGGCGCGATACCGACCTCGGCTACCGGCAGCCCATCAAGGTAAACGGTACCAATCCCATTCTCGCGGTCAAAGCTCGAGACCAGGTAGTGCTCACCTACCGGGATGTCGAAGATGCCGCTCTTGATTTCGTTCCAGCTCGGGTTGAAGCTGCGGTCCGGATTGATCGGAGAGGTGTTGAGATACCAACCTCCTCCCTCGTTGTGACGTATATAGCCATAGCCATACCAGGCCCCATTGGCTATGGGATCCTCGGTGTCGTTGATCAGGGCGCGGCTGTGCCAGGTTCCCGCGAGAATCCCCCAGTTCGCATTCCCCGTGGTTTCTTCACGAACAACGTAGAGCTCGATGGAAAAACTCTCGTCCTCGCCGAATTCAAAAGCCGACCCATCTCCGTTGGTCGCCACGTGGGCCGCGCCGGCCTCATTCGTCCGGCTCACAGAGGAGTCTCCTTCGCACAACTCCGAGCCGTTACCCGGCTGCATGGCTCCACTGCTGTTGTTCTTTACGAAGGCGTCGTTGCCGTTGCCCGAGAGATCGGGAATGGTGGTGCCATCCGGCAAGGGGGTCCCTGGAGGCGAATCGAAGTCGTTGAACTCCCAGATCGCACGTGTGTCTGGAGTGATACGGAAGATCCTCCCATCCTGGGCGTAAAGCTCCCCACAGACCACAAAACAAAACATCAGCAACAGAAAACACGAAAACGATCTCATCGGTAACCTCTGGAAATATTTAATTATTCAAAACCGGACCCAAATCGAATGCTAATGGAACCATCGATTCAAATCGAGCAACTTCCTATCAGGATCATCAGGGCTTGATCTTCACCTTCAAATACTTGCAGAAAAACTCAAACTGGGACTCCACCGGGTCCTTCCCCTTGGGATGAGGAGGAATCCCGTTTTCGCCTGTGCCATACAGAACACAGCGAATCCGCACCTTGTCGGCCTTCGCCTTCATCATCTTGGCGTATTTCGGATGGTGTACCGCATCTGATGGCATCGAATGAGCGTAGAGATAAAGCGGCGGCCCCCCACGCTTCATCTTTCCGATGATCATCTCCTGGGTCCCTGTCGGCTGCATCAACCCACCAGCCACCTGAACCTTGGAGGAATACCGCCCGACCTTGTCGCGGCTGCGACGGCTGCCAATCTCGGGGCCGTAGGCAAGCCATTCGGAGATCAGGGCTCCAGCGGAAACCCCGATCGCGCCAAACCGCTTGTGATCGATGTTCCATTCCTTGCTCTTGGAACGCAGAAACTGGATCGCGCGCCCGCAATGCCGCATCACCTTCGTAAACTCCGACGCGCTCCGATTCTCGATGAAGGGGTAATTGCAGGACGCGAAGGAGATGCCCGCTTCGAGATATTTCCCGATGATCGCCTTGCTGGGAATCTGACTCTTGTCTCCCTGGATAAACGCTCCCCCATGAAAGAAGATGATCACCGGGGTCGGCTTTGAAGACTCGGCCTTCCAGAAGTCGAGCACATCACGCTCGTGCTTGGTGTCGTATTTCTCGTTCTTGTAGGTCGGTTCCACACCGGCGGCGGTGGTTGAAAGCCAGAGGCACGCTAAAAGCGTCGACATAAGGGAAGATGATATTCGTAACATGACCGCTCCTTAGTTTTTTGGCAGGTCCTACCGTACCCCCGCCGGCACCAGGTTTCTATCCGAAATCAACCCTCGGTCCCGGAATCGCCCGTTTCGCGCAGTAACAGGATGAGGCCCAGCCCGCCGCAGAAGGTAAAACCCAGCACGTTCACCACGCCATGAGTAGCTGCCATCGTCGCTATGGAGACGAGCTCTTCCCCTCTGTATTCGCCAGTGGCGTAGGTCATCGAAAGGGCCATCGTCGCGGTGAGCGAAAGTGCCGCTATGCACAGGAGCAGCTTCGGCAGGAGCAGGTCGACAGCCAGCGCGATCAACACCAGGACGAAGGCCAGGGTCAGCATCCCAATGGAGAGGGCTATCCCTGAGATCACCTCGACAACAGGCGAAGCCATGATCCCGACCGCGACCAGCGGCGGACCGAGTATCACGATGGCCGCAGCGAGGCGGTAGGCGCCCAAGGCGAACGATCGAACTTTGCCCGAGGCGGAGGCGTCTCCCTTCAGTGCCCGCCCGGCAAGCCCAGCGACCAGGGCTGCGGAAAAGCCGGCAAAATGAAAATGGACCGCGGTCAGCAGTACGATGGTCGCATCAAACCCCATCGGCTCAATCCCCGCGCTCGACAGCAGCAACCATCCTCCACCAACCGGCAGGTAGAGAAGCCCTACATCGACAGTCAACTCCTCGAGCGGAGCGAACCCGCGACGGATGATTCTCTGCAGACCAAGCAGGGCGACGAGCGCCGTGACCAGGAGCCAGGGGGAGGCGAGGGCAGCGGCCGGGACCCCGGGGGCAAGCCACCGGGAGACGATCACGCAGAACGCAGCCGGCAGCAGGAGTTGAACGACAAGCCCTTCCCCTCGAAGCTCACCAGGCGCCCGCTGACCAACCACCATCGACAGACCGCCCGGCACCGCGAGCAGCGGCCCGAAAAGCAACAACAACTCAATCAGTTCCAATCGGCCTTCGCAGACCGTAATGGCGCAGTATCCCGCGCAGGCAACCCACAGGCCTCCCCCTATGAAGGCACTTCGGCGTAAGAGCCTTCCCGGAGAGTCGGCGCCTCCCATTACAGCCTCATCGGATCCTGATTGTCCCGCTGTCACGCCAGGCCTTCCGACTCCCTGAGCTCGGGAGCCACCGCGTCTTCTTTCGCTTCCTCCGCCCAGGGGCTCTTTTCCGCGGCCGTTGGCAGATCGCCATAGAGCTGAATGCGACCGCAGGTCGGGCAGATCCGGCCGCGCACCAGCGACCTTTTTTTGAACATGAGATCCTTCCAGTTTGCCGGAGCGGGAAGCCAGGAGAGCTTGTGCTGTCCCAGCACCTCGATCTCCTCCATCAGGGTTCCACAATCCGGACAGGGGTCGCTGGGGACCTCAACCTTTCTGATCTTATTGCTGGGCATAGCCGTGACCTTTCAACCTTCCCGGAAGAGCCCCGGTTGCCAGGAGCTACCTGCCATCAGCAGGAATCCTCTTGGTAATCTTCATCCTGTCAAAGACAGCGCCGCTATAGTCAACCGCCGAAAGATTCAACTCGTTGCCGACCACGTCAAAAATAACCACGTGGCGTCTCGATTCTCCAGCTGCAAGACGCTGCGACCGCCAGAGGCCGTAAAGCGTCGCTCCGCCGCCTCCGGTCACAATGTACATCGTTCCCTGGGGATCCGTATAGTTCGGCTCCATCTGACCATCCAGCACGAGCCCCCCGCGTATCGGATAGGTTCGCTGGTAGGTATGATCATGGCCCGAGAGAACGACATCGACTCCATATTCATCGAACAGGGGTCCCAGGCGGATCTGCAGCAACGCCCCATCTCCATGTGAGGAGTCACTGTAGAGCGGATGATGGAAATAACAGATAACCCAGGTCGCTGCCGTGCTCTGCAGGTCCCGAACAAGCCACTGGTATTGCTGACTACTCGGGGCCAGGTCCTCTGCGCGGTCGGTCACCTCCAGCGAAATGAAGTGGCAATTCCCCCGGTCAAAAGAATAGAAACGCTCACTGCCATCGGCATCGTTTACAGGCAGGTAGAGAGAGTCCAGGAATGGGCTCCCATTACCTGTCATCACATCATGGTTCCCCAGGGTGGGGTAGACTGGGACGTGATCGATCAGCGATGCCATCGGGATAAAGTAGTTCTGGCGCACCTCGCGCGCGCTGCCGCTGTAATAGACATTGTCACCGGTGGTCAGGACCAGATCTGGCTGGCTGTCTTTGAGGACCCCTATGGATTCGTATTGCGCCGGACACCCGCAGCCAAAATCTCCAAAAACGCCAAAGCGGAGAGCTGCATCCGGAGCATCCGCAGCCGTCCGGAAATTGTGGACCTCGCCAACCGACCGGCCGCCATGCTGGAGCTGGTAAAAATAGGCGGTGTCCGGCAAGAGGCCATCCAGCTCAATAACATGCTCTGTTCCAGGGCGATCACCCCTGCGGGTGGAGGGGAGCCCGTTCTCGCCCCAGTAGACGACCGCGGGTTCTGTCGACTCAAAAGATCGCCAGGCAATCGTCATCGATCGGGTTGAAGCAAGGGCCAGCTGCGGCCCCCGCTCGATATCACCGGAAAAATCACCCGGAGTACCCCCGGCCGTGTATTCCGATTCGTCAGAGCCGCAACCGGAAAGTCCTGCCATAAGCCCCGCGGCCAGGAGAATCATGGTAAACCAGGAGATCTTCAAGTCTTCGTTCCACCGCGATATTAGGTACATCAAATCATCATCATTGTAAAAGTATACGGCCGAAGAAGGAAAGAAATCCGGAGGGCCAGGCAATAGCGAACGGAATAATTGGCTATACTGCTCTTGTAAGGACCAACTGAGAGCAACAGAAGCATAACAGAACGCCTGAGAAATGCAGGAAATCGTAACACCAGAAACCCTTGCGCCCCTGACTCCACTCTGGTGGAAGGCTGGAGGCTCCTCCATCGCCCTGATCACGGGAATAGTCCTGCTCGGCTCCCGGCTGGAGAAAAAAGGGCGGGAGAACCTGGCCCTGACCCTCGGAGTCCTCCTGCTCGTTCCAGAGCCCCTGGTGCAGCTCTGGCTCGCCAGCAGAGGCCTCTGGAATATCAATGAGAGCCTACCTCTTCACCTGTGCGACCTGACAGCTATCTTCTCCTGGATGGCCCTCATCTGGAGAAACCAGAAAGTCTACGAATGCCTTTTCTACTGGGGGATCCCCGGAGCCCTCGTCTCCCTGGCTACCCCGGAATTCACCCTCACCACGGGGGTGGTGAACCCGGATGGAACCCTCGGCAGCGAGACCCTCATCTTCCTCAATTACTACATCGGACATGGAGGAATTATCGCGGCCGCCTGCTACCTGACATTGGTTGTCGGCATGCGGCCCGGCCCCGGCTCCTGGTGGAAGATCTCCCTTATTGGACAGCCGCTGCTGCTGACCGTAGGCCTGTTCAACTGGACCTTTGGAACCAACTATATCTTCCTATGCGAACCACCACATGTAGCGAACCCGCTGATCATTGGAGGCTGGCCCTGGTATGTGATGGGCATGATCGCCATGATGGTCGCGGTCAGCTTTCTGCTCTACCTCCCATTCCGGCCCCGCCCCCGCGGGGAGGACAATCCCGCCCGACACCAGGACGGCTGAAACTCCAGCGGCGACAACAGGCGACCTGCATAAACAATCCGAACCCGGCCGAGACATTTATTTTTTATCTTGGGTTCGAATGTTAGGATAGTAGCTATCGCGTTTTTCGCAGGTGGCGGTGAGGTAATAACCAGGGAGTGTGGTCTTGCTCAAAACATTATTACTGGCAATCTGCGCGGCGGCGCTCTCTGCATCTCCCTGCCTTGCGGGCTTTGTAGGTTTTCGGCGCGGCGACGCAAACGGAGATGGGAACGTAGACCTCAGCGATGGGATCACCACGCTGACCTACCTCTTCGCCGGCGGTGAAGATCCCTCCTGCGAAGATGCGGCAGACGCTGACGACTCGGGCGCCGTCAACCTGAGCGATGCGGTCTTTACCTTCCTTTATCTCTTTACCGGCGGAGAGCCCCCCCCACCGCCCGGTCCCTGGGACTGCGGAGATGACACCCGGGCCCCCGATGGTCTCGGTTGTCGTGACATTGGATCTTGCGACCCTGAGATCTTAAGCGCGGATGTTTCCAGCTTTGACCGGTTCAGCCTGTCCTTCAGCCCCGGCCTTGGCTTCTGCCCGCAAATAGGAAAAGTCTTCGAAGCCTCGATCACTCACGAGGATGACGGAAGCTACAGCCTGGAGCTCTCAATTCTCGTCGCCGGCGAACCAGGAGATGAATGCCTGCCGGACATCATCGGCAATGTACCCTGCGCCAGGGTTGTCGAGCTCGAGCCTCGCAGCCTGGGCAATGACGAGATCGCCGAGATGCTGGGACTCTTCACCGACATGGAGATCTATCATGAGCCCCATCAGATCTGTAACTGCATAGCTATTGATCCCTGCCGCATCGGCAACTTCAGGTGGGATGAGACAAACTTGAACGACTTCATGTGCTCTGACCGGCGCCTGGATCGAGATCTTGCGGCAGTTATTCTGGATTTCCTCGAGAGCCTGCGAACTCCCCCGAACCGCTGACCAACCACGGTTCTCCGCAGCAAGGGTTCCCCCTCCCAGGCGATCCGAATGTTCACCACAACGGCAGCCTCCGACGCCGGCTGGGTTGCAAGCTGTCCAACACACGGTCATCGACCTGCCAAACGATGGCGCGGCCAACATTTCCTGTTTATCAGGACAGCCAAAGGTAAGATAGACCTACGCACAGGCTGCGCTGATCGTCGCCAGCAATCGAACCAGTCAATTTTTCGGAGCACTCTCTCTTGATAAAAAATACATTCCTGGTGATCTGCCTGGTCACGCTGCCGGCAACAACCTGTCTCGGAGGCTTCGGAGGCATGTGTAACGGATTCCGCCGAGGCGACACGAATGGTGACGGCAGTGTCGACCTGAGCGATGGAATAGCTACCCTTACCTATCTTTTTGCCGGCACAGGGCGCCCGGGCTGCGAAGATGCCGCCGATGCGAATGACACGGGTACGATTGACCTGAGCGACGCGGTCTATACCTTCCAGTTCCTCTTTGTTGGAGGAGCTCCGCCCCCAGCTCCCGGCCCGTGGGAATGCGGAGATGACACCCGGCCAATGGACGACCTCGGCTGCGAAGACATCGGGGCCTGCGGCCCCCAACAGCTGACCCGGGACCTCTCGGACTTTGACCAGTTCCGGCTCACCTACAGCCCCGGTTTTGGGTTCTGCCCGCAGATCGGCGATGTATTCGAGGCCGCGATCACCCACCAGGCCGATGGCGACTACCGCCTCGAGCTCTCGACCCTGGTCATTGGCGGCCCGGGCGACCCCTGCCTTTTCGACTTCATTGGCAACGTCGAGTGCGCGACCATCGAGGAGCTCACCCCGCGCGACCTCGAAGACGACGAGGTGGCCGAGATGCTGGCGCTCTTCGGAAACCTCGGAGTTTATCTTGAACCCCACGAGATCTGCGACTGTATCGCTATCGATCCCTGCCGAATAGGAAACTTCAGCTGGGACACGACAGACTTCAGCGATTTCATCTGTTCCAACCGCCGCCTGGCGGAGAACCTTGACCGGGATATCACCAATTTCCTCGAGAGTCTGCGCGGCAGCCCGGGGCGCTGATTCCTCCATCACGACAGAACCCATTCAAACGGAAGTTCCCATGCGCAGAGAATCACTCCGCATCCTCTTCTTCGCCGCCATGGCAGCCGCCATTCCCTGCCCGGGTCCGGCTGAAGAGGCCGCGGTCCCCCTGGGCTCCCGTCGCGAGCTCTTTGTCGATGGATACCTCATTCAGCAGTTGAAGGGAGCATCGCTCAAGCTTCATCACCCGCGGCTCGAGGGCACCGCGCTCGTTTTCGACAAGCCCTGGGAGGGACGCTTCTCCGGCTATGTGACCGTCCTCAAAGATACAGGTGTCTTCCGCATGTACTACCGCGGCCTGCCGGAAGCGGGAGGCGACGGCTCCAATATAGAGAGCACCTGCTACGCAGAGAGCGCGGATGGACTCCAATGGAAAAAGCCCGAACTGGGAATCCACGAGATCAACGGCTCGACAAAAAATAACGTGATCCTGAAAAACGAAGCTCCCTGCTCTCACAACTTCTCTCCCTTCCTCGACACCAATCCGGCCGCCCTGCCGGCGGCGAGATACAAGGCCCTCGCCGGCACATCGGACTCAGGGCTGATGGCCTTTGTTTCCGCCGATGGAATCCACTGGAAGAGGGCGCGTCCGAAGGCCGTCATCTCCAAGGGCGCCTTCGATTCTCAAAACGTTTCCTTCTGGTCTGAAAGCGAAGGTCTCTACCTTTGTTATTTCAGAACATGGGATGGGCCGACACCCTGGAGCGGGTTCAGGAGCATCAGCAGGGTGACCTCGAAAGATTTCCTCAGCTGGAGCGAGCCAAAAGCCATGAGCTACGGGGAGACCGCGCGCGAGCACCTCTACACCAACCAGACCCAGCCCTATTTTCGCGCTCCCCACATCTACCTGTCAGTGGCGGCGCGCTTCATGCCCGGGCGAAGAATTCTCAGCCCCGCCCAGGCGAAGGCGATCGATGTCGACCCGGGCTACTTCAGCGACTGCTCCGACGCGGTCCTGATGAGCACGCGCGGCGGCACGCTTTACTCCCGCACCTTCATGGAAGCCTTCATCCGGCCAGGGCCGGGTCTTGAGAACTGGGTCTCACGAACAAACTACCCCGCGCTTGGAATCGTCGGTATGCCAGGCGGCCGGCTCGCCATGCACGTCCAGAAAAACTACGGACAGCCCACCGCCAGGCTGGTGCGCTACACCCTGCGCAGCGATGGCTTCGCATCTGTCAACGGCCCCTATACTGGCGGAGAGATGACCACCCGCCTGCTGACCTTCCAGCCCGCAGCAGGCAAAAACGCCTCATCCTGCCGGTTGCTGGTCAACTGCGCGACCGGCGCCGCCGGAAGCCTGAGGGTTGAGATCCTTGGTGAAGCAGGCAAGCCGCTTCCCGGCTACAGCCTGGCGGATTCACGTGAGTTCATCGGAGATTTCATCGAGCGGGCGATCGAATGGAAAAACGGGCCCAACATACGGCCCCTCGCGGGAAGGCCGATTCGCCTGCGCTTCTCGCTCAAGGATGCCGACCTGTACTCCATCCGTTTCCAGTAGGGGCCGCTGGCCTGCTCAGGGACAGGCTGTTTCGCAGCCCTCATCCGGAAGAGCCGTGGGGGGGACCGGACCGCACTCGGGGAATGGCTCAGGGGGTGGAGCCCCGCCAAGAAAGAGGTAGTTGAGCAGGAAGATAGGGTCGGTGATGTTCAGATCGCCGTTTCCATCCGCGTCTGCCGACCTGAAACAGACCTGTCCGAAGGAGTCTAAA
>Ga0163108_10003892_pt1 | contig 10602 bp, 10 predicted proteins | sample Fk1155metaG_FD_109644 | JGI IMG/M metagenome (GOLD analysis project Ga0163108, IMG submission 109644) | Marine microbial communities from the Central Pacific Ocean - Fk160115 155m metaG | ecosystem: Environmental > Aquatic > Marine > Oceanic > Photic zone | place: The Central Pacific Ocean...
CTCGGCATCGGTCGACTGGCAACCCCACAGGGCATGGTCCTGCATAAAGGTCCGCGGATTCCCGAGCTCCCGGCACCACACGTGGAAGGCCGCCCCAAAGGAGGTCCCGTTATCAGCCGCCCCCGCGGGGACATAGACGTTCTCAAAGGAGGTCTCGCGCGTAATCTTCCCGTTGACCACTGAGTTCATTGCCACTCCTCCCGTCATGCACACATTCGAGCACTTCGTCTTCTCATACAGCCGGTTCAGGAGGTGCACGATGATCTCCTCCGTGACCGCTTGGAGGGAGCGCGCGATATTGTCGTGCTTGGGCGTCATCTCCTCCCCCGTTCTCCGCATCGGTCCCAACTCCTTCTCCAGCTTCTCGCTGTGGAACGGCTCGATCACCGGAGCCCCGTCATTCCACGCCATCCGCACGCCCTTCTTGTGGTGGGTGAAATAGTCGAGGTTCAATTCGAAGATGTCTCTCTTCGGCCGGATCATCTTCCGGAAAAAGTCGAGATACTCCGGCTCCCCGTAGGGTGCCAGCCCCATCACCTTGTACTCGTCCCCGTAATAGGGAAACCCGAGATACATAGTCATCGCATTGTAGAGGAATCCGATGGAATGCGGATACCAGACCCGATCGAGATTCGTCCAAGTTGTCCCCCGCGCGTGGGAGGTCAGGGTGCTGGTGAAGTCCCCCATCCCGTCCACCGATAGCACCGCCGCTTCCTCGAAGGGCGACACGAGGAAGCCCGCCGCAATGTGGGTCTCGTGGTGCTCGATCCGGTGCACCCGCGCCTTCAAGGCCCCCGCCTCACAACCGAGCGCCTCGGCCAGTTGCTCCTCCAACCCCAGTGTCTTCCCCTGCCGCTTCAGACGATCCAGGACAGCTTTTGGAGACGGCCAGTGAGTCAGCACAAATCCTACCCGCCGCCGCAAATTCGCCCGCGGGTTGAATGAGATCGCGACGTGATCAAGATCGGCGGCCTCAATCCCCCCCTGTGCCAGGCACCAGCGGATTGACTCCGCCGGAAACCCCGCCCAGTGCTTAATACGATTGAAGCGTTCCTCCTCTACCGCCGCAACAAGCTCGCCATCCACCACCAGCGCGGCGGACGCATCCCCGTGGTAGGCATTTATACCAAGAATGGTAGTCATTAAAAATCTCTTATGGTCTAAGGCAAGAGGATGCCGAACCACCCCGGGTTTAGCGTACACACGCAGGCTTCGAACCATCCCCGAGAATCCATCGGTAGCAATCGATCATCTGCTTAGCCACGTGTTCCCAGCCATAGTCACACTCGACTAACAAACGACCGCGTTCACCCATCGCAGCGAGTTCCTCGAAGGATCGACTCGTCGCATCCCGCAGCGCTTCGCCGATGGATTCCGAACTCACCGGCACCCACCACCCGCATTGCTCCCGCTCGAGACTCTGCCACGGCGTTCCTTGCGTGGTGATCACCGGCAGCCCACTAGCCAGAGCCTCTGGGACGACGATTCCGAAGTTTTCGCTGTGGGTAGGCAGAATGAATAGGTTCGCCTCGCGATAGGCCTGCCATTTATCATCACCCTCGAGTGAGGACTCGAAAGTCCATTGATGATCCAACCCGACATCGGCAACCCGCCGCTGCAATTCCGATCGGTGATCTCCATCGTCCGGCCCCACTACCCGCATCTGCCATCCTTCTGGCTGGATCTCCGCCCAAGCCTCAATGAGAAGCGGCAACCCCTTTTTGGGATGAATCCGCGAAAGAAAGAGTGCCGTATAAGGCCTGTTTCCAGCTCTTGCCTCGTCCAGAGTCCGCTTTTTAGGTATCTCCACTCCGATAGGGATAACTGCGATCGGTTTCCTTACCCCGAGTTTCCGTAGATTCTCCACCTCCGGCTCGGATGTGGCATGCAGGCAGTCAACCCGTTCGAGGAGCGCTCGCTGGTAAAGCATCCAACCGACCCGCTTCTTCCAACGCTTATGGGCGAAGGCCCAAGGTTCAAGCATTCCATGCGTGCTTGCAACCAGCGGAACCTCCCGAAAAAGCCAACCGAGGCTGCGGCACAGAAGTGAGGGGGACCAAAGACCATGGAGGTGAACAAGATTTGGTTTTTTCTCCGGAGCGAAGGTCTGAGAAGATCTCTCCACATATGCATTTACGCGTGTGAGCGCCGTAGCCAAACCCACCGTTGCAGTTTCGATCCCTCCCAGGCGCTGATCGGCCCGCAATTCCTCAAAGCGAATGATCATTTCTCTTTCAACACTCCCCGATGCAAATCAGCATACTGAGGAAAGTTTGGAACAATCGGGAATTTAGTGGGTAAGGGCGACGAGTTCGGAAGAACTCTCCAGAGGCACCTCCACGGCATCCTCGGCTACTTCAAAAACTACACGACCTCCGCCGCCATCGAGGCCATCAACGGCCTCCTTCACCTCGCTCGCCAGAGAGCTTGCGGATACCGTACCTTTCGAAATTTCCAAGCCATGGCCTACTGGATCGCAAGCGGCCTCAGCATCGAACCCCACTCCTCGGCTACCCACTAAATCCTCAGTAGCGCCCAAAGTTTTCCTGCTTCCAAACAAAACCCCTTTGGAACGGAAGAAGCGCGCAACAATAGCGCGATCAGTCCGTTCACCCCTTTCTTTGTTCAGCAAACAATACGAATAACCACTTGAACCCGTAGAGGAGGATGAGCGCAATCGTAAACTCCCCCAGCAAGAGAGACATGTGGCTCTCCACGAAAATAATATGAATACCGATCGTTAGTGCGCAAGCCATTCCCGCTAAGCCGTTAGGACGGTCGAAATAGAGCCGGTGCGCTAACGCGAAGAGAATTCCGATCAGCAAATTGATGCCGACAACACCTTTCCATCCGAAGTTTATGTACATCTCCGTCAACCACGGCAAATTGAACGATGTCGTGTAATCGCTGGTTCCGAGAAAACCGTAGCGTTGTGCCCACTGGTGGCCCAAGTCCTCTTTGGGCTTGTCCGGCCAAAGCGCTCGCGGGATCCACTTCGTGACAAGCGGCAGATAGGTGACCCCTTCCTCGTAAGGCTTCACAGATGGCGTATCCCGAATCACGGCTCCCAGCGGGTGTAGCTGGTTGATCCGGATTACCGAGACTTCAATCGACTTCTGAAAATCATAGAAATCGCCTCCTTCTTTTCCTCCTATTGACTCAAATCCAAATCTTGCGAAGCTCTGCACCCGTTTCAGCATTCCCCCCTCCCTCTGCTCGTGCCAGTAGACCGACCGGAAGTAGCCCTTGGCAGGTTGTAATAAAATGAACACCAAGCAACATCCGATTAGCCCTCCCCAGAAAACTCGCCTTTTGATGGTCAGCATCAAGATCCCCAGAACGAGGATTACTAACATAAACTCGGCTATTTGGCCAGCCGCTACACCTCTCAACAAGGTCAGGGGCAATAGTAATGCCAGATACACCCAAAGCCCGTAACCTCGAAGCTTGCCTGATATCCACCCCGCACTCAGGAAAAAAAACACAAAATTCCAGCATGTGGTGAAGATCTGGTCCAGGTAGGGAATCTTCAGGAACTCAACTATCAGGTCGACCCCAAGTAGCATCGGAGCGACCAGGGCCATTGTCCCCACCGACGAAGCTGGGATCTCCAGCGGAGATCTCAGCGGCCGGAGACCCCTCATCAACCACCGACCAGCGAAAAATGCTGTGACCGTGGAGGCGAGCGCAATCAATGTAACCCACTGTGCCTTTTGCATGGAGGCTTCCTCGATGAATTGGACGAGCGTTGATTCATCAGGATAAAAACCAACAAACCCAAAGCAAATCCCGTAGAACAAACAGTGCAGTTGAAAAATGGGCAGCCCGCTTCGACGAAAACTCCTCATCCAATACAACAGCGGTGCACACCCGGCACACATGATTCCACTCGCAAGGATCAGTCGCTTCTGCTCCTTCTCATATGGATTGACCTGCGACATCCACAATAAACTGCCAGCGATCACAAGCAGGGCAATCCACCCGTCCACACGGAGTCTCGTCCCTATAGAACGAAGATGTTCCCGCGAGGCGCCCGCGGCCCGGGAACCTTGCCGTCGTCTTCTATTGGTGTATGCGGAAATTGCACTCATTCGCTTGTCGTTTCCAAGCCTGACCAGGCCGCAATTTGCCGGAGCCGATCGGTGTATCGGTGCCGCTGCTCCCGCGTAATCCGTTGATGGAGCTTCTCCGCAAGCGTCCTGGGATCCACCTCTTCCCGGACAATCTTTCCAACCTGCTCCACCAGTTCCTCCGGCGTTTTCCAGTAGAGGGTTCCCTCACCTTCAGACCCGAAAAGATCCCGATGTTCCAGCGTGTCCTCCGTCACCAAGCAGCCTCCCATCGCCGGGAATTCTAGACTTCGCATGGCATGACCATCCCGGTTGGCCCTCCGGCCCATGCAGACCTGACAGGTGGCCAAGGATACCGCTAGTCTAAGATCCCGGCCATAAACGATGCAAGGCAGCTGGCCTGCCTCCAAGCGTAAATCTCTCATTCCTATTCGTGTCACGCGAGGGGTAGATTACACTCCATCCAGCTTCCAACCTCGGCCTTCAGATCATGACTCCGGGCCGTCTTGGCGGCAGTAGTCTTACCCTTGGTGATGTCGAGAACCACGATGGCCTCTCGGCACGCCGTCCAGCATTTGACCTCTTCGGAATGTTGCTCATTTTCCTCTCCCACTCTGAAGGTTATCCGGACGAGCGTCGATCTCTTCCGAACTCAGCCCCCGGCGGCGCCGGGTGAGGGGGCTTCGTTCCCGGTGAAAAGGTCTCCTTATTGCCGGTCCAGTTCTTCAGGGGGACGTTTCAAGGAAGCTCACAATTCCAGGGCGGCCCCAGAAAGGGAATTTCTGGCGATTCTTAATTTCCTTCAGTTGCTTGAATCAGTTCCTCGAAAACATGATTCATTAGAGCTGCTTGAGATTCTACACCTAGCTTATTCACGGCATACTGAGCTGCACGTTTATTGTAATCTAAAATACAAGGTTTGTTGAAAGCGGCTAGAAGCGCTTTCGTTAATTCTTCAACATTATCTTCTTCGAATGTAATTCCATATTCACCAACAAGCTCAGGTAGCGCTCCGCTTCGCGCGACAATCACCAATTTGCCACACGCCATGGCCTCGGGAGCTACACGACCATATTGCTCTTTCCATTTCGGAGTGGATAGAGATGGCAAAATGACAATGTCTGAGGCATTCATATAATCTGCTATTTGGCCATGCTGTGCATGGACAAATAGAACGCGTTCTGCCAAGCCAAGTTCCTGTATTTGTATTTTCAAAGAATGTGAATACTCATTTTCCTCCTCAAATTGATCAAGCATTAACTTCCACTCCAGATGCTTCATAGTTCCCAGACTCTCAAGCAAAAGGTGGACACCTTTTTCTTTTACCAAACGGCCGAAGTATGCGAAAAGCACCGATTCAATATTAAGTTGCTTGCGAATGCGGGCACGAGAATTATGATTCACGTTAAAGAAAGTCGGATCAAACCCTAACGGGATTTTTGATACTCCCTGGTAGTTCATTGATTTGAACAATCTTGTGCCATCATCACTTAATGTGAAAACGTGATCCACCATTTTTTGAGCGCGATTGTTTATCCAGCTTTTATAAATACCCCCAGGTAATCCCCTTAACCCTCTACGTTTTAGAATTGCTGGCAAGTCCTGAGGTAGATTTTCACATGAAAGGCATGTAAGTGGACCCGTTGAGTTTTTTTTGATCCATTTCCCGACATTCAGCACCAATAGTGAGACAGGATCAACTTCAAGGTGCACGATATCTGGTTTAAGTTTTGAAAGCAGATCGTTCAACCCGCGAAAACGATAAGTACGTGGATTTCTCGAGGATAAGGATAGTTCATGCATCTCAGGATCCATATCGAGTGCACGCTCACAAAGGGTCGGTTCATTTGATGCACCCAGATGCATTTGATCCGGGACGATGAGATGCACATCCCACCCACTGCCTTGCAGTTCCCGATAAATTGATCTATTGACTGCGAGTAGGCAGGAATGCGAGACCGCAACTAGCCTTTTAACTATGCTCATATTTATCGGACAAATATTTTTTGCAGAATTTGAGAGTCTCGTCTATTTCGTCTTCAATGTTGATTTGAGGTTCATGGCCCGTTTCTAGAACTCGTTTCGTTGCAAATTCAAAATTGGGGCTCGCCTTTGGTGTATTACCGCAATTGAGCGGTGGCTTATACCCGAACAGCGATTCACACCGGCGTGCGATTAGCTTCGCCATTTCCTTTACGGAGATTGGTAAGCCATTACCTAAATGAAAAATATTGCCAGTAGCCCTAGGGGTGATTATCAATAACTGCTCAATTCCACGAGTGACTGCCGATAAGGGGACAAAGTCTCGTAATTGCTTGCCAGAAGAATATAGGATCAGCCTTCTTTTTGTAATAGCTTGTCGACACAGATCATTAACTACCAATTCCCAGCAACTACTCAATATGCTAAGTGGGGGACCAAAACCATTGGAAAGTCTTACAATGATAGTTGACATAGAATGTGAATCAGCAGTAGCCGTGATGAGTTCGGCGGCAGCCTTAGTTTTTCCATACGGATGGCTAGGATTTGGTTTTTTATCTTCAGCAAGGTTACCTATCAGTGGTGAACCGAAAACATGAATGGTTGAAACATAAATAAACCGTCTGATCGAATGTGTGTGGCTTGCTTCTAGCAGTCTTTCGGTTGCTTTGACATTCACTTCAATAGCTTCCTTGGATTTTTCTTCACATGAAGCAGCGTTCATTCCTGCTAAGTGTATTACCGAGTCACAGTCTCTCAGGAGTGATTCAAGACTAATTCTTGAATTGCTAGCATCATAACTAGCATATTCCACAACTGGACCGAATAAATCGAGAACCTGAGCCCTCGTTTTGCGGCTACCAACACGAACGGTCCAGCCACAATCTACTAAATGTTTGCTCAGTCTTCCACCAATATAACCCGTGCCGCCGGTAATTAAAACTCGTTGTTTTTCACTCATCTCTTCGGCAAAATTCAACCCATTGCGGAAGGCCTGCCGCAGTGGCCTTCTTTGAATCTACAGGAATGGTTTCACTTTCAATCGGGTCATGCGCTATATTAGCAATGTTCAAAAGCAAATTATTGTCGGGGCCCAATCCTTGAAACGCTATCCATAATCCAGGAGGTACGGTCAAACGAGAGTAATTATCGAGGGATTGAACAAGATCCATTCTTTGCCCATACGTTGAACTCCCTGAGCGAGTGTCGACTAACCCAAAACGAATCGTTCCCGTAACAACAATGAGGTTAGAATGCATTTGATGATGTTTCTTCCATCCTTTTACTACACCAGAATTAACGGTGGAAAAGTAAGCTTCACCAAATCCTTCATACGTATCCTCTCCAGACTTCAAAGCGTGACGGATTTCACCACGTTCATCTTTGAATCTTTTCAGCTTAGTGATTTTCACTCCATCAATCATGCAACGGCCCAATCAATTAGTCTCTTTTTGGCTATCTCGCAGTATTCATCTATCTGATGACGGCTAAAATCTGTCATGCTGACTTTTTGACTGTTGTAATATTTCTTATACCACTCGGCAGTAAAGCGAGCTGTTTGTTTAAAGTTAATTGCTGATTTCCAATCAAGACAGGCAAGCGCTGAATCACACGAAAGCTTTAGCAACCCTGCTTCAGAGCGGATGTCTTCGGCGCTGATATTTACCGGATTAAAAGTTTCGTTGCCTTCAAACCAGTGACAGCCAATCTCCTGCAACAACTGTAAAACGGAATAATTCTGGTCGGCAGGCGGACCCAGGTTAAATGATTTTCCATTTAGTTCAGGTTTTTGAGACAAGACCTGCGCTGCTCGTAGATAGCCGCTTAAAGGCTCTAATACGTGTTGCCATGGTCGAGTCGCGTTGGGACGTCGAATATCCACCGGTTTATTATGAGTCCACGCCTTAATACAATCTGGAATGATTCTGTTAATGGACCAATCTCCACCCCCAATTACGTTACCTGCTCGAGCGCTGACTAATTTAATAGGGCAATCAGAATCTGAAAAGTACGATTTATAATAGCTGTGTATAACTAGTTCCGCACATGCTTTGGATGCACTGTAAGGATCCTTGCCGCCCAATCGGTCGTTTTCGCGGTATCCCCAGACCCACTCTGCATTTTCGTAACACTTGTCACTAGTGATTATTACAGCAATGCATTCGTGTTGCGCACTTCGAAGCGATTCAAGAACATTAGCGGTCCCCATTACGTTAGTTGCCAATGTTGAAATTGGATCATCATACGCCTCGAACACTAAAGCTTGCGCGGCCAAGTGAAAGACGAAGTCAGGATTTATTTCAGTAACAACAGACGACAGTGATGGAAGATCGCGAATATCAAGCTCTCGATAGTTTATTTTAGTAGAGAGTTTAGCTGCTTCAAAAAGCGAAGGATTCGTCAACACTCCATTAGAGATTCCGTATACTTCAGCGCCCAGTTGTTCCAACCAAATGGATAGCCACGCTCCTTTGAACCCTGTATTCCCGGTGATGAGAACCTTTTTATTTTCAAATGTTGAGTTAAACATAGATTTATCTACCAGACTTTCCAAGGAGCTCTCTGGGAATCCCATAGAGCAGTTAGCTTTTTATGATCACTTACGGTGTCCATGCATTGCCAGAAGCCTTTGTGCTTATATGTGAACATTTCTCCATCGGTTACTAGCTTGCGAAGCGGATGTTCCTCAAAGATGCAAGAATCATCATCAGGTAGGTATGAAAAAACATCTGGTTCACAAACAAAGAAACCTCCGTTAATCCAGTTTGTGTCGTCTTTGATTTTTTCCCGAAATGAAGTTATTTGATTTTTCCTATCGGTCTTGACGACACCAAAACGCCCCTCCGATTGAATCGAAGTCATAGTGATCGTTTTGCCATGATTTTTATGAAACTTCACTAACTCTTTGCAGTTCACATCAGAGACACCATCTCCGTATGTGAGCAGGAAGGGTTCATTTGAAAGATATCTTTCAGCTTGCTTAATGCGGCCTCCTGTCATGGTGAATTCCCCTGTATCAAGCAAAGTGACCTTCCAGGGTTCAACATTTGAAGAAATTACTTCGGTTTTATTTGCCTCTAAATCAATGGTTACGTCACTTCTGGCTAGGAAGTAGTCAGCAAAGAATTTCTTGATAAGGAAGCCTTTGTAACCGAGCAGGATAACGAATTCAGTATACCCAAAATGCGCATATCCTTTCATGATATGCCACAAGATAGGATGGCCCCCGATCTCGACCATTGGCTTTGGAATACGGTGCGTAGCCTCACTTAACCTAGTGCCTAATCCACCTGCTAGAATTACTACTTTCATTTTATTAGAATTTAAACGGCTAGGAATTCCCTTTTAGGGACTCGCTTGAATGGCTGTCCGGGGACTGGTTCTAGTTGCCCCACGGGTGCGCATCTCGACAAAGACACCACGGTTGATCGCCTTGAAGTTTGAATGCGCAATGTCGTCATCATTGGTTCACTTTTGAAAGTTCTCGTAGTCGTTTGTGACGGAACTGACTCCCGCCTGAGGAACGGGCGCAACTTTAGCTGCTCGGAAAACAGCTGGACGTAACTTGTGTTTACCGAACGGGACATGGGTCGCAACGCAAGCGCGTGCAGTGAGTCTTCCGGATGGTATCTAGAAGGTTTGAAAACGGTCTGTTTCATCCCGCAAGGCTAGACAGGAACTTCCCGTAACGGTCACCGTAGGCCTGCCAAGAGAGGATCTTGCCTTTTTGTCCAAGCAAATCACGTTTTCCTGAATTATCTGAAATCTGCAGGGCTCGCTCAATCGCCTTCGCGAGCGCCCCTTCATCACCCGGCGCTATCGCTTGGATGACCGGAGCGCGGAGTCCCAGCAACTCCGCGAGGTCTTCGGCTCCGCTTCTCGTGGATCCCACGATGGGCAAGCCACAGGCGAGCGCTTGGGCTTGAACCAGGGCAAGTCCATCTTGCTGAGATGGCAGTGCAAACACTCGCGCCTTTGCATACCATTTTGGCAATTCTGCCTGGGGCACGGGATCGACGTGGCGGAAACGATGATGCTCGGGAAGAGGCGCATCACCGACAGGGCCCACGTGAAGTAGAGACCCTCCCAATCGTTCGAGAACGACAGTGGCGAGGGTGTCGCACCCCTTTTGAAGACTCCAACTCCCAGTCATGATGACGTCGTAGGGATCCGACCTTAGAGTGGTAGGGGGAAACTCGGACAGATCGACCCCATAGGGATTACAGAATATTTTTTCCCGCGCGATTTGTTCCTCAAGGAAGCTTTGCTGGACGTGGCGGGAACCGACGACGATCCGGTCAGCGAGCTCGTATCCTGCCAACTCACGCTCGACGTCCTGATCCGAAACTAGTGATGGCTTGCAGGGGGTCAGTGTATCCAGGATTCGCTTTTGGGAGAGAATATGGCGGCTACCCCTTTCCAGAAGGATCTCAGCACCCCTGCTTTTCGCCGCCTCTAGCGACTTGAGGCACAGGCCCGACAGGCCGATGAACACATCTCCGGGATCGTTGATCTTGGCGTAGCGATCGTCGAGGATCCTCAGCACCCAGAG
>Ga0163108_10003894_pt1 | contig 10597 bp, 9 predicted proteins | sample Fk1155metaG_FD_109644 | JGI IMG/M metagenome (GOLD analysis project Ga0163108, IMG submission 109644) | Marine microbial communities from the Central Pacific Ocean - Fk160115 155m metaG | ecosystem: Environmental > Aquatic > Marine > Oceanic > Photic zone | place: The Central Pacific Ocean...
CGAGAGAAAATGAACGAGTTCCAGGGACCGGGAAAATCGTTCCATTCGTTCCGGATAGCGAAAGAAAGAAGCCCAGACCAACTGGAACAGATCTTCCGAATCGATCTTGGAACGTAGTTTCATGTCCAGTCGACGGCGAATCACTCGATAGACATGAGGACCAAACTCGCTGATCAAGGCAGCAGCTGCCTCTTGCGATCCGTTGCGAATTCGCTCCAGTTGCATTCGAAAGCGGTGCGACTCAGGGTAACGGTCTCTTTCATTCATCACGTGTTCCCTCACGTAGTTAGCCCGGTGACCGATCTGGATTGCCAACAGCTTAACATCTTGTCCAGATTTTTCACATAATCATCACGTTACGACATGTCACAGGATGACACGCCTCCTCGAATCTGAACTGTTGCTACCATCGATACGTAGGGAGAGGGTGACCCTGCGTTGAGCATCTACCGGCCGAAGTGTATAGTAGACCTCTGCGAGCGGGACTCACACTGACCGCCAGCAACGATTGCGGAGCACCGATCGTCATGACAGGCCTCGAGTTCACGCACGGCACCATTTAGTACTTACCACCTGGACTCATGACCTCCGCGCTCGTCACCACTGAAAAACTGACAAAGGTCTTTCGTTCCTGGAGCCTTCGTCGCCCGAATCCTTCCCTGACTGCCCTGGCGGACTGTACGTTACAGGTGCAACAGGGTGAGATCTTTGGATTACTGGGACCCAACGGGGCCGGCAAGACAACCTTGCTGAGATTGTTACTGGGATTCCTCAAGCCATCCTCGGGACGTGCCCACATTGATCAAAAGGATTGTTATTCTCAATCCATCGAGGTACGTCAGCGCGTTTCCTACCTACCTGGTGACGTACGGCTGTTTCGCAACATGAACGGGCATCAATTCCTGGAATTCATGTCGCAACTGCGTGACAACACTCATGTGGATCGCAGTTATCAACTGGCAGACCAGTTAGATCTTGACTTGTCGCGCCGGGTTTCCAACATGTCCACCGGAATGAAACAAAAACTGGCCCTGGTAAACAGCCTGGCGACGAATGCCCCACTCATCATATTGGATGAACCCACCAGCAACCTCGATCCCACCGTGCGTAAAAACGTGCTGGATACCGTCCTCGAACTACAGGCAACCGGAAAGACGATCATCTTTTCATCGCACGTGCTCTCGGAGGTGGAAGCGATTTGCAATCGAGTTGCGATCATGCGTTCGGGTGAGTTAGTTCACACCCAGCCCATGGACGCCTTGAAGCAACGTCATCGCATTCATGCTCGCTTGCAGACCCCACTACCCGCGGTTCCGGAAACATTCCAGGATGCCGTTACCATTCAATCCCCCCGGCCAGACCGGGTCGTCATTGATATCTCAGGAGACCTGTCCCACTTGCTTCACTGGCTTAGCGAGGCTGGCCTGTCGGACCTGGAAATTTCCCCGATTGGTCTCTCTGCTGTATACGAGCAATTTCACACCGTGGATCTGGCAGACCGAAACCTCCCGGTCAACGAAACGGCAGGCCCATGAATCGCATTCTCCTCAAACGATACCTGCAGGATGCCAAGTGGCTGTGGCTGTCATGTGCATTGATTCTTTTCATCTACTGCTGGCTGCGTGTCTGGATGGTCACCCTCTTCGACATGAGCCGGTTCGAAAAAGTACTGGAACAATTCAAACACCTGGAAAAGTTTTCCTCGGTACCTTTTGCGGAACTGGCAACCTATACGGGACGTATCGCCATTGCCTTCGATGAACCGATCGTCATCACCTCGATCGTGATCTGGGCCGTGGCCCGGGCATCCGACTCGATCAGTGGTGAACTGGGCCGTGGCACAATGGAATTACTGCTGGCTCAACCGGTTAGCCGCACGCGCTTGTTCTGGTCCCATGCCGGCATGACCGTCCTGGGATTGGGCCTGCTGGCACTGGTAACCTTCCTGGGAACATGGCTGGGGATTGCCACTTGCCAGGTGACCGAAACTCTTCCTACGGAAACCATCCAGTTACCATTACTTGATATCGAGGTACCCAATCCCCTGGCCAAGTCCAAGGAAGTACTCCGCCCGATGTCCGAACTGGTCTCGATCTGGCATTTCCTACCAGCCGTCACAAATCTTTTTTGCCTGGGATTTTTCCTGGCGGGCCTAACCTGCCTGGTTTCATGCCAGGACCGCTATCGCTGGCGAACCATCGGTATCGTGATCGGTTTTTACGTAGTCCAGTTAATCTTCAAGATCGCTGGAATGGCAACCGAGGATCTTGGATGGCTACTGCATTTCACTTTTTTCACTGCCTATGAACCCAAGGTATTTGTAAACGCTGCCCTCAGATCACCGGAACTCCTCTCGGACCTGTTCCAGTTCAATGACGATGGTCAGTACGTCCGCCCTGGTGCGCTCGGTTCCCACCTGCTGCTACTGGGGCTTGGATCCTGCTGTTTCTTCATGGCCACCGTAGTCTTCCGCCGCCGGGATCTGCCGGCTCCTATCTAGCCCGGCAATCCGGCGAAAATATTCCCCGGGTAGGTTAAGGTGGTCTCGGCATAGCGGTACCATACCTTATCGATCCAAACCGGCAACTTGTCCTGGACATATATTCTTACGATGTTTACCTTCCGCAAACCGACCCGAGCAACCATTGATGCGTTACGAGACCAGTGTCGTGACGCATCGTTCAACTATCCTGGCGTCGGATCCACCCGGTTAGAAGGTTTCACGCCACCACCTGGTTACCACCTGGACCAGGTACAGATTGAACTGGGCCGTGGACAGGCAACTTACGAACGCGCCAGGATCGCTATCCAGCAATGGAAAATGTTTCCTCGATCCATGGTGGAACTATTCTGGCCTACCGTACCGGTTACTCAAGGGTCCGTGGTCGCTGTTCTATTTCGCGGCTACGGGTTCTGGTCACTCAATTCAGCCCGCATTGTCTACACCGTTGACGAAACCGGTCAGATCGATCGCTACGGATTCGCCTATGGAACGCTCCCTGGCCACCTGGAAAGTGGCGAGGAACGGTTCTGCGTCTCCTGGGACCATGAAACGGATTGCGTGCACTACCAGATCAACGTGTTTTCACGACCGAACCATTGGTTCGTGTGGCTGGGATATCCAGTGGCCCGTCGTGAACAGGCACGTTTCCGAAAACTTTCCGCCATGGCGATGAAAGATTTCGTTGGGTGATCCAACCCCACGAACCCGTAATCCGGATCTTGAAATGAATACATCACACCTTGCCCACTTCATCCTCTTCCTTGGGCCCTTGCTGGTGGTACCACTTGGATTACGGCTCCTGAAACAGGCTCAACGGTTCCCCTTTCCAACCGATTATCGCAGTCCATCCGGAATTGGCTGGCTGATCGCCGTCAGCATGCTGGCTGCCTCACTGATACTACCTGCGGGTCCCCTGGCTGCCGGGTTGGCCACCCCCTGGTTAATCGTCACACTATTATTGGCCCTGTTCGGTACGCGGTGGATCCTAAAAGACATACGTGACCTGAACGCTGATTTTTCCATGGCAGCAGCGCTGGTATTGGTCGCTGTAGGGGGCGGCTGGACCCTGGCCAGTCGAGCTGGCTTACGCCCCGCCGGTTTCAGTGACCAGATCGTGATGCTCACTGGCGTTCATTTTCATTACGCAGGATTTGCCTTGCCACTGTTGACCGGTTGGACTGTCCGGCAACTGGAATTGTCCAGCGAGCCCCCTGGATTGCAGAAAACGAATACCTCGAGGGGCTGGCGACGACTCCTGGTAACCTCCATCGTGTGCGGGGTACCACTGGTCGGCCTGGGAATTACTTTTTCACCGTTGCTGGAAGTCGTGGCAAGTGGCCTCTTGACGTTAGCCGCCTGCTCGCTGGCCGTGATCCAGTCCCTGGTAGCACAACATCCTGCTCATGCGGAACGACGAGGATTATTATGGGTCTCCTCGATTAGCCTGTTCTGCGGGATGACACTGGCTATCACCTATGCGGCTGGTGAATATCTGAAGGCACCCTTGCTTACAATCCCTACCATGATTCCTCTGCACGGTATCGCCAACGCCATTGGGTTCAGTCTCTGCGGTCTGCTGGCCTGGAATCTTCCGGAAACTGATCTCACGATGTCCGGCGGATCCGCTGACGATGATACTTGAGGCCAGGGATGAAAAAACAGGCTGCCGAGATGATTCCCAGGATGCCATGTCCCCACTCGGGCTGGCTGGCCATCACCACAGCGGTCGCGTAGAGGCAGAGAGCCTGCACGTAGAAAGTTCCGGACAGGATCGCAGCCTTGACCAGGAAAACGCTGCCACTGAGCAGGCCGATCATGGGGGCCAGGGTCAGGACCGGCATCTCCAGTTGATATTCCACCAGGAACAACAACGCGCAGCTTAACATGCTGGCAGCCCAGACATGAGCAATCTGGCGTTCCACGAAAGTGACGGGACCCATGCGACGGCGAAGTGTCCAAAAGACCATCGCCCAGGCTCCGAGTCCTACTAACCAGACGGCAAGATAGTACCATCGCTGGGTTACGCCCTCCCACTTCATCCACTGCGTTAGCCAGCAGGCGATCAACAGTGCCAGACTGTGCCACATCCAGAGGAGGCCCCAGTTTTCCAGAACTGGCGCATGATGGGTTTCTCGAAACCAGCGAGACATGACCTGGGGCAATCGCCCACTACGAGCACTGATCGACTCATCGTTGAGGTAAGCATCCAGGTCATTAGCCAGTACCTCGGCACTGGCGTAGCGCAGGTCCAGGGGTTTCTGCAGACATCGTAGTGTAATCATCTCCACATCACGATCAACCGCAGGATTAACCACACGAGGCGGTACAGGATCCTGTTCAAGTACCATCAGGACAATGTCCACCGGTGAAGCAGCCTGGAAGGGTGGGTGCCCTATAAGCATGTGATATAGCACTGATCCCAAACTATAAACATCACTGACAGGCCCTACGTTGCCCCGTACACCGCCTGCCTGTTCCGGGGCCATGTAAGCCGGTGTTCCGAGGATGGCACCGGTACGGGTCAGGCTTTCCTCATCGCTGGATCGCTTGGCGAGGCCAAAATCCATGATGTGCGGCTGACCGCTCTCATCCAGGAGAATATTCGAAGGCTTAAGATCACGGTGCAGGATACCCTGCTGGTGCGCAAAATGAACAGCTCGAGACACCTTGCTTAAAATCGAGACCGCCTCACGAGCGGCCAATGGCCCCCGGGCGAGTCGTTGCCCCAGTGTTTCTCCTACAACATATTTCATGCTGAAATAGGAGTAACCATTGATTTCACCAACCTCGTAGACGGGCACGATACCAGGATGGTCCAGGTGCGCAGACGCCTCGGCTTCCACGCGAAACCTTTCTCGATCGGCCTCCGAGGCGAGTTCACCACGCAGGATCATCTTTACCGCCACGTCCCGTTTCAAGCTTTTCTGGTAGGCACGAAATACGACTCCCATGCCGCCGCGACCGATCTCTTCCTGTAACTCGTAATCACCAAACTGGCAAGGTAATTCGAAAAGAAATTGCGATGGATCACTGCCATCCATCAGCGTTGTCGCTTCCAGGTCGTTCCCGGCGATATCAGCCACCAGCAACATTCCCCAGAGCTCTCGCAGCTCATCCGCCAGTTCTGGATATTGTTGGCAGTGGATCTCGATATCCACTGCCTCTCCCTGGCGAGCTGCCTCGCTCATTTCACCCAACAGTTCCGCCAGGCGCACGTCCAGTTCGGCTGAACCTGAAAGGGGTTCATCAGAGCTCAAAGGATCCTGCTGATCATTCACGGTTTTTCCGATTCTTCTTCTGGGCTGTCCAACAACAGGGCCCGCAGTTTACGTAGTGCGCGCAGGTATCGCATACCGGCGGCCGGTTCACTCAACTCCAGTGTCTGGGCCACTTCCTGGTTGGAGAGATGTTCGAAATGACGCATCATGATGATCTCACTCTCCTGCTCAGTCAGTTCCGAGAGAACCTCGGTCACCCGGCGCACCATTTCCCGTTGGGTGGCCAGCGCAGCCGGTGTCAATTCACCATCACACAGGTGAGCCGCCAGTTCCATGGTCGAACGGTTCATTCCGGCTGGTACGACCATGGCCCGTTCGCGGTCGACACTGCGCTTGGCAGAAACTCGATGACGACGATGTGCATCAATGATCCGATCCTTGGTAATCTGTCGTATCCAGAGGTGAAACGGCATGGGAGGCGACTCCAGGTATTCTTTCAATCGCCGGTTTGCTGAAATCAACACTTCCTGGACCACGTCACTGACGTCAACGCGTTGTCGAATGCGTTGGTCCAGCCGCATCTGGACAAGTCGACGAACGGCTCCTCGATGACGATCAAACAGCTGGTTGACCGCCTCGTCATCGCCCCCCTGGACTCCCATCAACAATTCCTGCGTATTTTCCTGTTCCGGCCACATGGAGTAATGGTCCTTCCGGTTTTCCCACGGTTCTTAACCTTGTTACTTGCCGTGCATGATCTGTTATTTATTTTACCAGAAGCCTTTCCCTGATGTCTGCCTGAAAGAAAGCTGACCACTAGGCCAGCAACTCCCGTAAGGCCACCATCAACTGGTCAACCTGCTGCTGGTCGTTATAGAGGTGGCAGGAAACCCGCACAAAACGCCGTTGGTTCCAATCCACGATCGGCACTTCAATCCCGTATTGTTTCCAGAGACTTGTCTGCAATTCACAAGCATCGCCGGGAGGCAGTGGATGTTGCGCCATGCAGCCGTACCAGCACGGATCATCAGCCACCATTGGCTCTTCACCTGTCAGCTCTATAAGCTGCTGGCGGGCGTACTGCGCCAGGGCATGTCCTGCCTCCTGGAAATCCCGCAAGCCGACGTTCTCCATGAAATCAATCGCAGCCGGGACCGCCAGGTAAGCTGACGGATCCCGCGTGCCACTCCAGAGAAACTCGTCCGACCAGTGACTCACTTCTTCCGGTGGCAACTGCCCCCAGCTAAGTGTTAGGGGACGTTGTCGAAACTGGTGCTCGCGGGCCACGTAGAGGAACCCGGTACCAAAGGGAGCAGACAGCCACTTGTGACAGCTGGCACAATAATAATCGCAACCCAGAGTTTCCAGATCGATAGGCACCTGTGCCGGCGCATGCGGACCATCGATACAGACCTGGATACCCTGTTGACGAGCACGTTCACAGATTTCCTGAACTGGAAGCGTGACTGCAGTCGGTGACGTGATGTGACTGATCACCAGCAGTCGTGTCCGGTTGGTGCATGCCGCCAGGATGGTATCAACTACCTCTTGCGTCGTCTCGAAACAGTCCGGCAAATCAACCGTGGCTACTTCCGCGCCAACGCGTTCACAGGTCAACTGCCAGATCCGTTGGACCGCCCCGTACTCATGGTTCGTCAACAGTACCTGGTCCTGGGAAGCCAGTGGAAAACTATTGGCAACTACGTTCATGGCCTGCGTGGCATTTTCCACGAAAACCAGGTCTTCTGCCTCGGCTCCCAGGAAATCGGCCAGTCGCTGGCGGGCGTCCAGCAGCGCCTCGGGAAAGACACGGACGAAGAAATCCATCGGCTGGCTCTCCATCTGAGCCTGCCAGTCACGATACGCCTGCAAAACCGGTTGGGGTGATGGCCCAAAAGAACCGTGGTTCAGGTAGGTCGTATCATCTCGTAAATCCCAGGCACTCTTCCAGGCTTGCTGACATGGATGTGAAGTCAAGAAGATGCTCCTCGTGGCACAGGGACAAACAATTGACCCGATCTATTTTGATTCCCGGGATCAAGATCCCTCCCGAAGTGTTTTTGGATCCAGGACCACGTGCCGGACACGTTGCCGTTTCCAGGTATACGTAATATGAATCCGGCCATCTCTTCCCTGGATAACTGCCGGGTAAGAATATTCACCGGGTGTACTTTCCAGGGTCACTGCCGGATGCCATTGCTGACCATCTTTCGAGATCGCAACATTCAGCGGACTGCGTCCACGGGGCGTGTGGTTATAGACGAGCAAATGTCGCCCGTCCTGCAATGTGACTCCGTCGATCCCGGAGTTGGGATTGGGTAGCGTCGTCGGTTGCAAGGGTCCCCAGGTCTTCCCCTGGTCCCTGGAAATCGACTGCTGGATTTTACCGGTACCGCGACTACGACAGAGAATCTGCAGGCGTCCATCACGGTGCTGTAGAATCGTCGGCTGGATGGCGTGCTGCGTCTTACCATCATTAAGCGGTTTCGTGCGTTGCCAATTCTTTCCCTGGTCAGTCGTCCATTCCATGTGCACTCGCCACCCCTGGTCTTCCGTGCTGGACCCACAAAGCAACCGGCCATCTTTCAACAGCACCGGTTTATTCTTGATCGGACCGGCAATCTTATCGGGTAAACGATGCGGTTGACTCCAGGTCTTGCCGTCATCGGTTGACTGAATCAACATGCCCCACCAACTGCTGGGACTGGGACCAACCTTGTAGAACAACAGCAGGTTCCCAGCGGGCACCTGGTAAAGGACCGGGTTCCAGCAGGGATACCTGAGCTTCGGATCCTGGACACCGTTGGCTACTTCGCGCGGCAACGACCACTTACCTTGAGCATCCTGCCGCGAGACCCAGACACCCACGTCCGGATTTTTCTCACGTGTCCCGCCAAACCAGGCCACGACCAGGCCACTCGGCGTCTCGGCAAGCGTCGATGCATGACATTGCGGAAAAGACGCTTCTTCAAAAACGAAACCGCCTTTTTCGGCCTCCGCCAAGCTGGAGGCATTTTCCGCAGACAGGCCCGTGAGCGTGTTGCACAGGACCAGGATCAAGACCCCATAGCCTGCCTGCCATTTGTTGGTTCGTAAGGTTTTCATACCACGGGTCATCCTTATGATCGTTAAACTGTTCCCATGTTAATGCACATCATGGTTGAGTGCTTATTGGAACAAAGCAGGGCAAAGGAGTCCAGCGTCGAAACACGAGTGAAATAAGCAATCCTGGTCAGGCACAGGCACGTGGGTCGACGCCACTGATTTATGGCAACTGCCTTGTGAACGACAGTCACACCGTTAAAATAACAGTTTACTCGTACTCCCCTGCACGGATGATACCGGGAGAATCCTGTTTCCCGGCTGAAGGGAAACGAGCAGAGTTTTCGAGCGATACTATCCGCCGGGAAGAATCCTTCACCATGTCTATCCTGAACTGGGTGAGTGGCCGAATATTCAATTTGGTTCACCACAATCATCTTGTCTACAACACCTGCTGGGAAGATCCACGCCTGGACCGAGTGGCGCTGGATCTTGGACCCGACGATGACGTACTGGTCATCACGTCAGCCGGTTGCAATGCGTTGGACTATGCACTGGCCGGACCGCGACATGTACACGCCGTTGACATGAATCCTCGCCAGAATGCCTTGCTGGAATTAAAACTGGCTGCCATTCGCAATCTTCCTTTCGAAAATTTCTTCAAGATGTTTGGTGAAGGACGTTTGCCAGGCGCCAGGAAAATCTACCAGGATGAACTGCGATCCGACCTGACCGGTTGGTCCCGGAATTACTGGGATCGATGGATCAAGTTCTTTGATCACCCGCGCAAGTCGTTTTACTATCGAGGCACTTCCGGGACCGTCGCTCGCATGCTGCGTGTCTACACGGATCGCATTCTCCGTATCCGGCCCCACATCAATGCCATCCTGGAAACCAACTCCCTGGAGGAACAACGAGAGATCTACACGAACCACGTGCGTGAACGGGTCTGGGGTCGTGCGTTGCGTTTCGCCATGAAACGGGATGCAACGCTCTCCATGATTGGGGTACCCAAGGCCCAACGCCGGCAAGTGGATAGCCAATACGAGGGTGGCATTGCCAGCTTTGCCCAGGACTGCATGGACACGGTATTCACGGAAATCCCCATATCGGACAACTATTTTTGGCGGGTTTACATGACTGGATCTTACACGCCCGAGTGTTGTCCCGAGTATCTCAAGGAAGACAATTTCCAGAAACTCAAGGATGGCCTGGTCGACAATGTCAGCGTCTATACCAATAGCGTCCAGGGATTCCTGGAACAACACCCGACAGCCATCTCCCGTTTTGTTCTGCTTGATCACATGGATTGGCTATCGGATCGATTTTTCCCACTACTGGAAGCGGAATGGCAGGCAATTATTGACCGGGCAGCACCGGGCAGCCGTATCATCTGGCGCAGTGGTGGACTCAACACCGATTTCCTCAACCAGGTCCAGGTACGCAAGAACGACGACTTCCAGTTGCTGTCTGAATTGCTGACCTATAATGAGCAACTGGCCGAGGAACTCCATGCCAAGGATCGTGTCCATACCTACGGCGGTTTCTTTATTGCGGAACTGGCCACCTGATCAGCACTGCTGCACCCTTACACCGAACCCTTGCCTCAGACCGTACCCTTCGGGAGCGAATCGACGTGAAGTTGTTTTCCGACCTCAAGATTCTTTATCACATGGCCTTGAAACCCGTCCGGGGTAAGAATCACGCTGCCCGCCTGGAAAGTTTTTACTCGGGCCAGGCCAACAGCTATGACGACTTCCGCAATCGACTGCTGCATGGTCGCGAATCATTATGGCAATCCCTGGAGGTGCCCCAGGATGGTATCTGGATGGAC
>Ga0163108_10003895_pt1 | contig 10597 bp, 10 predicted proteins | sample Fk1155metaG_FD_109644 | JGI IMG/M metagenome (GOLD analysis project Ga0163108, IMG submission 109644) | Marine microbial communities from the Central Pacific Ocean - Fk160115 155m metaG | ecosystem: Environmental > Aquatic > Marine > Oceanic > Photic zone | place: The Central Pacific Ocean...
AACATTTTTTTTATTTATAATCAATCTTATGAATAGCTACTACTTTTATGAAAATTCATTTTTTCTTAAAGTAGCTACATTTATATGTTTAGTTATCTATATGCTAGCACAATTAAATAATTATTTATATATAATTAGGGGAAATAGCCCAAAGAATATAGTCTATTTTATTTTGTATCTTTGTGCGTTCAAATTAGCCCCTTGGATATGGTTTTACTTAAATATCCTAATGGACTATATTTAATTAATGGTAAGTATGAAAATTAAGACTATCCTAATCTCACAGCCAGAACCATCAAACGAAAATTCTCCGTATTCAAAGCTTAAAAGAAAATATAATATTAAAATTGACTTTAGGCCATTTATTCATGTGGAAGGTTTATCAGCAAAGAAGGTGAGATCCCAAAGAGTTGATTTTTCTAAATTCCATAATATTATATTAACTAGTAGGAATGCTGTCGATCATTTCTTTAGAATTGCTGAAGAAATAAGATTTAAAGTGCCTGATCAAACAAAATACTTCTGCCAATCTGAAGCAGTTGCTTTTTACCTTCAAAAATATGTAGTGTATAGGAAAAGAAAGATTTATGTTGGTAATAATAGTTTTAATGAACTTGAAAGTACTTTTGAAAAATTTAGCGGAGAAAAATATTTAGTTCCAACATCTGGAAGTCTAAATCCAGAAATAGTAAAAAAACTAGATTCATTTGAAATTTCTTGGGATAGAGTTCAATTATATAAAACTGTTGTAAGTGACCTATCTAATCTAAGTGATGTGTCTTATGATCTTCTTGTATTCTTTAGTCCTTCAGGAATTGATTCATTATTTAAAAATTTTCCAGATTTTGAACAAAACAAAACTCTTATTGCAGTTTATGGGAAGACAACTCTTGAAGCTGCAAAAAGTAAGAATTTAAAAGTTGACATTGCAGTACCAACAGAAGAATCTCGTTCAATGGCAATGGGAATTGAGAATTATATAAATAAGTAAATTATCTTCTCATTCTAGTCCAGAAATAGACCAATTGAGCTAAAGATCCTAAAGCAGCAACAACATATGTCATCGCAGCCCATTTAAGAGCATCTTTTGATGAAATTAATTCTCTTTGATTAACAATTCTTTTTCTTTCGAGCCAGTAAATTGCTCTGTTACTTGCATCAAACTCAACAGGTAAAGTAATAAAGCTAAAAAGAGTACCACTAGCAAAACCTAGTATTCCTAATGAAAATAATGTCTCTCCGATAAGTGGAGAGCTCCCCATCAAAAAGATACCACCAATAATAAGGTAAATTCCAAGATTAGAGGTGACCCCTACAAAAGGGACAAGAATTGATCTCATTTTTAACCACTCATATCCTTTTGCATGTTGAACTGCATGTCCACACTCATGAGCAGCTACAGCAGCAGCAGCAGCATTTCTTTGATTATATACCGACTCGCTTAGATTAACAGTCTTCTTTGATGGATTATAATGATCAGTAAGTTGTCCTCTAACAGATATAACTTTAACATCGTAAATTCCATTATCATTTAACATCTTCTCTGCAATCTCTTTTCCAGTCATGGCAGAAGAAAGATTCTGTTTTGAATATTTAGTCATTTTAGATTTAAGCTTTTGACTAATAATAAAGCTTAAGATAAATATTGGAATAACTACTAAATAATATTCCAGATCATATCCATAGTATTGATAACCCATAGCGTATTTTTTTATCAAAAATATATAATTAGAAGACTAATAAAAAGAATAATCACTCTTTTAACTTATAATATATTATTATAGCTGATAGAATTAATGTTATTCCATTTGCTATAACAATTGATATACTGCCTACTAAATAACCATATAGAAGCCAAAGAGAAACTCCTACAAAAAAAATTAAGTACATAGTTAAAGAAATTCCAACTGCATTTTTCTCCTTATAAACTTTATATACCTGAGGTATGAATGCACTAGTTGTTAGGAAAGCAGCAATTAATCCAAGAATTTCATAGTTAAAAGATAGTATCACACTACAATATTTATAATTTTTCCCTTTACAATAATAACTTTTTTTGGCTTTTTATTATCTAAAAATTTTTTAGTTTGTTGATTATTTAATACAGTCTTTTCAATTTCTTCATTACTTAAATCCAAGGGGAGATTTAATGTAAATTTTGTCTTACCATTAAATGAAATAGGATATAACTTTTCTGATTCTACTAACACGCTATCATCATAAACTGGAAAAGGTTCATCTACAATTGATTGACTATTCCCCATTAAACTCCATAACTCTTCTGCGAAATGAGGAGCAAAAGGAGAGATTAGTATTACTAGTGGTTTTAAAACAGACTCACTATTACATTTCTCATCACTGAGCTTATTAACACATATCATAAAACTACTAATACAAGTATTGAGACTAAACTTTTCAATATCATTAGTTACTTTCTTTATTGTTTGATTCAAAATCTTTATTGACTCTTCTGAAGGAGAATCTTGAGAAAGATTAAATGTATCATTTAAAAAAAATAGATTCCAGAATTTTTTTAAAAAAGAATGTACTCCTGATATACCTCTAGTACTCCAGGGTTTTGCTTGTTCAATAGGTCCAAGAAACATCTCATACATTCTAAGAGTATCTGCCCCATACTGGTCACATATATCATCTGGATTTACCACATTAAATTTAGATTTTGACATTTTCTCATGCTCTCTTTCTACTATGAACTTTTCATTTTCAGAATAAAATTCAGAGTCTCTAAATGATTTATTATCCTTTTTAAGATTATCGATATATAGGTTATTTTCAGTATCAACATATGATATATCTATTCTAATCTTATCAACATTTTTATCTTTTATTAAACCCTTAGAATAAAACTTATTAGTTCCTCTTTGTCTATAAATGAATGATGAGTTTCCAAGGATCATTCCTTGATTAATCAATTTACTTGCATACTCATTGATTGGAAGAATATTTAGATCGAATAAAAATTTTTGATAAAATCTTGAATATAAAAGATGTCCTGTTGCATGTTCACTTCCTCCTAGATAAAGATCAACACCTTCCCAATAATTGATTGCATCTTTTGATGCAAAAGAATTTTCATTAGTTGAATCCATATATCTGTAGAAATACCATGAGCTTCCAGCCCAACCAGGCATTGTATTAAGTTCTAAAGGAAAAATATCCTTTCCATTTATTAAATCATTTTCAACTACAATTTTATTCTTTACATCCCATGCCCATTTTTTAGAGTTCCCTAATGGAGAATCTCCATTTTTTGTTGGTAAAAAATTATTTACTTCTGGAAGTTCAAGAGGTAATTCAGACAAACTCAAAGTTACAGGATCATCATCTTTATAATAAATTGGTATTGGTTCTCCCCAATACCTTTGTCTACTAAAAATTGCATCTCTTAACTTATATTGAATCTTTGAGTTTCCAATATCTTTTTTTTCTATTTCTAAAATAACTTTATCTATTGCATCAGAAAAGGAAAGATTATCAAGAAAATCGGAATTCTGTAAAGTAAAATTAGATTTTTCTTCAAATGCTGATTTAGAAATATCAATCCCTTTAAATATATTTTTAATCTCTAAACCAAACTTATTAGCAAAATCATAATCTCTTTGATCACCAGATGGGACTGCCATTACAGCACCCGTTCCATAACTTGCTAAAACATAATCTGAAACCCATATTGGAATCTTTTCTAAAGAAAATGGATGAATTGCATATGAACCAGTAAAAACCCCTGTAACAGATTTTACATCAGAAATTCTATCTCGTTCAGATCTAGTTGAAATTGAATTAATATAATCTTTGATTTTCTCTTCATTATCTTTTGTTATTAATTCAGTTAACATATCATATTCTGGCGCAACAGTTAAAAAGGTTGTTCCAAATATTGTATCAGGTCTTGTGGTAAAAACTTCAATATTTTTTTCTAATCCCTCAACTTTAAAATTTACTGATACACCTTTAGATTTTCCAATCCAGTTTCTTTGCATTTCTTTTAAAGGTTCAGGCCAATCTATTGAATCTAGATCTGATAAAAGTCTTTCAGCATATTTACTAATTCTAAGACACCAATGCTTAATTCTTTTTTTTGTTACTGGAAAACCTCCTCTTTCAGAAAACCCATTAATAACTTCATCATTAGCTAAAACAGTTCCTAATTCTTCACACCAATTTACTTCTCCATCTGACAAGTAAGCAAGTCTATAACTCATTAATATCTTTGATTTTAATTTCTGCTCAAAATCATTCCACTGTTTTGAATCAAAAACCATATCTTCTGATGATAAAAAAGATTTGAATTTTAAATTTCCTTCAGTTTTAAATATCTCGATCAAATCATCAATAGTTTTTGCTTTATTATCAAATGGGCAATAATATGAATTAAAAAATAAAATAAATATCCATTGAGTCCACTTGTAATATTCTGGATCAGATGTCCTTATTTCTCTACTCCAATCAAAACCAAACCCCATCCTGTCTAATTGAGACCTATACATCTGTATATTAGCAGATGTAGTTTTTCTTGGATGTTGACCAGTTGTAATAGCATATTGCTCTGCAGGTAAACCAAAAGAATCATAGCCCTGTGGATGTAAAACATTATACCCTTTATGTCTTTTGTATCTAGAAAAAATATCACTAGCAATATAACCTAGGGGATGGCCAACATGAAGACCTGCTCCAGATGGATATGGAAACATATCTAAAACATAGAATTTTGGCTTCGTGCTAGCGTTTTTGACTTCGTATACTTTATTATCACTCCAAAACTTTTGCCATTTCTTTTCTATTTCCAGAAAATTGTATTTCACTTTTTTTTTGTAAAAATACATTTATTGTTTAAAAGGAGAAACTAATTTGATTAACATAAAAAAGTTAATTAATTTATACTTTATTAATTTTATAAAAAAAATTGAAATCCACTAATTACGATAACATCAATAAAAATAGATTAAGAAGTAATCTTTTTTCAATATTCATAATTATATCTTCAGTACTTTTTCTACTTGGGTTATTAGGTTTGATATTTGTTAAAACAAATAATATTGGGAACTATTTCAAAGAACAAGTAGTAATTGGGATATACTTTGATGAAAATACAAATGATATTCAAATTAAACAGTTAGAAAAACTTCTAACTTTAAATCAAAGCTTAGCAGAAATTAAATATATATCTAAAGCAGATGCAATAGAAATATTTACTGAAGAAATAGGTGAAGATTTCACGACTTTTTTAGGATTTAACCCTTTGTTAAGCTCACTGAATATTAATTATAAGGGTGAAGAGTTTGACAGCAAATCTGTTGATAATTTCATTTTAAATTTAAAAAATAATTATGATTTCATTGAAAGTGTAGAATATGATAAACCGCTAATAGATCTATTAAATTCTAATTTCAAAAAAATTGGAATATGGATAATTACTTTAGGAATTGTTTTTTTAGTTATTTGTTACCTTTTAATTAATAATTCAATCAAACTCTCAATCTACTCAAAAAGACATATTATCAAGACTATGCAATTAGTTGGTGCAACCAAAAGATTTATTAGATTCCCCTTTATAATCACATATCTTAAATTAGGATTAATTTCTTCTTTTTTCTCTATATCATTATTGTTTATTTTAATTTATCAGATTAATATTAGATTTAAAGAGCTAGAATTATTAAAAGATTCTGGAGATATAATTATGGTATTAATCTTTACCTTAATCTTTGGAATCTTATCATCAGTTATAAGCTCATATCTAGTAACTCAAAAATACCTTAACCTAAAAACAAGGGAAAAATTATAATATTATGGACAATAAAAATAGAAACAAGAGATTTTTGTTTGGTTCAAAAAACTACAAATTACTGCTAATATCAATTGTTATATTATTAATAGGATTCTTTTTAATGTCAGGAGGTGGATCAAATGACCCAACTAAATTTAATTCAGAAATTTATAATTTTAGAAGAATTAGACTTGCTCCTACTCTAGTTATTATAGGTTTTTTATTTTCTATTTTCTCAATACTTTCAAGAAATAAATAAGTATATTCTATAGAATGTTTTTTTCAGAAAAAAATTACAATCTAGAAAATATTTTAGATGGAGAGGTTATCCTAATAAATAAACCTTATAAATGGTCTTCTTTTGATGTTGTAAAAAAAATTAGAAGTAGGCTTTGTAAAAACTTTAATTTAAAAAAAATTAAAGTAGGTCATGCTGGCACGCTTGATCCATTAGCTACAGGACTCCTATTAATTTGTACTGGCAAACAAACAAAAAATATTTCCAGTTACCAGGATATGAAAAAAACATATGAAGGAACATTTAAATTTGGCGAAACAACTCCATCTTTTGATCTAGAGACTAAGGTTAATGAAATATTTGATTATAAACATATTGAAATAGACAAGTTAATAGAGTCAAGTAAAAACTTTATAGGAGTAGTCTCTCAAAAACCTCCAATATTTTCAGCTATAAAAAAAGATGGTAAAAGATTGTATGAATATGCTAGAGAGAATCAAATAGTTGAATTAAAAAATAGAGAAATTAAAATCTATGACTTTCAGATAAAAAAATATAATAGACCATATGCAGAATTCCTAATAGAATGTTCTAAAGGCACATATATTCGATCAATTGCCAATGATTATGGAAAATCATTAAAATCTGGAGCATTTCTATATTCGTTAAAAAGAACCAAAATTGGAGAATATTCATTAAAAAATGCCTTAGAAATATCTTAAAACTTTCAAAACATTATTTCTATATTTGTAATAGTTATCTTCTATAATATAAATGAAGTACAAAAGAATCTTATTAAAGTTAAGTGGAGAAGCATTGCTTGGGAAGAATTCTTATGGTATTGACAATCAAAGACTTTTAAATTACGCAAAAGAAATAAAGGAACTCAATTTACTTGGAATAGAGATTGCCATTGTTATAGGAGGAGGAAACATATATAGAGGTTTAGCAGGGGCTCAAAATGGAATTGATAGAGTTCAGGCTGATTATATGGGAATGTTAGCTACTGTTATTAATGGATTAGCTCTTCAGAATGCACTTGAAAGCATTGACACTCCAACAAGGCTTCAAACAGCAATAAAAATGGAATCTATAGCAGAACCATTTATTAAAAGAAAAGCAACAAGACACCTTGAAAAAGGCAGAGTTGTAATTTTTGGATCTGGAACTGGGAACCCATACTTTACAACAGATTCTGCTGCTGTTTTAAGAGCTATTGAAATTAATGCAGATGTTATTCTCAAAGGAACAAGAGTTGACGGTATCTATAATGTAGATCCTGAAACGAATAAAGAAGCTATAAAGTTTGATGATATTTCATTTGAAGAGACTATAAAAAAGGGTCTTAAAATAATGGATACAACAGCTTTCACATTAAGTAAAGAAAATAAATTACCCATTATTGTTTTTGATATAAATATTAAAGGAAATCTAACTAAAGTTGTTTCAGGTAAAAAAATAGGGACCAGGGTATTCTCATAAATCTAATACTATGGAAGACAATTTAAATATCATAAAAAATGCAGAAGACAGTATGATCTCTGCAATTAATCATCTCGAAGGTGAACTATCTAAAATTAGAGCCGGGAAGGCAAATCCTATTATGCTAAAAAATATTTCAGTAGACTACTATGGGAATCTAACTCCTCTTAACCAGGTTGCAAATGTCAATACCCCTAATAACCAAACAATTTCTATTCAACCTTGGGAAAAATCTTTACTAGATGAAGTGGAGAAAAGTATTATTAACTCTAATCTAGGGTTTAACCCTGTTAACAATGGAGAATCTATTATAATTAATATCCCTCCTTTAACGGAAGAAAGAAGAGTTGAGTTAAATAAGGTTGCAAAAACTGAATCTGATTCAGCTAAAGTCACAATAAGAAATATCAGGCAAGACTCTAATCAAAAAATTAAATCATTGGATATATCAGAGGATTTAAAATCAAATAATGAAATAGATATACAAGAACTAACAGATAAATACACAAAGATTATTGATGATATGTTCTCATCTAAAGAAAAAGATATATTAACTGTATAGAAAATCGATGAATCTCACAAAAATAAAACAAATATTTTCTGAAAAATCAAAAAAATCAGATATTAAAATAGGTGGTTGGGTTAGAGCATTTAGAGGAAACCGATTTATTGAATTAAATGATGGGTCATCACAAAAGAACATTCAATGTGTAGTAAATCCTGAAACTACAGATACCGAAATATTAAAAAACATAAGTGTTGGATCATCAATAATAATTTCTGGTAATGTAGTAGAGAGTATTGGTTCAGGACAAAAACTTGAAATTGCTGTAAATGATATATCTATTATTGGAAAATCTGACCCTGAAAAATATCCTATTCAGCCAAAAAAACATAGTTTTGAATTTTTAAGGGAACAAGCTCACCTTCGAATTAGAACTGCAACATTTAGTTCTGTAATGAGAGTTCGATCCAGTTTAGCTTATGCAATACATAGTTTTTTTAACGAACAAGGGTTTTATTATGTTAATACACCTATAATTACCTCTAGTGATGCTGAAGGGGCAGGAAAAATGTTTAAAGTCTCAACCTTAGATTTTGAAAATATTGAGAGAAATAAGAAAAAAGAAGTAGATTATTCAAAAGATTTTTTTGGAAAAAAAACCAGTTTAACTGTGTCTGGTCAGCTTGAAGCTGAAACATATGCTCTTGGATTAGGTAATGTATATACCTTTGGTCCAACTTTTAGAGCTGAAAACTCAAATACTTCAAGACATTTATCTGAATTTTGGATGATAGAACCAGAGATGGCATTTTATAATTTAAATGATAACATGGATTTAGCTGAATCATTTCTTAAATCAATTTTAAATTTTATTCTTAAAAACTGTCAAGATGATCTTAATTTTTTAAATGAAAGATTATTAAATGAAGAGAAATCAAAACCTCAAAATGAAAGAAGTGAATTAGGTTTAATTGAGAAAATTCAGTTTGTTATTGATAATGATTTTACTAGAATCTCATATTCAGATGCTTTTGATATTCTTAAAAATTCAAATAAGAACAAGAAAAAGAAATTTGAATTTATAATAGATGAATGGGGTGTAGACTTTCAAAGTGAACATGAAAGATATCTTGTTGAAAAACATTTTCAATCACCAGTAATTATATATGACTATCCATCAAAAATAAAAGCATTTTACATGAGATTAAATGATGATAAGAAAACAGTTAGAGCAATGGATGTTTTATTTCCTGGAATTGGAGAAATAATAGGTGGATCACAGAGAGAAGAAAGGCTTGAAGTCCTTAGAAGTAGGATTAAAGAAAGTGGAATAGATGAAGATGAGTTATGGTGGTATTTAGATCTCAGAAAATATGGCTCAGTCCCACATAGTGGTTTTGGACTTGGATTTGAAAGAATTGTTCAATTTTGTACTGGAATGTCAAATATAAGGGATGTTATACCATACCCAAGATCACCAAAAAACGCTTCTTTTTAATTTCAAAATTGATAAAATTTCTTTTTTTAATTTTGTTATAAATAATTAACTATTAATGCTTAATCAAAAGCTTAAATTAACACTTTCTCAAAAGCTATCTCCTCAGCAGATTCAGCTTATGAAACTAATTCAACTGTCTACATTAGAGTTTGAAGAAAAAATAAAAAATGAAATTGAAGAAAATCCTGCTTTAGAAAGAGGAGTTGAAGATCTAAAAGGTCTGGATACAAATAATGAAACAGATAATGATGAAGAAAAATTCGAAGAAAATGAAATTGATATTGACGCATATTTATCTGAGGATGATTCTCCTTCATATGAATTAGGCTATTATAACTCTAACGATGATTCCACAAACAAAGAAATTCCAACATCTGGTGGAATAAGCTTCCACCAATTTCTTGACAATCAAGTAAAGAATCTAATAATTAATGAAAGAGATAAACCAATTGCTGATTTTATAATTGGAAGTATTGATGAAAGTGGATATGTTAGAAGAAATATTGATGACCTAATTGATGACCTAGCTTTTTCTCAAAACTTAATTGTAGAAAAAGAAAAGGTGGAAATAATATTAAAAAAAATTCAAGGTCTTGATCCACCAGGAGTTGGAGCAAGATCTCTTCAAGAATGTTTAATACTTCAACTAAATAGAAAGGATCAGGTAAAAGAATCAATATTTAATGCATCTCAAATTATTGAAAACGAATTTGAATTGTTTTCAAGCAAAAAATATAAAAAACTTATTGAAAAATTAAATATCTCCGATATTCAACTTAAGGAAGCTATAGATGAGATTTCAAAGTTGAATCCTAAACCAGGAGGCTCAATCTCTTCTGAGATACAGAATAATACTATAACTCCAGACTTTATTTTAACTATTGAGGATGGTAAACTTATAGTTGAGATCAATAAAAGAAATTCACCTGAATTAAAACTATCAAATTCTTATAAAGAGATGCTTGCTGGCTATAAAAATGATCCAAATAAAAAGAAAAGTCAAAATGATGCAATTCAATTCATCAAACAAAAACTAGATTCAGCTAAATGGTTTATTGATGCTATTGCTCAAAGAGAGCAAACTCT
>Ga0163108_10003899_pt1 | contig 10593 bp, 10 predicted proteins | sample Fk1155metaG_FD_109644 | JGI IMG/M metagenome (GOLD analysis project Ga0163108, IMG submission 109644) | Marine microbial communities from the Central Pacific Ocean - Fk160115 155m metaG | ecosystem: Environmental > Aquatic > Marine > Oceanic > Photic zone | place: The Central Pacific Ocean...
ATTAAGGTGGTTCTGGACCGAGGAGATCTGATTCAGGAATCCGACGAGACTAACAACGTTGCAGAGTTCGTTTTAGTGGTATCCGAACCTGTGAAAGAGGATTTCATCCAATCCCTTATTGACGATGTGATGGATGGGGGAGCCGCAACCAGATTTGTTGCATTAGCTGCAGTATCAATTATACTCGGAGCCATCTTTCTGAAGAGAAGTAGGGTTAAAACAGATCTGGAATGGGAGGAAGATGACGAATTCTGAAATGGAGGTACGGGGTTACAAACCTGCGGATGAAACATATTATTCTTATAAAGATGAAGAAGAAACTCCTCGCGCAGCCCATAATGAAAAGGTGGATGACGAGGATCTGGAGCCCTCAACAGTTGGCAGATATGCATCTGGCGAGGATTTCGAACACTGGCCGTTCAAGGTAGGAAATGCAATGACTCAGGCCGCCCCGGACGATGTCCAGCATGCAGTTGATACGGGAGGTAGCGGCGGCTATGCTACCATGGATGAGTTTATGAAAGAGGACGGCGCCAAAGAGCAGGCATGGGCTGAAAGGGAAGATACAAGTGTCTATTCTCTGGCGATTAATAATTGGTTTGGCTTGAAAGGCTATATCATGTCATTCTTTCCAAAGAAAGAAAATTAGTTCATTTACTTTCGATAACCATTTTCAATCCAGGAAATCGATTAAGTTCGAAGGGATTGGTTCGCTCTTCTTCATCTTTTACAACACCTTCAGAACGGAGCCAGTCGAACTCGTGGACATCTTCCATTACAGGCCCGTATTTCTTGACGAAATCTAGGAACTCACCCATCTCTGATACCATCCTCTGTGATTGAGACCAAGGCCTCATTCTCAGGCAGATGAGGGGAATCCACAAGCCTGCAGACGCGTCTTCCAGCCTTCCCTCTTCTGAGATAGATTCGGAACTTTGAGGTGTGTCCTACGATATTACCGCCAATTGGTTTGGTAGGGTCGCCAAAGAAAGCAGCTGGGTTGGATGATACTTGGTTCGTAACAGCTACGACACAGTTGTGCAGATCGCCGAAACGGGCCAGTTCGGTCATGTGAGTGTTGATCTTGCCTTGTCTATCGGCTAGTGTTCCTCTTCCGATATATTCCGAACGGAATGCACTGGTAAGGGAGTCAACACCTAGCATTTTGATGGGCCTTTCCTTGGCCAATTCACTTACTTTTTCAACCATCAGCATCTGCTGATGCGAATTATAGGCTCTCCCAACGTGAATTTTGCTCAAGACTTCATCTGGATCCAGATTAAGGGCCTTGGCCATTGATATGATTCTCTCTGGTCTGAATGTATTTTCCGTATCAATAATTGCGGCTTCGCCACCTAGTCCACCTTCCTCGACCGGAAGTTGAACACTTACGGCCAATTGAAGGATAAATTGCGTTTTACCGGAACCATATTGTCCATAGAATTCAGTTATGGATTGGGTCTCGACGCCTCCGCCTAGTAATTCATCAAAGGTACTGGCAAGGGTGGTCAATTTACCTACAGTGGCCCTTTTTTCCATCAGTTCGGTACCGGTAAGGAACGAACCAATGTTCGCAGCCTTACGAGCTTCCGTTACAAATTTAGCGCACGATTCCTTCCCAATTCCGGTTGCATCCGAAAGCGTTCCAGGCGCTTGCGTTCCCACAGATTCCAGAGTATCGTAACCCGCATCCCTGAGTTTTTCAGCGATTGCAGGACCGACACCAGGAAGATCTTCCACAACTTTTATTTTTGCTTCACTCATTCTAGGCCTCCTTGTAGTGATTGAATCTAGGTTGGAAGATTAGTCCCTGGTCCGACAACGAATCAAGAATCTCGTCGAGCATTGGACCGTCTACTCCTTCCTTTAATGCAGCACTTCCTAGATCATCATAGTATATCCCGTCACCTTCATCCATTTCCTTGATTAATCCCATGACCTTTGTTTCATGATCACCAGAACTTTCCTTTTCCGGAGCCTCTTCAACGGTTTCTTTGACTTCAGGAATCTCAGTTTCAGGTGTAGCACCAGCAGGTTCGAATTCTCCAGTGAAATTCTTTGTTTTGGGCAGGTCGCCACCGGCTAGTTTGGTCAGGCAGTCATACAACAAGGCTGTGTAGTTTTCGACAGCAACAGTCGGATAGAATCCTTTTGATAATTCCAGCCCATCCATTTCGCGAGTCGTCAGGTTGGCTCGCTTGAGAGCATCTTCATCTTTTTCAAAGGCCTTGTTCGCATTTATGCGGCGCATCAGATGATCACAAGCTTTGATTGCCCAGTGATTTACTTCATCCATAGAGACTGCCCGAATATTCTCGGGTTGAACGCTGACATAGGTTCTTTCACTGTCTTCGGGAGTCCTAGCTCGGGCCTTTCCGACACAGAGTACAGGAACTCCGATTTCCAGTTTTGAGAGCGCCACTGCACCTTCGGGATTGTACTGTCCAGCCTGTAGATAGTAGAAGTCCCCATTGGGATCTATTACTCGGGCAGTGTAGAAGGGGTCATCTTCGCTTCCCCGGTTTTCAATCTGGTCCAATACTCCGCCAATCAGGACGCGAGAGAGTTTGGCCCCGATTTCAGATATCAGGTAAGTAGGTGAATACTCACGGTCTTCTACGTGTTTCTCTATGGCTGTTGATAGTTCCTTGGCTAATACCAGAACACCAGGTTCTCTTCTTTGAGCCATTCAGCTCTCCAAGGCAGCGAGGAATTGGCGGGCCACATTAGGCACATCAATTTCAGCCGCCGGGTCACAACTTCTTGCGAAGAAAGACAATCCATATTCATCAGACCTTGCAAATCCTCTCAATCTTAGAGGTTTGAGAACCAGTGCATCCTCAATTTCCTCCATCAGGGCTTCGGATCCGAAGTTCTCTTTAACAAATTCTAGGCATGAGTCAAGATCCCTTCCCAGGACCTTCTCAGTAATTTCCCGGTTGAGATATGCTGTACAGGAACCTGAACCATCATCGAATATCAGCCTAATCCTAAGGTCCGGAACGGCATTCTTGCGGTCATCACCATTTCGGAGAGGTCGGTTGGTATCCTTGTCCCGGAATATCAATCCACTGCCCTCACGCACAGTTAGTACATGCCCTTCAACCACAGCATCCGATGCCCCATTACGTTCATCCAGCTGTGCTAGGGTGTATTGAACGCCATCTGCATAGTCTTCCAGTGAAGGTAGTTCTTCATCATCTATCTTAGTGAATTTGGTATATTCCCCGAATTGTAGGTCAGGTCCATTGAATTCCTTCACGTACGCGTTTTCTACTTTGTAAGCTTTACCTGCGACGATGTTATGATCTTCCCATGAGGTAAATCTGCAAGTTCCACTTTTGTCTCCTGCATTCCCTCCAAAGATTGTCTTGGGCTCACCTTTTACAGTTATCTTGCGGGTTTCCACGTCAAGAATTCTCAGTTTCACGGAAACATTTGACATTCCGGGCTTAAGGTTTACCAAATCCAGTTCTTCACCAGGTTGATTCATCGTGCGCTTTACCACACCAATATCCAAATTGGCTAATTCCTCATCTTGGATTGGTTTCACGACACAGCGATCGCCCATGTTCACGGTAATAACATCGTTCCAGCTCTTGGTGTAGGCATTGTTGACTTCTATAACATCACCAGGCTTCAGATCAAAGCTCTCATTCCAGTAGGTGTACCTCAGGCGACTGGTAGCGTCACCAATCTCACCTTCGAAAATCACTTTTTGCGTGCCTTCCTTGGTAGTTATTTCCTTGCGGTACACTGAGACCAGTTTGGCCTTGAAATTGACACTGTTCTCCCCTGTTCCGATCTGGGCGAGCAGTTTTTCACCTCCCAGTTGCAATGCACCAGGATTACCGTAGTGTTTCCTAACTATGGATTCCTTGGCTGTAGCCAAGTCTATTCCATACTCATCCACGTATCGTTTCAGTTCAGAAACGATGACGCTTCGTTCTAGCTTATCGCCGATAGCTTTTACAATATCGTCGACATGTGTCTCAAAATCAGTTTCGTTCGTTTGCATTTAGAGCATCTCCTTGTTTTTTTCGATTCGGACTCTATCTCGAATCTATCCATTACTGCCAGTCAGGGTATATATACTTATGGGCTTTTCTCCTTTTCCCCCTAATTGGGTATAAGTCTGTAAAGGGGTTTTGGATACCTTCGCAAGCGTTATAATGTGCCCTCTCGTCAGAAAGAAAGGTAGATAATTTGAAAGTAGATGAGTTGACCCCTAGAACTGGCCGAGTTAATATGCCGGTCAAAATTTTAAGCTTGGAAGAACCCCGTTCCATGGATAATGGGACAATAATCTGTGAAGGATTGGTGGGTGATGAAACCGGAACTGTGATAATGAGTTTCTGGAACGATGAGTGTGAGGCCGTTGAGAATGGTCTGACGATTGATCTGAAAGATGCCCGAGCCAACTTGGTGCGCGGCCATATGAGAATTAGTTTGGGAAAACATGGGAGTATGAAAAAATCCAAATCCGAGTTTGAGACGATCAAGGAGAGCATCAATCTTTCAGATATTGAATATGAGATGCCCAGAATGGGTCGTGATGGAAGAGGCGGTGGAGGCCGGGGTCGAGGCCCACCTAGCCCTTGGAGTACCCTGATGAAATTGAAGCGAGACACAGGCAATAAAAAATACTTCAACCGCGATGAAATGTCTAAGGAAGATATCGAAGCAGCCATTAAGGAAATGGGAGGCGATTAACTCTGGCAAGGCGGGGGAGACATAGGCGCCGGGGTCCTAAGAAGGCTCAACCTCCCCAAAGAAAAGTCAAGAAACCTCAGAAGAGAAATAAACCGAAGAGAATGTTGAATGAGGGCCGCCGTACGGAACTCCTTTTTTTCTTACGCGAAATAGTTCTTGAGTCAGGTGTTTCTGAGAAGGAAGCCGAACCCTTCTTGGCATCTTTGACCGCCAAGGGCTCGCGTGAATCGGTTGAGAGTGCAATAGATTTTTTGGACTTAAGGATCGAAGAAGGATTCATCAGTGAGGATTTACGCGCCCCAATCAAAAGCGTCATGCGAAGATTCAGTAAAATGCGTTGACATGGTCCCCCGACCATCGCGCAGCGAATTATCAAAACATTGGACACTTGATTCCGACACTGTCTTTCTGAATCACGGCTCGTTTGGAGCGTGTCCCGAAGTAATTCTGAATGAACAGGAAAGGCTGCGACGGCAGCTGGAAACCGACCCTGTTCAGTTTATGGAGGTAGATGCCAGAGAATTGTGGACTCAGGCATTGAGCACTCTTTCCGATTTTATGAATGCCGACTCAGAAGGCATGACCTTCGTAACAAATGCCACCTCAGGAGTCAATACGATTCTAAGATCATTGGATTTGCAGGCGAACGACGAGATAATAATCACCGACCATTCTTATCAGGCATGTTGGAACGCAGTTGACTTTGTCACTAATAGAACTGGAGCCAAGACTGTAGTGGTTCCGATCCCGTTCCCGACTGAAAGTGATGAACAAGTAATAGAAGCAATTCTGAATCATGTTACTGAAAGGACAAGATTGGCCCTGATTGATACCGTAACAAGTCCCACTGGCCTCAGAATGCCATTTGAGAAACTCGTAACCGAGTTACAATCTAGGAATATTGACGTATTGCTTGATGCTGCCCACGGTCCCGGCATCGTCCCCATTGACATTAAGGAGTTGCAACCAGCATACATAACTGGCAACGCTCACAAATGGCTATGCACTCCAAAAGGTTCGGCATTTCTCCATATTCGTGAAGATCGAAGGGAAAGAATTCGTCCTCTTTCCATCAGTCATGGCGCATCAGTACCTGGCACTCTCGAAGAAAGCTTCCGTTTCGAATTTGATTGGACGGGCACTCAGGATCCAACTGCATGGTTGTGCATCCCGCAGGCCATAGAATTTCTTGGAGGTTTGTTGGAAGGCGGTTGGTCAGCCATAATGGAGCACAACAGACAACTGGCGCTATCTGGGCGGGAACTGCTTCTAAAGGCGATAGGCCTCCAATCTCCGTCTCCAGATTCCATGATAGTCGGCTTGGCAGCAGTTCCACTTCCTGGAAAAGGGATTCTAACGACCTCGGCACTGGAACCAGACCCATTACACACTCTTCTTCTCAAAAAACACAGGATTCAGGTCCCGGTCTTCGGGTGGCCACATCACGATAGCCGCTATCTGAGGATTGCGGCACACCTCTACAATTCTATCGAGGAATATGAATATTTAGCAGAAGTATTGAAAGCAGAGATATAACTAAAAAATCTGACCGGACACTTTTAAAACAGGCAATTGTGCGCAACATTCCTATGGTGCCTGATGAGGAAGAGATAGAGGATTTGCCGGAAGAGGAATCCGAACAAGAGGCGGAAGAAGAAATAGATCCAGACGCTCCGCTTCGTCAGCCGATAGTTGCAGTTCTAGGACATGTAGATCACGGCAAGACTTCCCTTCTGGACTATGTGAGGGGCACGACAGTGGTCAAGCGGGAAGCAGGAGCCATAACTCAGCACATAGGCGCCACCGAGGTCCCCTTCGATACAGTTTCCAAGATATGTGGCCCTTTATTGAAGGAGGGAACAACGACCCTTCCAGGATTACTTTTCATAGATACGCCCGGCCACCATTCATTCACTACCTTGAGATCCCGTGGCGGGGCATTGGCAGATCTGGCAGTTCTGGTAGTGGACATAACGGAGGGGTTCAAACCCCAGACATTGGAATCGATTAATATCCTGAAGCAGCACCAGACCCCATTCATTATAGCTCTCAACAAGGTCGATAAGATGCCCAATTGGCGCAGCCGCACAGGGTCGTTCATGGCCAATCATTCCAAGCAGAGTTCGATTGCCAAACAAAACCTCCAAACCCGCCTCTATGAGATCATAGGGGAACTCGGTTCACATGATTTTGATTCAGCCCTCTTCTCCGAGATTGAGGACTTCCAGAAGACCATTGCATTGATTCCGACCTCGGTCAAGGAGACTGGAGAGGGCGTACCTGAATTATTCATGATCCTCATGGGTTTGGCTCAGAAATACCTTAGAGGCCGACTGTTATTGGGCGATGGCTCATCTGAGGGAACCGTCCTCGAGATCAAGGAGGAGAAAGGGCTAGGCAAGACCATGAGTGTCATAATCTACAATGGAATACTCAATTCGTCAGATACTTTGGTGATTGGCGCGGAACCAGAGTCCGTAGTCACTAGGGTCCGGTCACTCTTGAGACCCAAACCATTGGATGAAATCAGAGATCCCCGACAACAATTCGATACTGTGAAAGTGGTTGGTGCTGCAGCTGGTTTGAAGGTAGTGGCCCCAGAGATAGAGGGTGTCGTAGCAGGTGCACCGTTTTTCAGTGCCTCAAATGATGATGAAATAGATGCTGCATTGGACAAACTGGTCGATTCGATGCAATCCAACGTCCACTGTACAGATGAAGGTGTTGTGATTCGAGCAGATGCAATCGGGTCCCTAGAGGCTTTGGCATATGAGTTGGCGGCAGCCAACATTCCTATCGTCAAGGCATCTGTAGGGGATGTTTCCAAGAGAGACGTTGTGACTGCAGACCCTTCGAAAGAAGAATACAGGGCTATTTTGGCATTCAATGTCAAGATTTATCCAGACGCTAAGGGTGAATTATATGAGACTGGCGTTGAATTATTCGAATCTGATATCGTTTATCGACTTTTGGAAGATTATCAGGAATGGAAAGAAAAGATTAGGGATAAGCAGGCCCAACATTTGAGGGAGGATTTTTCCCATCCCGGTAAATTTGAGATATTGGAGGGCCACACATTCCGTACTAGAGATCCGGCTGTAGTCGGAGTGAGGATCTTGGGCGGGCGCATCGCAATCAATCAGGGCGTCCTGAGGAATGATAATTCAGTAGTAGGTACCATACGTTCACTGAGATCAGGAGAACAAGTCTTGAAAGAAGCCCTGCAAGGAGATGAGGTGGCCATAGCAATTAATAATGTTACAGTGGGCCGCCAAATTTCAGAGGGCGACGTACTCTATATCGAGATGGATGAGCGCGCGATCCTTAAGATTCGAGATGCTGGAGTAAAACTCAGTCCGATTGAAGAAGACATAATCACCGAAATGCAGGGCTTCAAGAAGAAAGACCAACCCTTTTGGGGAAGGTGATACTCTATTCGCCATGCTCTGGCGTAGATGGAGATTAACAGCTGGATGGTTTAAACGATGGTTAATCTGGGAATTCTGGCCCCCGTGGTTCTTCTACCTGCCAATCATTTTCTGGGTCAGTTTACTGTCACTTAGACATCTGGGACCACTCAAAGCAACTGCGGTAAATCCAGGCATATCAGCGTACGGCAAATTTCTATTGAATACCAAATCCGATAAGCTTTCAGGATTCTCTCCAGAATATGTTGCCCCGTTCGAATTATTGAAATACAAGGAAGATTTAGGAAAGCGGACTGGAAAAGCCATGGATTTTGTCAAGAAACATAACTTCCCTGTAGTTCTGAAACCTAATTTGGGAGGCCGAGGCGTCGGCGTATGGATAGTCAAGGATAGTGACCAACTCAAATCCGACATCGAAATGATTGATTATGATGCAATAATTCAAGCCTATGTCTCAGGAGTAGAATACGGAATCTTCTGGATCAGACACCCCAAGGAGAAGAAAGGCCACGTTGTCTCTATCACTGAGAAACGCTTGCCCAAGATAACTGGCGACGGGAAGAGAACATTGGAAGAACTGGTGCTAACCCACCCTCGCTCGGTCTGTATGGCCAAGAAACATCTGACCTACCTCTCGAATCGTCTTGATTATATCCCGAAGGACGGAGAGGATGTCCTTATCGGAGAAATTGGAACTCATTCCTTGGGGGCCCTCTTTCTTGACGGTGGCGAGATCCACACACCTGAATTGGATTCTCGATTCTCCAGCATCGCACAGTCGCAAGATGGTTTCTACTTTGGGCGGTTCGACGTCCGAGCACCTTCTATTGAGCATCTAAAGGCAGGAAAGAAAATCCAGATTCTCGAACTCAATGCTCTTTTTGGAGAAATGACCCACATCTGGGACAGACGCCGGGGTTTGCTCCATGCATGGTCAACCTTGTGTAAACAGTGGTCTCAGGCGTATAGTATAGGGGCCCACAACCGATTTCAGGGAGCATCCAAGGCTAGATACTGGGATGTGGTGAAGGAGACGTGGAACGTCTGGCAGCTCAATCGCCGTCACAAACGGGCTACTAGTTTGCGGAATGAGAGAATTCAGGCTTCCTTTTCATGAGGAAATATAACAGTAAACGTCGTTCCCTTTCCCAGTTCGGATTTCAGATCCAGTTCGGCATCATGTTTCTCCACGATTTTTCTTACAACATGCAATCCTAGGCCAGTCCCTTTCCCCGGGTCCTTGGTCGTAAAGAACGGATCGAATATCTTTTTTTGGGTGGCTTTGTCCATTCCACTTCCATTGTCAGTCACAGAAATGGTATGCGTCTCTTTAGTGGAGGAAGTAGACAACCGGAGCTCACCTTTAGCATCCATGGCGTCAACACCGTTGTTTACGAAATTGGTTATAATCTGCGTAAGTTCCGAAGAACTCCCTAGCACAATTGGGCTTTTAGCGTAGTCCTTGACAACCTTCACTGATTTCAGGTTCCGGGTGTGTTTGGAAATCTCCATTGCTTTATCCGCGACGTCATTCAAATTTATTGATGATCGACCCAGTGTTCGAGCATCCCTGGCATGGGTGGAAAGGTCACTGACGATCTCTGAGATACGATGAGAAGCATCGATTATTTCCTGAGCATCATCCTGTATACGGGGCAGATCATCATCATCAACGATTGATTCAGACATAGCCATGATCACCTGCAGAGGATTCCTTATCTCATGTGCAATACCAGAGATCACGACACCCAGGCTTGACATTTTCTCAGCTTGAATAAGTTCCTGATTAGCCTCTTCGACATCTTCCTGAGCATTGATTTTTTCAGTTATGTCTACACCATATATGTTGACATACGAATGCTCGTTCACAGGAACGAACGTACAGGCATAAATCCGACCTCCCAGAGTATGATCGACATCTAGATAGTTTCCACTTCCAAGTGTTTCTTTGACCGTTGAATAAATCTCGTCAGGTACTTTCTGACCAATTCCTACACCTAGTTTTTTCAGAATCTGTCTCTTGGCCGGAGCATTAGCAAAGATAACCTCCCCATCCCCTGATATTCTAATTACCGAATGCGGATTTTCTTCGGCGAACCGTGCTAGCCCCTCAATCTCTTTTTGACTATCAGTAATATCAGTGCCATAGATGTTCACATATTCATGTTCATTGATAGGTACAAACGCACATGCGTAAATTCTCCCATCTACAACGTGGGTTTCCGAACGATAGGTTTCATCACTATCTATGGCCCTTCTTACAGATTCAAAGATTCCCCCAAACCGGTTGCTATTCTTGCCCTCGAGCAAACTGCTCTTATAATCAAAATCCTTGATTAGGGTATTCCTTGCTGAGCTGTTCGCGAATAATAGTTCACCTCCAAAGGACACCCTTACGACAGAATGTGGGTTTTCATCAGGGAAACGAGAAATGTTCTCAATCACCTCTTCA
>Ga0163108_10003900_pt1 | contig 10588 bp, 8 predicted proteins | sample Fk1155metaG_FD_109644 | JGI IMG/M metagenome (GOLD analysis project Ga0163108, IMG submission 109644) | Marine microbial communities from the Central Pacific Ocean - Fk160115 155m metaG | ecosystem: Environmental > Aquatic > Marine > Oceanic > Photic zone | place: The Central Pacific Ocean...
TAAAAAAAATAGTTTTAAAATACCTAATTTATTTTTACCAAATACTTTTAATAATAAAAATAATTACATCATAAGTTTAGCCAATTTCTGTAGATGGTTAGCAGAAGAAGCTCTTAAACTTGATATAGAAATTTATCCTGGTTTTCCAGCTACTGAAATACTTTATGATAAAAACAACAAGGTAATTGGAGTTGCAACAGGTGATATGGGAATAGCTAAAAATGGTAATAAAAGTGCTAGTTTTGAACCAGGTATTGAATTAATAGCAAATTATACTCTTTTTGCTGAAGGATGTAGAGGGCATCTAGGAAAAGAATTGATTAATAAATTTGAATTAAATAAAAATAAAATGCCGCAGACCTACGGAATTGGATTAAAGGAAATATGGGAAATTAATAATGAAAACCATTTAGAAGGAAGTATCATGCATTCTGCAGGTTGGCCTTTGCCGAGTGATACTTACGGAGGTTCTTTTTTATATCATATGGACAATAACCAAATATCCATTGGGTTTGTGATTGGATTAGATTATAAAAACCCTTATTTAAATCCTTATAACGAATTTCAAAAATTTAAGACACATCCTAAAATAAAGAAAATACTGAAAGGTGGAAGAAGAATTGCTTATGGAGCAAGAGCACTTAATGAAGGTGGTTATCAATCCTTACCAAAATTATTTTTTCCCGGTGGAGCTCTAGTAGGTTGTGAAGCAGGAACTCTTAATGTTCCAAAAATTAAAGGAACACATACTGCTATGAAATCAGGAATGTTGGCAGCAGAAAATATACATAGAGTTTTCGAAAAAAATATTAAAGATATTCCTTTATTAGAAGGTTATGAAAAAGATTTTTATAAATCATGGGCTGGGAAAGAACTAAAACAAGCTCGAAATTTTAGACCTGGATTTAAATATGGTTTATTTATAGGGACTATACTAGGAGCGATAGAACTAAAACTATTTAAAGGGAACACCCCATGGACTATAAAACTTAATAATACTGATAACAAATCTACAAACAAAGCTAAAAATTCTAAAAATATAATATATGAAAAACCAGATAATGTAATTACATTTGACCGGCTAACAAATTTATCTTTTTCTGGAACTAATCACTCAGAGGATCAGCCTATTCATTTAAAGATCAAAGATGGAAATATTCCTATTAGCCATAATTTAAACTTATATGACGCTCCAGAACAACATTATTGTCCAGCAGGTGTTTACGAAATAATCATTGAAAATAATACAAAAAAACTACAGATAAATTCTCAAAACTGTTTACATTGTAAAACTTGTGACATAAAAGATCCTCTACAAAATATTAATTGGGTTCCACCTGAAGGTGGTGGAGGACCTAATTACCCTAATATGTAATTAAATTTATCTTATAATTTGCTTTTGTTCTTTGCCGTCTGAAGAAGTAAAAGTTACTTCACCTTCAAATTTTCCATTTATAAATGTTCCGCTTTGGGATGATTGATCAGGAAATATTATTATAGTTTCTCCTATAAAATTACCCTCTTTAAATGTTCCAAATTGCTTTTGCCCATCTAAATATACTAATTCTCCTTTTCCATCTCTTTTTCCTTCTATAAAATTTCCAACAAAAAATGTCCCATCTGAGAATATATATTTTCCTTGCCCATGATATTTCCCATTTTTAAAATTTCCCTTGTAAGAACTACCATCATTAAATTTCATTTCTCCTGAACCATGTCGTAAATTATTTATAAAATTTCCTATATATTTATCCCCTTTTACATACACCAATTTACCAATACCCTCTATTTTATCTGCTTTAAAATCTCCCTCATAAATAACGCCATCTTTGAACTTTAACACTCCTTTACCCTGTCTCACTCCATTTACAAAAGTTCCTTTATATATATCTCCGTTCTGATAATTTAAAATGCCTTTACCATGAAAAAAATTATTTTTAAATTCTCCCTCATATTTTATAGACAATCCATCAGCATTATTTGCAGAAATATAAACTCCTTTTCCTTCCATAGTATTATTTACTATTGAGCCTTCATAGGTACTCCCATCATCAAACGTAATAACTCTATCCTCTGACACTGAGTTAAAAGCAAAAGTCAAAAAGATAAAAATGTTAATGATAAAATTCATGATTATTTTAGATTTCAAGCTAAAACTAAAGTTACTTCTTTCTCCATATGCAGTGAAGAAGATTCAATTATTTCATAGTTTTCAGTATCACTCAAAAACTCCCATAAAAACTTATTATTTAATTTATGACCAGAACGTATAGCCTTAATATGCCCCTTAATATTCATACCCGCTAAATACATATCACCACATAAGTCTAAAATTTTGTGTCTTACAAATTCATTATTATACCTTAAACCATCAGGATTTAATATCTTACCATTATCTATCACAATTGCATTATCGATAGAACCTCCTAAAGCTAAACCATTCCTATGTAAATTTTCCACGTCGTTCAGCATACCAAATGTCCTTGCAGAACCTATTTCTTTTTCAAATGTTTTAGATTTAAATGTAGTTTTATATCTTTGTATTCCTATAGCTGTATCTATAAAATCAATTTTATAATCAACAATGAAATTACTAGCTGGTTTAATCTCAATAGAACTACTACCATCTTTAACTTTAACAGTTTTAATAGCTCTTATATATTTTTTCGTTACGAATTGCTCTTTAAGTCCAACTGCTTTAAATAAATTAACAAACTTCTCTGAACTACCGTCCATAATTGGCACTTCACAAGCTGAGAGTATTACAGTAGCGTTATCTATTCCTACACCCATAAAAGCGGCCATTAAATGTTCTACTGTTTTAACTTTTATACCTTTTGAATTAATTAAAGTTGTACCTAACTTTGTTTCATTAACATTTTTATAATAAGCAACTATTATCTCTTTTTCTTGAAGATCGGTTCTAATAAAACGAATACCTTCATTAACTTTTGCCGGTAAAATCTTAACGTTTACATTCAACCCTGAATGCAAACCTATTCCTTGAAAACTAATCTCTTTGTTAATAGTTTTTTGAAAACTTATTTTTGGCATTATAATACTATCAGGCATAAACTTTCCTCTGAATCCATTGAATATTAACAATTTTAATGCAAATTTAAAAATCACTTTTTGTAACATTTGTATCAAAGATAACTTATTAAATTTAAAAATTTTCATAAAGCCAATTCTTAAATTTTAAAAAATTATTATACAAACCTTGAGAATTTAAATTTATAGATTTTTTATTAATTTTTATGTCATTATTTTCAGCAACTGTAAAATGTAACAAACTATTTATGCTAGAGAAAGAAGGGTTTCGCATATTTTCAGGAATATTATTAATAATTTTTGCTCTAGCTAATCTAGCTTTCTTATTAGAATGTTTTTGTATTAACTCAATTAAACCTTCAGTTTGAGCTACCCCTCCAGTAATAACTAATCTATTTGCAATTATATGATCATAACCACTATTTTTGATTTTATCATCAATAGAGTCTATAATTTCAACAATTCTTGGCTTTATAACTGAAATTAGTTCTCTTCTAGTTATTTCTGTAGAATCATTAAAATTTTCACCTCCTAATGTACCTACTTCAATTATAGATAATGAATTTTCTAATTCTTCAATTAACTGGCCATTAATTATTTTAATTCTTTCTGAATCTGATAATGCTAATGAAAATATTTTAGATATATCTTTTGTTACTAAATTCCCTCCAATAGGGATAGTATGAGTAAAAACTAATTCTCCATATAAAAAAATAGATACTGATGTTAATTCAGCTCCTATATCTACTATAGCTGTTCCTAAATCTTTCTCTTCTTCTGTTAAAACTGAATGTCCTAATGAATATGGAGAAAAAATGATGTTTCTAACCTCCAAATCACATTTTTTAATTAGACTTTTAAAATTTCTTAAAATATTCGTATCAGCACTTATTATACTTACTTCCAATCCCAATTTATTTCCATACATTCCTAAAGGGTCTTTAATTCCTTTATTACCATCTATAGAAAACTGAACAGGAATTACATGCAAAATTGTTCTATCTTCAAGATTCAATTTATTAGATAAATATTCATAAGACTTTTCTAAATCTGCTTTACTAATTATTGATCCCTTTAAATCTATTTCTATATTAAAAACCTCTGATAAACTGCTCACCGAAGAAAAACCTAAAATAATGTCTTTTACTCTAATAGATGCCATTTTTTCCGCACTAGCAAGGCAATCTCTTATAGAAGATTCTAACTTTTTCATATCTATTATTGAACCAGCTACAATCCCCTTAGACTCCTGAAAACCGGCCCCTAAAATATTAATTTTATTTTGTTTATCCAACTTAGCGATTAAACAACAAATTTTACCAGAACCAATATCTAAAACAGTAAATGGCGAATTCTGTGATAAAAAATAATTAACCATAATTATAATTTTCTATTTTTCTTTTATAGTTATTCTATCAGGTATCCGCAAATCTATATAACTAATTTTACCATAATCTAAATCTTTAAACTTTAAATTAATAAACTTTTGCAATATAAATCCTGTATTTTCAGCTGGTAATTTTACTAAAAATCCTTCAGCAAAATAAATATTCCATCTCCGAGAATCTATATGCACTGCTTTTTCAATATTTATGAACTTTCTCTTTAACAATAAAATAATTTCTTTTAAGCTAAATAAAGCATCTAAAGCATTTTCTCCTGTAATAATAAAATATTCTTCAAATTCGTTATTATTAATTTCTAAAATTTTTAATCCACTATCAGTTATTAAAAAATACTCTTCTAAATTTTTGTATATTGCGAAAGGTTTATGTTCTTCCACTTTAATATCTATTAAGCCTCCTGAGTACATAATTATTTCAGTATTTTTAACCCAAGATAAATTATCTATGTTGTTTTTAATTTCATCTAAATCTATTAAATGTATTTTTTTTCCAATTTTTAATTTTGAAGTAGTAATAATATTATTTTTAGTTTCAAAATTAAAGCCACTTAATCTTATTTTTTTTAAGACCATTTCATTTTTATTTAAAATAGAAAAATATTTATTATTAAATTTATGCTTAATAGAGTCTTCTTGACTAATAAATATAACTAATATCATAAAAAATATTAGAATAATAAAAACCCTATTATATCTTATCAATTTAAAGCATCTTCTATTATCATCGAAATTAATTTCACAAAATCAATTCCTGCATTCTGAAAAATTTTTGGCACTAAAGAATGAGAAGTCAATCCTGGTAAAGTATTTATTTCCAACAAAATTGGTAAAAAGTTATTTTTTGAATCTAATCTAAAATCAACCCTTGTTATTCCTTTACAACCTAAAGAACTATGAGCTTTTAAAGCATTTTCATGAAGCAAACTTTGTATATTTTTATTTAAATCTGTTGGAAAAATATATTTTGTATCATCACTAGAATATTTAGCAGTATAATCATATATTTTATCTTGATATTTAATTTCAATCATTCCTATTACATTTTTATTAAAAATTGCTACAGATACTTCCCTTCCTTCTATAAAGGGCTCAATTAATACTTCATCCTTAGGATATATAAAATTATTTTTATCTGTATCATCTTTTATTAGATGAATATTTATACTAGATCCTCCGTCTATTGGTTTTACAATATATGGATATTCTAAAGCATTATCACTAATGATCTTATCAGCAGGTCCATTTATTCCTTCTGCAACACTTATTCCTATAGATTTAAATATTTGTTTAGAAAAAACTTTATTCATTGCTAAAGCAGAAGCCAATACTCCTGAACCTGTATATGGAACACCTTTTACTTCAAAAAAACTTTGAATTATTCCATTTTCTCCAATACCTCCATGAAGTGCATTAAAAATTAAATCAGTATTAAAATTTTTTATATTAAACACATCTTTATTATTAATATTTATTAATTTTACATCATGTCCTAACTGTATAATAGCATCTTTAACTGCTTTTCCTGAAAGCAAAGAGACCTCGCGTTCAGACATTCCTCCAGATAAAATTGTAATATGCAAATTAAAATTCCTTTATTAAATTTCCAATTCTCAATATTTCCCATTCAAGTTTTACACGAAACTTACTATAAACTCTATTTCTTACTTCTTCTCCTAATTTTTCTATATCACTTGCAGATGCATTATTATAATTAATTATAAAGTTAGCATGCATTTCTGAAATTTTAGCTCCTCCTATGGATAAACCTCTACAACCAGCCGCATCTATTAACTCCCATGCTTTTTTGCCAGTAGGGTTTTTAAATGTAGACCCCCCTGTTAAAGAATTTATAGGTTGAGAACTAACTCTTTTAAATTTAATAGACCTAACTTTTTTCTCTATATTTATTTTGTTCAATTTAGAAACATTAAATATAGCATTTATAATAATAGCTTTTTCAGGAATAATCGTTTCTCTATATTTCATCTTTAAATTATTTTTACTAATTTCATAAATTCCTTTTATTCCATCTATTACTTCTATTTTAGATAAAATATCAGAAATATTTTTATCATATGAACCTGAATTCATTCTAACTGCCCCACCTATGGTACCAGGAATACCTGAAAGAAATTCATAACCAGTTATAAATTTTTTCATAGCATATCTTGCTAAAAACATATTTCTTACAGAGGCACCTACTATTAATTTATCATTTTTAATAGTAATTTTATTAAACATTTTACCTAATTTTATTGTTACACCTGGTATACCTCCATCTCTAATTAAAATATTAGAAGCCCCTCCAATAACAAAAATATTCACCGTCTTAGGTAAATTTTTCAAAAAATAATGAAGGTCCTCCACATCTGCTGGCTCAAATAACAACTCAGCATTACCTCCAACTCTAAACCAACTAGAATCAGATATTTTAGCATTAGGAATTAAATTACCCTTTACATCAGGCACAACATTTAGTAAATTTGACTTCATATTAATCTCTAATATTATGAAATTATTTTATTTTTTATTTCATTTACAATTACTCTAGCATTTTTAGAAATAGATCCTGCTCCTAAAAACATCACATAATCTCCATTACTAATTATTTTTTTTAAAGCATCAGAAAAATTATTAATATTTTTCATAATTCTTACATCCTTATGTCCAGCAGATATAATAGAATTAGCTATAGTATTTTGAGTAATATTATTTCTATTTTTCTCTCCTGCAGAATATATTTCTGTTACATATACTATATCTGCATCATGGAATGAAACTGAGAATTCATCAAATAAACTCTCTATTCTAGTATATCTATGAGGCTCAAATATTACTATTAGTTTTTCTTTACATATAGACTTAGCTGCCGCTAAAACGTTTTTAATTTCTGTTGGATGATGGGCATAATCATCTATTATTAATGTCCCATTGATATTATCTATAATACTAAACCTTCTTTCTACCCCTTTAAATTTTAATAATGTTTTTTTAATTGTATGATGATCTATACCTAACTCTAATGAGAGAGCTATAGATGCCAGCGCATTTCTTACATTATATTTTCCTGGCATTGAAATTGCTATATTCCTAATAAATTTAGTTTTAAGATTATAATATTTATTAATCTGAACATCAAAATATGTTAAACCCCTTTCAACTCTAAAATTTATTGCTTTTACATTAGCTTCATTATTAAATCCAAAAGATACTATTTTTCTATATTTAGTATTCTTATATAGTTTTTGCGTTTCTGGATGATCAACACATATAAAAGCTACTCCATAAAAAGGAATGTTCTCAATAAAATATTTAAATGCATTATATAAATTTTCTTCACTCCCATAAAAATCTAAATGTTCTTTATCTATATTAGTTAAAACTGCATATGTCGAAGGCAACCTAGTAAATGTTCCATCACTTTCATCAGCCTCAACTACCATCCAATCACCTTTACCTAACCTAGCATTACTTCCATATGCTTCTATAATTCCCCCATTTACAACAGTTGGATCAAATTTAGCACTATCTAAAATAGCACTTATCATAGAAGTTGTAGTTGTTTTTCCATGCGTCCCTCCTATAGCTATAGATTTTTTAAACCTCATTAATTCAGCCAACATGTCTGCTCTTCTAATAACTGGAATTCTTTTTAAATAAGCAGCATCCAATTCTACATTATCTTTTTTTATTGCAGATGAAATTACCACTATAGAAGCATTTTCAATATTTTTTGCCTTTTGACCTATAAATACTTTAATACCTAGACTTACTAAACGTTTTACATTCTTATTATTAGAAATATCACTACCAGTAACTTTATAACCTAAATTTAAAAGCACTTCTGCAATACTACTCATACCAATACCACCTATTCCTACTAAGTGAATTACACCTAAATTTTTCATAAAATTAGACATTCTTTTTTCCATTTTTCATAATTAAAGAATCTCCTAAATCTACCAGCCTCTTAGCAGAGCCTGTCTTACCATACTTCCTCGCTAAATTTGATGCTTTTATTAATTTATTTCTATCAAATATAAGTTCTTCTAACCTATTTACTAAAAATGTATTATCAGTTAATTCCTCTTCATTAATAACCCAACCAGCACCAATATTTTCTAAATATAAGGCATTTTTTAATTGATGGTTATCAACAGATGATTTTATGGGTATCATTATAGATGGTCGACCAGAAATTAAATTTTCCGATAATGTACCTGCACCACATCTGCAAATTACAACGTGACACCAACTTAAACTCTCAGACATATCTTCAATAAAAGTTAAAGCACTAAAATCTATTTTTGCAATACTATAATAGTTTTTAACCAAATCAATATTCTCTTTTCTAACTTGTTGAACAATTTTTATATTCAACCTCTTTTCCTTAGGCAAATTACTTATAGCTTGTGCTATATTTATTGCCATTACTTCCGCTCCTAAGCTACCCCCTGTAATCAATATTTTTAAAGGTTCTTCATAAGTTATTTTGTATTTAATAAAATTTAACTCTTCTATTTCCTTTCTTAAAGGCATGCCAATACTAATATATTTTTTTCTCTTAGGTATTCCTTCAATATTCTTAAAGAAAAAAGTAAGTTTTGTAGCTTTTTTTAATAAAAATTTATTTGCTCGACCTAATACTTTATTTCCTTCATGTAAAACAATAGGAACATTAAAGGTTTTACTAATAACAATAGGTGGAACCGTAATACTCCCCCCAAAACCAAAAGTAATTTTAGGCAAATTAAATGATAATAATAATAATGATTGCAATAAGCAAAATGATAATAAAATTAGAGATTTAAAATTATATAAATATTTGTTTTTTCTAAAGCCTCTTCCTACAAATGAATACACCTTTATAGAATTTTTAAAACTAAACATTTTTTTTAAAACAAGTTCGTACATCCTAATATCTGTTACAAAAATAATATTTTCTCCTTTATATATATATTCTTTCGCTAATTCTAATGCTGGAAAAACGTGACCAGCAGTTCCTCCAGCAATTATTAATATGTATTTTTTATTCATTAATTAACTATTTCATTAGATTTTTTTGTTAATGCTAAAACAATTCCCATTCCTATAGAAGCTGATAATAGTGAAGACCCCCCATAACTTATGAAAGGAAATGTTACTCCAGTTGTTGGTACTAATCCCAATGTTACAGAAACATTCAATAAAACTTGTAAACCAAATAAAGTAAGTATTCCACATACAACTAACAATACAAATATATTATTCTTCTCAAAAACTCTAATTAAGCCCCTAATTACTATGGAACACGATAATAATAAAATTATTGCACAAAAAATTACACCAAATTCTTCTGCAATAACTGGAAAAATAAAATCTGTATGAGAATCTGAAATTTTATTTTTAATAACACCCTCTCCCGGACCAACACCTATAATACCTCCTGCTTCATATGCTTTAAAAGAATTATTAATTTGGTGCATACCTTCACAACTATCATCAATAAAACAATCAATTCTTCTTCTTACATGTAAAAAAAAATTATATCCTAGAAACAATCCTAGTCCCAAAAAACCAAATAAAACCACTATCCACCTTAAGGATATACCTATAAGGAATAATTGAACTGTCCATATCAAAACTATTATAACAGACATACCCAAATCAGGTTGTTTTAACAAAAGCAAAACTATTATAAAAAGCAATATTGTAGAAATTATAATCGGTGACAAATACTTAGAAATATTAATAGGTATTTTATAACTTTTAGATAATAAAATAGCAGTAGTAATAACAAAAAATGGCTTTATAAATTCTGAAGGTTGGATTGAAAACATACCAAACCTCAACCACCTAACAGACCCATTAACATCAGCTCCAAAAAACATTACAAGAATTAATAATATTAAACTTCCTACAAAACCAAAAATTCCTAATCTAATAATTCCTTTTATTGAAAAAAAGGAAGTAAAAATCATTGCAAAAATAGATAATAATAAATAGAATAAGTGATTTTTAAAAAAATATAATCTTTCAAAACCCTTACTTTCTGCAATACTTTGACCTGCAGTAAAAATTATAATACTACCTATCATTGCTAAAAGTAATATTTGAATAAGATTCCAATGATCTAAAGTAAACCACCAGCGA
>Ga0163108_10003904_pt1 | contig 10579 bp, 11 predicted proteins | sample Fk1155metaG_FD_109644 | JGI IMG/M metagenome (GOLD analysis project Ga0163108, IMG submission 109644) | Marine microbial communities from the Central Pacific Ocean - Fk160115 155m metaG | ecosystem: Environmental > Aquatic > Marine > Oceanic > Photic zone | place: The Central Pacific Ocean...
CTGCCCCCAAGCCGATCTACATTTGTTTATATTTTGTATCATTTTCTTTCTCTTTCATTTGTTGAAAAGATAAGTTAATGCTGTATAAAAACACCACTCGGGGCGTAGCGCAGCCTGGTAGCGCATCTGGTTTGGGACCAGAGGGTCGCAGGTTCAAATCCTGCCGCCCCGACCATAATTATGAATAAAGCAATAATTTACAAACCATCAAAAACTCCCATGCAATCAGGTATTGCAAAATATAATAGATGGATCATTGAATTTATTATTGAAAAACCTGGAATCAATCCATTAATGGGATGGGAAAGTTCAACTGATACTTATAGTGAATTAAAACTTGAATTTAATAATAAAGCATTGGCTATAGAATATGCTAAAAAAAATAATATTAATTATGAAATAGTTGAACCCAATATAAAAAAAACAAATAAAAAATCTTATGCAGATAATTTCACCAAATAAATAAAATAATGTTTAAATTTTTTAGTAATAAGAAATGGTTTTTGTGGAGTATCTTAGGATCTTTATTTATTCTAATATCTACATGGTATCAAGTTCAACTTGATGTAAAAATTAATGAATGGTTTGGTGAATTCTATGATACATTACAAAAAGCTCTAACAACTCCAAATTCAGTTAGCGAAAAAGAATTTGTTGGTTATCTTTTTACATTTGCAAAAATTGCTGCTTTATGGATATTAATCGCAGTATTTACAGGATTTTTTACTAGTCATTGGGTTTTTCGCTGGAGAACTGCTATGGCTGATTATTATCACAAACAATGGTTAAAAGCTAGACTCACAGAAGGCGCTTCCCAAAGAGTTCAGGAGGATACATTAAAATTTGCAAGAATAATGGAAGGCTTAGGTACTGGTTTATTAGACAGCATAATGACTCTAATTGCTTTTACTCCTATTCTATGGGAACTTTCTAAACAAATAGATGTCTTGCCTTGGATTGGTCAAGTTAATCATGCATTGGTTTGGGTTGCTATAATATCTGCATTAGGAGGCACTATACTTCTAGCTGCTGTAGGTATTAAATTGCCAGGAATAGAATATGACATACAAAAGGAAGAGGCTGGATATAGAAAAGAGTTAGTACATGGAGAAGATGATCCTATAAGAGCGGCACCTCCAACTATAGGTCAATTGTATAATAGAGTAAGAGGCATACATTACAAAGCTTATTTTCATTATTTATATTTTAACACAGTAAAATGGAGTTATTTTCAAGGTATGGTAATTGTCCCTTATTTAGCATTAGCTCCAACTATTGTAACTGGAGCTATTACACTTGGGTTTGTGCAACAAATAACTAGAGCTTTTGGAAGAGTTGAAGGATCACTGCAGTATTTAGTTAAAAGTTGGTCAACTATAGTAGAGTTTATTTCTGTATGGAAAAGACTTAGTGAATTTGAAAAAAAATTAAATTCATCGGAAGATAAAATTATAAGATTATAAATGGCATTAGACAAATCTCTAATTCAAATATTTAATATTGTTACAGCAAAAGCTGCTTATGCAGCTTCAAAATTTGTTGGTAAAAATGATAAGATTGGTGCCGATAAAGCAGCTGTTGATGTTATGAGAGATGAAATTAATAAATTAAATATCAAAGGTAAAGTTGTTATTGGTGAGGGGGAATTGGATAAAGCACCAATGCTTTATATTGGTGAAGAATTAGGTAGTAAACAAGGAATTGAAATTGATATAGCTGTTGATCCAGTTGAAGGCACAAATTTTGTGGCTAAAAATTTACCAGGAGGAATTTCTGTTTTAGCTATTGCTGAAAAAAATAATCTTTTTAGCGCACCTGAAACATATATGTATAAAATAGCAGTTGGTAAAGGTGTAGAAAAGGGTGTAATTGATCTTGATTTTTCACTAGAAAAAAATCTGAAAAATTTAGCAGATTGTAGATCTATGGATATAAAAGATCTTACAGTATGTTTGCTAGATAGGCCTAGACATAATAAAATTATTGAAACGTTAGATAAATTAAATATTAATAAGAAATTGATTGCAGATGGAGATGTCAGTGGAGCTCTGCTTGTCACAAATAATAAATTTAATGTCGACATGTTTATAGGTATTGGTGGAGGACCAGAAGGTGTTATAGCTGCTTCTGCGTTAGATGCTTATGATTGTTTTTTTCAAGGACGTTTTATTTTTGATGAAGAAAATGATATTAAAAGAGCAAAAAATATGGGCATTATTGATTTTCAAAAAAAATATGATTTAAATGAAATTGTATCTGGAGATTCTATATTTTCAGCTACAGGAATTACAGATGGAGATCTGGTAAAAGGAATAAAATCTAATGATAATTGTTTTGTCTCAGAAACACTTATTACTCACAAAAGTAGCAAAACGTGTAAAATTATAACTAGGGAAGACAGTATAATATAGTCTTGATCATGAAGATATTTTCAACTAAAAGATCTCATTTCGGTCCCTTCGTCTATCGGTTAGGACACATGGTTTTCATCCATGAAAGAGGGGTTCGATTCCCCTAGGGACCACCATAATGTCTTATTATGTGTATGTTATTTTATCACAAAAAAACAATAAACAGTTTACTTATGTTGGTTACACTAAAAATTTAATAAATAGATTAGATCTCCATAATAAAGGAAAAGGAGCAAAATTTACCAGAGGTAGAAAATGGAAATTAATTTATCACAAAAAATATTCAACAAAAAATAAAGCAATGGTTGAAGAATATAAATTAAAAAATAATAATCAATTTAGAAAAGAATTAAAAAAAATAAATGAAAATATCAATCCTTCTTCCATATAAAGAAAATTATTCACCAGAATATCCTGGTGCAGTATCTATATTTATTAATAGTGTTACAAAAATAAGCAAGTTCAAAAATAATATTAAAATTTATGGAAACACAAATTTAAAAAATAAATTTTCAAACCAATATGTAAATATTCCGTTTAAAAAAAAATTTTTACAGAGTTCAACAAAAACGTATCTAAAAAATTTTTTAATTAAAGAAAAAAAGAGGAATTCAGATGTAATAGAAATTCATAATAGACCTGAATATTTAAAATATTTACAAATAAAAAAAAAAATAGTTTTTTATTTCCACAATGATCCACTATTAATGACTGGTTCATCTTCGGTAAAAGAAAGATTGTTCATTTTAAATTTATGTGAAAAAATTATATTTAATAGTAATTGGACTAAAGAACAATTTTTAAAAGACATAAATATATTTTATCATAACAGCTCAAAACTAATAGTTATTCCTCAATGTATTAATAAAAAAAAAATAGATTTTAAAAAAAAAGAAAAAATAATTGTTTTTGTAGGTAAATTAAATTCTTCAAAGGGTTTTGACATATTTTGTAAAAGTGTAATTAATATCTTAAATAATCATAAATCATGGAAAGCCTATGTTGTAGGTGACGAGCCTAGAGAAAAAATTTTATATAATCACCAAAGATTATTTAAATTAGGTTTTCAAAAACATGATAAAGTTCTTAAACTATTGGAAAAATCATCTATAGCTGTATCTTGCTCAAGATGGGAAGAACCTTTTGGAAGATCAAGTCTAGAAGCAGCTAGCAGAGGTTGCGCTGTTATAATAAGTAATAAAGGAGGACTTAAAGAAACCATTACAGACGGAATAATACTAAATAAATTAAGTACAAATAAACTTTATGAGGCAATAAATAATTTAATTAAAAAACCATTAATTTTAAAATCATTACAAGAAAAATCTTACAAAAACTTTTATTTAAATAACAAATATATTTCAAAAAAAATAGATACCTACAGGAAAAATTTATTTATTATAAAAAAAAATTTTAAGACTTCTGATAATTTAAAAATTGTCCATGTAACTAATTTCAATGAAAGACATAATGCCAGATTATTTTATAATACAGGAAGGCGTATTAATAATGGTTTAGTAAGACTTAATAATTCTGTTGTTACGTTAAGTGATAGAGATGTTGTTAGTAGAGAAAAAAAAATTAATGATGTTTCGGGCTCTAAATCTTTAAATAATAAATTATTATATATTGTAGGAAATATTAAACCAAATCTAATTCTTTTTGGTCATGCTGATCAAATCTCAAATGAGACAATTAAAAAAATAAAAATCTTCTATCCTGATATTAGATTTGGACAATGGTTTCTGGATAAAATGGACAATGACCAATGGCAGCATAACAAAAAAAGATTTTTAATGAAATTTGATCTTATGGATTGCAATTTTTGTACAACACATCCTAAATCACTAAATTTTAATAAAAACAAAACTTTTTTCATTCCAAATCCTGTAGATAAAACTTTTGAAAATTTAAATATTTATAAAAACAAAAATTTTAAATATGATCTTTTTTTTGCGATGTCACATGGTGTTCACAGAGGTGTCCTTAAAAGAGGAAAAACTGACGAAAGAGAAATATTTTTAAAATCATTAATTTCGTTAAACCCAGATATCAAATTTGATTTTTACGGTTATTCAAACATTCAACCTGTATGGGCCAATACTTTTAAAGAGAAAATTAAAAATTCAAAGATGGCTTTGAACTTAAGTCAAGGAAAATCACTAAAATTTTATACAAGTGACCGCATAGCTCAATTAGTAGGCAATGGTATTTTAACCTTTGCAAGCAAAGATAATGAATTAAATAAAATATTTAATAATGATGAGATAATTTTTTATAAAAATGTCAAAGATCTATCAAAAAAAATTATATTTTACAAAAATAATGAGTATTTAAGAAATAAAATTGCAAAAAAAGGAATGATTAAATACCATAAATATATGAACTCAGAAATTGTAAGTAAATATATTATAGATAAAATATTTTTCTTCACTACAAAAAAAAAATACATATGGGAACAATAAATGAAAATTCCAATTTTAATGTATCACTCAATTTCGAATGATAAATCTAATTTATCAGTATCAATTGAAAATTTTGAAAAACAAATAGGCTTTATGAGACAACTAAATTTTAAGGCAATACATTTTGATGACATAGATGATGCCAATCATAATAATTTAATTATAACTTTTGATGATGGTTATAAAGATAATCTAATAAATGCTATGCCAATTCTAAAAAAATTTAATTTTAAAGCTACATGTTTTGTAGTTTCTAACTTAATTGGAAAGTCGAATAACTGGGATATAAACACCAAAAATTATATTTATAAAGAATTACTATCAAGCTCAGATATCAATGAATGGTTGAATAATGACATGAAAATTGGTTCACATACTAAAAATCACTCAAACTTATCAAAATTAACAACGGATGAGATTAAAACTGAAATTATTAATTCAAAATTAAATATAGAGAATTTGATTTGCAAAAAAATAAATGCCTTCAGTTATCCTTATGGGAGATTAAATAAAAATATTTCAGAAATTGTTAAAAATAATTACAAATTTAGCGTAACAACAATAAGATCAAGATTTGATAAGTCAATTCATAAATTAAATTTTATGCCCAGAATCCATATGACAGATAGTTTCTCTAAATTTAAAATTTATCTTAAGCTAAAAACCATTTATGAAGATATAAAATATAATGAAAAACAATTATATATGTAACTGCAAACATTTTGATTATAGCAAAAAGAAATTTAAATATTGGGAAGATAAAAAAGTCACTTCTGATGAATTATTAATTTTGGAATTTATTCAACATAATATTAAATTAGATAACAAAAATATTTTGCACATTGGTATTGGCAATTCATTTATTTACGAAAAATTAAAAAAACATTGCAAAATATATGGTATTACAATTTCCAATAATGAAATAAACAAAGCCTTATTATACAAAGACAAAAATTATAAAGTATTTTATTGTGATAAAATTTCGTCTAAATTAATGGATATTTTCAATACAAATATGTTTGATTTAATAATTGATAATAATTTAAAATCTTATGCATGCTGTCAAAACTCATTTAATTTTATGTTTGAAAATTTTATTAAACTTCTTCGTAGAGATGGATCTATTGTTACCTCAAGAAATGGAATGAATTGGGTAAAAGATCTTAAACCTAAACTGGCTTTTAACTTTCAAAATTTCTTTCATTATAAATTAAAAGAATCAGAGGGTAAAAAAAACAATATGTTTAAAATTGAAGAAGCCAAACAACTTAGCAAAAAATTCTCACTTAATTTATACTCAGATGAAAATATTTTAATTTTTAAAAAAATAAATGAAATTTATTCTTTTTAGATTTGATAGAATAGGGGATTATTTATTATCTTCCATATTAATAAATAATTTAAAGAAACAAATTAATAATTGTCACTTTACAGTAGTTTGTTCTGAAAAGAATTATGAATATGTAAAACATTCTTTTTTAGTTAACGAAGCTTTAATTATTCCAAATAATTTTCTAAAACGTATTAAATTTTATTTAAAAATGATTGGATCAAAATATGACAACTCTATAGTTTTGGATGGTAAAAAAAAATCAATTATTAGCTCAATTTTAGTTAACAGCAAAAATAATATTTTGATAACAAATAATAAATTATTCACAAGGCTCTTGTGTATTTTTTTTAACAAAATTTTTTATTCATCCGCTACACAGAATAAAATTGATGAATTAATTTCTGTTTCAAATTATCTTAATTTTAATTTTGATATTTTTAGTGCTAAGTATGAAAACAAATACAATATAATTAATCAAAACATTATTGAGTTAATTAATGATGTTAAAAATTTTAATTTATTTCATTTTGATGAAAAATGGATTTTCAATAGTTATATCAAAAGTTATATAAATATTGAGCCAAATACTAATAATTTAGTACATTTTTTTAAATTACTCTCTAAAAAAACAAATAATAATTTAATTGTTTCAACTGGTATGATCGATAATAATTTAACTTCTTTTTTAAAATCAAAATTCATTAAAATTGACACAAATATTTACAAGTATGAATTAGATAATAAATCAATTTTTTTAATTGAAAAAATAAATATCTTTAATCTTGAATACATAATTTCGAAATCATCTACAGTAATTACTTGTCATGGCGCTCCTTCACATTTAACAAATATGTATAATAAAAATTTAATAGATATTATTGATGAAAGCGAAGAGCAAATTTTTAGAAATTACTCTCATCATTTCACAAATACTAATACATTGATAAGAATAAATTTTGATACCTTATCAAATAATATTATTAATTTATTTTAAGTTAATATTATTTTTAGCAAAAACAAAATCTGAGTTTACCCAATTAATTAATTTATATTCATTGTTAATCAATAAGTTATAAATATTTGATTTTAGAACATAATCTAAACTTTGGTTATATATTTCTAGCTTATCTTGATTTAAATCATGTATTTCTGTTACGATTATTTCTATATTATATCTTTGAAAATTAAAATTTTTCAAAGCTTCATATTCATGATTTTCTATATCTATTGAAAGTAAATTAATTTTATTGTTTTTGAAAGGTGATTCATCTATTATCCTACTTAATGTACAAGTTTTTTTTTTTATTATTTTAATATCTTTTTTTTTTGTCTTTCTATAATTAATTAAATCTTTGCTAACTGTGTTAATTGCTGATCTTAAATGATAATAATATATTTCTTTTTCAATACCATCTTCTGAAGAGATTAATGACTGAATATTATAATCTTCATTCCTAATTTTATTAAATTCTTCAATAGATTTTTTGTCTAAATCTATATTTATACCTCTCCATCCTCTTTTATATAATAAATAAGTATTATTAAATTTAATTGGGTGATTGCATCCAACATCTATGAATGTACCTTTATGTATATTTGAAAACATTCTATCGATAATGAGATCAACATTGCTTATTGAATATGACTTCTTTGAATATTTTTCATAGTAAATTTTCTTTAAAATTTTTTCAATCACAGTTTAATATTATTTAATGCATTGTTTTTGAATATATTTGCTTCTATTATATATCTCCTTACCATTTGAGTTGTTTTGTGACCAGTCATTGCCATAATGCTTCTTTCATCTGCTCCTGCATCGGCTGCAACAGTGGCAAAGCCAGACCTTAAACTGTGACTTGAAAAGTTTGAATTTTCTATACCTGCTAAATTAAGATATTTTTTTATTATTAACACTACAGATTGATCGGTTAATCTCTTTTCTGTTAAAATAGGACCTTTTACAAAACGCCTAAAAATTGATCCTGATTTAATTTTTGATATTTCAAGCCATTTTTTTAAGTTTACTACTGGACAATAATTTTCGTTTGTGAAGTAGGGGAGTCCTTTAATCATTCCTTCTCCAAATTGATCAGTTTTTGATCTTTTAAGAGTGATTTTAAGGCCCTCAGGCACGAATTCTAAATCTTCACGATCAATTGATATCAATTCTGTTCTTCTAAAACCTCCTCCAAAACCTATTAATATGACAGTTTTATCTCTAGCTTTTTTTAATTCATCTATTTGTTGTTTATTTATTATATCAATTATTGCCTTTAAATGGTTGATTAATATAGGTTTTTTGCCTTTTTGGAAATTTCCCATTGATCTTTTAATACCCATTAAATTTTCGATAATAATAGGATGTTTAGTATCAAGATAATGTCCTTTTAACTTATGAACCATGCTTATAGAGACTAATCTTCGTCTTAAAGTACTAAATTTAGTAGTTTTTGAGAGATTTGTAAGATATAGAGAAATTATTTTTGGCTCTGTTGGAAGTGAATCAAATCCATGCTTTGCACAAAAGATACTAAAATCCTTAAAATCTGACTTATATGCTCTAAGTGTATTGGTTGCCTTAGATAACTTGAGATTATTTAATGTTTGATCATATAATTTTTTTATATCTGTTACTAGATCATTCATATATTATTATTGATAACAATTAATTATCGCTAGTAATATATTAAGTGATTATTAATGTCAATATAATAAATTAGATAAATAATAAAAGAGTCTAAAGAGAACCAAGTTCAGTCAATGATGCATATAAACAAGATTTTAAAGCATTAACTATGGGATTAAAAATGATTTTAGGAGAATTCCCCAGATTATATTGCATGCTTTCATACCAGAATTTTTTGAAAATCAGCAAGTGACAAGATAAAAAATCTACATGAATTCGTTAAACATAGAAGTTATTGAAGTATAAAATATGCCAAAATATGCAATAATTAGTCTAATTGCAATTATTGGAACGTTCATGATAATGAATTTTTGACCAAAAATCAAACAAACTACAAAAAATAAGATAATTAGATCTTTATTTGTTGTTATAAGTATAGAATTTGTGGTTCTTATTTTACTCTTAATATTTTAGTTTAACTTTATCCCACTATTAACACCTATGAAAATCTTAATAAATTCATCAATAAAGTGATAGATACAACCTATTCACTCTGATATTATTAAAAATGAATTAAGAGAAAACTCTTAACTGACCATCTGGGAAAAAATCGAAAGATCAAAGATCGGAGGGCAGAAAACTCTACGGAGTAGTGCAAAATCGTGGAGTGGAAGACATGGCGGTAGCGCATACAACGACCGACGTGCCACAAAACTATACAGTTCTTTGCTCTCTAAAAAGTGCAAGGAAACAGGGTATATTACGCATTATGGTCCTAAAAGGCACTAAATTTCAAGTTAAAGTCTGGAAATATCTCATGAAAATTCCTAAAGGCAAGGTTAAAACTTACAAAGAAGTTGCTATAGGCATAAATAACCCTAATTCAGCTCGTGCAGTGGGAAATGCGTGTGGTAAGAACCCTTATGCACCTAAAGTACCCTGTCACAGAGTAATAAGATCAGATGGATCTCTGGGTGGTTTCTCTGCTGCTGGCGGGACAAAACTCAAAAAAAAAATCTTAAAAAAAGAAGGTTTTTTACTCTAGAATCATTTAATATCAACGATTTTTTATAATTGATCCCAATTTTAATTATATTTTGCAGTTTCACCCTTTAGTTGTACTTTATATGTTTATATCGCTGCCTAAAGCACTTCTATGTGCCTTTAAACATCATATTCATTTACTGCAAACCTCTTGATTACAGATCTATTATTAAATATTTTTTCATTAAAACTATGATTTATGACGTATTATCTATATAGATATTCATCAATTTATGAACATTAAATAATTTTACCGTAAATTATACCATTATCACTTAATATCAATGTTAGTTTATTTTGTTTATTTATTTAATTAAACGCTTATTAAAGCTTATATTTACTTGTTTTTTTGTTTTTTTATTTCATTTTTTGTTCATTTTTATATAAACATAATATTTAATGATATATTAATATACTTTAATAATACTAATATATATAACAATTTCAATATTTTATAAGTTATTATTGAGTTTTTACATTAAATATTAGTACATATATGATTTATATTACTCTCGTCTCCCTATTAAAAATATATATTCCTGAAGATATAATTATAAACAAACCGATAAAAGTCAAAAAATTAGGAAAATCTTTAAAGAAATAATAACCCAATATTAAATTAGTGATTATTTCAAAATAACCAAATGGAGCTAATATAGAAGCATCAGCATATCTTAATGAATAAATTAGCAATATATGA
>Ga0163108_10003905_pt1 | contig 10579 bp, 6 predicted proteins | sample Fk1155metaG_FD_109644 | JGI IMG/M metagenome (GOLD analysis project Ga0163108, IMG submission 109644) | Marine microbial communities from the Central Pacific Ocean - Fk160115 155m metaG | ecosystem: Environmental > Aquatic > Marine > Oceanic > Photic zone | place: The Central Pacific Ocean...
ATTGGGCCGCAGTCAGGTAAGGAGCAAAATCTGCTGGTCTTTATGCCTGTCGCCACAGATCCGGATGACACCGATTTGGTGTTGACAGCAAGTGGTTTGCCGGTTGGGGCAACCTATGATGCCGCTACGGAATTTAGTTGGACACCGTCGAGTGATCAGGTGGGGGCTTACGATGTCCGGTTCACTGCAACCGACTCGAACGGAGTAAAAAGCGAATTGCTTACAAAGGTCACCGTGAATGCAAATGTTGCTCCAACGGTGGCGGCAATTGCCCCGGTGGATCTCTTGGCGGGTGAAAGTGTGAATGTGCAATTGGATGTGGCTGACGTTGACGATGACAAGGCTGCTCTGGTCTACAAACTCAACAATGCCCCGGAGGGGATGCAAGTGTCGAAAATCGGTTTGGTGACTTGGTCGACCTTGTCCGGAACTCACAGCGGCCATTACATAGTGGAAGCCGTCGTGTCGGATTCCCTTGGCGCGAGCGCAAGCCAGCAGATCAAGATTGTCGTGGATGGGGCGCCAGTGGTTGAGTCGATTGACTCTTTAGAGCTGAAGACTGGTGGCAAGGTTGCGTTTACGGTTGCTGCCTCGGATCCGGAAGGCGGCAAACTAAGCTACAAGGCACTGAACAATCCTGACGGCTTCAAGCTGGGGGGCGGGAATGGGTTAAATGGCAAGTTCAATTGGACGACGAAGGATGCCGGTGCGGGCGACTACAAGATAGAAATTGAAGTGGCCGATGCCGCCGGGCTCAAGTCAGTCGTTTCCGTTCAAGTCAGCCTCAAGTCAAACGTGGCACCGACCATTGAGCCAATGGATCCGGTAGTCGTTGATGCAGGCGGTTCCGTGCAGGTTCAGGTGGTTGCTGATGACGTTGACGATGACAATTCAACATTGAGATATGTGTTGGAGGACGCCCCGGAGGGGATGCAGGTGTCGGCCGATGGACTGATTCAGTGGTTGGTTGGCAACCTGGCCGAAACCGTTGTTTACAGCGTGACGGTGATTGCCCTGGATGGTGATAATGTGATGGTCAAACAGGTTCTCGATGTGAGCGTCAGGGCGAATATTCTCCCAACGATCGAGGCCCTTGATCCGGTGACCGTCAAGACAGGTGGCTCCGTTGAGTTGCAGGTTGTTGCCGTCGATCCTGACGGGGACAACTCCATGTTAAAGTATCTGCTGAGTGATGCCCCAGAGGGGATGCAGATCTCCGGTTCCGGCCTGATTCAGTGGTCAGTGGCCGACGGCAGGGAGGTTGCCACCTACAGTGTGACAGTGTCCACTGTCGATGATCGCGATGGCATGGCCAGCAGGGTTCTTGAGGTAACGATAGAACATGCGACGACCCTTACCCTACTTTCGGCACCTGCTGTGGTGGGGTCGTTTGCCCCCGAGGCGGAAGCCGTCATCGATGAGAGCGGCCAGACCATAACGGTTGCAAAGGCCAGTGGCATGCGCTTTTACAAGCTCCAATCCGGAAATGGCACGAAGTTGGAAATCATATCGATCGCCATAAAGGGCGACAATGTGATCATGAGTTACAGGCCTGCCGGAGAGTAGCTCCGGTCTACCATTAAACTTAACCCCGTTGGATGCGAGGGCAGTGGGGTTTCCTTGAATGGGCCGTTTGTCGATCCTGAAACAATAATGCCGTGAAAACTATGCTGAACAGGAGCAGACAAGCTCAGGGGCGGACGGCGATGCCAATTCGGCTTTCCTGTTTTCACGTAGTGCGCGCATAGCTCAATTGGATAGAACGCTGGCCTCCGGAAACATGCATAGGAATACCTTGAATAACGGATACAATTGCGGCAGAAATGCAGCGCCTTGAGTGCGGTTGGCTTATGTGCTATCCAAACTTTCGGTTTGCGCCCGTAGTTCAATTGGATAGAGCGCCAGTTTCCGAAACTGGATGTTACAGGTTCGAGTCCTGTCGGGCGTACCAGTTTTCTTCTCCTTTTCCGAATATAGTCATGCTTTACGCTGGCTGTATAAAAACGGTCCTTGGGAGCCATTAAAAATATTTTTTTAAGCAAATTTTCCTTTTTCGGGTAAGTTTTAGTTTTATGGAAAAAGAGTGATATTTTAAAGCGCCAAAAACTGTTCCAGAACTGTTCCAGAATTCCTCTGTATTTAGGATTAAAGTGCTGGCAGTCAGGATGTTATGCCTGTTTCCGGTAAAAAGGGTAACGTATCCCAGTGATTCTGGCGCAAGGGCTACGAGACTGTACACGGTCTGGATCGATTCAAGTTCACCCCCTTTCGGGAATTTTGGTAGACGACATCACCGATGCTCAGTCGGTCTTCATCGAGGATACATGCATAAATACATTGAAAATATAAAACCTTCAAGATACCGTTCCTCACGTATAGTCTAGGCGTCATGAATGTGAATTGTAACCAGTGCGGGCATATGTTTGAGGCGCCAGATGAGAGGATCGGGGGAGTCGCCGATTGCCCGGATTGTAATAATTCAGTTTCAGTGACTATTTCTTCGCGAATCAGAGTGGATTCAAGTGATATTGGATTAGAAGAGGGGAGTCAGCGGGCAGGGTCGGATGCGGAAAGAAACGAGCAGAAGAGCCAAAGCGACGATTCAATGCCTCAGAGTCAGGAAGGTGATTTTGAGAAAGGTCCTGAAGATTCGAACTTGGTCAAGGTCAACTGTCCGAGTTGCGCTGTGTATTTGGATGTGTCAGCTGAGTTGATGGGTAACGAAATTGAATGCCCTTCATGCAGATCAAATTTTTTTCTTCCTGATCCTTCGGATACTGATGAGGAGTTGATAGTTGATGAGCTTCCGTCTTATCCGCAATGCAATCGTCATGCGGAGGTTCCAGCGGTAATGGAGTGTACCCGTTGCGGTAAAAAGCTGTGCATGGAATGTGTGGTAAAGCCTGGCAAGATTCACTTTTGTTATTCTTGTAAGTCCCGTTGTGTTTTCTTGGGGGATGTTGAGCTTCCTTCATTGAGGTTTCATACTTTCTGGCCACTTTTGCGTGTCTCTTTTTTTCCGGGAGGAGGAGGCTTTGTCATCATAGCCATAGCATCCTTGATTTCAACTATTCTAGGTTTTGTCGTTATTTCCAACCTTTGGGAAATTTTTTCTCAATTAATGCTAGTTTCGAATGTTGCCGGAGAGCTTGGATTTATAGTAAGGCCAGGTCCGATTAGTAAATTGGTCGCCCTAATTGGAATGTCTCCTGGTTTTATCATTATCGTTCTATTTGGTGGATATTGTTTTACCTATGCGAAATGGATAACACTAGAGGCAGCTAATGGAAATGAAGTGCTTCCACAGTGGCCAAGTCTAGAATCTATCTATGAGGAAACTTTAGGTGCTTTTTTTCAGTTAGCGCCACTGGTTGTATTGTGTTACGGACTTCCATTTGGCTTGATATCGGTGTTACCGATTCCAGTTTCAGCAACACCTTGGTTACCGTTATTTGTTTTGACTGTAGGTGGACTCTTCATGCCGTTTCTGATACTTTGTGTATCACTTTTTGGAAGCATGCAAGGGATCAAAATCGCTTTTGTGCAACAGGCATTGGGAGTTTTTCTCGGACAATATGTTTTCGTTTGTTCCGTTTTTACTGTGTTGAGTGCCATTATGTTTGTGGCTTTTGTTTTTTTGGTTCAAACGGTGGATTCTGCCGGGAATGCAGTGTATTTCGCGGTTCCCTTTGTTGCCTTTGTGGTTCTTTATTCTGTAACCGTCACCATGCGAATGTTAGGTTATCTATACTATGCTAACCGAGCTCAGCTTAAATGGCTTGCATTGGATTAGGGGTTTGTAGCGACTGCTCTTGTTTCCTTTTCACCGGGAAAAAAAATCAATGATTTCCCAAGAAATTCGTCGGTTCGAGGATTTAGTTTAAAGTTATCAACTCTTTCCGGTATTCGCTGACAGTTGTTTATCGATGGCTTGGCTTTATGTGCTGCAACCGCAATGAACTGAGTTGGTTATGCGATGAAAAAGGTGATTTTATAGAAAAGTGCTGCTCCAGCGCTGGCCAGCTAGGAGGGTGTGGTGCGCTTGCTCAAGCGCTTGGCAGGTGGTTTCGAATTCCTCCGGACTCTCGGTGTTGAACTCGAACATGTCGAAGTGGCACGGAATGACCGTGCGCGCGCTGATGGCCTTGGCCAAATTTGCCGCCTCGCGGCCCCAGAGGTTGCCGGCGACACGGCGCTCGGTGCGGCGGCCGTTGATCGGCAGCAGCGCGACATCGATTTTCCACTGCCGCAGGTTAGCCTCCATCCCATCGTACGGGATGGTGTCGCCGCTGTGGTAAATCGTCCACGGGCCAAGCTCAGCCACGTAGCCAACGAATTGATGGCGGCCGAGGTCATCCTTGGCCAGTTCTTCGTGTGCGGCGGGAACGGCATGTAACTCGAACGGGCCAAGTGCGATTGAGTGCCCGGCATCGATGGCCTCAAGTTGGTCGGGGTCGACGGCCAGGCGCTTGGCGGCGAATGCACGGTTGGCTGCCGGCACGAGCAGTTGCATCATCGGGTTGGCCTGCATGAGGGCGACCAGTGTTTCGCCGTCAAGATGGTCTGTGTGATTGTGGCTAGAGGTGGTTAGGTTGATGAAGTCCAGCGCGTCCGGCGAAACAACCAACTCGGTCATGCGTGTGTGGGGCTTGACGGTGGCGGCGTACTTGCGCGTGAGCGAGTCGGAGAGGTATGGGTCGAACAGCAGATGGCGGCCTCGCCATTGGACGAGAAACCCGCTTTGGCCAAGCCACCAGATGTGTAGTTCATCCCGCAGGCTGGCAGCATCGCGTACATCGGCGAGAAAGGCTTCGCCCTGAAGTACAGGCTGGATCATGTGGCGCCGAGTTTCCTGCGGACGAGCGCAACGCCCTCGACCATGTTCTGTAGCTTTTGCCTGGCAGCCCAGCGGGCGGTCTGGCTGAGACCGCAGTCGGGCGCAAAGGAGAGTTGGTCGGGCGAAGCGAACTCGAGACAGCGGTGCACGCGTTTGGCGACGTCCTCAACGGTCTCGATGTAGTAGCTCTTCACGTCGATGATGCCGACGGCGACGTCCCTGTGTTTGGCGATTTCGCCGATGAGTTCCAGTTCGGCAAACTCACGGCTGGCCATCTCGAGGTGCAGTTCGTCCACGTTGAATTCGAGGAAGTCGGGGAACATCGGGGCGTACTGGCGCAGGCCAACTGCGTGTCCCTTGTAGTTACCGAAGCAAAGATGGGTGGACAGTCGGCACTTGCCGGCAACCGACTCAACGGTGCGGTTGAAAATATCGACGAATCTCTTCGTGTCCTCCTTATGCGCGTAGCAACTCATCGACGGTTCGTCGATGGTAATCTCCGTGCAGCCTGTGGTGACGAGATTCTCCATTTCGCGGGCGACGATCGGAATCAGTTCCTCGGTGATGGCCCATCGGTCTGGGTAGCGGCGATTTGGCAGTAGACGTCCAGCGTGCGTGTACGGACCAGGGACGCTGGCTTTTAATGTGGCGTTACCTTTGGCCAAGCGCTGGAGGCGTTTAAAATCATCAACTGTCCCCAGCCCCTTTGGGGCCTCAAACGGCCAACTGATTTTATGTTTGCCGCGCTGGTCGTGCGCTGGCGGACCGAAACGGCGCGGCGGCGCACTCTCGAGATCGATGCCCTCGAGGTAGCCGTAGAACGATAGGTTGAAGTCAAGTCGGGTTTGTTCGCCGTCAGTGATCACGTCGAGCCCAGCACTGTTTTGGTCGTGCATCGCTGCGGTCACGGCATCGTCGATCATCTCCTCGCGGTCGGCGTCGCCGAATTCCTCGAGGTTTTGGCAGGCGAACTCGAGCCATCCGGGGAAGGGGTAGCTGCCGATGACGGTCGTGCGCAGCGGTTGCTCTTTCATGCGAAAGGGATTGAAGCAGCGCTTGGCCGTGACTTCAAGCTTGCCGCTTGGCCAGCGCTTTCAGTCGCCAAGTTTCTCGTATAGTTTGGCCAAGCGACGGGCATGCTCGTCGTAGGCGGCCTCGAACAGTTCGGTCGCGCGTTTGTTACCGACGAGGGCCCCGGCGGTGAGTACCGTGGGCGGTTGGTCGGCCCTGGCTAGGCGGCCGGCCACTTCTGCCTTGAGGGCGTTCACGATCATGCAGCCGCCGACGGTAGAGCCGGGCGACACAGGCATATCCATGCCGTCGATCGTGGTCATCGCGTCTCCGACCGGTGCGCCAGTATCGAGGATGAGGTCGGCAAAGTCCTGCAGTTTCTTACCAGACTCATGCCTGCTGTCGCTAGCCTCGGAATGCTGCCGGCTAATCAGCGCAACAACCTTGACGCTTCGTTGCTGGAATTCCTGCGCAATCTCGATTGGGACGACATTGCAGCCGCTGGAAGAGGCGACGAGCGCTGAGTCGTCCGGCGATAAATCGTAGTTGCGTAAAATACGCTTGGCCAAGCCAGGGGTGTTTTCAAGGAACATCGCCTGCCGTTGACCGTTGGCGCCGACGACTTGGTTGTGAAATGTGAGCGACAACTCCACGATCGGGTTGAAGCCGGGGAACGAACCGTAGCGCGGCCATATTTCCTCAACCATGATGCGGCTGTGGCCGGAGCCGAAGAGGTGTACCATTCGGCCTGCGAGTATTGTTCCGGCGAACCAATCAGCAGCCTTGTGAATGGCGTCCGTCTGGCCAAGCGCATGATCTGCCAGTTTGCGGCATTTCTCGAGGTAGTCGGCGCTTGGTGTCATCGGTTAACCGGAGTAGCCGTTTGGGTGGGTCGAGTGCCAGCGCCAGGCCGAGTCCACGATCTGCTCGATGGTGGCGTAGCGCGGTTTCCAGCCAAGCTCGTCGATGGCCTTTTGCGATCCAGCGATGAGGCGGGCGGGATCGCCGGGGCGGCGCGGTTCCTCAACAGCGGGGATCGGTTTGCCGCTGACCTGCCTGCAGGTTTCGATTACTTCTCGGACAGAATAGCCCTCGCCGTTACCGAGATTGTAAAAGCCGCATTTGCCAGGTTCGAGTGCGAGCATATGTGCCTGGGCGAGGTCGACGATGTGGATGTAGTCGCGAATGCACGTGCCGTCCGGGGTGGGATAGTCGGTGCCAAAAATTCGACACTCCTCCTTTTGGCCAAGCGCGACCCGAAGCACCCTGGGGATGAGGTGCGTCTCGACTCGCCGCTGCTCGCCAAGATTCTCACTGCAACCGGCGGCGTTGAAGTAGCGGAACGCGAGGAACTCCATCCCGTGCAGTTCGTGGTGCCATTTTAGGATCGTCTCAAACATCAGCTTGCTTTCGCCGTACGGGTTGATTGGCTTCTGCAGTTCTTGCTCGGTGATCGGCACGGTGTCCGGCATGCCGTAGGTGGCGGCGGTAGAACTGAAGACGAACTTTTTCACGCCGGTCTCGACGGCAGCGTCGAGCAGGTTAATGCCATTGGTGACGTTGTTGCGGAAGTACTTTGATGGGTTGAGCATTGATTCGCCAACTTGCGCGAATGCAGCAAAGTGCATAACAGCCTCGGCTTCAGTGGAGGCAACGGCGCTGAGAGTGGCGGCACGGTCGCTTAGGCAGCCTTCGATGAATTGCGCCCGATCATCTACTGCCTCACGATGGCCTTCTGACAGGTTGTCGAACACCGCGACCTGATGGCCAGCGTTCAGCAATTCCTCCACACAAATCGAGCCGATGTAACCGGCACCTCCTGCAACAAATACCTTCATATCGCGGCGACAATCTACCCGCCATGCGTCTTTTGCCCAAGTAAAACCGAGCGTCTGGGCAAGTGTGGCGCAACGCTGGCTTGCCAGTCGGCAGTGGATTGCGTTTTATTGGGCGTTTCGCATGAGGAAATACTTTTTTCTCCAGACAGCGTTATTGTCGATAATCGTCGCCGTTGGTTGTGCCACGGTTTCCACTAAGCGCAGGCAGTCGGTTGCCCCCGAGGAGTATGATGAAACCATCCGCATCGCCTGTGTGGGGGACAGCATCACTTACGGCGCAGCGATCAAGGATCGGACGAACAACAATTATCCGGTCGTGCTTGGGCGGTCGTTGGGGGGTGGCTTTGAGGTTCGCAATTTCGGTGTCAGCGGGGCGACTCTCTTGAAGAAGGGAGATTACAGTTACTGGGACCGGCCGGCATTTCAGGCGGCGACGGAGTTCAATCCGCACGTGGTGGTGATCAAACTGGGCACCAATGACACCAAGCCGCAGAACTGGAGGCACGCTGCCGATTACACTGCCGACTACGAGGCGATGATCGACCACTTTGCCGCGCTGTCGGCCAAGCCGAAGATTTGGCTCTGCTCGCCCGCGCCGGTTTACCAGACGCGCTGGGGCATCAACGAAAAGGGTGTCGTCGAGGGTGTTATCCCCAAGGTGCGGGCTTTGGCCAAGCGGAAGGGCCTGCCGGTTGTCGATCTGTACACCGCGCTAAGCGGCAAGCCGGAGATGTTTCCGGACAAAATCCATCCCAACGCCGCTGGGGCCAAAGTCATGGCAGAGGTCGTTGAGGCCGCCATTCTCGGAAGATAATCTCCATTTTTGCATTAACACTATGAAGTCACTACATTTGGTACTAGCTGCATGTGCGATTGCCGTGACCGGCCAAGCGCTTGGTCAGGCTCCAAAGACAACGGTTACCCCCAAGCCGAAAAAGCCAATTGTTTCCAAGCCGGTGCGATTGACTCCGCCACCATCCAAGCCCAAGCCGTCCGGCAAGCCGGTACCATCGGTCGGTACGACCAAAAAACCCAAGTCATCCCCCAAACCGGCACTCAAGTCTTTCCCTCGCAAGTCGGAAAAGTTCATTTTGATCGGCGGCGATCGCGTAATGCTGATCGGTGACGGATTGATCGAGCAAATGCAAAAACATGGCCATCTTGAGTCCCGGTTGACGGCGGGGAACAGCGACAAGAAACTTTATTTCCGCAATATCGGCTGGAGCGGGGACACGCCGGCTGGTATCGCACGAGACGGCTTGGGGACTATGCAGGCAGGGAAGGAGCCGGCCAACGAGGGGTGGGTGCAGCTAAAAAAACAGATTTCCGAGATCAAGCCGACGGTGGCGGTGATCGGCTACGGCATGGCCAGTTCGCTGGACGGGAGCACTGTTGCACAGTTCAAGTTAGACTATCGGCGGTTGGTGGAACACATCAAGGGCAGTGCAGGGAAGAAGAACCCGCTACGATTGGTGTTCATGAGTCCGATTGCGCATGAGAATGTTGGAGGGAAACTTCCGGACGGCAAAGCACACAACATCGTACTGGAAAAATACTGGGAGGCTATCGGCGACTTGGCCAGGGAGCATGATGCCTGGTTTGTTGATCTCTACCGTTATCTGGGTGTTTCGAGAGTGGACAAAACCAACAAGGTGACCACCGATGGTATTCATTTGAATGACTACGGGTACTGGGTGTTGTCATCGGTTGCGGAGTACTCGTTAAGATTGAATACGTCTAATTTTCGCTTCGGAATTATTCCGGGGGGCGTTGAGCGTCAGGGAGGGTATGGAATCAAGCTGAGCGACATTGAAATTACGGCTGATACGGTGACCATGACCGGCAAGTTCGACAGTTTGCCTCCTCACTATTCGCGTCCCAGTAAAGAAAAGCTGTTTCACCAGCAGACGGCTGTTGGGCGGATTCAGTTCCAAGGCGTCCCGGAGGGCAGTTTCACTCTCGTCGCTGATGGTATCGAAATTCATACGGCAGATACTAAGGAGTGGAGTGGGGGTGCTTTCATTGATGCCGGGCCGGATGTTTATCAAATCAACAAGCTTCGCAAATTGATTATTGAGAAGAACGAGTTGTATTTCCACCGGTCACGGCCTCAAAATCAAGCCTACTTATGGGGGTTTCGGCGACATGAACAGGGTAAGAATTATCGGGAAATGGCCCGGTTCGAGCCGTTAATCAAGCAGAAGGAGCAGGAGATTTTTGATTTGGGCAAGACGGTTTCCAGGAAATTCAAATTGATGCCAACGGCGGAGTGGGAAAAGATCAAGCCAAGCGAGACGGCAAAGAAAAGTGAGGAGGTTGCAGGAGCCAGGCCATTCACGCCGCAACCATTGCCGAAGTTCGATCTGGCCGAGGGGCTTGAGGTCAACCTCTTTGCGCAGAACCCGTTCCTGGCCAAGCCGATTCAGATGAACTTCGACGCAAAGGGCAGGCTTTGGGTCGCGAGTTCAGAGGTTTATCCGCAGATTCTCCCTGGCCAGATGGCCACTGACAAGGTGCTTGTGCTGGAGGATACAGACAACGACGGCCAAGCGGACAAATCGACGGTTTTCGCCGACAACCTGTTGATCCCCACCGGCATCGAGCCGGGAGATGGCGGTGTTTATGTCGGGCAGAGCACCGAGTTGCTCCACTTGAAGGATACGGATGGTGACGGCGTGGCCGACGATCGCCAAGTGGTAATGTCCGGCTTTGGCACGGAGGACACGCACCACATTTTGCACACGCTACGTTGGGGCTTCGATGGCCGGCTGTACTTCAACCAGTCGATCTACATTCGCACGCACATGGAGACGCCGCATGAGGTGTTGCGGCTTGAGAGCGGTGGTGTGTGGCGGTTGCGTCCCGAGACACTCAAGGCCGAGATTTTCCTGCG
>Ga0163108_10003907_pt1 | contig 10572 bp, 13 predicted proteins | sample Fk1155metaG_FD_109644 | JGI IMG/M metagenome (GOLD analysis project Ga0163108, IMG submission 109644) | Marine microbial communities from the Central Pacific Ocean - Fk160115 155m metaG | ecosystem: Environmental > Aquatic > Marine > Oceanic > Photic zone | place: The Central Pacific Ocean...
CAGTCTTTAGAATTAGCTTTTTTAATGTCTGAATTCCTAAAAGAAGAAAGAATAAGAATCCAGCAGACTTCCAAAATATAATATTACTGCTATATAATTATTTATGAAAACAGAGGTAAGAATTCAATATATTCTTGATTGGATAAAGCAATATTGTAATACAATTAAATATCAGCCAGTAACTCTTGTTATAGGTGTATCTGGTGGCGTTGATTCAGCAGTTACTAGCACTTTATCAGCCAAAACTGGTTTAAAAACGATAGCAGTTTCAATGCCTATTAAGCAAAATCATAAACAACATGATTTAAGCATCAAACATCTAGATTGGCTTAAATCCAACTTTGAGAATGTTATCACCAGAGAAATTAGTTTGGATAGTATTTTTTTTTCTTTTGAAGAAAGTATGCAAGATTTCAAAAATAACCTTGCTTTTGCTAATTCCCGTTCACGGTTAAGAATGACAACTTTGTATCAAATTGCACAATCTAACAACGGATTAGTTGTCGGAACTGGCAATAAAGTTGAAGATTTTGGAGTAGGTTTTTATACAAAATACGGAGATGGCGGGGTAGATATTTCTCCTATAGCTGATTGTACAAAAACACAAGTTTGGGAAATAGCATCAAAAATGTCCATTATTGAAGATATCATAGAAGCACAACCAACAGATGGTTTATGGGATGATGGCCGCAATGATGAAAGACAACTTGGTTTAACTTATAAGCAAATAGAAGAGGCAATGGACAATAAAGATAGCAAATATTATGAAAAATATATGCAAATCAGAAAACTAAATTTACATAAAATGAAACCAATACCTATTTGTTTGTTTGAGGATGACTAATTGACATTAAAAACCCGTTTTGCTCCCAGCCCAACTGGCCTGCTTCATATAGGCAATGCTAGATCTGCTGTAATAAATTGGGCATATATAAAAAATAAAGGTGGAGAGTTCATTCTTAGAATTGACGATACTGATTTAGAAAGAAGTAAAAAAGAATATGAAAATAAGATTAAAGAAAATCTTTTATGGCTCGGTCTTTCATGGTCAAAAACATTTAATCAGTCACAAAGAAAAAATATATACGATGAAAAAATTTTTTTATTAAAAAAATCAAAAAAAATATACCCCTGTTTTGAAAGTGCTGAAGAACTTTCATTAAAAAGAAAAACTCAATTGTTATCAGGAAAACCACCTATTTATGACAGAAGCTCATTAAAATTAACTTCTGATCAAATAGAAAATTTAATCAAAAAAGGAAAAACTCCTCACTGGCGTTTTAAACTGGAAGAGGAAATAATTGAATGGCAAGATTTGATAAAAGGAAAAGTATCCTTTGACAGTAAGAATTTATCCGATCCAGTTTTAATTAGAGAAGATGGCAGATTATTATATCATTTGCCCTCTGTTGTTGATGATGTAGAAGAAAATATAACAGATATAATCAGGGGAGAAGATCATATTACTAATACCGCGTTTCATATTCAATTATTTAAATCATTAAATGCTAATATTCCTCGTTTTGGCCATCATCCATTTCTTACCGATGAAAAAGGTAAAAGTTTTGGAAAAAGATTAGGCAGCCTATCAATTCAAAAAATGTATGAAGAAGGTTTTGAAAACTTAACTTTGCTTAATTATTTACTTAGCATAGGAACAAGTAAAAACTTATCAAAAGAAAAAAACGTAGATATGTTAGTTAATAATTTTGATATCAATTCCTTGGCATCTTCATCTCCTAAATTTTCAATAAACGTACTCAAATTATTAAACAAGGATATGCTTCAATCATTTGATTTTTCCGACGTTAAACAAAAATTTTTTGATTTAAATATCAAGGATGTAAATGAAGATTTTTGGATTTTTGTAAAAAATAATATTAATATTTTTTCTGAAAGCTTGGATTGGTTTAATACAATTAATTCAACAGAAATTTATATAGATAGATCAAATGATTATTTAAATTTAGCTGCTGAACTTTTACCCGAAGGCCCTTTTGATGAAACAACATGGGATATTTGGATTGATTTAATCAAAAATAAAACTGGCAAAAAGGGAAAAGATCTATTTATGCCTATAAGATTAGCGCTTACAGGTAAAGAAAAAGGCCCTGAATTAAAATATTTGCTGCCTTTATTGACTAAAGAACATATATTGAAAAAACTTGTTTATATATAAAAAATATTGCTAAATATATAATCATACTAAATTACTCGACATTAAAACATTTTTAATTTAGCAACTCCAAAACAATGGAAAACAAGATTTATTTATTTGACACCACACTAAGAGATGGTCAACAAACCACTGGCGTAAATTTTTCAGTTAGTGATAAAATGGTCATTATTAGAGCACTTGACGAATTAGGAATTGATTACATCGAAGGAGGGTGGCCAGGAGCAAATCCAACAGACGATCAGTTTTTTAACAGAGAGATACAATTAACCAATGCTTCTCTGACAGCATTTGGTATGACCAGACGACCGAGTAGTAGTGCAGCAAATGATCCTGGTTTAAATTCTTTAATAAACTCTAAAGCTACTTCTGTTTGTATTTTTGGAAAATCATCTTTATTTCAAGTGAAAGAAGCACTTGGAATTGATGTAAATGAGAATGTTAAAATGATAAGTGAAAGTATCCTAGAAATTAAAAATAAAAACAAAGAACCTATTTTTGATGCTGAACATTTTTTTGATGGATATAAATTTGATCGTGAATATGCACTAAAATGTATAAAATCCGCCTATGATTCAGGCGCAAGATGGGTCGTTTTATGTGATACAAATGGAGGAACGCTTCCTGATGAAATTTATAATATTGTTAAAGAAGTTATTATGATTATTCCTGGAAGAAACTTAGGTATTCATGCGCATAATGATACTGATAATGCAGTTGCAAATACATTGGCAGCTATCAATGCAGGAGTAAGACATGCTCAAGGGACTCTAAATGGTTTGGGTGAAAGATGTGGCAATGCTAATCTAATTTCATTAATACCTACACTAATTTTTAAAACCAATTTTGATACTAATATAAAAGAAGAGAATGTTAAAATATTACCAAGGATTTCTAAAATATTAGATGAGATTTTAAACGTGCCACAATCTAAACAAGCTCCTTATGTAGGGGAATATGCTTTTTCACATAAAGGAGGAGTACATGCTTCTGGTGTTGAAAAAAATCCGTCAACATATGAACATATTAATCCAGAATTAGTTGGTAATTCAAGAAATGTGATTGTTTCTGATCAGTCAGGAAAATCAAATTTGCTTAATCAATTAAAAAAAATGTCTATTGATATAAATGAAAGTCAGATAAAAAATATTCTTCGTATAATTAAACAAAAAGAATCCGAGGGTTTCTCTTATGATACTGCTTTAGCTAGTTTTGAAATCTTAGTGAGAAAAGAGTTGGATCAGATTAAGGATTATTACACCTTGCAAAGATTTCGAGTTACAGATGAAAGAAGATGGAATGCAAAAGGTCAGTTAGTTACTGAATCTGAGGCTAACATCAGTGTTATAGTTAATAATGAAGAAATAATGACTGTTGGAATAGGTAATGGTCCTGTAAATGCACATGATAGCGCATTACGAAAAGCTTTGATAAAATTTTTTCCCACCTTAGAAAACTTAAAACTTTCTGATTATAAAGTTATGATTCTTTCTCCTGAAAAAGGAACAGGAGCAATAACAAGAGTTTTTATTGAATCTGTAGATGAAAGAAATAAACATTGGACAACCATTGGCATATCACCAAACATTATAGATGCATCTTATAATGCAATTTATGATAGCATTGCTTACAAGTTATTTTATGATTTAAAATCACTATAGTGATAAGTAATAATCCTTCAATAATATTAGTTAGTCCTCAGTTGCCTGAAAATATTGGTATGGTTGCGAGAGCTATGGACAATTGTGGTTTTAATAAACTGATTTTAATTTCTCCAAGAGAAAAATGGCCTAATCAAAAAGCAATTAAAGCTGCAGCTAACTCAAAAAAAATTATAGATAAAGTTGTTGTTTTTCTATCTCTTAAAAAAGCTTTATTATCTTTCAGCTATGTTATAGCCACATCCAGTAGAAAAAGATTTTTACAGAAGCCCAATTATAATAATTTTATTAAGTTTTTTAAAGAAATTCCAACGAATAAAAAAATAGCTGTAGTTTTTGGACCAGAAAATTCAGGATTATCAAATGAAGATCTTATGTTGTGTGATTCAACTTTTAATATTGAACTGTCTAAAACAAATAAATCTCTTAATTTATCTCATGCAGTATTATTATTTTCATATAAATGGAAAGAATATTTTCACATACCTTCAAATTTACATAGTTCTAATTTTGCAAATAGAAAAATAGCATCAAAAGAAGAATTTCAACTATTTATGGATTATCTTAAAAATGAACTTGATGAAATAGGTTTTTTATACCCAAAAGATAAAAGTAAAAGTATGTTTAATAATATTCAAACAATGTTTTTACGTTCGGCGCTAAGTAAAATTGAAATTCAAACTTTGTGGGGAATGATAAAAAAGCTAAGAAATACATAAAAAAATAAGCGATTATAGAATTGACATGATAAATTATATCTCTATAAAACTTCGAATTATATAAATATGACAAAAAGAATAGCGGCCAAATATAAAATTGATAGAAGATTAGGATGTAATCTTTGGGGTCGTCCAAAAAGTCCATTTAACAAGAGAAACTCTCGACCTGGTCAGCATGGCTCTCAAGGACAGAGAAGAAAAATATCAGACTATGGTACACAATTATTTGCCAAACAAAAACTTCGTTTCTATTATGGCGATCTTACTGAAAGACAATTCAGAAATATTTATAAAAAAGCTTCAAATACAAAAGGTGACACAAGTCAGATATTAATTGAGCTTTTAGAAAGAAGACTTGATGCAATTGTCTATAGAATGAAATTTGTCCCTACAATTTTTGCAGCCAGACAATTAGTTAATCATGGTCATGTTAAAGTAAATGGCAAAAGAGTAAATGTTTCTTCTTATACAGTTAAGGATGGAGACGAGATATCTTTAAAAGATCAAAGTAAAAAAATTAATCTCATACAAGAATCAATTGTTTCTCAAGAAAGAGAAATACCAGAATATTTAGAAGTTGATATAAAGGAATTTAAAGGCAGATTTCTCAGAGCACCCTTAATACACGATGTTCCCTATCCTGTAACAATGGAGCCTAATTTAGTAATTGAGTATTATTCTCGTTAAATATATTCCTTTTTTTGTTTATCAAAAATAAAAATTATTACAGCAATCCATATAATTACAAAAGAGATTAATTTATAATTACTGAAAGTTTCATTAAGTATCAAAATTGATGTTAAAAAATGAAAAGTTGGGGCTAAATAAAAAATTACACCTGCTAATCCGAGAGGAATATTTTTTAATCCAAAATTAAAACAGAAAAGAGGGAAAACAGTCATAGCTCCTGTAAAAAATAAAAGAAAAGTTGTTATTTTACTATAATTAAAGAAATAAGCCGAACCGACTGAACTTAAATATATTAAATAAATAATCGCAAAAATACTTATAAAACCAGATTCATACAATAAACCTATTTCAGCAGAAACATTTATTTTTTTTCTGAACAAACCATAGAAAGCCCAAGTTAAACCAATAAGTATAGCTATATATGGAATAGTTTTAATGCTTATGAGTAGAAAAATTATTGATGAGAACATAAGAAGAAGAGATATAATCTTTAAAATAGAAAGTTTTTCTTTTAAAAAAATATTACCTAAACCAATGCTTATTATGGGACTGAGATAATATCCCATAGAGGCGTCTTGTACCCTATTTAAGTTAACAGCAAGAATAAACCCCGTCCAATTACATGAAATCAAAAATCCAGTTAATGATAAATATATTAAATGTGATCGATTACGAAAAATATTAAAAAACTCATTAATTTTTCCCATTGATAATATTATTATCAATAGAAAAAAAAATGACCAAATTGATCGGTGACTTACTATTTCAAACGCTGGAATAAATTTAATTTCATTATAGTATAAAGGTTGAGGAAGACCCCAAAAAATTGAAGCAATGGAAGTATAAAAAATACCCTTAAACAAAAAGTTTCTTTTCAAAACTTTATGAAGATTTTAATGGCACATCTTTTTTATTAAATAATTCTAATAATTCTCCACTATCATTCATTTCTTTTACAATATCGCAACCACCAATAAATTCTTCTTTTACATACAGCTGAGGTATTGTTGGCCAATTCGAATAATTTTTTATTCCTTCCCTCATTTTTTCATTATCAAGAACATTAATACTATTAAATCTAACACCCATATTATTTAAAATTTGTGCAACAGCAGCAGAAAAACCACACATAGGAAAAGCAGGAGTTCCTTTCATAAAAAGAACTACATCATTTGATTTAATTTCATTTTTTATATTCATAGTAATATCTATATTTGTATTTTCATTCATATTTACTCCGTTTTTGTTTTTAACATCAGCGCATGAAGTTCATTACCCATTTTACCCTTAAGTGAGCTATATACCATTTGGTGTTGAGCAATTCTACTTTTACCCTGAAATGATTTTGAAATGATTGTTGCTTTGTAGTGATCGCCATCCCCCCTTAAATCTTCGATTTTAATTGAAGCGTCGGGAATGGATTCTTTAATAAGCGCTTCAATTTCTTTTTTTGTAATTGCCATGATATTAATTCATTAAATAATATATCTATAAATAAATGCAAATATTTATCCTATAATATTGTTAAAATATAATGTCTATATAACTCTCTTTTGTAGGAAATGAATTAGTTGATTTAAAAACAATATTTTTATTATTTATTTGCCTATTAGGCAAGCTGATTAAAGAAGAAGATCTAGTTCCATAATTTATTTTCTCATTAATAAAGCAAATTTTTTCATTATCCTTTAATTGATTTATTTGTGTATTAGTGAGATTTTTTATCCAATCATTCCAGTCATTGTTTGATGGATTTGGTATTTTTGAATCTGAAAATAATTTATAGTAATAATTTATTTTTTTGTTCTCTCTATCATTCAGATCTTTATCGGTAATTACTGACAGGCCTTCATCTAATTTTTTAATCAGAAGATTTTTAACTTTTATATCATGTTTTATCCAATAGCATTCATTATAAGCAGCAACCAACAAATTAAAACTATTGTAATTATTTTTATCAATTGAAGAAATATAATTCAAAGCTTTTTTTATTGAAGAATGTCTTAATGTTTCTAGTATAATATTTCCACGAGAATTCTTTTTTTTAACAAATTCTTTGTTATGCTTTCTATTATGAATAATTGCAGTTATACCAAAATCATTCACACCAATCCAAGAACCATTTTTTTTTAAATCTTTTCCACCAACAATTTTAGGATATTTTTTTTTCCAGTGCCTGTTAGGAAATAGACTCTTCCTATCAAGTTTTTCATCCCTGTTTGTACCAATAATTACTGGCCATAAATTATTTTTTCTAAATAAAATAATGCTTGTACACATTTATCATTTTTTAAATGCTACTTGAAAAATCTTGTCTATATGAGTAACTGCATCTTTAGAGTTTAATAATTTATTTAAATCATTTTTATTCAAATATTTATTTATTTTTTCATCTTTTTGAAGAATATCTTTAAATTGTTTATTTGAATTCCATGACTTCATCGCAGCAGATTGGATAATTGAATATGCTTCCTGTCGAGATAAGCGTTTTTGGGTGAGCGCTAACAGAATATTCTGGCTCTTGTGTAATCCCCCAAGTTTATCTAAATTCTTTTTCATATTTTTTGGATAAACTAGTAGATTTTTTATTAGATTAGATAAACGTGATAGAGCGAAATCCATTGCTATAGTTGCGTCAGGAGCAATAATTCTTTCAACGCTAGAATGACTTATATCCCTTTCATGCCACAAAGTTATATTTTCCATAGCTGGAACAACACTACTTCTAATGTATCTTGAAATTCCTGTTAAGTTTTCACTTAAAATAGGATTTCTTTTATGAGGCATAGCTGACGAGCCTTTTTGATTTTTTTCAAAATATTCTTCAACTTCCAATAATTCAGTTCTTTGTAAATGTCTAATTTCAGTAGATAAACGTTCTACTGAAGAAGCTAGAACACCTAAAGTCAAAAAAAACATTGCGTGCCTATCACGAGGAATAACTTGAGTGGAAACATTTTCATTTTTCAGACCTAATTTCGCAGCTACATATTTTTCAATGCTTGGATCAATAGAATTATAGGTGCCTACAGGTCCAGAAATTGCGCAAATAGAAACTTCATTTTTTGCAGATTTCATTCTGTCAAGGTTTCTTTTAAACTCACAATAAAAAGAAGCTAACTTTAATCCAAAAGTTATTGGTTCAGCATGAATACCATGGCTTCTTCCGATCATTATTGTTTTTTTGTGTTTAATAGCTTTTATTTTGATTTCTTTTAATAGAATTTTTAATTCTTTAATTATAATTTCAGCAGATTGTTTTAATTGAATTGAAAATGAAGTATCAATAATATCACTTGAAGTAACGCCATGATGAAAGTATTTCGCGCTTTCTCCAATATAACTACTAACATTATTAATATAAGCTATGAAATCATGTTTTGTTTTGTTTTCAATAAGTTCAATTTCTTTAACATTAAATTTTACTTTATTTCTTATTTCTTTTGCTGCTTTTTTTGGAATGACTCCATTGATAGATAGTTTTTCAGCTATAAGACATTCAATTTCAGTCCAAATTGCAAATTTATTTTCAGCGGACCATATTTTTTCAATTTTAGGTCTAGTATAACGTGGGATCATAGATATTTCTTATCTTATATTGTATTTATTGGAAAATCAGTATTGTTTTGAGAAAGAGTGAATATTTCATTACCATTTTCAGTAATGCCAATAGTATGTTCAAATTGAGCGGATAAGGATCTATCCTTGGTTACTGCTGGCCATGCATTTGAACCATCTTTTTCCCTTAAGTGTTTAATACGCCAATCTCCAATGTTAATCATTGGTTCGATTGTAAAAAACATTCCTGGTTTTAATACAATACCTTCTCCTGAGTTGCCATAATGAAGGACGCTTGGTGGTGTGTGAAATTTCTCTCCAATTCCGTGACCGCAGAAATCTCTAACTACTGAAAAGTTTCTGGACTCCGCGTGTTTTTGTATTGCATTACCAATGTCACCAAGATGTTTGCCAGGTTCGGCATTTTTTATGCCTAATAGGAGACATTCATAAGTTGTTCTAAGCAATGATTCAATTTTCTTATTAATTCTTCCAAGTGCAAACATTCTTGAACTGTCTCCATGCCAACCATTTAAGACAACCGTTATATCTACATTAACTATGTCTCCATTTTGTAAAATTTTTTTCTCACTTGGAATACCATGGCAAACAACATGATTTACTGAAGTACACACTGATTCAGGAAAAGGTCTTTTAATACTTGGAATTTTGTAATCTTTTGGTGCCGCAGTAGCATTATTTTCCTTGATTATTTTTTCACAAAAATCATTTATTTCTTTAGTTGATATTCCAGGTTTTATTATTTCCTTTAGCTTATCTAAAATTTGTGCCGCAAGAGATCCGGCTTTTCTCATTCCTGCATAATCATTTTTCGAATTATGAATAGGTATATTATCTGAAATCATAAAAATTTTTATAGATACACTAATTTTAATAATGCTTAAACAAATATAAATAAATTGATTTTATTTAAACAATTAATTGTTTAGAATATCTAAATGACTAATTTAACAGCTGGCTTAATAATTATTGGAGATGAAATTCTTTCAGGAAGAACACAAGATACTAATTCAAATTTTATTGCCAATAAACTTGTTAAAGCAGGAATAAAATTAGAACAAATAAGAACTATTCAGGATAATCAAAAAACTATCATTGACACAGTTAAAGCATTTCATAAATCGTACACCTATGTTTTACAACCGGAGGGATTGGACCAACTCATGATGATATTACCTCCGAAAGCATCGCAATTGCCTTTAATAAAGAATTTTGTTTTCATAAAGAGGCTTTCAAAATACTTGAAGACTATTATCCAAAAGGAGAATTTAACGAGGGAAGAAAAAAAATGGCTAAAATGCCTGAATCTTCTGAGCTAATTCTAAACCCACTTACTGTTTGTCCTGGTTTTAGGATTGAGAATGTGTTCGTTTTTCCAGGTGTTCCTGAAATAATGAAGAAGATGTTTATTCATGTTTTAAAAAATATTCAGAAAGGCGAGCCAAAAAAAATAATTACAATTAGCACGAATTTGTATGAAAGTTTGATAGCAGAAAAACTTTCTATAATTCAAGAAGAAAATCCGAAATGCTCTATAGGAAGTTACCCTTACTTTAATCATGTTTCTAAGATCATGGGAGTTAACATAGTCATTTCATCTTGGAAATTGAAAAACTTAGACAACATTGCTGATGAAATTGAAGATATGATTTCATTATTAAATGGAAAAAGTAAAATAGTCTGATAGATAGAGTTTCTGGCCTCGTGGTGGAATGGTAGACACAAAGGACTTAAAATCCTTGCCCAA
>Ga0163108_10003910_pt1 | contig 10570 bp, 6 predicted proteins | sample Fk1155metaG_FD_109644 | JGI IMG/M metagenome (GOLD analysis project Ga0163108, IMG submission 109644) | Marine microbial communities from the Central Pacific Ocean - Fk160115 155m metaG | ecosystem: Environmental > Aquatic > Marine > Oceanic > Photic zone | place: The Central Pacific Ocean...
TCAACCAACCAGACTGCACCAAGGCCGAGATCTGCTCGACCACAACCCCCGGCAAACCGCCCAACTCTTCCGACAAACGGCGACCCAGTGCAGCACCAATGGCACCCGACACACCTTGGGAGCGAACCAGAGAAACCACAGATGCACGCGCCAGGCCGGATAGTTGAAGAACATCTGGGGTCAATCCAGTGTCTGCACCACTGACCAAACCCGACCCACCTTGACTTCCAATATCCACGGAACCCACCACCAGAATGGGCATGCCTTGAATCGCGACTTGTTGTCGCAACAGAGCCGTCATTCCTTTTCGATTGGCCTCACCCATATGGTCCAAGTCATCGACAACCAAAATCGTAGGCTGCAAGGCGGCCGCCGTACCCAGCCCCAACCAACTCGCGCCTCCCGCAGCCTGATGGGGTAGTTGTCGCGCCAATTGGCCAACCAGTTCGCTTCGGGCACCACTGGCGGCAGCAACGGCAATCCCCCGCATCCGCACCATGTCCACAAAAGACTCCAATAATGCGGTACGACCACTACCCAACTCACCGGACACCAGAACCAACCCGCCGGCACCACGGCCCACTTGCGAAAGGTGCTGACCCAGCCACTCCATCTCCTGCTTGCGCCCGTACAACTCACGCGCTGGCGGTTCGATCTCACCATCCAATTGGGACAACACATCACGCGCTGAGCGGGGCCGCTGACCCGGCTCCTTCTTGAGTAGATGCATGCAAATATGCTCAAGGTGGGGTGGCACATTGTCATCGATGAGCGAGGGTAGCCGAGGCGTTTCCGTGATGTGGCGAGCCAAATAGCCTGCAACATTGTCCGCCTCGATGGGCCTGCGCATCGTCAGCAGAACATAGAGGACCGCCCCAAGGCTGTAGAGATCCGAGGACGGAGTGACCGGATCGCCCGTGATTTGCTCGGGAGACATAAAAGCAACCGTGCCCACCAATTTACCGGCAACAGTAAGTTGGGTGGTGAATTCTCCAGGAGCCTTCACCACGCCAAAATCCGTCAGTTTCGCCTCACCGGATGACGTCACCATGACATTGCTGGGCTTGAGATCCCGATGAATCAATCCCTTGTCATGGATGATGGTCAGCCCTTCGCACAAACCGCGGAGAATCCTTTCGGCCTGCGCAAACCGATCACGGGGTGGGTTGGCCGTCCAACGATCCACAAGGCTTCCCAAGTCGGAGCCATCCACGTACTCCATCGCAATCCATGGATAGTCTCCCGCCACACCGGCTTCATACACCTGAACAACGGATGGGTGGCGAAGATCCCGCAAGGCCAAAAACTCTCTTTCGAAACGTTTTACTTCATCTGTTTGGGCCTTGCCTGGGTGCAGAATTTTCACCGCACAAACGCTGCCCGTATCGTCGATTGCCCGATAAACGGTGGCCATCCCGCCCACACCCAACAATTCCTGAAGCACATATGGACCAACTTGGTCACCGGGAGTCGGGGGCGGGGCCATTGAGGAAGACATCGGCCGAAGTGTAGCGAATAGGAGGCCCCCCGGGGGAGTCTTATGATGTCACGTTGCCGTCAGATTCTGTTTTCAAGCCAATGTGACGCGGGGTGCTACGCCATGCATCGCGAGAAAAGCAGACGCGTCTTCTCGACTGAGGTTGGCCGCAAGCGAACGTGCCAAGGCCTCAGCAACCCGATGATGTCGGGCAATCACTACGTCATCATCGGCACACTGAATGATCAGATTGCGGGCCCGCATCGCATAGTGCCGGTACCCACTTGCGTCGGATAAACGCAAGGCCTCTTCAGCAAATTTCATCGCTTCAGTTCGGGCATCCAAGAGCAGGGTGGCGCGAGCAAGGTTCAAGTTGGAACGCACACGTTGGCCTGGCCAAGGACGTCCATCCGCCTTCATGGAGCGTTCCAAAGCATCACAGGCTTCATCCATCCGACCACCGACCGCACATACACGGGCGCACCAAGCCAGGAGGATCGGCAGAAAACCCTCTGTGTCGTAGTCTTGTGCCAGCACCATGGCGGCATCAAGCATCGGCTCCACCTCCTCATAGGCTCCTTGGGCAAGACCCGCGCGACAGGCGACCACAAGGCTCGACAATTCTTCCTCTCGATTGCCCATTTCCTGGTGAATACGCAAGCTGGCCAAGGCATTTTCCATGGCCTCGCCATGCCGACCAATATCCGTCAGTACAAGGGTACGGTACCGCATGGCCAGGCCCACACCATACCGATAGCGAACCTCGCGAGCTTGGGTCACAGCCTGATCTGATATTTGAAGTCCCTTTCGGAAATTCCCGGTGTAGTGGTAGAGCTCAACGAGGTTGATGCGGGCGACGGTCAAGCGCTCCATCAGGCCGTGGCGTTCACAAACCTCAATGGCTTGTTCCAATTTTCTTCGGGCTTCGGCGCTCTGTCCCTTGCACATCGCCAACAAACCAAGGCCGCCATAGCCCCACGCCAGACGGGTCTCATCATTGAATTGTTCTGAGCGGGCCAAACCCTCCACCCACCAGTCCCGTGCCGACTCCAAATCACCGCGGGCCCAAGCCACACCCCCCATTTCATACAGGGGCAAAATCTCCATCTTGCGGTGTCCATGCTCGCGCGCCAGATCGATTGCTGTTTTCAGGTATGTCTCGGCCTCTGGTAGATCCCGAACCCGACGCCGCTGACAACCCATTTCTGTTGCAACGCCAATCTGCATTTCTGCGTCGGCAAGTTCTTTGGCCAGTTCGTCCGCACGAACCAATTCAGCGGTGGACTCCGACCACCGGCCCAAGTGATAGAGCGCCCGCGCCCGCTTGAGATGCAACCCAGCCAGACGACGATCCGCGTCATCGAGGATCATGTATTCCCGCGCATCCGATTCGATCTGAAAGGCCCGGTCCAAGTACTCCAAGGCTTCGCCCACGAAGGTTCGCTGCATCAGCTTGTCTGCGGCAAGCACAAGGTATGGGTATGCCTTGGGCGCAACGCCGCCTTGCTCGAAATGGTAGGCGAGGGACTCGACAACATAGGAAACACGGCGCCGATGTTTTCGTTCAAGCGCTTCGCCGATTCGACGGTGATAGGTCCGGCGCTGATCGGTTCCGATCTCCTCCAACACCACATCCTTCAAACGGTTTTGAGCCAACTCAAAGCGCTCGGTTTCACCCAAATGGCGCTCCCGCACAAGGCCCGCATTGATGAGTTGCTCCATCCCCAACAGAACCCGCTCGGTGTCCATCAAGGTCGCCATGCACAGCAACTCTGTGTCCATCTCTTGCCGCGCAACGGCCAAAACACCCACCAAAGACCGGGCAAGATCACCCATGGGCGTCAGTCGATCCTTGATGGCATCACGAATCGAAGCGGGGACCGGCAATGTCGAGGCAGCGATCGACTGGGCATCGATCGTAATCGACCCACGCGCACCATCTTTTCCACGCTTAATGACCCCCTGATCGATAAGGCCACGAATCATTTCCCGAATAAAAAACGGTACGCCTTCCCCTTCTCGATGCAGACGACTGGCAAGTTTTCGGGCACGCGGTTCATCCCGCACCATGGACAACAACAACTCTTCAACGGCACCCACGCTGAGCGGGCCAAGGCGAATCAACTCGGGCTCTACACCCGTGGAATCCCCATCCAGCAACTCTTTCAACGGATCAAGGTCGTGGGGAGGCTCTCTGGTGATCACCAGCAACAGCGGATCGCCGGAGTCCCCAATCAGATTTCGTATGAGGTACTCCGTCATCTCGATCGAACCGCGGTCTCCACGGTCCAGATCATCCAAAACCAACAGATGGGGTCCACCGTTCAGGATCAGATTCCGGAAAGCGGAAAAGACAGTCCATTTTTCCAGGGTGGCATCGTCCGTCGTTCTGCCCCCAAAAGCGACCTCCAAAGCGGTTGGGCTGGTCGATTCATGCACCAGCGCCTCATACGGGACGCGGTAACTTTCGAAAGCCCGCTGGTCGGGAGCTGTGGAGCGTCCGATGGAGGTCGAAAGCCCAAAGCGCTCTGCCTGCGCTATCGCCTCTCGTGCCAAAGCAGATCGACCCATTCCATACGATGACTCAAGCAACAACACCCCACCTGTTCCCACAGCCAATCGAGCAACAGCTTCACGAACTTGTGCGATTTCGCCCGCCCTACCCACCATTCCGGGGTCCCAGGAGCGGTGACTCGAAAGGTCATCCGATTCGGCCTTTTCATCCATCACGTGCAGCAAATGACTGGCAGACCCATACCGATCCGAGGGTGCCTTCGCAAGAAGCCGCATGCAAATCTCATTGAGATCGAGGGGCACAGTGGGAACCAGCTCTCGTGGTGGTCGAACGGGTCGATGCAGGTGTTTGTCCAAGTAGCCAGCCAACGTGCGCGCCGTAAAAGGCCGTTTACCCGTCAGCATGAGGTAGAACACTGCACCCAATGAATACAAGTCGGTGCGCGCATCGACCCGCGTGCCATTGATTTGTTCCGGTGCGATGTACGCCACCGTTCCAACCACCTCTCCCACGCTGGTGAGATCCGCGCCCGGCTCCTTCACAACACCGAAATCCATCAAACGAACGCTGCCATCGCGCAGCACCATAATGTTCGATGGGGTCACATCACGATGAACCAAACCCTGACCGTGGACATACTCCAAAGCCTTCGCAACCGACACCAATACCGTTCGAGCCTGCTCAAAGCGATCAGTGGGAGGCAACTCCTTCCAGGATTCCACCACCGCGCCCAATTCTTGCCCGTCCAGCAGTTCCATCACAATGTAGGGTCTGCCATCAATTTCATCCGTCGCGTGCACCCGCATGATCCCTGGATGATCCAGGCGCGCCAAAATGTCGAACTCAAGGTGGAAGCGTTGAACGACTTCTTCGGTGTGCCCTCCCGGCAACATCAACTTGATGGCCAGCAGTTCCTCCGTCTCTCGATGCGCCACCTCCAAAATGGTGGCCATACCGCCACGACCAATCTCCCGCAGCACCCGATACTCACCGATATCCGTGCCTGCTTCGGGAATCACGGAAGCCCGCTGGGAACTCATAAAGCCCCCGTCAGGTGAATTGATTCTTGATTTCGATCTATAGTCGTTGACGGATTTCCTTGGAGACCTCCATGCAACATGATGCCGTGGCCCGCACTGACCCTGGCCCTGTCCGGGAAAGCAATGAGGACTGTTTCTTGGTCGACGTTGAGGCTGGTTTGTTCATTGTGGCAGACGGTATGGGAGGGCACGCATCTGGCGAAATCGCCAGCGCCATTGCAGTCGAAACCGTCCAATCGGTCCTTCTCGGAGAAATCAACCCCGATGAAACCCGGCTGGATAGATCGAGCATGGACCAAGAAGAGGCCATTCGTGAACGTCTTCGCTACGCCACGAACCAAGCATCCGTTTCGATCCGAAAAACTGCCCTGGCGAACCCCGCCCACGCTGGAATGGGCACCACGCTGGCCCTGCTTCTGATCGAAGACGATGAAGCCCATATGGGACATGTCGGCGACAGTCGCATCTATCTTTTTCGTGACGATCGCCTGCTGCGACTCACGCGCGACCACACCGTGGTCCAGCAAGAGATCGACGCGGGAACCCTCACTCCCGAATTGGCTCGGATCGTGCCTCACAAGAACATCCTTACGCAGTCGGTAGGCTACCACGGTCCAGTAGAACCCGACACCTCTACCCGACCCATTGAGGGTGGCGATGTCTTCATCTTGTGCTCAGATGGACTGACAGATCCCCTGGATGATGAAGCGCTTGCTGATATTTGCCGCAACACCGCACCCGAAGATCTGGCGGAGGTGTTGGTGCAGAAAGCCATTGAGCATGGAACGGAAGACAATGTGACCGTGGTGGCGGTTCATATCCAGGATTAATCAACTCCCGGACACCACCCCATCCACATCGTCCGCAAGACCGCTTGCCGCGCTGCGAATCAGCTTCAACAAGCCCCGCGTATGCTCGCTGCGCGCATACCAGTCGCCGTCTTCACCCACCTGTAAAACCTCGATGAGGGTCACCGATGATTGTCGGTCTTTGATGCTCACAGAGAACCGATTTTGCAGACCTTCAGGCGGTTCATCTGGGCTGGCGTAGCGCGTCCCCTTCAAGTTCAGCAAACGCTCCACCCATGTGGTGGCTTGCTCCGCTTCCACATCGGGGGTTTCCGCTTGCGCCCAGCGGGCCTTCTCCGGGTCGTCGGCATTGATCTGCACCAACTCAAGATGCGTGTCGCCCTTGTTCACCGTGGCTGAAACAACATCGGACTTGGGCGTATCCACCAAGGTTCGATCTGGAAGTCGCGTCCGCGCATACTTGAGCGGCTGCAGCAAGTCCCTTTCGACCAGGTAGATCTTTCCAGACTCCACATGACGAACATAATAATCGCGCGTTCCATAGGCCTCACCGCCCACTTCGAGCTTCTGGCTTCGGCCGCCACGCATGATCTCGATCGAACCGCTGGGCTCAACCAAACCAATCTCTTTCAGCTTTGCTTCATCCGTGACTTGCAAACTGCGACGTGCAGCCATCGGACTGAAAGAGGCGACCATATCAAAGGCCTTCTGTGCGCTCTTGAAGGCGGAACGTTTGGCTTCGCGTTCTGGTTCTGGCTCATCACCCGTGTCGGTGCCCGCAGCATCCGCCCGCGCGGCCGGAAGTTTTTTCTCGGTCCACCGTGTGTAGTCGACCCAGAAGTACGCACCACGCTCATCGGACTTGCGGGTGATGGTCGCTTCCGAGTCGGTGCTGACCCATCGAACGACTTCCACATCATCCGCCTCACCCTGAAGCATCACGACTTTCCCCTCAAGGTCCACAGGTTCCTCGGCCGTCCATTGATTCCAGGCTGCGGCCAGCAACACCATCAAGGCCACTGCATACAGTTGTGCTGTGCGCTTCATGCTGAACCCTCCTTCCTGCGCGATCGAACCCGAAGCATTCCGAACCCAAAAAGCAACACAGGAATCAAAATTGTGGAGCCATAGAACATCCATGCCTCGTCTTTCTTGGTGTGCCGGATCTTCACATCTTCCTCATTGTTGATGGTTCCACCCTGGGCAGGCTCATCCACCAACCATGCGATTGCATCGCGGAGATATTCTTGGTTACCCATGGATAGGGGCAACACCAAATCGCTCGACCACGTTGCATCACCCATCACAATCATGCGGAAATCTTCCGCATCACCACCGCTGATGGCTGCGGCCAAGGGCCACCCTTTCCGCTTCTCACTGGCGGCATCAAAACGCAAGTTTCGGGACTCGTCCAGCCAGACCTCATCCAACGAACGTACCGTTATTTCCACCTTGAATGGCGGGCTCTCCAACAGCTTCAGCGGACTTGCAAGTGGGGTGAGCAACGCACGGGTCCGGCTGTTTCGTGAAAGCGTCGTGACCGATGGGTGGGTAGACACCTTGTTGGTAAAAATGTTGTACCGGTCGGTGGGTCTGCGCGTGGCCACCCAAATGTTGGTGTCTCCAACCAACACATTTTCGCCAGGATACGAAAGCCCCACAGGCGATAGCAGTTCGGACATATCGGCCTTGGAGCCCGGGTCCATGGCCACGAAAAGCGCACCGCCATTGGAGCGGTATGCATCCAATGCCGCCAACTCTTCCGCCATGAAAGCCTCGGTGGGGCCCATGACCAACACCAAGTCGGCATCTTCCGGAACTTCGGAAGCAAGCCCTTGGGCAGCACCCAGTTCCGTCACCTTGAAGTTGAGGCGTTTCAACTCATCCCGAACATTCTGGATCGTTCGCGCGGGCAACACGCTCGCACTCTTCTTCCAGTACATCTCACCGTGGCCCACCGTGATGTAGGCCTGCCGGGGATCCGCTGCGAGCTTCAACAGCGCTTTGGAAACCTCTGCATCCAATTTCTTGAGTTTCCGCTCAGCCTTGGCCAACTCCTCGCCAATGCGAATCCGTTGTACTTGCTGATCTTCACCCTCTCCCCGTACCAAGGCGATGGTTCCATTCTTCTGAACCTTCAGCTCCTTGGCCAAGTCCGATTCGAGCGCCTGATCGACATATGCAATTTCGAGATTCGAACTTTGAATTTGATCAAAGTAGGTCCGCACCTCTTCGGTCACATCCGATGTACTCGGGAAAAACAGCCACGCCTGTATGGGCGCATCGAGCGCATCGAGCGTACCCAAGGTGACATCCCCTGGAGAAGCCGTTTTGAAATAGCTGTGGTCCCAGCGAACGTTGTTTTCGTGGGCCAGAAAGTTGAGTGGAAAAAGCAGCGCAATGGCCAAGGCAATGCTGAGGCCCGCATATCCGGAATCGCTCACACGGCGCGATGGAAGCATCACGGGCGAGGCGCCGCGAACCCTATCCACAGTGATGAGCGGTATTGCCGAAACGAACCAAAGCAATGCACAGATGGACTGCGCGATCACTTCCGCACGGTTTCGTTCCTCATCCGCAAAACCAAGCACATCCAGCTGATCCAGGGAAAGTCCCAAGACGCCGACGAGAGCCAAGATGCCCAGAGAAACACACATCAGCCCCCAACGCCGGGCTGCTTTGGCCCCTTCCGCCTCGGCTGATGGACGCAGCATCTGGAACACGGAGGATGCGATGAGCAACCAACCGATGGCCTGCGATTGAAAGAGCACATCTTCCGGACCGCCACCCAAACGAATCAGAAGCAGGACCAGGCCGCTACCGATCAAATACAGCAACACAGGAACACTCATCGAAGCCTCCGAAGCTGCAAGGAACGCACAGCCAAGAGAAGGAAGGCGAAACAAATGCTCGCAAAGTAAACCAAACCTTCCGTGTTGAGTCGTCCTTTCATGAAGGGCTGAAAGTGCCGGTCAAAGATCGCGGTGTACGAGAAAATCCCATTCAACGGAGCTTCCGTGACCTGCCCCATCATCCATCCCAAAAGAATGAAGACGAGGATCCCAGCCCCCAACACGGCGGCCAACAACTGATTTCGTGCGATGGCAGAACTAAAGGTTCCAATCGCAATCGTCGCAGCCCCCAAGGAGAGCAAACCCGTGTATCCAACCAAAATCTGACCCAAGCTCACTTTGCCATGCACAAAGATCAAAGCCGGCATGTACGCCGTGGAAAGGGTGATCAAAGCCAGGAACAAAAAGGCGCCGAGGAACTTGCCAAGAACGATATCCAGAGACCGGATGGGTGCAGTCTGAAGCAAGGTCAAGGTGCCCGTTTGCCGCTCCTCAGCGATCAAGCGCATGGTCAACAAGACCCCCGCAATCATCGTGGTGCCCGAAGAAAAATAGAAGAAATCGGACAACACGTCGGCGGAGTACCGTTCGCGGGTTCCGAGAGCAAACGCATTGAACATGACGCCATCGAGCACCAAAACCAATGCGAGAATGGTCCAACCCCACCCGGTATCAAAATACGACTTCAACTCGCGCTGGACCAATAAGGTAATGGCCTTCATGCTTCCCCCTCCATTGCGGTCAGGTCGAGGAAGATGCCTTCCAACTCTTCGTGTGCATCATGGACGCCACGAATGCCGAAGCCTTCGCCGACCAGCGTGCGCACCAGCGCCTCGCGAACATCCTCAGCCATGCTCACACGCAAGCGAACATCGTCCCCATCGGCCTCCAAGTCGATGACCTTCTTCACCCCTTCTTGGGCCTCCAAAACCGTTCGAATCTTGGATGGCTCGCCCCGCAAAATAAAATCGACCGAACCACCAATGTGGAACCGGCCCGCCAACTCCAGTTCTGTGCCTTGGGCCACAAGCCGGCCCTGACTCAGCACCAAAATGCGATCGCAGGTTTGGGAGATCTCCGAGAGGATGTGAGAGCTCACAAGCACAGTGCTCTCTGACTTCAAGCTTCGGATCACCTTTCTCATTTCGACGATTTGCACAGGGTCCAATCCGCTGATCGGCTCATCGAGGATCACAAGCTTGGGCTGATGGATGATGGCTTGCGCGATTCCCACGCGCTTGCGGTATCCATGACTCAGTTCTGCGATGACCCGATCCGCCACATCATCCAAATTCGTCTTGCTGAGGACAACCGGAAGTCGAGCATCCAGCGTCTTGTCTGGCATCCCGCGCAAACCACCCACAAAACGGAGAAAGTCCCGTACGGTCATTTCGGTGTACAGGGGCGGATCTTCTGGCAGGAAACCGATTCCTGCGCGCACATCGGTTGGACTCTCGCTCATATCGACGCCGTCCACCGTGACCCCACCACCCGAAGGAAGCAGTAGACCGGCCAAAACTTTCAAGGTCGTGGTCTTGCCGGCGCCATTCAAGCCCAGAAAACCCACCACCTCATTGGCGTGGATAGAGAAGCTGACCTCGTCGACAGCGCAGCGGGAACCGTAAAATCGGCTCAACGACTGGACCTCAATCATGGTGGTACCCCCCATTCTTAGTGAAGGACGGAGCCGTATCGATGGGGGTGTTGGGCGTCAAGCGATTGAGGCAAAAGGAAACGATGTAAACGCAACGACCAGAAGACTCATTTCTCCACTGAAGCTTCCGTTTCCTGATCCTTGTTGCCCGTTCTTTCGGCCAAACCTGGCTCCCATGAAAGCGCATAGACCAATGCACGCAAGGCGCTGATTCCTTTGTCCA
>Ga0163108_10003914_pt1 | contig 10565 bp, 8 predicted proteins | sample Fk1155metaG_FD_109644 | JGI IMG/M metagenome (GOLD analysis project Ga0163108, IMG submission 109644) | Marine microbial communities from the Central Pacific Ocean - Fk160115 155m metaG | ecosystem: Environmental > Aquatic > Marine > Oceanic > Photic zone | place: The Central Pacific Ocean...
AAATGGTGCCGTCCTCCAGTGCAAGGATGGCTTTTGACCCCAAGCCAGACATCGGCAGGGAGAGTAGAGACACGACACTCAATCAGCAAGATGTTCTCACCTTGAAGCTTCGTGGTGAACAACAACTTGGCCAAGCGTGGCGACGTGACAGCCAAGCTTGCTTCCCCTACCCTGCGCCGGGTGAAATCTGCAGTCTCCTTGGCCAAGATCATCTTTGCTGGATCGCTGCTCGTGCCAAGCGCCTTCGCGCAGCGTGAGCCGTATCCCGTCCATCCCGATTCGAAAAAGCAGCCCGGCGTTCCCAGCGGGAAAGTCACTCAAGCTTCATTCGCCAACTCCACGGTGTACCCCGGCACAACCCGCGACTACTGGATTTACGTTCCAGCCCAGTACAAACCGGGCCAAGCTGCCTGCCTGATGGTGTTTCAGGACGGCAAAGCCTACGTCAACAATGCCACCTTCAACGCGCTCGACAATCTCATCCACCGGGCCGACATCCCGGCGATGATCGGAGTGTTCGTCAATCCCGGCGTCGTTCCGCCCCAAAACGATAACGCTCAGGCCCGATTCAATCGCAGCCTCGAGTACGATGATATGAGCGACCGCTACTCCCGGTTTTTGATCAACGAATTACTTCCGCACGTCGAGCGGGCGCACAGCGTCAACTTCAGCACCAACCCGAATCAGCGCGGCATCACCGGCGCCAGTTCTGGCGCGATCTGCGCCTTCAACGTCGCCTGGCATCGGCCCGACTCGTTTCGCCGCGTTTACTCGACAATCGGCACCTACGTCGGCCTTCGCGGCGGCGACGAGATTCCGACGCTTATCCGTAAAACTGAGCCGAAACCGCTCCGCATCTTTTTGCAGGACGGCGAAAACGACCTGAACATTTATGGTGGTGACTGGTGGATCGCCAACCAGATGATGCAGCGCGCGCTCAAATTTTCCGGCTACGAGTTGAAGCACGAATGGGGCGACGGACGGCACAGCCGCAAGCACGGCAATGCGATCTTTCCCGACGCGATGCGCTGGCTCTGGCACAAGGACGCCACCGAGGTGAATACGCATTACGACCAATGCCGCAACGAGGCGATACGCTTCCTCGAACCGAATGAAGATTGGCAACTGCTCAGCGATGGCCATGGCTGGGCCGAGGGTTTGGCCTCAATGCCGGATGGCACCGTGTTTTTCACCGACGTGTTCGCATCGAAAATCTACCGCATCGGCACCGATGACAAAGTTGAGTTGTTTGACGAAAACACCGACCACACCAACGGTTTGCGCCTTGCGCCCGACGGTCAACTCTACGGCGCGGCCAACGGCGTGGGGCAGATCACCGCGTGGGATCCGGAAACTGCCAAGCGCACCGTCATAGCCGAGGGCATCAAGTGCAACGATCTAGTGGTGCGCCATGACGGCACGGTTTATTTCACCAATCCAGTCGACAACAAAATCATGATGGTCCGCAAAGGCTCCGGACGGGCAGTCGTCGTGGATAACTTCCGCAACCCGAACGGCCTCACCCTGAGTGCGGACCAAACGATGCTGTTCGTCGGTCACTTCACCGGCCGGTTCATTTACAGCTACACCATCAACGACGACGGCACCTTGACGAACAAGCAACAATACTACTACATGCACGTCCCCTCCAACTCACTCGAGGGGCATCTCGATGGCATGTGCGTCAGCCGCGACGGTTGGCTCGTGGTGGGCACCGAGTTGGGTGTGCAAATCTGCGATCAACCCGGCCGCGTACACCTAATTTTGCCCAAGCCACACCTGGCCAAGCGCGTGTCGTACACGGCATTCGGTGGGCGGGACTGGAAAACACTCTACATCGCCACTGGCAACCGGGTTTACAAACGCCGCACCAAACTCACTGGCGCCCAACCGTGGCAGCCTCCGGCCAAGCCGCCGCGACCTCGTTTATAGCCAAAACAACCGTTTTTCAGCCTTAAAGGCGCACATAACCATTGACAGCCATCGGTTCGCGGGTATGATTTCGCGCCCTTTTTTCGGGGCATATGGCCAAGCTAACCATCAATGACATCGATCTGCGTGGCAAACGCGCACTGACTCGCGTGGACTACAACGTCCCCATGGCCGAGCAGGATGGCGTAATGGTGATCAACGACGACAGCCGAATCCGCGCCACGTTGCCGACGCTCAAGCTAATGATTGAGAATGGCGCGAAGGTCATTCTCACCGCGCACCTTGGCCGGCCGAAAGGCGAGCGTGTGCCGTCGATGAGCCTCCGCCCCGTCGCCGACAAACTCTCAGAGTTGATCGGCCAACCAGTGGCCTTCTGTGACCAGTGCGTTGGCCAAGCGGCCGAGAACGCAGCGGCCAAGCTGGAGAACGGCAGCCTGTTGCTGTTGGAGAACGTCCGCTACCACGCCGGAGAGGAAACCAACGATCCGGCCTTTGCCGAGCAACTTGCAGGCGATGCTGACATTTTCGTGAACGATGCCTTCGGCGCAGCCCATCGCGCACACGCTTCCACCGCCGGCGTTGCTGACGTGCTCAATGCCCGCGCCGGCCAATGCGTGGCTGGCTTGCTGATGGAGCGCGAGTTGCAGTTTCTCGGCGACGAACTCGAAAGCCCCGGAAGTCCGTTTGTCGTGATCCTCGGCGGCGCAAAAGTTTCCGACAAAATCAAGGTGATCGATCGGTTGCTCGAAAAGGCCGACACGATCCTCATCGGCGGCGCGATGGCGTACACGTTCAAGCTGGCCAAGGGCCTCTCTGTCGGCAAATCACTCGTCGAGCGCGACAAGGTGGACATCGCCCAAGCCGCCCTCGACAAGGCCGCCGAGCGCGGTGTTCGGTTCCTCATACCAACTGACAACATCGTCGCCGTCCCGACCGAGATCGACGGCAAGTTTGCCTTCGGCGAGCATCGCACAAATGACAGCAATAACATCCCCGACGATGTCGAGGGTGTGGACATCGGCCCCAAATCGGCGGAAGAATTCTGCAAGGTAATCGCCGGGGCCAAGGCGATTTTGTGGAATGGCCCGATGGGCATCTTCGAGGACGAACGCTTCGCCGGTGGCACCATCGCCGTGGCCAAGGCTGTGTGCGAAGCGACCGCCAACGGGGCCAAGAGCATCATCGGTGGTGGCGACAGCGTGAAGGCGCTGAACAAGGCCGGCCTCGGTGACCGGGTCACCTTCATGAGCACCGGCGGCGGTGCGAGCCTCGAGTTTCTCGAGGGCAAGGCGCTGCCCGGCGTTGCGGCCTTGGCTGACAAATAATTTTACGCATGGACAAAGAACGCAAACTGATCGTAGCCGGAAACTGGAAGATGAACAAAACCGTCGCCGAGTCGCTCGACTTGGCCAACGGCTTGGTTCGCGAACTCAAGGACGTTACGGAGGTGGACATTGCCATCTGCCCGCCGTTCACCGCGCTGGCTGCGGTGTCCGAGGTGGTCATCGACTCAAACATCCGGCTTGGTGCACAAAACATGAGCGAGAACGGCTACGGCGCCCACACCGGCGAAATCGCCGCTGGGATGCTCAAGGAATTCTCCGCCAAATACGTCATCCTTGGCCACTCCGAGCGACGGCAGTACCAGCGCGAGTCGGACGAACTGGTCGCCGCGAAGGCCAAGACCGCCCATGAGGCCGGCCTAAAACCGATCGTCTGCATGGGCGAACAACTCGATGACCGCGAAGACAATCGCACCGAAGAAGTAGTCGGCGGACAAATTCGAGGCAGCTTGGCAGGCTTGACCACCGAGCAAATGGAGGGCACGGTCGTCGCTTACGAGCCGGTCTGGGCCATCGGCACCGGCAAAACAGCCACTTCCGCCCAGGCGCAGGAAGTGCATGCGTTCATACGCAACCTGCTTGGAGACATATTTGACGAGGACACGGCCAAGCGCGTACGCATCCAGTACGGCGGCAGCGTTAAACCGGACAACGCCAAGGAGTTGCTGGGCCAGCCGGACGTGGATGGCGCCCTCGTGGGCGGAGCGTCGCTGGACGCGAGAAACTTTTCCGAGATTATCCTGAACTCGATCTGACATAACAAAACATCATGAGCATCCTGATTGGATTAATGACAACCGTACTCGTCCTGAACTGCTTCTTCCTCGTGCTACTGATCCTCATTCAGTTGCCGAAGAAAGAGTCTGGCTCCGGTCTGGCCTTTGGTGGCGGCACGCTGGACATGGCACTCGGCGCAGGTGCGGGAAACGTGCTGACCAAGCTCACCAAAGTCTCCGCGACTCTGTTTCTGCTGCTCTGCCTCGTGCTGGCCGTCATCGGCAAGCCCGGCAAGAGCGGAGTCAGCGAACGTCTGGGCGGTGCCGAAGCCAAGCCGGCAGCGACAACCCCGGCAGCGACAACCCCGGCAGAGGCCCCCAGCACGGCGAGCGACCCCGCACCAAACACTCCAGCTGAGACTTCTCCTGAGACTCCCGCACCAACAACGGATCCTGCACCAAGCGCTCCCGAGGCAGGCATACCTGCACCCACTCCGGATAAGCCGACTGAAACGACCACCACTCCGCCCGCGGGTGAGGAGAAAAAATAAGGGCCAGATTCCATGACTTTCAAAAGCGTTCCTAAGCAATGGCTGGGAACGCTTTTTTTGTGCCTTGGCCTGCTTGGCCAAACGGGCTGTTTTCAGCGGCACGAACCGGCTGACTTCGTCATCATCAATGGTCCCGATCCCGAGTCACTCGACCCGACGATTATCACCAGCCAGGCCGACGGCCGCATCGTCTCAGCGCTGTTTGAGGGGCTCACCCGCTTCAACGCAGTCACTGCCCAGGCTGAGCCGGCCTTGGCCAAGAGCTGGGACATTTCCAGCGACGGCACCGTTTACACTTTCCATCTGCGAGGCGAGCTAAAATGGTCCACCGGCGAACCGATCACGGCACACGACGTGGTTTACTCGTGGCGCCGCGCGGCCAATCCCGCCACCGCCAGCGACTATGCCGGGTTGCTCTTCCACATAAAGAATGCCGAAGCCATAAACGCCGGTAAAATCAATGACCTTCGTCAGCTCGGCGTGCGGGCGATCGGCGATCACACCGTGCGCGTCGAGTTGGTCGCCCCCACCCCGTTCTTTCTTGAGTTGTGTGCGTTTTGGACGCTGGCTGTCGTCCCGGAACGAGTGATCACGCAGCACGGCGACCAATGGTGCCTGCACCACCCACTGCCGGTGAGTGGCTCGCACACGCTCGAGTTTTGGCACGTGCGCGACCGGGTGCGTCTTCGCAAAAACCCAAACTACTGGGATGCCTCCAACACGCGCAACAACATCGTCGACCTCCTGCCGGTCGAGGCGCCGGCAACAGCAATCAACCTGTTCGAAGCTGGACAAGCGGATGTTATTTGGGACAAAAGCCTCGTGCCCACCGAGCTGCTCGATGCCCTAAGTTCGCGGCCCGAGTTTCATCGGTTCGACTACCTCGGCACCTATTTCCTACGGTTCAACACCACGAAAAAACCGCTGAACGATCCACGCATCCGCAAGGCAATGGCCTTGGCCATCGACAAGGCACGCTTGGTCGCCAACTACACCAAGGGCGGTGAACGTGAGGCCACACACTTCATCCCGCCGGGCACCGGCAACTACACCTCGCCAAGCGGCCCTACGCATGATCCCGCCTTGGCCAAGCACCTGCTCGCCGAGGCCGGCTTCCCCGGTGGCAAGGGCTTCCCGACAAACTTCGAGTACCTGTTCAACTCAAGTCCGCTGAATAAAAACATCGCGGTCGAGTTACAACGCATGTGGCGTGAGACATTGGGGATCCAAATCAAACTGCGCCAGGCCGAGAACAAGGTTTACCTCGCCGCCCAAAGCGCACTCGACTACCACGTCTCGCGCAGCAGCTGGATCGGCGACTACAACGACCCGAACACCTTCCTCGACATGTTCATGGCGCAAAACGGCAACAACCGCACCGGCTGGGCGAGCGCAGGCTACGACCGGCTCATCCGCCTTGCCAACGCCACCACCGACCAGGCCAAGCGCAACGAGCTGTTCCGCCAAGCCGAGACCCTCCTCATCGCCGACGAGCTACCAATCTGCCCACTGTTCTTTTACGTCGGGATCAACATCTACCACCCGAGCCGCATCGGCGGCATCCATCCAAACATCCTCGACATCCATCCGATCAGCGCCATTTACGCCCGTGAACCCTCGTTCGGGGAGAAAAAGTGAAAAAAACTGCGTTTTGAGCATTTTAACGCTTCACATTCGCTTCAGTTTTTAAGACATTTGCCGCCCTTTTTCGCCGGGAAAACAATTGGCTGAAGACCCAACCACTTGGGCCTCAACGGCATTTGCTTCCCTAGCTGTTAAACAAAAATGAGTGATTCAAAAGAAAACGCCCCTTGGGTGACGTTCCGACCTGAGATCAAAGTGCTGGACTGCACGGTTCGCGACGGCGGCCTAATCAATAACCACCTCTTCGAGGACGACTTCGTCAAGGCCGTCTACGACACCGCCATCCAAGCCGGTATCGACTACATGGAACTTGGCTACAAAGCCTCCAAGGACCAGTTTGCCCGCAAGGAACACGGCGACTGGAAATTCTGCGATGAGGACAATCTGCGCAGAGTCGTCGGCGACAACGACAGCCCGCTCAAGCTCACCGCCATGGCCGATGCCGGCAAGACCGACTACAAGACCGACATCCTGCCAGCCGAACAAAGCGTGCTCGACTGCATCCGCGTCGCCACCTACGCGCACCAAATCCCGACTGCAGTGGACATGATAAAGGACGCCCACGACAAAGGCTACGAGACCTGTTGCAACATCATGGCCATCAGCACCGTTGCCGACTCGGAAATCGACAAAGCACTGGAAACGTTGGCAGAGACGCCGGTGGAAACGGTTGTGGTCGTCGACAGCTACGGTTCGCTTTACCACGAGCAGATCCGCGAATTGGTCAAAAAATACGTCGCCATGGCCAAGGCCACCGGCAAGGAGGTTGGCATCCACACGCACAACAACATGCAGCTCGCATTCGCCAACACCATCGAGGCCATCATTCAGGGCGCAAACCGCATCGACGCCACCATGCTCGGCCTCGGCCGTGGCGCCGGCAACTGCCCGATGGAACTGCTCCTTGGCTTCCTGAAAAACCCGAAGTTCGATCTTCGCCCGGTATTCAAGCTGCTGCAGGATCAACTCATGCCGCTGCGACGCACCAAGGAATGGGGTGCCCTCATCCCGTACGTTGTCACCGGCATCCTCAACCAACACCCCCGCGCTGCCATGCGCGTCCGCGCCACCGAGGACAAAAACAAGTTCCTGGACTTCTACGACGCCTGTATGTCGGAAGTCTAAGCCGAAAAGATAACGGTCATAGAGGCTGCTCAATCAGTCGCATGTTTTTGTCGTTCACAGTAGTATTCTTTTTTTGTATTATATTATTGACGCACGGTTCAAAATACAGTAAATTGCCTTAGCCCGAAGGGAGCAATATTTAGGAACTATTCTTACCGTTGTTGGATCAATTGTCGGATTTGTCACCGGCATTATGATGTTAATCGCTAACTTCAAGAAAAATGTGGGGTGGGGAGTTGCTAGCCTATTTCTTGGCATTCCACTACTTGTTTTCGCAATTATGCACTTCAGTGAGGTTAAAAAGCCATTTCTAGTCTATATTGCTTCCATAGCAGTAGTGGTGGTTGGATTTATGCTTTCGGCTGCTGGGGCCGTATCTGGATTAGAAGTATTCGACCCGAATTCACTTCAGCAACCTTGATTTTTTGCACCTAGTATTAAAAGGCGGCCCAACGGCCGCCTCAGCGTGTAGATATTTTTATTGACTTCGCGACTTATACTGCTTTATGTACCTTCTTCGCAACGAAATACGCTTATGGAAACAATAGGATTAATATTGATGATAGTCGGTGGACTAGGAGCTTTTATAACTGGGATAATGCTCCTTATAGCAGCATTTCAGGAAGGTATCGGCTGGGGGCTTGGAAGCCTGTTATGCGGTATCGTCTTGTTGGTCTTTTGCATCAAGAACTTCTCTGAAGTACAAATGCCCTTCTTGGCTAACATCGGTTTCGGTGTTTTGTATGGAATAGGAATGGTAATATCTGGTTGATTCATTTCAACCATCTTGTCGTAGCAATATTCGTAATATTCAAGACGCTCCACGGACGCATTTTTTCTTTCCAGCTGGTGTCGGTTATCATGCCCCGTTAGCGTCCCTTCGTGGATGCGCGTGATGCTTTGGTAGTTCTGAATCTGCTCGAGGGGATCGGGCCGGTTCGGGCACGCCAGTTGCTCGATTTTTTTGGCGATGCCGCCAAGGTGCTACAGTCGAATCGATCCGCGCTGGTGCGCGTCAAGGGCATCGGCGACGACTTGGCCGGCGCCATTGCTCAATGGCGATCCACGACCGACTTGGCCGGGGAGTTGAAATGCGTCGAGAAGTTTGGCGCGCGGCTCGTTTTTCAGGCCGACGACGAGTACCCGGAGTTGCTCCGCGAGATTTACGACCCGCCGATCGTCCTCTATGTGAAGGGCCGCCTGCTGCCGGAGGATAAAAACAGCATCGCGATGGTCGGTGCGCGACGCACGACGCATTACGGGCAGGATACCGCACGCAAACTCTCGTATCAACTCGCCGGACGTGGCATCACTGTGGTCAGTGGGGGGGCGCGCGGGATCGATTCCGCCTCTCACCAAGGCGCACTCTCGGCCATGGGGCGAACGATCGCCGTGCTCGGCACCGGCATCAACATTGTTTATCCGGCGGAAAACGCGGAGTTGTACGAACGCATCGCCGGCAACGGCGCGGTGATCACCCAGTTCCCGTTCAACCGCAAGGGCGACAAACAGAGCTTCCCCATCCGCAACCGGATCGTTGCGGGGATGACGCTCGGCACAGTCGTCGTCGAGGCCGATCTGAAAAGCGGCTCGCTCATCACGGCCAACATGGCCGCCGACAACAACCGCCAGGTGTTCGCCGTGCCCGGCCGGATCGACTCACCACAGAGCCGGGGTTGCCACAACCTGATCCGCAACGGAGCCGCGCTGTGCGAAAATGCCGAGGACATCCTCGCCGAGTTTGAGCATCTATTGCCCAGCCAAGCGCTTGGCCAAACGGACGACTCGAATCCGGTGCCATTGGCCAATCTCACCGAAAACGAACAAACCGTGCTCGATATTCTCGAAACCACCGAGCAGCCGATCGACACGATCATCGCCAACAGCGGCCTGCCCACGCCGACGGTTTCGGTGGCGTTGCTTGGCTTGGAAATGAAACGCTTGGCCAAGCAGTTGCCGGGCAAGCTCTTTGCTCGACGCTGAGTTACTTGGTAATAGTCTCGATATTGATCTCGGCGGCGGTATTGGCCCATTGAACCGGCTTGTTGGGCAGGATGCCAAGGTAGAGTATTGCCGCCACGCAGAGGCCAAGCGCGATCCGCGTTGCCCAACCGATCGACACCGGCGAGTCGTCGGGCACCTCTTTCGACCAGTAAATGGCGCGGATAATGCCGAAGTAGTAGTAGATAGACACAACGACGCCGAACACCGCCACCCCCAGCAGCGCAAAGTAACCGGCGTCGCCGAATGCCCTGACGGCAACCGACTTCACCAGCAGAAATTTGCCGAAGAAACCGGCCAATGGTGGGATACCAGCCAGCGACACGGCGCACAATGCCAACGTCAAGGCTAGGAGCGGCGAGCGTTTGTTCAGGTCGGCCAAACAGGAAATATCCTCACCCTCCCCCTCGCGTGTGACGAGATTGATGATCATAAACGCTGCCACGAGCGTGAACAGATAACCGACGAGGTAATACAAAATCGCCGCCGTGCCTTCGTTCGACTGTGCCACGATGCCCATGAGCAGATAACCGGCATTGGCAATGCCGGAGTAGGCGAGCAGACGCTTGAGATTGCGCTGCGGCAGGGCGCAAAGATTGCCGTACAGGATCGTCAATGCGGCGACAACGATCAGCACACCGGTCCACTGGGCAGTGAGTTCCGGCACAACACTGACGAACAGGCGAATCAGCAATACGAAGCCGGCCGCCTTGGAGGCGACCGCAAGAAATGTCGTCGTTGGCGTCGGCGCGCCTTGATACACGTCCGGCGCCCAAACTTGAAACGGAAACGCGGAAACCTTGAACGCCAGTCCGGCGAACACAAACAGCATGCCAAACAGGAACACGTTGCTCCCCAGCAAGCTAGCGTGCGCAGCGCGGATCGCGTCGAACTTGAGACTCCCGGCCTCGCCGAACACAAGCGCGATGCCGTACACGAGGAATGCCGACGACACCGCGCCGAGTATCAGATATTTCACCCCTGCTTCGAGCGAGTGCATTCGGTGCCGCTGAAAGCTGACGAGAATGTAAAACGTCACGGTGATCAGCTCGATCGAAACGAACAGCAGACTGAAGTCGTTGGCCGAAGAGGCGAACATCATCCCCAACAACGCGAACAAAATGAATGCAAGGTATTCCGATACGCCACTCCTCAGTCGGGAAGCAAAGTCCACCGCGAAAACCAGTACGAAGATTGCCACCAACAAAAAGAACCGTTTGAAGAACAGAGCCAGGCCGTCTAGTCGATAAATC
>Ga0163108_10003916_pt1 | contig 10564 bp, 12 predicted proteins | sample Fk1155metaG_FD_109644 | JGI IMG/M metagenome (GOLD analysis project Ga0163108, IMG submission 109644) | Marine microbial communities from the Central Pacific Ocean - Fk160115 155m metaG | ecosystem: Environmental > Aquatic > Marine > Oceanic > Photic zone | place: The Central Pacific Ocean...
AAGCATACTGGGCAGGTATTTTCGTTTGCTGGCTTACCAAACTCGGTTGAACAGGAACAGAATATTTTTGACTGGGTCTTTAGCTGGGCGTGTACTTCAAGCCCAATAACTATTTCATAGTTCATTTACGGCCTACTAAAATCGACTTAGATAAAGACTCCCCCTAACTCGTAAGGTTTAGTATTTAAGAAATTTGTGGAAGTGGTTTAATTGTAATATTAGATTCAATTTAGGTCAAGTATCACGGTTAATGAGCTGTAAAACCTCCGTCTACTGGAAGGGCTACGCCAGTAACAAAAGATGAGTCGTCTGATGCCAAGTATAGACAAGCGTTGGCAATATCTTTTGGTAAACCAAACCGCCCAATGGGATACTCTTTGCTCCATTCCTGCATTAATTTTTCATCTTTCATTAGCTCTTCAGTCATTTCTGTTTTTACCAATCCAGGACAAATTGCATTGGAGCGAATTCCTAAGGGGCCATATTCCATCGCGATAGATCTATTAAACTGAAGCAGGGCTCCTTTTGAGACATTATATGCAGCTACCCCAGGGATTGCTATGAGCCCTGCAATAGACGATATATGAACAAACACTCCTGCTTTATGTTCTATCATGTGTGGAAGCACTCTCTTGGTTAATTGAAAGGCCGATCTAAGATTGGTGTTCATGATAGTGTCCCAGTCGTTATCATTGGTTTCGTGAATTGGAGAACCAGTAAAGATGCCACCATTGTTTACAACGATATCAATTTTTCCAAATGTTTGTAGTGTTTTAGATACCAGGTTGTCAAGGTCATTATTAACCATCAAGTCTCCCGTAATAGTTAGAATTTGACTGCCAACTTCCTTAGCGGTTGCATTTAATCTGTCTTGCCTTCTTCCAAAAATTGCCACATTGGCACCTTCTTTAGAGAAGAGTTTGGTGCATGCCTGGCCTATGCCAGATCCTCCTCCAGTTACAATTGCGGATTTCCCTTGTAGCTTCATATAGTCTCCTTAGGTTATTGATATGGTTTGCTTCAATAGTTATAATAAAAAATATTAAACTTATAAATTTACGTTCAACCAAAATCATAATAGTCTATTCTTTAACTCAAGATACTGTGCGAATCTATATGCTAATTTAAAAAGCTTATTTGTTATGAAAAATATGAAATGGGTTTACTATGGTTTTGGCGCGTTTATTGGATTTATTTGCGGTACCGTTATCGAATTTATTTTTTATCTTCTTGAACAGTCTGGGAATCGGGTTATTTCTAACATGGTTCGTGACTATGGAGTTTTGGGTCGCTTTTTAGCAGAAATGGTTTCCAATCTTCCATATATGGGCATTGCTTTGGGAGTAATAATGATTTATTGGCTCTTTCCTGACGTAGTGGGCGATACATCAAAGCCATCAGAGAGGTAAAACATGTCGCAAGTTAGTCTCTTGTTGGTGATAAGTTTAATGTTAGAATGTGAGTGACTGTAAGTTTTGGAGAACCCATTAAGTATGTCAAGAAAGTTTAATGAAAACTTGAAAAAAGCAATTGAAGCTTCTTCGGAAGCTGCTGGTATATGTCGGCAGGCAATGATTGATGCGAATGATGAAAGTTGTAGAGCAATGTATTCCGCTATCCTAAAAGATTGTGAGAAGCACTTAGATATGCTTAAGGGAGAGGTGGAACTGCACAAAAAACAAAAAAAATGGGACACATAAATGCGGATCTTGGTCGTTGAGGATGAAAAAAAAGTAGCTGGTTTTATAAAGAAAGGATTGGAAGAAGAAACTTATGCTGTCGATGTCGCTTATGATGGAGAAGACGGCTTACACTTGGGGTCGGAAGGACAATATGATCTGATTATTTTAGATATTATGCTTCCAAAGATGGATGGATTAGAAGTTCTTTTGCAATTGCGTGGTCAAGGTAAAGATGTGCCTATTATTCTTTTGACGGCGAAGGATGCTGTTGATGATAGAGTTGCGGGGCTTAACAAGGGAGCCGATGATTATTTAACGAAGCCATTTGCTTTTTCTGAGTTATTGGCTCGGGTGAGGGTGTTATTGCGCCGAGGTAAGGCTGAGGTTAAGACTATACTCCAGATTTCAGATCTTACACTTGACTTAGTGAGCCATAAGGTTAATCGAGGGGGTACTGAAATCGAACTTACTGGAAAAGAGTATAGCTTGCTTGAATACTTTATGCGGAACCCAGAAAAAGTTTTGACCCGAACAATGATTGCGGAGCACGTCTGGGACTATAACTTTGACACATTTACAAATGTAATAGATGTCTATATTAATCACTTGCGCAAAAAAATTGATAAGGGTCGACAATCCAAACTGTTGCACACTTTGCGAGGTGTTGGATATATCATGAAAGAATGATATGTACTTTACTTCGATTCGTTCGAAATTAACAGCGTGGTATGTTCTTCTTTTGGGTATTATTCTGGTTTTATTTGGCATCTTGTTGTTTTTCTTTCTTTCTAAGCGTTTATACGAGGGCGTAGATAGCTCGCTCACCATTTCAGCCCGTATTGTAGCTCGCTCCACCCAGATCAATAATAGTCGAACCCCGTTTCCAGGTCTTGATCTGTTTTTTGACCAATTTATGGGGTTTGGTACAAACAAGTCTTACAAAATTTATGATGGATCAGGGAATATCGGTTCTCTTTCTAAAAATTTTGACGGCTCACAGTTTCCCCTTACTCAACGAGCATACTCGGCGGCGTTGAAAGGAGGCACTTCCGACGAAACTTTTTTTATTTCTGATGATCATCCCATCCGAGTTATTACTATGCCGGTTTTAAGAGGTGCAAATCTTTCCAATTTGGTTCAGGTTGGAACATCGTTAAAGGTGGTGGTGGATACTTTGAAAAACTTGCAGATAATTCTTTGGACGGCGGTTCCAGCGGTTCTTTTGTTGACAGCTTTGATTGGACGATTTATAGCTCGACGTGCACTAAAGCCAGTAGCAAACATTACTCAGACTGCAAAAGATATTGGTGCAGGTGCTAACCTTAGTCAACGTATTCCTGTGCCAGAAGTTAAAGATGAGATTGGACAATTAGCTCTTACCTTTAATTCGATGATGGATCGCCTAGAGAGTTCTTTTAGGCAAATGCGACAGTTCAGTAGTGATGCCTCACACGAACTTCGCACACCTTTAACTGTGCTAAAGGGGCAAGGTGAACTTGTCCTGGGAAAAGAAAGAAAGCCAGAAGAGTATCAGGAGGTTATTTCGAGTAACCTTGAGGAAGTTCAATATATGTCAAAAGTCCTTGAAGATTTATTTTTGCTATCAAAGTCTGACGAAAATCAGATCGCATTGGACTGTGAGTCAGTTGACCTAAAGTTGCTTATTGAAGAAGTTTGTAAACATGCAGAGATTATTGCTTCAGAAAAAAATATAAAAATTATGATTGCTTATCTTGAGGGAGTTGAAGTTTTTGGAGACCCTGTGCGCTTACGACAAATGATATGGAACGTCATTGTTAATGGGGTCAAATATACTCAGCTAGATGGAACTGTGAAAATATCTGCACAAAGTAAGGGAGACCATGCATTAATAATCATTCAGGATAACGGTATTGGAATTTCTGAAAAAGACTTACCTCTTATTTTTAATCGATTTTATCGAGTTGATAAAGCACGCTCACGTCAAGAGGGTGGAACAGGGCTAGGTCTTAGCATTTGCAAATTTATCGTGGATGCACATAAAGGAACTATAAATATTGAAAGTAAGTTGGGTGAAGGCACAAAGTTTAAGATTAGTCTTCCAAAATTAGATTCAAGACCTCCAAATGTTTAATGACTATTGAACCCAGACGAGAGTGCGGTGGACCCATGCCTTATCCCCCTCGCTGTCAATTATATGAACCCAAGATCCTCTTATTTCTAAGACCTTCATTGAAAAATACTTTTCAATAGGACTCCATTCCACTTTAGGGAAATTAGTCCCTGGCCCCTGGCGTAAATTAGTTTTGTCTTTTTTTATGACCGCGCACATATAGGCCTTGGTGGTAAGTTTTCGATATATCCAGAAAACATGACCATCCAAATCCTTTACCTTAAGCCAACCACCTTCTCTGCCAATTTGTCTGAAGGGGTAGTATTTTAGTACCGTCCATAGTTTATCATTATGTTTTCCCGGACCAGAGCGAAGATAAGCTTTTTTATCCTTTACGCAAAGTGCTTCTGCTGTTCCATCTTGTGTTAAAAAATATCCAAGAGTGAAGAGTAAAAAAAGAGGAAAAAGAAAAGTTTTATTTATTTTTAAGGAGGAAGGGGTGTGAATAAGCATAACCAATATTTTAGGATCAGGACTTACATGTTAACATATAAATGATTTATATTAACTTGACTTTTAGTAAGTTATTTTAATTCTCAACTCGAATAAGGTGCTTTGTCTTTATAGATAAATCTATAGTTGTCGCTTTCTTGTTTTTATTTTCCCAACGAAGTTCCTTTTAATTATTTGGTTTCTTAAAAACTAAACTCATGATATTTTTGACAATTTTTCAACTGGTACTAATTTTGTTCATTGTGGCATACCTTTCTTATAACATGATCTATCTTATTAGAGTGTCTCCCCTTAAGGAGACACTGGCGCACTACCCTTATATTTCGATTTGTATCCCAGCTCGAAACGAGGAAAGGGATATAAAAAAATGCGTGAAATCATTGTTAAATCAGGATTACCCGAATTTTGAGATTATAGTTGTGGATGATAACTCTAGCGATAGTACTGCAAAAATTGTTTGCTCAATGGCAGAGGAATACTCCAACTTAAAAGTTTTTGCAGGCGCTCAATTGGAGTCAGGGTGGGCGGGCAAACCCTATGCTCTTCATCAAGCTTACCAAAAGTCTAATGGCCAATATTTATTATTTACTGATGCAGATCTTATATATAAACCAAATGCGCTAAAAGCGGTTATGCACACAATGGTATATAAAGAGCTTGATTTGTTGACACTCATGCCTGCGGCAATATTTGGTTCATTTTGGGAACGGGCTGTTCAGCCCGTAATATTTGGATTTATTGCGAGCCTTACAAACTTTCAAAAAGTGAATAATGCGGGGCATCAAAGTGCTATGGGGTTTGGAGCATTCCTTTTGTTTAAGAAAGAATCTTATCAAAAAATTGGTGGGCATCTTAGTGTCGCCAATGAAATTCTTGAAGATATAATGATTGCTAAGAAGGCAAAGTCCCATGGCCTTTCTATTTTGGTTGCAGATGGTAAACACCTGTTCTCAATTCGCATGTATCACTCTATAAAAGAAATCTGGATTGGTTGGAGAAAGAATATTTTTTTGGCGATGAAAAAATCAGTCTTGAGGACATTTTATTACATGGCCATGGTTCTTTGCTTTCTATTGACCCCTTATATTGTTGTTGTGTTTAATTTATGGATTGGAGCAGGGAACCTGTTGATTAGCCTTTCACTATTAGGACTTGCATTATCATTAACTACGGGCCTGGGTTTATGTCGAGAACTGGGTCTAGATAAAAAAAATGTTTTTCTTTTTCCCCTAGGCGCCATTGTGATGGCCTTAATCATGTTTAATTCGATGGTGCAGACCTTGTTTCTTGGGCGGACAGAATGGCGGGGAAGAACTTACGGGCAGTGATGCCAGTTAACATGAAATGAATGAAGCTATTTTTTTTTTGCTTCTTGCCAGTAGCGTTCCATCTCTTCTATGGATGAATCTTTAAGGGCTTTTCCTTTTTCTTCGAGTTTCTGTTCTATGTGCTGAAACCGTTTTATGAATTTATTATTTGTAGATCGGAGTGCTTCTTCAGCGTCGATTTTATAGAATTTGGCGATATTGGTGATAACAAAAAAAATATCTCCAATTTCACTTTGCATGTCAGTTCTATTTTTTTTGAGAACAGCCTCTTTGAATTCTGCGACTTCTTCATCTAGTTTATTGAACACATCATCTATTTGGGTCCAGTCAAATCCTTCCTTGGCAGCTTTCTTCTGAAGTTTTTGTGCCTTCAGTAGACTGGGAAGGTTTTTTGGAATATTGTCTAAGATGGACTTTGGATTTCCTTGACCCTTTTCAGTTTTTTTAATTTCTTCCCACTGCTTTACCACTTGATCTGGTGTGTTTAGTTTTCCTTCCTTGAATACGTGCGGGTGGCGTCGAACCATTTTTTCACTTAAATTGCTAATGACATCTTGAAAGTCAAATTCGCCTTTTAGACTTGAAATCTTGGAATGAAATAATATTTGATATAGTAGGTCTCCTAGCTCATCTTTGATTTTTTCAGGGTCGTTTGTGTCTAATGCATCTAATACTTCGTATGTTTCTTCGACAAGGTATGGTTTGAGTGATTCTCGGGTTTGCACCTTATCCCAAGGGCATCCATCGTCTCCCATGAGGGTGTCTGTGATTTTAATCAGCTTAGAGAGGGAATTTAAGGTTTCTTTCATTATCTATTAATTCTTACTATTGGGATTATTTTGATTTCTTGTCTAGTTTTTTGGCAAGGTTAAATTCTTTCTTGGCTTCTTCTTTTCTCCCCTCTGCCTGATGGACTTCTCCAAGGAGCTTGTGAGTACGGGCTAAGGTAGGCATGTCTTTTAAAGATTTCTTTAGGTATTTCATGGCTTCACTATATCGCTTTTGTTTTAGATAAAGTTCCCCTAAGTTTGTTGATACCAAATGAAATGAACTGAAATACGATAAAGCTTTTTTTAAAAATAATTCAGCTTTACCATAATTGCCCATAGTCATGTGTAAATGACCGATATTGTTGAGTGCCATTGGGAAGGTAGGGGATATTGATAAGCTTTTTTCATAGGCATTTAGTGCTTTTTTGGGATCTTTCATCTGGCTGTGTATCAATCCCAAGTTGTTATATGCGTAAAAATTATTAGGTTCTTTACCTATTATTTCTAAGAAAATTTTTAATGCTTCCTCATTTTTGCCGTCTTTGCTGAGTTTGGCGGCATAGTGCATCAATTGAATTGTTTCTGCTTTGTTGGCAAGTGATAAACTCGAGGTGCTTAAAAATACGCCAAGGCTCAGGGTGAGTATAGTGATGTTTTTTAATATACTTGAGTGGGTGGCGATTTGAGATTTGAAGATTTGAAAGTCTTTCATCGTACCTTTTGATAGTTAAAGTTTTTAAATAAATTCTAAAATCACCGAGTCTGCTAGAAATAGCCCTTTTCGTGAGAGGCGTAGGTTGTCTTTTTCAATAATAACTAGCCCTCTTTTTTTTAAAGACGAGAGGACATTTTTAAATAGGTTTATAAAAGAAACTTGAAAGCGTTTTTCAAATTGATGAATGCTGATACCTTTAAGTAATCGTAGTCCCAGCATAATTGTTTCACCCATGGCTTGTCTAGATTCGAGAGTTTCACTATGTTCGACTGCTATTTCTTCATCTGTTACTTTTCGGATGTAATGAGCTGGTAGATTAGTGTTTTTAAATCGGGTGCCATTCATATACGAGGAGGCCCCTGCACCTAGCCCCAAGGTGTTTGTGTTTTCCCAGTATGTAATGTTGTGTTTGCACTCTTTTCCTTTACGAGCAAAGTTGGATATTTCATAGTGGTGGAACCCTTTTTTTGTAAGGTGTTCTATGGTCCTTTTGTATAACTCCAGTTGATGGTCATCGTCAGGCATAATTAGTTTTCCGTTAGATTGGAGCTTTGAAAAAGCTGTTCCCTGTTCGATAGTTAGGTTGTAGGTAGAAAGATGCTCTGGGCTTTTCTCCAAAGCTTTATTCAGATTATTTTCCCAGGATGAGATTGATTGATTTGGAACAGCAAACATAAGGTCTATGGAAAGATTATCAAAACCCGCTTTTCTTGCAAGGTCTACAGTGGAGTGGATTTCTTCAGGGCCGTGAGCTCTATCTAGTAATTTTAATTCGGCTTTGTCAAACGACTGGACTCCTATGCTTATACGATTGTATCCTGCATGGCGAATTGACTTCAGTTGATCTAAGTTAATAGTCGCAGGATTTGCTTCAATTGTTATTTCGGCATCAGAGGCGATAGTAAACTCATTTACGCATTCCTTGAAAATACGATCTAATTGAAAAGTAGTTAGTGTGGTTGGTGTGCCTCCACCAAGAAAAATAGTACTTATGTAATAGGTGCTCGAATAAATTTTTGCATAATGTTTAATTTCTATGGCTAGAGCATTGATATAGTCGTCCATTTCATCGTGTTTAATTGGATGAGAATTAAAGTCACAGTAACCGCACTTATGAATGCAGTATGGGATATGGATATATAGTCCTAGTGGTTTTTGTTCCATTTATATTAGAAGATACCTATTTACGCGTAAGTAAGCTGGTTTAAATAAAATGTTTGATAATTAGTTGCGAGTTGTAAAAATACTATTTAACTTTAAGAGATTTTGCCTAGCTGGGTTTTTAATTAAATGCTAGATGTGAGTCTACTTTAAGATATTATGGTAAAGTTATCTGTTTGTTCTTCAAGAATATATGCTTTTTAGTTTTAGATTGTCCATTATTATGGTTTTTGGTTAATAAATTAATTATTTATCCTTCTATTTAGCTTTGAAAAAAGAAGATAACTTTAAGTCTGGCTATGCTGCTATTGTTGGTAAGCCCAATGTAGGAAAGTCTACACTCCTCAACCACCTTGTTATGAGGAAAATCGCGGCCATATCGAGCAAGCCCCAGACTACTAGAAACAAAATTACGGGTGTGGTCCACTTTCCCGGTGGACAGCTTATTTTACTAGATACTCCGGGAATTCACAAAACCACTTCTCAGTTTAATCAGCTGATGGTTAAGGCATCACTGAGTACTTATAAGGATGTAGATATTATTTTGTTTGTTGCTGACGCGAAGCAGGGTTTTGCCGAGAATGATATGTTTGTTTTAGATACTCTGAAGGATATAGAGTCCCCTAAAATTCTCATTATTAATAAAATTGATCTTGTTTCGAAGCCGGATTTGCTTAGTTTGATGGCCGAAGCGGATGCAAAATTTGATTTCATAGAAATTATTCCGGTGTCTGCATTACTCTCCGATGGTCTAGAAGATCTTGGTAAAACAGTCCTTAACTACTTACCAGAGGGTCCTCAGTATTTTCCTGATGACATGATTACTGACTGCTCAGAAGAGTTCTTGGTTGAGGAAATTGTAAGAGAAAAAATAATGCAAAGAACGCATATGGAAGTTCCTTATTCTATAGCGGTGGTTGTTGAGGAGACGCACGAAGGTCATAATGGGGTCTGGGTTATTGATGCGCTGATTATAGCTGAGACCACATCGCAGAAAAAAATTTTGATTGGTGCTAATGGAGCTATGCTAAAAAAGCTCGGGAAGCCTGCGCGTGAAGAAATTGAGAAACGTTTTGGCTGTAAAGTATATCTAAACCTTTTTGTCAAAGTTAAAAATAAATGGAGAGACGATCAACGTAGCTTACGTGACCTAGGATACTTAAATGATTCAAATAAAAACAGATGAAGAAATAGAGCTAATGCGTAAGTCTGCCAAGCTTGCCGCAGAAGTTCTTTTGATGATTGAACCTTATGTTAAGCCAGGGGTAACAACTAACCGGCTTGATGAGGTCTGTCATGATTTTATCGTTTCCCATGGTGCTATCCCGTCACCCTTAAACTATAGAGGGTTTCCAAAGAGTATCTGTTCCTCCATAAATGAAGAGATTTGCCATGGAATACCATCTGACCGAAAGTTACGTAATGGAGATGTTGTGAATTTAGATATTACTACCTACCTGAATGGATTTCATGGTGATACGAGCAGAATGTTCCATGTTGGGTCGGCCCGAAAAAAAATTAGTCGATTGGTGGATACCTGTAAAGAATCTTTACAGCGGGCTATAGAGATGGTCAAGCCAGGAGCACACCTCGGAGACATAGGTGCCACTATCCAGAAAATAGCTGAGAAGAATGGGTATTCAGTGGTGCGGGAATTTTGTGGGCACGGAATTGGACGTAACTTTCATGAAGATCCGCAGGTCCTCCATGTAGGAACTTTTGGCGAGGGAGTTGAGATAAAGAAAGGCATGGTTTTTACTATTGAGCCTATGCTGAATGAAGGAAAACCTGATCTTGAAATTCTTTCTGATAAATGGACTGCAGTGACTCAAGATGGATTGGCATCGGCTCAATTCGAACACACAATAGCCGTGTTGGATGATGGACACGAAGTTTTAACCCGCCTCAACGGTCAAACTAGTTTTTAAAACTTTTCACGCTTCCGATTTTGGTTGTTAATAGCCAATATCAATCCAGATCCCTCCCCCCCAACTTATATTAACCATCTATTAATTCTTAAACGATTGTAATCAAAACTTAGCCTCTAGTTTTTTAAAATTATGTTGACATTTATTAATGATAATGATAATAAGAATCATTATCATTATAAAGAGTGATAATTTAGGGTCTTAGCTATATCATTTTTAAAAGAGAGGACAATATTGTGAGCGTTGCAATTTTAGGTGGGTTAGATAGGCTCAAGCCTTATTATTTAAAACAAGGGCGAAGCCTGGGCTTTAATAAAGTAAAAGTTTTTAGTAAAAAATTTCCAGATATGGTCAAACGGCTGAGTAAGTTCCAAC
>Ga0163108_10003918_pt1 | contig 10562 bp, 9 predicted proteins | sample Fk1155metaG_FD_109644 | JGI IMG/M metagenome (GOLD analysis project Ga0163108, IMG submission 109644) | Marine microbial communities from the Central Pacific Ocean - Fk160115 155m metaG | ecosystem: Environmental > Aquatic > Marine > Oceanic > Photic zone | place: The Central Pacific Ocean...
AACTCGAAGCTTTTCTTCATCATCAATTCGAGGGGCAAGCGTCTTTCTCAGGTCGTCTGACAGAACGACAACCGCGTCCGATCGTGCGTAGCTGAACGATTCGACCCATCGCAGCACCCTGACTAGCCCATTATCCGTAAGTGTGCCAGTTGCGACGGCTGCATCGGGATGGATGTCTTGGACGTTCAGGACGAGTGGCGTTCGATGTCGTTTCGACGCAATCCACCCCGCGGGCGCGAGGGTGAGAGGGGGGCTCATGGTCAATATGAGATCAGTTCGCCGGGCCAACACCGAAGCCAGCGTTGCTACGAGAGTGAACGCGCCGAACGCCACCGCTCGAGATAGGAGATTGGTCCGGTTAGTTGAGGCAAAGGGGTGAATACGGGTTATTCGACCCCAGTCGGTTCTTTCCCTCCGTATCCATCTGCCCCGCCACGCTGGTTCGACCGAGTGATTGCGGTACCACGGCAATGTCGTCACGACATGCATGCGATGACCGAGTCTGCCAAATTCGCGAACGATCTGTGTCATGACGTCACCCGTCGGAGCTGTATCTGGGGCGAAGTGTGGACAAATGATTGTGATATGCATGTCAAGGAAAACTTATGGGCAGAGCAGTTCGCGGTAAACAGCGAGCTGGGCGGTGGACGAGTGTTGACTTGAAAAGTCGCTGGCTCTTCGAAAGCCCGAGTCGATCAATCCGGTTCTGTGTTCTGGGTGAAACATTTGTTGTACAGCGTCGCTCCACGCGTCAACGTCTAGTGGAAGAGTGACACCCCCATTTCCAACGGTTTCCGGAATAGCTCCGTATTGACTTGCAATCACTGGGCAGCCTCGAGCCATAGCTTCAACGATTGGCTGTCCGAACCCTTCATATCGCGATGGAAAGACCAGACAAAGGGCTTGGCGGTATAGCGAGTCAAGTTGTTCGTCGCCGACCACGCCTAAATGAACTATTCGGTCAGCCGCGGGAGAGTGCTTCATCGCGGCTACTACCTCGGCATGTGACGGACCGCTTGCACCGGTAAATATCAAACGGACATCGTTAACATGTTCCGCTAGTTCGATCAGGAACTTGTGTGATTTATGGGGCCAGGTAACGGCCGGGTACAGTAAGAATTTTTCCCTTGGAGAATGCGTCGGTTGCTGGGTTTGTTGTGCTTGGATGTCGAAGGGGGGCGCTACTAAACGGCATCGCTCTTTGGGGAAACCGAAGTGTCGTTGTAGGGAGTTCGCACAGAACTTGCTGGGGACACAAACAAGTTCGGCAGCTTCGAGCGCACGGGGAATCGCGTTGTTGAGGAAAATGCGTTTGGCTGGCGAAAAGTTGTTCGGAATATCTCGATATTGGACATCGTAGATCGTGACTAATGATTTGATGTCGGGCTTGGAGGCGGGGATTGTGCCTCCCAGATGATGTACCAGTGGACTCGCGAGGTTCGCCCCGAATAGCCGTCGCTCTTGCAGGATTCGACCAAACCTCCCCCATCGCACTTTCTGCTGGTTGATCGCGAAATGCTCAGCTAAGAAGGGGTGGGCGGTGTAGGTCTCGGGTGATGTCACCAGTTCGATTGAAGGGCGATCCGGGACTTGGCAGAGAGATTTCAATAACTGGATCGCGTATCTTTCCGAACCGCCAACGCGTCCGGGGCGCAGCCAAAGCAGGTTTATCGTCACGTCAGTCACAGCAAGGTCCTGTAGACGGCGACGGTTGCTGAAGCTGTTTTGTCCCAACTAAATTCGGTGCTTCGTGCGTAGCCGCGGTCGGCGAGTTCTTGTGCAAAACGGGCATCTGTAAGGACTGTTCGCAAGGCGTCCGCGAGTTCGTCGACCGAGTTGGGGTCTACTGCGAGGGCCGCGTCGCCGGCTACTTCTTCAGTTGCAGTCCCTTTTGAGGTGATGACAGGTGTTCGGTAGGACATTGCTTCAAGGACCGGTAAACCAAATCCTTCGAGGAGGCTTGGGTAGCAGAACACTGTCGCTTCACTGTAGAGCGCTGCCAGTTCGTCGATCGCTACTTGACCAGTGATCACAACGCGATCCATCGTTTTCGGTTCCAGGGAAGTGAGGAGTTGTTGTGGCGTGGTTCCCCAGCCTGTCGGTCCGGCGAGTACGAGCTGGGTGTCCGTGTCTGCCGCGATGCGGGTGAATGCGTCGATGAGGGCGGGGAGATTTTTTCGGGGCTCCAAGGTTCCCACCGCCAGTACGAAGTTTCCGGTAATGCCGAAGCGTTCTCGCACCTGACGTGTCGCCTCAGTTGTGACAGGCCTTGGATCATGGCCGAGTGGCACCAAATGGAGCCGTTCGGTGTCCAGTCCTCCTGCCCGCAGATCAGCTGACGTGGCAGCCGACGGACACAACACCGCGTCCGCTCTTTCAAGTACCCGCCGCCATGACCGGTCGTAGAGCCGTCGGGCGCGGGTCGGGAACCGTTCTGGGAACCGGCGAAAGGCTAGGTCATGGACGCTTACCACCAGCGGTGCGCCGCCAACAGGTGGAACTACGATGGTGGTGGAGTGGACAAGGTCGTGATTCTGAGCGCTTAGGGCCGGAATCATGCTTCGTGACCACGCTTCGTAGAGGAGCGGTCGGGGCAGTTTGAGTTGTCGTACCTTAATAGTTGGGGAGAAATCTGTGGGCGCTGAGCGTCGATGCCATGCAGAAATTCCTTGCACATCGACGTCAGGTCGGCGGGACAGCGCGGCTGCCAAGTCAATGGTCACTCGCCCGGTTCCTCCGGGCACGGGGTGCCACGCTGCCTCCATGGTCATGAGGACGCGTAGGTCCGCGGTCACCAAAACACTCTTACACACGCTCAATTGGCTGTGGGCGCGTTCTCATGTGCGACCTAGGTCGTCGTAGCGAAATCCCAGTTCGAACATTGCGTCGCGGTTGAGGAGATTTCGGGCGTCAACAAGTCGTGGTGCGTTCATGACGCTGGATAGCTTCCGCCAGTCAGCCGAAGCGAACTCGGGCCATTCTGTGAGAATTATTGCGAGGTCGACTTGAGAAAGGGCTTGTTCGATGGTTGTTGATGTTTCGATCTCTTCAGGTATGTCGGAGGTGGATGTAATCGTCGGGTCATACGCCTTAAGGGTGGCTCCGCTTTGTGTGAGGCGCCGAGCGACTTCGATGGCCGGTGAGTTTCGGAGATCGTCCGTGTGGGCCTTGAAGGTCAGCCCCAGCAACGCGATGGTGCGACCGGCTAGTTCTCCGTCGAGTAGCGATTTGGCTTTTGTAACAATTCGTTCGAATTGTTGTTCGTTTGCCGAAATTACAGCTCTCAACAAATCGAATTCGTAGCCAGCGTCAGCTGCTATACGAACCAAAGCTTCCATGTCTTTAGGAAAGCATGAACCGCCCCAACCTGGTCCGGGCTGCAAGAATTGGGGGCTAATTCGGCTGTCTGAGCCAAGACCTGTTGTTACCGCGTTGATGTCTGCGCCTACTGCCTCGCATACGGCTGCAAGGGCGTTGACGAAAGATACCTTGGTTGCCAAGAAGGAGTTTGTTGCGTATTTGATGGTTTCCGCGGAGGCCGGGTCGACGTGAATTATTGGGGCGTCAATCGAAGCGTAGATCTCTGCTACGCGACGTCCGGCGGTGAGGTCGTCAGAGCCGATAACGATGCGGTCTGGTTGAAGAAAGTCGTTGACGGCGTTGCCTTCGCGCAAGAATTCGGGGTTGGACACGACGAAGAGATCGTCGCGTTGCGTTGCGGCGGCGATTGTGGCGTTGGTACCGACGGGAACCGTTGACTTATTGACGATGATGCTTCCGGGTGGCAGTACTTCGCGAACGTCATCTATGACCGATAAGACCGCGCCTATATCGGCTCTTCCATCTGCCGCTTGTGGCGTGGGAAGGCACAAGAAAACGAATTCAGTTCCCAGAGCCGCTGTTCGGGATTCGACGTCAAATTGGAGGTGCTGAGTGGAAATTGCGGTGGCTACTAATTCGGGTAACCCTGATTCGTGGATAGGGACGTGCCCTTGCCTGAGTTGGCTGATTTTTTCCTCGTCAATATCGACGCATTTGACTTCATGTCCTAAGTGGGCGAGGCATGCCGATGTGGTGAGACCGACATAGCCAGCGCCGACAACTAACACCGTGCTCATAGTCATGCCCTCGATTCGTCGATCAGGAAACGGGTGGGGTTGCGCACAGACGCGATGCTAACCAGAGCACCGGGTTTCGCTGCGATGGCGCGGCACTGAGTCATAGACATCTGAATACGCGGGGTGAGTTCACGGCTATCCACCACATACCCCGAGGGCTTTGGGGGGCGGGGGTGCTTGCGTCGCGGTCGCTTGCGCTATGGGTTGAGGAGCGTCAACGAGCCTGTAGCCGGGAGTGATGGACGGCGGTTCGATGGCTAGTTCAAGCCGAACGTTGCTGCCTGATAGGGAAGGATCGGGTGTCATGCGCACATTTTCTTTGAGGTGCGCAGCGAGAAGTACTGCTGCCTTGTCCCCTCCGACGCCATAACGGATTTGGGTGGTCGTGTACGCCTGGCCTTCTTGGTGCGTTGCCTTGAAACCTATGCCTCGCAGCCGAGAGGCGATCCGCGACGCTGATGGTCCCGTGATCTGCACTTTCACTCGTCGTTCGATGAGTTCGTCCCACCCGACTCCTCGGAAGATGTCAATCACTCGCTCGTTGTGGTCGTTTTCTATTAGCTTCAGGCCCGCAAGATCGTTGTGTGTCACGTCAATAAGTTGGAATGCGTAGCGTTCTAGGTCGTTGTTGACGTTCAGACCTCCGAAACGGCGCGCTAGTTCTAGACCGTCGTCAAATACGCTCAGCGTGTTGGAGGTGCGTAGGTGGGTCGAGACGATGTCGAGAAGTCGTTGGAGAGTGCGCGGGTTGCTCACTGCACTGTCTAATGCCTGGTCCACAGCCTCAAATATGAACTTTTGCTGACGGCTATTGCGTTCAAGGTCGTTCCACACTCCTAGGCGAACCCATTCGCCATCATCTTGTTGGACTAGTAGTCGGCGACTGCGTACAAATGCGAGGGCGTCTTCGCCGTTGAGGTGGGTCCATCCTTTGTCCACCAAAAATCCGGTTCCGCCTTGCGTTGGATCTCCGCTGTCTTGGACGGTTCGATCTCGGGTGGGGCGGTTGAAGCACATGGATACGCCACCCACTGCATCGACAAGGCGCCGAAAGCCGTCAAGGTCTACTTCGACAAAGTGCTGGAGGCCTATACCAAAGTGTTCTTCCACCGTTTCGATCAGACGCGCCGCTCGGGTCTGCGCAGAGGAATCTAGGTTGTAGGCGCTGTTAATTTTCGCGATGGCGTCAGTGCTTGCGATGGGAACAAGTAGATCTCTTGGAACCGAAACTACGGCCGCGGTCCCGTCTTTTCTTAGGCGGAGGATCATGATGGTGTCCGCTAAGTGGTTTCCGATGGATGCGCGTCTTCCTGTCATGATGGCGTCGTTGGACGCGATGCCGTCGACGCTGTCAGAGCCAACGAGTAAATAATTTTCCGCGTCCGGGTCATCGTCAACTAGCGGTTCCGCGATTGTGGGGGAAAGAACGGTTTGACCTTCGTTCCCGGTGACGCTTTCGTCGCGTCCTTGAGGGTCGGGATGGTTGCTTGCTATGAGATCTGATGCTGTGACGGGTTCGCGCACTGGAGCGGTTAAGACGTCATGAACTTCGAACCGTTGAACTTGGTCTAGGCGCCAAACCGCGTAGCCGACAGCCAAGAAAGCTAAGAATCCGATGAGCGTGCACGCGCCAAGAGTGAACAGTATGAGGTTTTCTCTTGGTCGACGGGATCGCCGTAGACGGGTCCTGGGCATCGTCAGTGAACGTACCCGAGGGAGGACCGAATCATTGGTCGCGCCCGCCGGTAGCGTTCAAAAGAGACCGCCGCCGTAATTCGCCGAGCTGGCCTATCTCCAGCCGCTGGTTGCCATACTCGATATAGCCTTGATCGCTGTAGCGAGCTGAACGCCATTTGTCGGCGTGACCGAGTCGTTGTCGCCATCTGGCACGTGCGGGTAGGTGGCTAAACGTTTGTAGTTGAGGTAGTCCGGTGCGACCGTCGACGAGAAGTGCGCGAATTACTCGATCCCAACTGGTAGACGCGACGGATCGTCGGGCCTCGAAGCCAGCACGGAAACGATCGGATTCGTTTTCGATGAGTTGCTGGGCGAGGTGAGAGATTTCGTCGCGACAGTCCACTAGATAGCCATCGGTGTCGTGACGAATTGTGTCGGCGGCTGCCGCGTTGCTAGTGACTGCTATCACTACTTTTTCTTCGGCCATGGCTCGGCGGATCGGTTCGACGTGGCTGGTGGAGCCAGCGGCATCGACAACGATGCCGACTTCGTGTGAGTTGGATGGGAGCACGCTCATTCCATCGCTTTGGAGCACATTTATGACTTGTTGTTGATGCTCGCTTGGGAGCACCGAAACACTTGTGCGAGAACTCCCATCCACGTGGGGAAGCGCAACTGGCATAGGTACGGCGATTGGTGACACCACGCCACGTTCAACAGCGATGGGCAGCAGATGTCTCGCGGCGACAACCGTCCATTGTGAAGCTTCTGCGGTTTGTTGAGTGATGTATCTACGGACGTCGTTACTTCGCGGCACTGGGTCGTCATCAACGGCGAGCACATAGCGGTATTCGTCTGGGTCACGTTCAGCGGACACGATCTCGGCGTCGATGTCTATTCGCCTATGTAGTGTCGCGAGGAGGTCGTTTGCATAGGCGCCCGAGGCGACTCCTATTCGCATCACTTAGCCGTTCTCATCGAGTCTGGAACGCAATAGGTCATGTTGTCGTTCAAGACGAATCAGTTCGATCTGTGCTGCTTCGATGGCTGCTCCGAGGTCGTCGATCAGTTGTTCGTCACCCGCTGTGACGAGTTCAAGTCGGGTGACGGATTGATCAAGTAGGTGACTGGCGGCTTCGGCTTTATCTGTTCGCGCGCGTTCGGCGGAAACAGCGGCAGCGACAAGATCGATCGCTGCTGCAAGTTCATCAGCAACCCGCTCAATCACCTCCGCCATGGGGCGAAGATGGTTGGGTGCCCACAACTTCTTGTAACTCAGTTCGGTTCCCAGATGTCGAGCAGTTTGGAGATGCTCGGACGCTCGGTGCAGCATGTTGTCATCGCTGTCGTTTGTCATGAGTTCACCATCTTCGTGATCGAGTGGCTGCTATCGAGAAGAACTGTGGTCTGGGGGGAGTTGGGCTCGGCGCTACGCCGGCTCGCCGCAGCGCGTCCTCTAGATCTTCGGGTCCCGCTACTTCGGCTCGCGGTGCGAGATCCGCGACGGTCGTTAATTCGGACTCGGTGACTACAACATCGTCGCGGTTGGATCGCCGCGCCAATTCAGTGGCGTTGTCCAGCACAGCCACCGAAATGTTTCTCAAGCGTAGATCAGAGACCACTTCGGGATGATGGCCAATTACCGCTACGCGGCCGTGGGAAACTGCTGTTTCACCGGGCCAAGGATTTTCTTGAGTTCCTCGGCGCATCCAGTACCAACGGGTTTCGGTGCGAGCATGGTTACGGTGGGAGAGGCGTCGGGCTGCCTTTGAGCTAAACGATCCGCCAATTCGGTGAATGACGCGTGACTCGTTGACAACTACAACGACTTCTTGGTTTGAGCGGGCGACCGCACTCAAGTCGACATCTTCGTAGTAACCCAGCCCATAAGAAGAATCGAATCCGCCCATTCGTTCGAACCAGCTACGTTTCACGGCCCAGCACGCAGCAGAGACATGGTCCACCGGGACTGAGCCAGTACTCGATACTTCTGAGAGATGGACGTGGCCATCTGCAGTGAGTGAGGCTCCACTTTCGACGACATCGCCGTTCTCGTCGACGTAGAGGGGGGCAGCTATTACCGCTGAATTGGTTTCGATGGGACGGAGAAGTGGGCACAGCCAGCCTTCGGTTACTTCGAGGTCCGAGTTCATGATGATGACGATGTCAGACTTCGAAGCGCGGACTCCTAGATTTGCTCCTCCCCCGTACCCTAAATTCTTGCCTGCTTTAATTAGGCGCGGTCGGGATTTGTGGCGTGACGCCCGTTCGTAGGTGTCATCTGGAGAGGCGTTGTCAACTACCAATATTTCGTGTGCTTCGGGTGTGTGATCGGTGATGGAATCGAGGAGCGCTTCTAGAAGATCGGGTCGTCCGTAGGCGACAACTACGAGCGTCACGGGGGGGGCAGTATTCACTGGTTTCGCTGCATCAGTTCTATGTCCGCTTGATAGCGGGCTCTCAGTACCGCGTGGGTGTCACTGAGGGTCTCAACCTCGGCGCTTAGCGATGCAAGTAGATTCGCTATGCGGCGAGGATTTTCGGTAGCTATCTGACCGATGACCTGAGCTACCTGTTTCGAAGCCCAACCTTGAGAGTCGTGAAGTAGCTCTACGGCATGTTGATCGTCGACGGTCGAAATGTTCAAGATTTCGGCGAGAGCATGCCCGACTGGCGTGGACGCAACAAACGTTGCAGCTTCGAACGCCAAGCCGGCCGCTGACCAGGGGTCTAGCTCTTCTGTTAAACCCCAGGTTCCTTCACTGGTTTCAACAAGATGGATTTCTTGTTCTTGTATCTGAAGAGCGGAGCGCCCCGCTAGTCGCAGCCGTTCCGCTCTCTCGGGGCCGAGTCGAAGCAATCCGGCTACAGCGGTTATGTCGGGTTCGACAAGGCAATGTCCCTCCTCTCCGAGAGAGACGTCGGCATATGGAGCGGCCCATTCGAGCGCAAGAACGGCCGCTACTGCAAGTACACCGTCCGTTGGGGTGTCACCAGCCGGACGTACAGCTATTTGTAACCAGTCACGCACAGAGAACCTCCAATAGTTCTGGGAGGGTCTCGCGAAAATCGGGTGGTAGATGTAAACCAGCTCGCTGTAAGGCCGAATTTTCGAGCACTGAGTTAGGGGGTCGCGGTGCGGGGCGGGGTGGCTCAAGTTTGGAGGTAGCAATTGCGGTGACTTGGGTACTAGGACGTCCCATATGTTCCAGGATTGTTTGTGCGAACTCGAACCAGCTCACTGCTCCTTGGTTTGTGACGTGGAAGATTCCATGGGCCTGTACGTGCACCAAGTCTCGAATGGTGACTGCGATATCGCGAGTGAATGACGGGTGACCTATTTGGTCGTCGACGAAAACCATTGGGGTTTCCGACGAGGCGAGGTTGACAATGGTTTTGAGGATGTTTGACCCATGCACTCCGCATAGCCAAGACGTTCGGACTATCAAGTCCTGTTCTCGCATTGCCAGCTCGCCCTCTAGTTTCGTTTGACCATATATGGATTGCGGGTTGGTTCGATCACGCTCAACGTAGGGTCGGTCGAGTAAGCCGTCGAAGACGTAATCAGTTGAGATTTGAACGACGCGGGAGCCGCATTTTTGTGCTGATGCGACCACATTTTTTGGTCCCCAAGAGTTAATTGATCGAGCCTTCGTCTCGTCGGACTCGCAGCCATCCACGTCGGTCCATGCCGCTGTATTGATGACTATCTCTGGCCGGTAGCGAAGCATGATTGAATCGACGGCTTCGGGGCGCGATATGTCTAAATCTTCGCGACTGAGCACAAGCGTGTCGGCTTCGTCGAATGTGAGAGCGAGGTCTGTCGCTAGTTGCCCGTGCCCCCCGGTGATCAGCACTTTGAATTCGGTGCTCACTCTGCGGCCTCCGAAAGAGCCTCGCTCAACGTTGGGTACACGAAGAGGCTCTCGTGGATGTCCTGGACCTTCAGGTTTGCGCTAACCGCTAGAGCGACGACCGATATCAATTCCGCTGCATGTTGACCGACGATGGATCCTCCGAGGACGTGCCCCGTATTGGGGTCCGAAACAATCTTGACGAACCCGAGGGGGTCATTGTTGATCAGTGCTTTGGCGTTGGACGAAAAAGGAACTTTGGTGACTCTGATCTTTCGTCCAGTAGCGAAGGCTTCTGCTTCTGCGAGGCCTACGTCAGCGATTTCTGGTTCGGTAAAGATCGCCGAAGCTGCCTTGTCGTAGTCGAGGTGGCGGTGTTCTCGTCCCTCGTGCAAGCCCATTATGTGCTCTGCGATCTTACGACCCTGCATTGAAGCGACCGACGAAAGTGGCAATTTTCCGGAGAGGTCTCCGGCAGCGTAAATGTTAGGAACTGACGATCTGAGGTTGTGGTCGACTTCGATGTAACCGGACTCGTCTACAACTACCTCGGTGTTGGTGAGGCCTAATTCTTCACTGTTGGGTTCTGAGCCGATGGCGAGTAGCACGTGGGTTCCTTTGGCGGTTCGCCCATCGCTGCAGAAAACCTCTACTGATTTGCCACTTCGAGTAATTTCGGTCGCTCGAGCCCCTTTTAGTAGCTGAACTCCTCGATCCAGAAAGTTTTGCTCAAGGAGTGCTGCTGCTTCGGGGTCTTTTTGTGGGAGGACCTGTTGCCGGCTCACTATGAGAGTCACTTTGGAACCTAGTGAAGTGAACATGTGGACGAATTCGACACCGGTTACTCCAGAACCGACGACGACTAGGTGGCCTGGGATCTCGTCTGGGGGGTAGGCGTCGCGGGTGGTGAGGA
>Ga0163108_10003920_pt1 | contig 10555 bp, 10 predicted proteins | sample Fk1155metaG_FD_109644 | JGI IMG/M metagenome (GOLD analysis project Ga0163108, IMG submission 109644) | Marine microbial communities from the Central Pacific Ocean - Fk160115 155m metaG | ecosystem: Environmental > Aquatic > Marine > Oceanic > Photic zone | place: The Central Pacific Ocean...
CGGCCACGATCCGTCGGTCGACCCGTCGTCGACCAGGATCAGTTCCCAGGCGATTTCGTTTCCGGCGCAGACGGAGGCGATCTGCGAGTGCAGTTCGCGGAGACTGTCTTGTTCATCCAGGACGGGAACGACGATCGAGAGCATCAGCCGTCGGACTCCAGCGGGACGGGAAGAGTGGCAGGACGGTGTCCATAGTATAGGACGGCGGCGGCCGTGATTTCAGCCACCAGCCAGACACCGCGAAGCAGGATCGACACAACGACGGCCTGTTGTAGCGGAAGTCCGGAAAACGAGAGGGCTTCGATCAGCAAGCCCTCGCGGATCCCCACGCCTCCCGGAGCGAAGATGGCAACGAATCCCACCGCCGTGGCCAATCCCACCGCGGCGGTCAGTCCGGCCAGGATCTCGGGAGTCGAATCTCCCAGCGGTGTGGCACCGATTCCCTTGAGGGTCCACCACAGGCTCAGGCCGTGGCCCAACCAGCCCACCGCCTGGGCCGTCATCGCGATCAGTACCTGGCGGGTCGAGACCGAGACGTCGCCTGCGGTGGGTCCGAGCATCCACCGGGTTGCCTTGGTGACCAGTCGGGTCAGCCAGGGAAACCCGGCCAGGACTGCGACCACGACGGCGGCGGACAGCAGGAACGGGTGTCGCGCCGCCAGGCCGAGCGGACCTGGCAGATCCCCGATCGCCGGGCTGGCCAGCAACTGGGGAGCCAGCCCCAGTCCCAGCAGTCCGCCGGTTCCCATTACCAGCAGTGATTCCCAGGTGGCCGTCCAGGCCGCGGTGCTGGTTGGGACATTCGCCGAACGCAGCAATGCCGAGCGGATCACCAGCACGGTGGCCTTACCGGGGACGTACTTGCCCAGGTGTCCGCAGTAATATGCCCGCAGGATGGTCAACCAGCCAACCTGATGACCGGCGTCTCGCAACAGGCAACGCCAGAACCAGGCACTGGGCAGCCAACCGGCCAGGTAGATTGCCGCAGCGGCGCCGAGCCAGCCGAAATGGATCGAGACTTCTTCGCCACTGGCCTGGCCGGCGATCCACAGTGAACGAGCCCGCCAGCCGACCAGCGCGAGCACGATCAGCAGCACCGCCCAACGCAGCACTCGCCAGGCTGACGCCGGGCTGGCGGTCTGGGGTGTTCCCGTTTCTGGTGGGCCGGGGCTCATGAGGGCGGGGCGTGGCGAGTCAGTTCGTGGTGTAGGTGGCCGACCTGCGGCAGGATCAACTGCTGGATGCCCAGACGGACGGCGGCGGTCGAACCGGGCAGCGCAAACAGCACCCGACCTCGCGCGATGCCGCCGACGGCACGGCTGAGCATCGCGGCGGCTCCGATTTCCTCGTAGCTGAGCATCCGGAAGAGTTCACCGAAACCGTCGAGCCGCTTGTCGAATCGGCTGGTGATGGTTTCGTAGGCTGAATCACGCGAGGAAATGCCGGTGCCCCCGGTGGTGATCACAACGCCGACGTCGGGGTCGTCCAAGGCCGCGTCCAGGGCGGCCTGGATTGCCTCCGGATCGTCGCTGACAATCTCTGATCTTGCCACCCGGTGCCCGGCTTCCTTGACCGCCTCGCGGAGCAGAGCACCGCTCTTGTCTGTTGCCTGGGTGCGGGTGTCGGAAAGCGTGATGATCGCGAAGCCGAGCGCGCCGACGTCGGCCGCCGCCCGCTCGTGGTCGTGGTGCCCGCTCTCGCCGGAGGTGGAATCGGTCATGGTCAAGCCTGGCGGTGTACGACCCAGCCGGGGATTTCGACGCGCGTCGTGAACAGGGTCTTTCCCGCGGCGACGTAGAGTGTCTTGAGATCCTCGCCGCCGAAGGTGACATTCGTCAGTACGTCCTCGACGATCGGGATCCGCCCACGAACGTCTCCCTCGGGAGTGATCACCCAGATGCCCGGTGGCACATCACCGCTTTCATGCGGTCCACGCGAACGACTGATGCCCGCGGCGATGTAGAGTTGCCCCTGACTGTCGACGGCCATCCCGTCGCCGCCCCGGCCCGGTGAAAAGTCGTAGACGACCCGTTGACCGCTTGGGGTACCGTCCTCGGACAGATCGAATCCCCAGATCTTGCGATTGCCCTCGATGACCGGGCAACTGTCGACCAGGTACAGTGTTTGCTCGTCGGGTGAGAGCGAGATCCCGTTGGGTCGTTGGATCTCAGGTTGAGTCAGGATCCGTGTCACCGAACCGTCGGGGTCGATGCGATAGACGCTGTCGTGGTCGAGTTCCATCGTCGTTCGGTCGCCGTAACACGGGTCGGTGAAGAACAGCTGCCCGTTTGTTCTGGCGGCGACGTCGTTGGGTGCGTTGTAGCGTTTGCCATCGAAGGAATCGGTCAGGACCTCGATCTCACCGGTTTCCAGATCGGTCCGCGTCATTCGTCGTCCGCCATCATCATCGCCGTGTTCGTTGCCTTCGCAGGCCAACAGTCGTCCCCGGGCATCAAACAGCAGGCCATTGGCGCGGCCGCTGGGTTCTCGAAAGACATTGAAACCGGACGTGCCCGGAGTGTGGGTCAGGATGCGATTGTTGGCGATGTCGCTGAAGTAAACGGTTCCGTCGGCCGCACAGGCGGGACCTTCCAGGAAGGTGACGGCAGTGGCCGGTGCCACATCCGCACCGTCGGCGAGGATTCCCGTTGGCAGGCCCACGGCGTGGTGATCGATCGTCATCGTGATGCTCTCGGTTGCCTGTCGGCAGGATGAAGCGGGTTCAGAGATACTCGTCGTCTTCGAGCAGGTCCTGCTCGAAGACGAGCTGGTGTCCCTTGTCGACGAGCAGTTCCAGCCCGCGGTCGATATCGTCGACGTAGAGGGCGATTGCGCCCTGGCCACCGCGTCGGTAAAGCAGGGGATAGGTGTAGTGGATGTTGATCTCGGCCTGCAGCAACGTCGTGCAAACCGTCAGGAAAGGTTGTTCGGTTTCGGGCAGCTCGACACCGATGATGTCGGTTTCGATGAATGAAAAAGATCCCAGTTGCAGGAGCTCGCGGGCGCGTTCGAAATTGTCGAACATCAACCGCACGATGGCACAATCGACACTGTCATCGATCGACAACGCCACGGTTCTCAGGTCGTGACGTTCCAGTTGTCGCATCAGGTCGTGCAACCGCCCGACGCGATTCTCCATGAACACACAGAACTGCCGCAGGCAAGGCCACTGGCGACCGTACATCGTGTTGGGATCGGTGTAAGACTCGCTGCCGCTGCTCATTGGTCTCCCCGGTCCGGACTAACCCGCCACCGCTGCACACTCTAGGATAGCCGTAGAGAAAGTGTCAATTCGCTGGATGCGGTCGACCGGCGTCCGGTGACCCTCGCCGAATACCGCGTCACGATTTCATGAATGCCGAACTCTCCGATTCTGCTCCGGACCCGGCAGTCGACGCGACGATCCGTTGCATCCTGTTCGACATGGGCAACGTGTTGGTCAAGTTCTCGCATGAGGTGATGTTCGAACAGGTGGCCACGGTTTGCGGATGTTCGGGGGCGGAGATCCGCCGCTGGCTCTGGGATTCGGGCTGGCAGGAACGGTTCGAGCGAGGCGAGATCGATGCCGCGGCGGTCGTTGATGAACTGGGACGAAGAGCGGGACGGTCCGTTGATGTGTCGGACGTGATGAGGGCGGCATCGGATATTTTTTCGCTGAACGAGCCTCTGCTGGTGGTGATCGATCGGCTGAAACTCGCCGGCTTTCAGCTGGTCGTGCTCTCCAACACCTGCCCACCGCACGTGGCCTGGATCGAAGAGCACTGGGACGTGCTGGAGCGGTTTGACGCAAGGGTTTTCAGTTACGAGGTCGGGGCGATGAAACCCGATGCGGTGATCTACGAAGCGGCGGCGCGGGTGGCCGGGTGCCGGATGACCGAGTGTTTTTTCGTGGACGACCTGGCCGAAAACGTTCGAGCGGCACGGTCACTGGGAATTCGTGGCACCGTGTTCACCGATGTGACGGGGTTGGTCGAGGCGTTGTCGTGTGTCGGTATCGAGGTATCGGGCTGCTGACGCGAATCGGCCGCTTGCGAGGCAGAACGAGGCCGGGGTATAGTGGGAGACGTTCCGTGAATCGGACGGCGGTTTGTATCCATCACCCCAGGCTGTTTCTGGCAGCGACCAGGAACTCTGGGGCGTGGACAGTCATACATAAGGAGAAATCTCGATGGCACGTACAACCAACTGGCGGATCCGCGTTGTCAACACTGCCCTGGCGGCGGTTCTTCTGATCGGCGTCTCCCTGGCGGCCGCCAAGAGCAAGGGGATTCTGTTTCCCGACTGGTCGGGACCGACGGCAGGAACCTACGACAAGCCGGCCGCAGAACTGGGCAAGAAGGTCACCAAGGGGCGTCCCTGGAGCGTCGAGACGGTTGCCGGTGCGATCCTCGGCAAGACCCTGCCCGGCAAGCCCGTCTCGATGGTTGGCGAGATCATCGACTATTCGTGCTACCTGCAGGTTGGCAAGCACGGCGACAAGCACCGTGGTTGTGGCCAGAAGTGTGCGGCCGTGGGGCAACCGATTGGATTGCTTGCCAAGAATGGTGCGCTCTACATGCTGATCGACGAAGAACACAACTCGCGTCGTGACGGGCTGACCACGTTCCGCAAGCAGGCCATCGACAACATGGCGAAAATTGTCCGCGTCAACGGGACCTATTCGGAGGTCCAGGGCCAGAAGGCGATCTACGTCCAGGGTTCGGTCAAGAAAAAGAAGTAGAACCGGTCGTTCGGTAGGCGGCCGGCTGTTTGGGGCGTTAACTGAATGGTGACCGGGAGACCGAGGTGATGAAGATGTCGTTGCGCGCTGTCGGGGTGTTTGGTGTTTCCGTTTTGTGCCTGGCCGCGGTCGTTGCGGCCGACAAGGAGGATGAGCCGAAGGTGCCCTTCGGGCTACCACCGGTCACTTTTCCCGACGACAATCCCTACTCGTCGGACAAGGTTGAACTCGGAAAACTGCTCTACTTCGACAAGCGGCTCAGTTCCGACGACACCGTTTCCTGCGCGACCTGTCACAGCCCGTCGAAGGGATTCACCGATGGTGCTCCGGTTTCGACCGGGATCAAGGGCCAGAAAGGTGGCCGCAGTGCCCCGACGGTCATCAATCGCGCCTACTCGACCCAGCAGTTCTGGGACGGCCGGGCGCCGTCGCTGGAAGCGCAGGCGATCGGCCCGATCGCCAACCCGATCGAGATGACCAATCTCAAGAGCGAGAAGGCTGCCCACGGTGCCGTCGTCGATCGACTCAAGAAGATCAAGGGTTACCAGTCCCGGTTCAAGACGGTCTTCGGCGCCACCGACATCACGATCGATCATGTCGGCAAAGCCATCGCCACCTTTGAACGGACCGTTCTCTCCGGCAACGCGCCCTACGATCGCTTCGTTGCCGGTGACAAGAAGGCACTCTCGAAGTCCGCGAAACGCGGTTTCGACATCTTCTTCAAGAAGGCCGCCTGTGACAGTTGCCATCTCGGGTTCAATTTCACCGATGGATCCTACGAGAACGTCGGAATCGGCATGGACAAGCCCAAGCCGGACCTGGGGCGATTTGTCGTGACGGGAAAGAAATCCGACCGGGGATCGTTCAAGACTCCGACGCTGCGGGAGATTGAACACACCGGGCCGTACATGCACGACGGGCGTTTCGAGACACTCGAGGCGGTTGTCGAACACTACGACGGGGGGGGAGTCAAGAATCCCAATCTCGATCGCCGGATCAAGCCCCTGAAGTTGTCCAAGCGGGAGAAAAAGGACCTCGTGTCATTCCTGAAGGCGCTTTCTGGCGAGGGCTGGCAGCAGATCAAGGCTCCCAGGTCGTTCCCCAAGTAAGAGCCGGCCGCAGGGACGGATCCCTTTTCCATGCCACGCATCGTCCACATTCTTGCCGACGGTCAGCCCGGTGACGGGCTGACTGTTTGCGGTTGGGTTCGGACCCGTCGCGATTCGAAGAAGGGACTCTCCTTCGTCGAACTCAATGACGGCAGCTGCCTCTCGAATCTGCAGGTCATCGTCGACGGCGACCTTCCGGGATGGCAGGAGACCTTGGGGATGGTCACCACAGGTGCCAGCCTGCGGATCGGTGGCACGCTGAAGGAATCGCCCGGTCAGGGGCAGCGGGTCGAACTGTTGGCCGAATCGGTGGAATTGATCGGTGCGGCCGACGCCGAGAACTACCCGCTGCAGAAGAAGCGACACAGTTTCGAGTTTCTCCGCGAGATCGCGCACCTGCGACCGCGAACCAACACCTTCGGCGCGATCGCCCGCATCCGCAACGCCCTCTCGGCAGCAATCCACCGTTTCTTCCAGGACCGTGGCTTTGTTTATGTCCACACGCCGATCATCACGACCAGTGATTGCGAGGGGGCCGGCGAGATGTTCCAGGTGACGACGCTGAACCTGGAACGGCTGGCCGAGTTGAAGACCGAGGTGGATTTCGAGCAGGACTTCTTCGGACGCCCGGCTGCGCTGACTGTCAGCGGGCAACTCGAGGCGGAAATCTATGCGACCTCGGTGGGCGACTGCTACACGTTCGGGCCGACGTTCCGGGCCGAGAACTCCAACACCACCCGGCACCTCTCGGAGTTCTGGATGGTTGAACCCGAGATGCCTTTCTACGAGTTGACCGACAACATGGACCTGGCCGAGGCCTTCATCAAGTCGATCATCGGCGACGTGCTCGGTCAGTGCGGCGAGGACATGGAGTTCTTCAACAAGCGGATCGACGACACGGTGCTCGAGACTCTGGCCAACATCACCGACAACGACTTCATCCGGCTGCCCTACACCGAGGCGGTCTCGATTCTGGAGTCGGCCGATCGCACGTGGGAGTTCCCCGTCGAGTGGGGGCGGGACCTGCAGAGCGAGCACGAGCGGTTCCTGACCGAGGAACATTTCGAGCAGCCGGTGATCCTGTTCGACTATCCGCGGACGATCAAACCCTTCTACATGCGATGCAACGACGACGAAAAGACCGTGCGGGCAATGGATGTGCTGGTGCCACGCGTGGGTGAGATCATCGGGGGCAGCCAGCGGGAGGATCGGCTGGACGTGCTGGTCGGGCGGATCGAGGAGTGCGGAATGGAGCCCGAGGACTACTGGTGGTACGTCGACTTGCGGCGGTATGGCACTGTCCCGCACAGCGGATTCGGCCTGGGGCTGGAGCGAACCGTGCAGTTGATCACCGGGATGAACAACATCCGCGACTGCATTCCGTTTCCCCGGACGCCCAAGAATGCCGAGTTCTGACATCGACCGAGCGGTGACACCCCAGGAGCTCGAGCGGCCGACGCGTGTTCGCTGGGTCGTGGCCGTGCTGCTTTCGGCCGCCGCGGCGATCGCCTACCTCGACCGCGTGATCATCTCCAACGTGGTCAAGGAACTGCAGGACGAGATCGGGATCAGCGATCGCGAGGCCGGCTGGGTGTTGGCCAGCTTCGTGCTGGGCTACGCGATGATGCAGATCCCGATGGGGCGTCTCGGCGACCGGGTGGGATTGCGGTTCATCCTGCCGGGCATCGTGGTGATGTGGAGCCTGTTGACGAGCCTGACCACCGTGGTGGGTTCGTTGTTGGTGTTGTGCCTGGTGCGGTTTGGCTTCGGCTTTGCCCAGGCCGGCGTGTTTCCGCTGACCGTGCCGACGATCCGTCGCTGGTTTCCTGTGCAGGGGCGGGGGACGGCACAGGGGATGGTGGTTTCCTCGACGCGACTGGGTGCGATCCTGGCGATGCTGGCGGCACCGTTGATCGTCTGGCTGGGCTGGCAGCAGACGTTCTTGATCTGCGGCGGCATGGGGCTGGTCTGGGCCGTGGTCTTCGTGTCGTATTTCCGTGATTCTCCGGCCGGGCACCCGAGGATCAATCGGGAGGAGGTTACCTTGATCACCGGCGAGACGGCTGCCGAGACCGGGAATTTGCCCGTCGGGCGACTGAGCGTGAAGACGCTGGCGACGAGTGCCAACATGTGGGGCATGAGCCTGGGCCAGGTGTTTGGGGCGATGGGGTATTACCTCTACATCACCTGGTTCCCGACGTACCTTCGCGAACAATACGGGTTCAACCTGGCCGAGGCGGGCCTGTTGACAGTACTGCCGCACGTGGGAGGCTGGGTGGGTTCAGCCGTCGGTGGTCGATTGCTCGACTGGATCCTGGCGAGCACCGGCAGCCTGCGATGGAGTCGCCAGGGGGTCTGGCTGGTGGGCAAGACATGTTGCGGGATCCTGTTCCTGGTGGCGGCTCGGGTCGAGAATCCCTACATGGCGGTGGGGATCATCGCCCTGGCGGCGTGTTGTTCGGATTCGGCCAGTCCGGCGTCGTGGGCGATGGTCACCGATGTGGGGGGGCCGCATGCGGGGGTCGTCTACGGTGTCCAGAACACCGCCGGGTGCGTGGGCGCGGTGATCTGCCCGTTGCTGGTGCCGGAGGTGGTGCGGATGAGTGGTTGGGAGGCGGTCCTGCCGGTGTTTGCAGCGATCTTCTTTCTGAGCGCGGCGAGTTGGTTGTGGGTCGATGCCAGCCGACCGATCACCGAAGGGAACGACTGAGAATCGATGATCGGGAGGCTGGACCCGGGATCGTGATCCGATACAATGAACAGCCCGGATGACAGAATCCGGCTATGGCGCGGGGTGGAGCAGCCCGGTAGCTCGCGAGGCTCATAACCTCGAGGTCGCAGGTTCGAATCCTGCCCCCGCTACTTGAATCTTCGGAGCGAACTCGAATCGACCCGGAGAGAATGACAGAAAGCCGAGGCGGAGTGCCTCGGCTTTTTGCGTTGGATTGCCGGCAGCGACGTGTGATGACCGGTCCGTCGCCGAAGCTCATCCCATCAACTCATGACGAACCCGACCGTCACCTGCGATTGGTTGCGGTTGGCCGGCATGATCGGGCAACGTCGTGTGTGGGTCGATTCCCAGCAGGTGGAATGTCGTCGCCAGGACATCCTTGGGCGAGACCGGCGTGCTCTCGACATCCCCGGCAATCGAATCGGTCCGACCGACGACCTTGCCTCGTGCAAATCCGCCGCCCGCATAGACGGCCGAATACGCCCGAGACCAGTGGTGACGTGCGGCTCCCTTGGGACCGGAGTCGATTTTCGGGGTGCGGCCATGCTCGCTGATACACAACACGGCTGTCTCGTCGAGCAGACCCCGTTGATCGAGGTCGAGAATGAAGTTGGGGAACGACTCGTCGTAGACCGGCAGCAGATAGTTTTTCAGGCGGGGGAAGTGGTTGGAGTGCGTATCCCAGCACGACGCGCCGAAAAGGCCGTAGGGGTCCCAGTAGACCGACACGAATCGGCTGCCGGCTTCCACGAGACGTCGGGCGGCGAGCAGGGACTGGCCAAACAGCGTCATCCCGTACTCTGCACGGACCTTTGCGGGTTCCCGTTGAATGTCGATCGCTTCTCGCATTTCATTGGTCGTCAGCAGGGAATACGCCCGCCGCTGGTGCTTGCTGAAGACACGCACGTTCTGGTGGCTGTCCAGCGACGCCCGGGCCCGGTCGAATTGGTGCAACAAGCTGCGGCGGATGTTGAATCGCCGACGCGTCATGTCCTCGGGAAGTTGGCAGGCTGCCCCCAGCCCGAACTTCCCGTCCGGTTCCACACCACCGAAGGGGTCATAGACTTTTTCGGTCTGCGTGTCGGCGTTGAGTTTCGGGACGACCCTGGTTCCCTTGCCGTCGAAATCGGTCCAGATCGGGTCGTAGCCGGGTCCCAGGAAGGAAGCGTATGGCCCGGACAGCCGCTTGGAACTGCCGGTGCCGTACTTGCCCGACCGGCTCCCGAACAACCAGGGCAGACCGATGTTCCGCGGAACCCGGCTGATCGCTTCGCCGGATTTCTGCTCCTCAACAAAATCCACGATCGATCCGATGTAGGGTCGCTGCCGGGGATCGCGCGGCAGCGAATTGAGTTCGGCACTGGTCATGGGCATCGCCGAAGTCGCGTAGCCGACCCCATGCAGGGGATACGGATGAGTCATCGACCGCACCACCGTCACGCGGTCCATGATCCTGGCGTGTCGGGGAATCCGCTCGCAGAGGCTCAACCCCGGTACGCTGCTGGAGATGGCCTGCATCTCTCCCTGGATTTCGACCGGTGCCAGCGGTTTCGGATCGAACGTCTCGTGCTGGGGCGGTGAACCGGTCAGAAAGACCAGGATACACGCCTTGGCCTTGCCGAAATTCGCTGACGCACCCGGTGATGCCGCCTGCGTCTCCTCAAGGCGGAACCAGTCGGCGACGTTCAGCCCCAACGCGCCCAGTCCACCGACCCGCAGCAGATCTCGCCGAGACAATCCGTCACACAACTTCGATTCCGAGCCGAGAATCCGCAGCATGATCCTGCCCCTGTTTTCCGGTGTGACGTTTGGGAGTCTCACCGATCCAGTACGAATTGGAATTGTACGTGTTGCTTTGCGATGATGCACCGCGGTCTGGAAGTTGTGACGGAATTTCGGAGTTCCCGGGCTTCGGCTGCCGGCCCCGATCACTTACCCACGCTCGGGGTCGTCTGGCATCAGTGAACGGCTGGCGGTACCGTGGAGCGGCAGATC
>Ga0163108_10003921_pt1 | contig 10554 bp, 8 predicted proteins | sample Fk1155metaG_FD_109644 | JGI IMG/M metagenome (GOLD analysis project Ga0163108, IMG submission 109644) | Marine microbial communities from the Central Pacific Ocean - Fk160115 155m metaG | ecosystem: Environmental > Aquatic > Marine > Oceanic > Photic zone | place: The Central Pacific Ocean...
AAGAGTTCGAAAACGGTATCTCGGCGCTCCCTGCCCTCGACGGGTCACGATATTGACGACGCCCCCGATGGCATCAGAACCGTACAGAGTACTTTGCGGTCCGCGGAGAATCTCGACTCGCTCGATGTTCTCAACCGCGAGATTGGAGAAATCGAAGGCCCGACTCGGACTGCTGGGATCATTCAGGGGAATCCCATCAAGCAGGACCTTCGTGTGCCGTGACTCTGTCCCGCGGATGAAGATCGAGGTCTGCTGGCCTGGTCCGCCCGCCCGGACAACGTCCAGTCCGGGAACACCTCGCAGTGCTTCATGCAGCAATGCCTTTCCCGAACGCCGCAAGGCCTTACCGCTGATGACGGTCACCGAACTTCCGTTGCGTTCGCGAAGGATCTCGGTCCTGGTCGAAGAGAGGACCGCCCGACCGCTCAGAGGATGCCGTGGAAAAGGGGCAATCACGTCGGTGGGGTCTAGCACCGGTGGCCGAGTTGCGTCGTCCTGAGTCCACGCCGTCCCATACGGCCACAGCAAGGCCAGCAGAATTGCAATCCTTGCAGTACGCGCCATCACCGGTGTCCCTTGAGGGCAGTCAAGGATCCGGTAGCGGTTGGAACCGGGTCCCTGGCTCCAACGGAAATCGAGAACTGCCCGTATTGCAACAGATCGGATTGGATCAACCGCGGGAATTACACGGCTTTGCCGCAGTAATCAGCAACAGCAACGCCAATCGACGCTGCCGGCACATTCCTCACAATCGTTACAGTCGGGCATGCAACCGGCTACCGAATCGCGCCCCGAGCTGCCCGATTCGCTCGATCGAGCAGGCGATAACCCTGTTGTCGCACGGCGGCTTTCGACTCGGCAAAGTCCCCGCGATGCAGTACCAGTCGGTTCCGCAATACAACCGCTTGTCCCCGCCGCAGTGGCACCGCGACGCGTCCAGGCCAGGCAACGTTCTGCATGCCGTAATGTCGCAGCAACCATCGTGGCGGCGATTCGGGATAGCTGGGATGGCAGAGAATACTCAGCCCTGTCATTGCGTCACTCTTGCCAAACCGGCCACTGATATCGGCCCAGTGACTTGCCGTCTGTACCCGATCACCACCCAGGCGCCCTCCGGCATCGTGAATCACCATCCCGGCAGGCGGCCGCATCCGCACCGTGAATCCCGAGTAGCCCTTCACGTTCTCGGAACCACCGATCCGAACCCCCTTCAACACCGCCTTGAGTTCCAGTCGAAAATCAATGTGCCGTGTGCCGGCCGTGGTTCGAAACACGCGAATCGTCGCCTGTTCTTCGACGATCGGCTTCGATCGCTTATCAGGCCCCACGATCAACGGCGACGTCCAATCGACTTCGGTCTTCAGCTCGGCAAACACCGGCCCGCGTTCCACGATCCGCGCCTCGCGAACCACCGGCAGGAAGTCCTTGTTGATCCATGGATCGCCGGCCCTCGTCGTCCCGACCCACAGTTGATGCCATGCCCAGAAGATGCCGTGATGATGCTTGTGATCGTCAGGAAAATCCTGTGTCAGCACCGTTTGGTCCAGCCCGTAAAGCGGGTGGATGTAATTGGCCGCCACGTGCTTGCCGCCGTCCAGCGAGTGCGGTTCACGACGGTAAAACAAGATCGGCTTCTCGCCCTCTCGGCATTCCAGTCCCCCGGTGCGAGAAACGAACGTCACACCGGGACCGCCGGCACTGGCATCAACCACAATCGCCTCGACAGTCACACGTCGCGACTTCTGGCTTCCGTCCCGAATTGCAGCCAGTACCCAGGCCGACCGACCCTCCGCAAGGCACTGCACCACCACCGGTCGGGCCCCAAACATCGCATGCTGAAACCTGAGCACCGCCCCCTTTTGCGGCGCCCCCACGACACGACACGACAAAGGAAATACGATCTTGCCGGGCAGGCCCGCGGGCAGATCAAACACCAGCGAAACCGGGGCCGCCGCCTTTGTCGGCGCGCTGGCCGCCACCAGCAAGGCCAGGGTGGTCGTAACGCAAGCTATCACCTGTTTCATCGGAAGACTCCGTTACCGCCGGTTCATGGTCGCCCCAGTATAGCCCCGGTCGGCTACAATCCCCCAGTATGGACAAGCTACTGCTGGTCTCTGGCTGGATCCTCTGCGGAATGTGGCTGCTCGGTGTTGGGCTGCCGCTGATCGTTCAGTGGTGGCGCCGTCTGCCGCGATTGGCGCCGGCGATTGTTGAACCTGACCACTGGCCGAGCGTCTCGGTTGTCGTCACGGCCAAGGACGAGGGTCCGCAAATCGCCGACTGCCTCTCGTCGTTGCTTGCCTCGGACTACCCTGACCTGGAACTGATCGCGATCAACGATCGATCGTCGGATGAAACCGGACCGGCCATAGATTCCCTCGCCACTACCGATCCGCGAATTCGCCCGTTGCACATCACGGAATTGCCGTCGGATTGGCTCGGCAAGAACCACGCGATGTGGTGTGGAGCACAGGCTGCCCGGGGATCGTGGATCCTGTTCACCGACGGTGACATCATCTATCGACCCGAGACGATCCGGGTGGCTGTCTCGTTTGCTCTTTCCCACAGACTCGACCACCTGACATTGGCTCCCTCGATGCTTACCGGCAGTTACGCCGAAAGTTCGCTGGTTTCGTTTTTCGCACTAATTTTCGCCGCGGCCACTCAATCGTGGCTGACACGATTACCGACGCGGCACATTTATGTCGGCGTCGGAGCCTTCAACCTCGTGAGGCGCAAAACCTACGAGAGTGCCGGGGGACATCTCCCGCTGCGTTATGACGTGGCGGATGATCTGAGACTGGGCCAACTGTTGAAACGGCACGGCTGCCGCGCGGACATGTTGCTGGCCGGCAGCTACCTGAAAGTCAAATGGCAGGAGTCGGCCTGGTCGACGATCACCGGACTGGAAAAAAACGGTTTCGCCGGCTTTGGCTACTCGGTATCGCGTGCGTTGCTGGCACTCTCCAGCGCCGCTCTCTTCCTCTATGCCCCTCTGGGTGTTCTCGTGTTGGTTTCCGGCCCCTCGACCTGGGGCTTCGCGGCCGCCCTGGCCGCATCTCACCTCTGTTATGCCGGTGGCGCGGTGCTCTTCGGCGCCAGCGTCCGGGTGGCGCCGTGCCTGGTTCCTGCCTCCGCGGGAATCTTCTTCGCCTTCATTCGGTCGATGGTTATCACTCTCCGACAAGGAGGTGTCCGCTGGCGCGACACCTTCTACCCGCTCTCGGAACTGCGCCGTCGGCTCTATCGCTGACTGGATCGGGCGTCATGCCTGCTGCGGCGTCCCCTCGTTGACGTTTGCTGCATGACCGCGCGGCAGCCGGAACGCGCTGACGCCGCGACGGACCTCCGCGTGCAAAGCTGAGGTTTGCACACTTTCCGCTCCGGACTATAGTCGCCGCCCTTGATCCACGCGTCCTGCCGGCGATTCCACTGATTCAACTCACGCGACGGGAGATCGATCCATGTTGCTGGATGCCGATACACCGGTCACCGCGACGCCGGTGCCCGCTACCGCAGAGGTCACAGGGCTCTGGAACCAGATCCAGGAAATGGCCGTTTCGTTTACCCCAAAGCTCGGGGCCGCCATCGCCGTTCTGTTCCTTTTCTGGCTGGGTGGCAAGATCCTGATGCGAATCACCCAGCGGATTGGCAACAGCAATCATGTCGATGCCGAATTGACCAATTTCATGGGCCGCAGCATCAAGGTCGGCATGATGCTCTTCGGGATTGTCACCGCACTGGGGACCCTTGGAATTGATATTGGCGCGCTGGTCGCCGGCCTGGGATTGACCGGTTTTGCCCTCGGTTTCGCGTTGAAGGACACCATCTCCAATCTGCTGTCGGGAATCATGGTCATCATCTACAAACCTTTCGATCAAGACGACATCATCACGGTCGGAAAGTTCGAGGGAGTCGTCAAGTCCGTCGACCTGCGTTACACGGTACTCGAGGTCGACGGCCGGACGGTATTCGTGCCCAACGCCAAGTTGTTCGTCGATGCGATCATGGTGGATAACGACGGACGCGCCGCGGCAGCAAAAGCGGCCGCCGAAGCCGCTCAAGCCGACGAAGGTCCCGCACCATTGCCGGCGACCTGAGGCTTGCATTCGGCCCACCCGCGACCTAGATTCGGGGCTTCCTGAGGCGGTTTGACGCCGCCTGCGAATGTGTTGCGGAGAGAGTGAATGGGTCGGTATACCGGACCAAAAGCGCGGAAGAACCGCCGCCTGGGTGCAATGGTGTTTGAGAGTGCCGGGGCCATCCGCGCTGCCGACCGGCGTGACTACCCACCGGGCGCGTCGCAGCGGCGACGCAAACCCTCGAACTACGCGATCGCGCTTCGAGAAAAGCAGAAGATCAAGTACTACTATGGTCTCCGCGAACGGCAACTGCGCAAGTTGTTCGCGACCGCCAAACGGATGAAGGGCAACACCGGCGAACAGTTGCTGATGCTCTGTGAACGCCGTCTCGACAACATCATCCGCCGCGCCGGGTTGGCTCTGACACGCCCGCAGGCCCGCCAGGGCGCCGCTCACGCCCATTTCCAGATCAACGGCACGACCGTGACAGTGCCCTCGATTCGCATCAACGCCGGCGACGTGGTCACAGTTCGTAATCGCCCCAATCTCAAGGTGTTCTACAAGACGCTGATCGATTCAGGGGCCGCCAACAACGCCGACTGGATCGAATTCGACGCCGACTCGCTGACCGCCACGGTCACCTCGTTGCCGACCTACGAGGACGTCAGCCTGCCGGTCGATGTCGGAAAAGTCGTTGCCTTCTTGTCTCGCTGAGGGACCTTGACGACCCGTCGTCCGTATCAGGACGGGGCCGCCGATCTCCAGGCCTGGTTTGAACATGTCCGACCAACGACACGCTGCGATTCTGCTTTTTGGTGCCCCGGGCACGGGCAAAGGAACCCAGGGAAAGGTCCTGGGCGAGCTGCCGGGGTTTTTCCACCTCTCCAGCGGTGACATCTTTCGCAGCCTCGATCCCGACTCGGAACAGGGACGCGCGGTCGACGAACACACGTCGCAGGGCAACCTTGTACCCGATGACCTGACCGTGACTCTGTGGCACAACTGGCTGACACAACGAATTGCTGCCGGTGAATTCGATCCTGCCGGCGAATTGCTGCTGCTCGACGGCATCCCGCGCAACGTGGCCCAGTGCCAACTGATCGAAGACCACGTCGATGTTCAACTCGTACTACACCTCTCCAGCGACGACATCGAACCGCTCGTGCAGAGAATTCTCAATCGCGCCCGACTCGAAGGACGGGCCGATGACGGTGACGAATCGATTGTTCGACACCGCTTTGATGTCTACCGCGCCGAATCGGCGCCCGTTCTGGACTTTTATCCCGGAGAACGGCGCGCCGACATCGATCCCGACGGGACACCCGCGCAGGTCCTCGCCCGCGTGCTCGAACGCGTGGTCCCGCTCCAGGAACAGTTCCTGGCCAGCGACTGACCGTCGACCCCGGGCTCGACTACTCGATCAGCGACCGCCGGATGCGGTTGAGTTCTTCCAGTGCGGCCAACGGTGTCATCGCGTCGATATCGAGACCGCGGATCTCGTCAAGCACAGGATGAGGCGGCGTCTCAAACAGTGACAACTGGCGAGTGGATGTCGGTCCGGTGGGACGGGAGGGCACCCTGGGGTGGCCCTGGTCATCGAGATGGTCGGCTTCGAGTGTCTTCAGGATCACGCGGGCGCGGGCGATGACATCACCGGGTACTCCTGCCAGACGCGCGACGTGAATACCGTAACTCTTGTCAGCGGATCCATCGACGATCTTGTGCAGGAACACCACATCGTCGTCGTGTTCGTGAACGGCGACATTGAGATTGACAGCCCCGGAGAGTGTCGACGTGAGTTCGGTCAACTCGTGATAGTGGGTGGCAAAAAGTGTCCGGCATTCGACGCGGTCGTGAAGATGCTCGGTGATCGCCCACGCCAGGGAAATCCCATCGTAGGTGCTCGTGCCGCGCCCAATCTCGTCGAGAACAACGAGGCTGTGCCGGGTCGCCGCGTTGAGAATCCGGGCCGTCTCGGTCATCTCGACCATGAAGGTACTCTGCCCCTTGCTCAGTTCATCACTGGCCCCGACTCGGGCAAACACCCGGTCGGCAACACCGATGCGGGCTTCGCTGGCAGGAACAAAGGATCCCATCTGGGCAAGAATCGTCAACAACGCTGCCTGACGAATGTAGGTGCTTTTCCCGGCCATATTGGGACCGGTAATGATCTGCACCTGTCCAACACCACCTCCCATCCGAACGTCGTTGGGCACGAATTCCCCACTGGGTTGCAGACGATCCAGTACCGGATGCCGGCTTTCACGGAGATCCAGGATCGGTTCGGCCGTCAGTTCTGGGCGGCAGTAGCCGCGTGACGCGGCCAAGGTGGCCAGACCCACCAAGACGTCAAGCCGAGCCAGCACCGAAGCGCTGGCCTGCAACCGCAGGCACTCATCGGCAATGCAACTGCGGAGGCCGGCAAACAACTGCTGCTCGAGAGCAAAAGCCTGCTCCTCGGCCCGCAACACTTTTTCCTCGTGCTCCTTCAGTTCCGGTGTCACGAACCGTTCCTGGTTCTTCAACGTCTGCTTGCGAATGTACTCTTCGGGCACCTTGGCCAAGTGCGTGACGGTCACTTCCAGGTAGTAGCCGAACACCTTGTTGAAACCGACCTTAAGACTGGGAATCCCGGTCCGCTTGCTTTCGCTGGCCTGGTAGGCCGCGATCCACTCCTTGCCTCCCCTGGCAAGATCTCGCAGCTGATCCAGTTCTTTGTGGTAGCCATCGCGGATCAGGCCGCCTTCGGTCACCGACACCGGTGGCTCGTCGACAAGCATTCCCGAGATCTGCTCGCTAACGTCGCCGCAGATATCCAGCTGCCGGTGGAGTTCTTCCAGCAACCCGGCCCCGAGACCACTCAGTTGCTCCTTGAATTCCGGCAATCGTGTCAACGTGCTCGCCAAACACCCGACATCGCGAGGGCTCGCCCGGCCCGTGGCCACTCGTGATGTCAGGCGTTCCAGGTCGTAAACCGACCGGAGTTGCTCCTGGAACTGACGACACAGCGTTGGCTGACCCTGCAACTCCTCGACGGCGTCCAGCCTGCACACAATCGCCGCGGTTTCGGTCAATGGGTTCGACAGCCATTCCCCCAACAGCCTTGCCCCCATCGAGGAGACCGTCTCGTCGATCACAGACAACAGGCTGCCCGCCCGTTGCCCCTCCTTGAGTGTCCGCACCAACTCGAGGCTACGGCGCGTCGCCTCGTCGATCACAAGATGATCGCTGCCGGTGTAAGACTCGAGTCGCGAGATATGCGGCAAAGCGCTCAGGTGTGTTTCGCCGACATACGCCAACAGGGCTCCGGCAGCGGTCACCGCCGCGGTGTCCTCGTCGTCGAAATCAAACCCTTCCAACGTCTGAGTGCCGAAATGTTCGAGCAAAGTCCGACGACATGTTTCGGCAGCGAATTGCCAGGGCGCACGTCGCCCCAGGCTCACCCCCGTCTGTCCGGCCAACCGTTCCAACCCCAGCGACTCGCTGCTGTCCTCGGATACGAGGCACTCGGCCGGCCCCAGACGAGCCAGTTCATCGGCGATTCCGGCCGGCGTGACCGTGGTCGCGGAAAACCGCCCGGTCGACAATTCCAGCCAGGCAAGTCCGACCCCATCGCTGGTATCGGCGACCGACGCGATGTAGTTGTAGCTGCGGGGATCCAACAGTGCTGGATCGGTCAGCGTGCCGGGCGTGACCGTTTGAGTCACCTCGCGGCGGACCAGGCCCTTGGCCTGCCTGGCATCTTCCACCTGATCACAGATCGCCACCCGGAATCCACCGCGAATCAGCTTCTGCAGGTAGCCGTCCAACGCGTGGTAGGGGAACCCGGCCATCGGAACGGGGTTGTCGGAGTTCTTGTCACGACTGGTCAGGGTCAGGCCCAGCGCCGGTGCCGCCTGCTGCGCATCCTCGAAGAACAACTCGTAGAAGTCTCCCATCCGAAACAGCAGCAGGGCCTCGGGGTTTTGCCCTTTGACCTCCTGGTAGCGCTGCATCATCGGGGTCAATCGTGATCCCGATGATTTCTTGCCGGAATCCGCCATGATGCCGGTCGCCATGAATTCGAAGGATAGCCGAGGAAACTAATCGTGGGCTTCGGGAAACAGTTGGCTGATGCTGGTGCGTTCGTGAATCGAACGGATTGCGGTGGCAAACAGCGGGGCCACGCTGACAACCTGCACATTGTCGGGCAGAGGGTCAAACGGTGTTTCGATGGTGTCTGTAATGAACATCTGACGGATCAGACTCTCGCCAATCCTCGCCGCAGCTCCTTTAGAGAACACGCCGTGGCTGACGGCGGCGTAGATGTCCTTGGCACCTCGTTGCTTGAGTGCCTCGGCCATGCTGATCAGTGACCGACCGGTGATCGTGAAGTCGTCCACCAGGAAGACGTTCTTGTCGACAACATCCCCGATCACCTCGAGCACCTCCACCTGTTCACTGTGATCGGTTCGCTGCTTATTCCCGAACACCACCGGTGTGCCCAACAGGTTGGCATAGTCGACGGCCTCCTTGGCAAATCCCGTGTCGGGGCTGCAAACGACAAGATCCGGGATTTTCAACGAGCGGAGATGGTCGCAGATCACGTGACGGGCATAGAGGTGATCGACGGGAATCCCGAAGAAACCCTGGATCTGCGGGCTGTGCAGATCCATCGTCAACACCCGGTCGGCGCCGGCTGCTTCAATGGCATCGGCACACACCCGGGCCCGGATCGACACTCGCGGTTCGTCCTTCTTGTCGCCCTTGGCGTAACTGAAAAACGGGATCACCGCGGTCACGTACTGCGCACTGGCGCGTTTCAGTGCGTCGATCCAGAACAGTAGTTCCATGAAGTTGTCGTTGACCGGGTAATGCACCCCCTGGACAACATACACGTCTCGTCCACGGACATTTTCCTTGATCCGAACAAAGACGTTTCCCTCGCTGAACACATGGGCGCGGCAGGGCACCAGCGGAACATCCAGACAGCCGGCGATCGCCTGTGCAAAGACCGGGTTCCCCGACCCGGGCAGGATCGCCAGGTCGCCCTGGGGTGCCTGAAACGGTGCGGCACGTGGCCCAGATCGTGATGGCGGCGTTTCGGAAGAAGCGTTCATTGGACGCATGATATCCTAGGGGCTCTCAGCCCGAAAGTCGGTGCCCGATACCCGCCATCGACAGCCGGCCAAAAGGAAACCTCTTCCACCCCGGACTGATCGGTTCGACCAGGATTGACGACCCGTCGCCTTCACCCTATCACGAAGCTCAGACCCGTCTCTTCCCGGAACTTTTCTGCCCCGTGAACCGCTTGTTCAACTTCTCCGCCGGTCCGGCTGTTCTTCCCGAGGAGGTGCTCGCCGAAGCCAGTGACAACCTGTTGTCACTGGGAGACTCCGGAATCGGCATCCTGGAACACTCTCACCGAGGTGATGAATTCGCTGCCATTCTTGCCGAGGCCCAACGCCTTTGCCGCGAACTGGCCGATCTGCCCGAGGACATCCACGTGCTCTTTCTGCAGGGAGGGGCCTCGCTGCAGTTCGCGATGGTTCCGGCCAACCTCAGGGCAGCCGGCGCCACCGCGGATTACCTGATCAGCGGACACTGGTCGCAAAAAGCTCTCCAGACCGCGGCGACTACCGGACTCGTTCACGTGGCCGGATCGTCACCGAGTGACGGATCAAGCCAATTGCCCGGTCCGCCGGCATGTTCCCGGAATCCGGCCTACCTGCACTACACCTCAAACAACACGATCCTCGGAACCCAATTCCCGGAACCCCCGCAACGCCCCGTGGAAGTTCCCCTGGTCTGCGATGCCAGCAGCGACATTTTTTCGCGGCCGCTTAACCTGGTCACCCATGACCTCGTCTACGCCGGTGCCCAAAAAAACCTCGGTCCGGCAGGGCTGACCCTGGTCCTGGTCCGCGAGTCACTGCTGGATCGCGCGCCGGACACGCTTCCGGCGATCCAGCAATACCTCACGCACGCGAGGTCGGGTTCCTTGTACCACACCCCACCGGTCTTCTCGATTTATGTCACCGGATTGGTCCTGAAATGGCTGCAGCGGCGGGGGGGGCTTGAAGCAATCGGCAGACACAACCAGGAACAAGCCGGGCGGTTGTATGCACGCCTGGACCAGGACAGTCGCTTCCGGGGCCTGGCGGACCCGATGGCCCGATCACTGATGAATGTCACGTTCACCAGTGGCGACAGCGACTCCGACCAGCGATTTCTTGCGACCTGCCGACGCGCCGGCCTTGTCGGACTCGCCGGACACCGCAGCGTGGGAGGTCTCCGCGCCAGTCTGTACAATGCGCTTCCAGACGAGGCAGTCGACAGGCTGCTGGAAGCGATCGACGACTTTGAAACGGATTCTGCGGAGTGAATGACGGGACACCCAGTGGCGGAGCCTCCGCCCCGACGGATTCGAGCCAACCAGACGACAAGGCCCACGCCGACATTGGCCTGGTCGCCGCGTTGAATATCGAGGTCG
>Ga0163108_10003924_pt1 | contig 10548 bp, 10 predicted proteins | sample Fk1155metaG_FD_109644 | JGI IMG/M metagenome (GOLD analysis project Ga0163108, IMG submission 109644) | Marine microbial communities from the Central Pacific Ocean - Fk160115 155m metaG | ecosystem: Environmental > Aquatic > Marine > Oceanic > Photic zone | place: The Central Pacific Ocean...
CCATTTTAGAACGTGTTGGGCAGTCCGATCGATGGCTCCAGGTGCCCCAAGCGCGGAGAGATCGACCGCCTGCTTTTCAGGCAGGCACAGAACGGCATCCGCCAGTTCGGTTGGGCTCAGGTCTTGTACGAACTCAGGTACCACTTCTTTACCAGACAAAATGTTGGGCATTGCAATGTGCTGTATCCCTCGGACCAGCTGTCGTCCCAGACCATACGTCACGGGATGCACTCGGTGTGCGACAACTTGAGGAATGTTCATCACGGCGAGTTCAAGTGTGATGGTTCCACTTTTGGTCAATACGGCACGGGCCCGTGAAAAGTCATCCACCGAACTGGCTCGTTCGATCCATATGGGGACCTGAAGATCCGCAACGGGGCTTACAACTTTGAATCGCGTGTTTGGTTTGCGTTTTCTGATCTCTGCTGCTGCTTCGATAAAACGGGGCCAGATTCGGTCGACTTCTGATCGGCGAGATCCAGGAGCAAGCCCGATGAAGTTCGGGTCGATGGACGTTCTCTTCTTGCAGCGATCAATGACGGGGTGACCCACCCAATGCGCGTCTGTGTTGGAAAAGAGAGGAGGCTCAAAATCGAAAAGACACATCAAATGGTCAATGGATTTGCAGACAGTTTCGGCCCGGTTGGGGCGCCAAGCCCAGACTTGGGGGCAGACCCAGCCAATGGCCGGTATCCCCGCCTCCTTCGCTTTCTTGGCGATGGGAAGGTGAAGATCGGGCGCATCGATCACAAGCACGGCATCGGGTTTCCGTTGAATACCGGCGGTCAGAGCCCGTTGTGCGGACCGAATGGCGGGAAGCTTTTGAAGCACTTCCACGATGCCCATCGCACACATGGCTTCCATGTCGGCCAGCGACTCGACGCCGGCCTCCCGCATTGCTGGTCCCGCCAAACCAAAGGCTTCGATCTGTGTGTGTGGTTGGAGTGCCTTGACCAGAGCTGCGCCGAGTCGGTCGCCGGATGGCTCCGCCGCTGAAATCAGCAGTCGCTTCACTGATCGTCCGGATGGGTAAAGTGTTGATGTCCGGTGGGGTCGATCGCGTACCAGTACATGATGTCGGTCGTGTGTATGGCGATCCATTTTCCGGAGGTGTCCAATCCGATTAATCCAGCTCTCCACTGCATTTTTAGCATTTGATTTTGAAGTGTTTTGGCCGCTGAGTCGATGTCCAACCCTGCTTCCACGGCCGTGACCAATCGAACCGCAAGGGCGCCATCCACGATGTCCTCACCAATGCCAGTACAACTCACGCCTGCGGCTGTGGTGGCATAATTTCCAGCCACTGTGCATGAGTCGCTGACGCGACCAGGCCCTTCCATTCCGCGACCACCTGTGCTGGTTGCGACCGCTATGCGCCCTTCTTTGTCCACCACAACGGCTCCAATCGTTCCCGTTTCTCCTTCGCATGCTTTTTTCCAAGCATCGATGGCTTTGGGAGATCGAACGTTGCCTTCCTCTAATCCGATAGAGCGGGCCTTTTCGCGGGCTCCATCGCCACAGAGAACCCGGTCACGTTCATCTTGAAGGTGGGCACACAAAAGGATTGGGTTGAGGATTCCCTCGACGTTGACCACGCCAGAAAAACGCTCACGTTGTCCATCCATCAAAGCGGCTGATAGGCGAGCAGCGCCATCTTTTTGGAGTTTTGAACCAAAGCCGGCATTGAAGAGTGGGTTGTTTTCAAGTTCAACTGCGGCGCGGGTCACAATGTCGATTGCGCTTTCTCCCGCTTGTATTTGGGTCCAGCAAAGGTCTGCGATTCGCGCCAATACGAGGGTAATTTCTCGACAACCATCCTTGTTGCGCGCCGGCCCTGCACCCCCATGAATGATCAGTGCAGGCATGCACGAATCCGTTCAGCGAGTTGAAGGGCTTTTAGTGCTTCTGTTCCTGTGCAGGGGAACGGGGTGCGGTAGCGAACCGATTGAAGAAATGCCGTGTGTTCTGCCGTCAAGGCATCCTTGGTTGGAACATCGATGTTCTGGCTGTTCATCGTTTTGTTTGCCCAATCAACAACTTTGGCCTTTTGATTCAGCAAATCAAGACTCCAGTATCGTCCAGCTTCAACGAGCCTCCACGTTCGTACAGATTTTGGGGAGACCCGTGACGCGGTCAAATTGACCACCCCCGTACGTTCGCCTGGCAGTTCTATCTCCAGCCGTGCGTGTACGATGTCTGGTTTGTTGCTCATCACACCGACGCCCTTGGCGCGAACATCCAACAGCTTCCCGGGCATGAATCTGGCAAGAAGATCCAGATCATGAATCATGAGATCATCCAGTACATCCACATCGGTGGATCGATCGCTAAAAGGAGAGAGTCTTTCAATTTCTATGTATTCGGAGTGGACTTCATTGACCGCTTCAAAGACTGGGTTGAAGCGCTCGATATGTCCCACGCTGAGGTGCTGATACTGCGCGAGTTCCTGTGCTTCCTCCAGTGTTCGAGCGAGTGGTTTTTCCACCAAGCACGGAACCCCATTCGCCAGCAAGGGCTGAGCGACTTTCGCGTGGGTCGTCGTGGGTGTAGCGACAATGGCAAAGTCTGGATTCGGAAAAGGAACGGCAGACATGCCGGCATTTGGATCGATGACCATCAATTCAATGTCGGGTCGCATGGCCAGTTTGGCTGCATGATAGCGACCCATATGGCCATGGCCATACAGGATTCCACGCAGTGGCTCTTCGGTCATGGGCTCGAGGAGGTACCTGTCCCGGCTGAACGACAGATACCGCGCGTGCTGCTTTCGATGAAGGCGACCAATTCACATACCTCTGGAACTTCCGCATACACTTCGCGGACCTGTTCAAGCGCAATTCGAAGAGGTAACCCTTGGTGAAAAAGTTCTCGGTAAGCACCTTTTAGCGCATTTACGACGTCTAGAGAGAAGCCGTTTCGGCGGAGTCCCACGATGTTGAGACCGAAAAGCCGAGCACGGTCGCCTTGGGCGATGGTAAACGGTGGCACATCTTGAGCGGCCATTCCACCGCCTCCCACCATCGCACATCGTCCAATGCGGCAGTATTGATGGACGCCGACAAGTCCACCCAGTACGACATTGTCTTCCACAACCACATGTCCTGCGATGTTCGCCGAGTTGGCGAACGCACAGTTGTTTCCAATCTGTGCATCGTGTGCGACATGGCTGTATGCCATGAAGAGGTTGTCGTTTCCAATCACTGTGCTTCCGCCTTGTGTGCCCCGGTTCACCGTTGTGAATTCACGAAAAATGTTTCGTTCACCGATGTGCAGAAAAGCTTCTTCACCTTTGTATTTCTTGTCCTGGGCATCGCTGCCGATGGCGGCGTACGGGAAGATCTGGCACTGGCTCCCGACCACAGTTGGTCCAGTGATGGTTGCGTGGGCACCGATTGTCACGCCTGTTTCGAGTGTGACGCCTTTACCAATGACTGCGTAGGGCCCCAAGACCACATCTTTCGCAAGCTTGGCACCTTCTTCCACGATGGCTGTGGGGTGGATCGACATACGCGCATCCTCCAATTGGTAGCCTACTAACAGGAGTCGAAGGCATCTGTCTCTGCAGAGCGGTCGATTTGGGGCGGGTCCTAGTTGACCATCCCACCGACTGAATATGAACCGTCCTCGAATTCGTTGAAAAAGACGGGAACATAGGGGTGGTTGACCGGCTCTTTGCTTTCATCAGGCTCGAGGTTGCTCTCGGCCTCGTACGTCTCGATTTCTCGGTTGTGGACCAGGATTTGGTACCAGGGCCGGTTTCTATCTGTCGTGGTGGCAGCCACCCGACCCGCCAATTCATCGTTCCCTTCATATCCGGTGTGAGCATCCACAATCACTCCGCGATATCCAAAACGCTTGTGATTGACGACTTGACCGATCCGAAAGATCGGCGTTCGCCTTTTGAAGTCACTCATGACGGCCCCCAGGCTGTCTCCCCTGCCTGGAGTGTTCCAAGCTCAATCAGTATCGCATATGGCGAATGATTTGTGTGTAGTCATGCGTGACACCTGCATCGGGAGAGTGCTCTCGAAGAAGCTTGTGTTTGCTCAGTGCGGCCTGACTGTCTTGCCAAGCATTGCGAACCCGTGCGATCACAGGCAGTCCGATCGCTTGTTCCACGGCTGCTGCGCTGACCCCGCTTTCATTGTGCGCGCGGTTGATTACACCAAGTGCGGTTTCTCCAGGTATGTCCAGCTTTTTTAGGATATCCAGGCGCCTTTTTGCGCCCACCAAAGAGGGTCTTTGCTCGGTGGTAACCAACAAGCGGTGATCACTGTATTTGCATGCCGTCAAAGAGGTCTCATTAAGGTCCGTTCCGCAGTCGATGATGGTCACATCGAAGTGCTCTGTGGAGCGCTTCAGTAGATGCAAAACATCTTCTGCGACCACATCATCAGCATCGGACAAGTCTGGGGCAAGACCCAGAACGGAGAAACCGAGAGGATGTTGTGCAATATCGGAGGCATTGATCTTGGTTTCGCGGTCGTGCATCCACTGCATCGCGGTGGGTTCTCGCTCAATTCCGACATGCAGCCCAACATCTCCAAGAAACAGGTTGAGATCCACCAGCAGAACTTCAAGATTTTTCGAATTCTTCAGTTCGGCCGCCAGGTTTGATGCGATCGTTGTGGTGCCAACGCCCCCTTTGGCACCCAGAATAGCAATGGCATTTCCATTTCTCGACATGCGAATCTCCAATTTAATAAGCGACTGCAGCGATTACATTCGCTGGGGATGGATCGGACTTCCATGCATCGAGTATGTCGTCCGCTGGTGAGCGCCCTGCTTCGATTCTTTCGATAAGGGGCGCGATTTTTTCTACATCATTCGGCAAGCATGCTTTTAGGCCGCGTTCGGCGATGTCGCCGAGGTCACTGGCCCAGTCGGCCAGCGTTCGCCCTCCAACGTCTGCATCCAACCCATCTTTACAAGCGAGTTCGAAACGCTCTGCGTGGCTGCCTTGTTTTTCCAGATCGCGGACCAGTTCGATTCCCTCGTCCAATGCGATGTTGCAGTAAAGCATGCCAGTAAACAGGGCACAGAAAGCCAGTGCCATTTCGTGGTCTACGCAATCGGCTCCGCGAATCTCAATCGTTCTTTTGATGCGGACTTCCGGAAAGACCGATGTTTGATGAAGTTCCCAGTCTGCTTCGGTGGGAAACTGGCCGTCGATGCCGTTGTTCATAAACGTTCGGAAAGTCTTCCCATGAGCAGGGATCCAATCGTCTCCTTGGATGCGAAACATCATCGGTGCATCGAGCAAATAATCCACCCAGCGTTCGTGTGTATACGACGACCGCAAACCGGGCGGGAACCCGGTGCGATCCGGGTCTGTACGCGTCCATATGTGGCCCCGGAAGCTTTTGAAGCCGGTGGGCTTGTTTTCGAGCAATGGAGAGTTTGCGAACAAGGCTGTGGTGAGTGGAGCCAAACCAGACGAGAGTCGGACCTTTCTGGCACAGTCCTCTTCATTTGAAAAATCGAAGTTGGCTTGCACGCTGCAGGTGCCCTTCATCATGTATGCAGCCAGGTCACCCCGCTGTGGCAGGTACTGTTTCATGATTTCGTAGCGGCCCTTGGGTACCCAAGGGATCGATTCGATCGGTGCGATGGGGGTCAGCCCTGCTGCGATCCAGACTTGGTCCTTACCTTCGGCGAGTTTGAGCAGTTCGTTTCGATTCACCATCATCTCCTCTGCGAGATCGGACAGGCTGCGATGGGGAGCCCCTGATAGTTCGACCTGCCCGCCCGGTTCCAAGGTGATGTTTGCTCCATTGCTCTTGTGCAGCGCAATGAGGTGATCCCCTTCAAATTTTGGCGTCCAGCTTTCATCCTTGGCCATTTGTTCGAGAATCCAGCGAACGCCAAATGGTTCAAAATACCCAATTGGCTTTCCGTCGGGCCGGACCATTGCTCGTTCGAATTCACCACCGACCAGCCAGTCGGGCCTCGGGCGACCATAGCCATGGAATTTCTCGATGAGTGTCGTTCGATCGATGTTCATTGTTGAGCCCCTGAGGAAGCAAGTCTGCTCATGCATGGGTATGATGCTTTCGGAGGGCAAGCATGCGTTTTTTCATTCTGGCTTTTTTCGCAGGCTGTACGCCACACTTGGTCAGCGTTGAGGAAGAAATCACAGGATTGAATTGGGAGGCACCGGAAAACGATTGGCCGGTCACCGAACCCCCCAACACTTTGATGGGTGAAGGCTTTGCTGAAGGGCAGGTCCCCCACGATTTCCGCTTCCCTGACCAGCATGGCGACGACGTTTCGCTGTGGCAATTTTATGGCTCAGTAATTTTGCTCGACATTTCGACGATGTGGTGTGGCCCATGTCAGCAGATTGCGCGCGAAGTGGATGAAACGTGGAAGGACTATCGTGACGATGGGTTCATGTACCTGACCATGTTGCCTGAGGACCTTGAAGGTGGGTCTGTGGGGCCCGCAGACCTCGAGGATTGGTCATCGAACTTTGGAATCGAAGCGCCCGTGATCGCAGACAACGATGGCTATGGGTACACGGTGGAGCCCGATCGTGTATGGCCAGTGGTCATGTTGATAGATCGCAAGATGCGTGTGGTTGCTGAACGGATAGCGCCGAATGATGAAGCGATCAGAAATGCGATAGAAGGGGCACTTTGATTGTCCGGAACGGCGGAACGTTCACTACTCGATTCGATGGATAATGTGGAAGCCATTGGCTGACTCGACAATGCTCGAGGTATCCCCCGCCTCGAGTTCGAATGCTGCGGCATCAAATTGAGGGACCATTTGTCCTTTTTGGAACCATCCCAGGTTCCCGCCGCGACTGCCGAAAGGTCCGTCGGAAAATTTCTTCGCTACTTCTGCGAAGGGGCGTCCAGCGTTGAGTTCAGCCAAAGCTTGTTCCGCGACCAAGACAGCATCTTCTCGGCTCCGATCGGAAGTGGTCCGTTTTAGGTCGGCCCATTGGATCAACACATGCGCTACGTGCGCCTCGATGACGGGAAGTCGCTCGATGAGATGAAACCCGAAGGGTGTTTCAACGAGTTCAGAATGCTGACCCACTTCCAAAGCGAGGGTCGCATCCTCGAAGTTCTTGTGCATGATTCCCTTGGTGAACACCCCCAAGTCACCACCACGCTTGCGGGATGCATCGTCGGAATGATTTTTTGCCAAGTCACCAAAGTCGGCCCCTTGGTCTATTTGTTTCAGAAGCTGCTCAGCCCTGATCTTTGCTTCCTCTTTGGTTCTGTCGAGGGTGGGGTTCGCCCCATTCGCCGTGCTGTAGGCCACCAAAATGTGTCGCGCATGCAGTCGTGGTCTTGGAACTTCTCGGACACTGTGTCGGTCAGGCTGTGGAATGGCCTCTTCGTTGGCATCTCCCTCACTGTTGGTCGCGGATGGGTTTGGGGTGTGCTCTTCCTGCTTTGATTCAGGATTGCATGCCAACAAGACGATGAGAGATGATGCGAAAATCATATGCCTTGAATAACCAACATAGACTGGAACGGGAGTTTCCCATGCATAGTCTTCTTTTTCGCATCGTATTTATTTGTCTGATGTCCATCCGGTCTGCCGGTGCGGCCACACCAGAACCCTTGCCGGACCGTGTCGATAAATGGATGGAGCATGTGGTGCTCTTGTTGACAGGGCCAGCCTGGTGCACGGGTGTGGTGATTGATGACGAGGGTACGGTCGCCACGGCGTACCACTGCGTCGCTTCTGGGCTCCGGACGGAAATCCGAACCAGGAATGGAGGCCACTACCTTGGCAAGATGATCGCCGCGGATCCCAAGAACGATGTCGCGTTGATTTCAAGCCCGGAGTTGGGTGAGTTCATGACGGGTATGCCCATCCGCGAAGAGTCCCCCCGGCAGGGAGAGGCGGTGTACGCCTTGGGCCACCCCTTCGCACCAGCAGCAGGTCGAACCTTGGCCATGGAGGGCATGCTTCAGTGGAGTGTGACGGCCGGTGTAGTGAGTGCGGTGGGGCCACGCCTGATACAGACGGACACTGCGCTGAACCCGGGGAATTCCGGTGGACCAGTGGTGGATGAACAGGGCCGAATTGTCGGGATCGCTTCGCGGAAACTATCAGGCGATAACGTTGCGTTTCTTTCTGCATCGTCCAATTTGATTCGGCTGCAAGAGTCGAAGTGGAAGCCATCGGTCATGGGTGGGCAATTCACCTTTGGCTTGAGTTCGATTTCTCCGGCGGAAGCGAATTCCGTTCCTGCATTGGCCTTGGTGATTGGGGTGGTATTCCGGGATCGAATCGTATTGCAGGGTTCCATCGGTGGTGCCCGAGCCGCACGGGGCTTTGCCATGGAGCAGGGCTGGGCGTGGGCGCCGACGTCTGAACTGATTGGAGCTGTGCGTCAGCGGTTTGGTCGGGGGACTTGGAGCTCCGCGTTGGATGTGGGCGCGGGACTTCTTTCATCCACTACATGGTCGAGTGACTTCGATGATGTGAACCACACGTGGACCTTTCTTCAGAGTCCGGCTGAGGTTGGCTTGGAAGTATTTGGCCGATTTCATGTGGGTGGTTTGGGCTTGCGCTACATCGTGATGCCCAATGGGCGGGCGAACTTTTTCGCTGCGCCGATGGCTGAAGAACATCGGCAAGAAGCGGCACGTTCTCCGAACGCCCCATCGTATCTGTTGGCCTTGGATATTGACCTCCCAGGTGTCATCGCCACCTTCTAGATGCTGTCGAATCGCGTGGTTTCACGGTACACTGACACAAGGGAGGCTTCTATGGCCGCGACGCAGGGCCTAAAAGTAGCGCTTGTTTATCCGCCATACGGGCCGGTGCGAAACGAGCCAGGAATCAAAACCGTAAAGGAAAATTACGGAATTTTCCCTTCACTTTCCTTGCTGTATGTAGCGGGAATTTTGGAAGCAGCCGGTTGTGAGGTGTTGTTCATCGATGCCCATGCGGAAGAACTGAGTTTGGACGAGACAGTGGCGCGACTCAGTGCCTTTGGGCCCGACTATGTGGGCTACACCATCACGACATATCTATTTTTTCAGACCATGGATTGGATTCGCGCCATCCGAGAGCGCGTGAATGTTCCCACCATCGTTGGTGGTGTCCATTTGTCGATTTATCCGAGAGAAACACTGGGCTACGACTGCATAGACTATGCGGTGACGGGAGAGGCCGAGCAGGCACTTCCAGAGATGTTGTCGGCGCTTGTGAAGGGCGATGAATTGTCATCGGTTCGCGGGATTGCATACCGGCGAAATGATGGAAAAATTGTTGTCACACCCAAAGCAGCCGATTGTGATGTGGATCAGGCTCCTTTTCCTGCACGTCAGTTGATCGACAACAGTCTCTACTACTCCTTTATTTCGAAGTACAAGAACTTCAGTTGCTTCATCACCAGCCGTGGTTGCCCCTACAAATGCATTTTCTGCGAGCAGGGCTCGAAACCATTCCGCGCCCGTTCTCCCAACAATGTTGTGGATGAACTCGAACTGTGTCACCACGAATATGGAATCCGTGAGTTTGATTTTTTCGACTCGAGCTTCACGATCCGCAAGGACCGGGTCATCGCCATTTGTGATGAAATCAAGCGCCGCAAACTGGACATCGTATGGGCGGCTCGCACGCGGGTTGATTGCATCACCGACGACGTGTTGAAAGCGATGCGAAGTGCGGGTTGCTCTCGGATTTACTACGGCATTGAAAGTGGGAACCGCGAGATATTGGCGACCTTAAAAAAGAGCACAAGCCTTGAGATGTACCACGATGTAATCGCGCGTACTCGCGCGAACGGCATCCACACCTTTGGGTATTTTATGGTGGGGAACCCGTACGAGACCGAAGCCACCATTCGCCAAACCATCCGGCTCGCCCTGTCTCTGGATCTCGACTACGCGCAGTTTTCGAAGGTCACACCGATGCCCGCCACCGAAATGTACACGCTGTTGCTCAAAGAGACTGGCCGAGACTATTGGCGCGAGCACATCGTTGCTGGTGTCGATGATGACATTCCACGCCCACTGTGCGACATGACGGATGAAGAAATTCAACGCTGGACCCGTTTGGCCTATCTTCGGTTTTACTACCGCCCGTCCTACATGGCGCGTGCGATGAAGCGCATGAAGTCTGTGGAAGAGGTTCGTCGCAGTGCACTGACGGCCATTCAGATGCTGACCCGTTCGTCCTCAGACTCAGCGGGCATGGAAGTGTTGGCCTAGTCGGCCTATCCGCGTAGATTCAAGCTGAGTCCATAGCCCTGCTGAATGCCGAATGCGGTGATGGTCCGGGTGTACCCGACGCCCACGGACATGTCATCGATGGTCACATGGACACCCGCGAAAGTTGAAAACTGGTGCCCAAAACCAAATTCGTCAGTCTCACTCCAGACCACCCGCCGTTCGGGGGTGCTCAGAAAAGTCGGCTGGAATCCAGCGTAGACACTGACGAAATCAATGCCAGTGGTGGCAATAAAAGGGATGCCGTACCCCATTGTGGGTTCAAGCTGAATCCCGTTCCATTCGTATTGGTCCCAGGAGACATCCAGACCGCTCTCCAGGCCGAGGTATTTCCACCAAGGCC
>Ga0163108_10003925_pt1 | contig 10547 bp, 10 predicted proteins | sample Fk1155metaG_FD_109644 | JGI IMG/M metagenome (GOLD analysis project Ga0163108, IMG submission 109644) | Marine microbial communities from the Central Pacific Ocean - Fk160115 155m metaG | ecosystem: Environmental > Aquatic > Marine > Oceanic > Photic zone | place: The Central Pacific Ocean...
GAAAGAAGAGTCCAAAGAGTTAATAAGGCAGCAGAACCCCTTAAAGGAACAAAACCAGATGGATTAATAGTTACAGAAATGATGCAAAAGCTTGGTTACAAACAAAAATTATATGATGCTGATGAAGTATTGGCTGAAATCGCTAATGTTGTTCCATTCTTTAAAGGCATAACAAGAGAAAGACTTGGAAAACTAGGGTTACAATGGCCCGTTAAAGAAGATGGCACAGATACAAAAATTTTACACGAAAAAGAGTTTAAATTAGGAAAAGGAAGAATTAAATACTTTGACTGGAAAGAAAGTTCTGAAATAGAAAAAAACAATAAAGAATATCCACTAATACTGACTACAAGTAGAGTTTTACAACATTACAATGCAGCAACAATGACAAGAAGAACAAAAAATATTAAAATTGTAGATGAGGATATATTGTTAGTTCATCCAAAAGATGCAGAATTTAGAGAAATTAATACTGGAGATGTTGCTAGACTTTATTCTGGCAGAGGCGAGGTTTCATTAAAAGTTGAAGTAACAGATAAAGTAAAAGAAGGTATAGTATTTACAACATTCCATTTTCCTGAACATATGGTTAATATGGTTACGGGACATGGTAAAGATGAAGAAACTATGTGTGCTGAATATAAAGTTTCGTCTGTTGAAGTGCAAAAAATTTCTAATAAATTTAAAACTGAAGTAGATACTGAAAAAAATTTAGCACAGGTATCACGTAGTTAAAAATTTACCTTTTATGTTAAGTAAAGAAATAGGTTGGAATTTTGATAATACTTATTCAAATTTACCAGAATCTTTCATTTCTAAAACATCTCCTATTCCGGTAAAATCTCCAGAATTAATAGTATTTAATTATAATTTAGCAAAAAAATTGGGATTAAATTTTTCATCCACAGAAACAAAAGATTTATCGAAATTATTTTCGGGGAACTCACTACCTGAAGGATCAAAATCTATAGCACAGGCTTATGCGGGTCATCAATTTGGTCACTTTACTATGCTTGGAGATGGTAGAGCTGTTTTAATGGGTGAACATATATCTAAAAATAATGAAAGATTTGATATTCAATTTAAAGGATCTGGTCAAACTCCTTTTTCAAGAAACGGTGATGGTAGAGCTGCATTAGGTCCAATGCTGAGAGAATATATTATCAGTGAGGCAATGCATTATTTAAATATACCAACAACAAGAAGTTTGGCGGTAGTCAAAACTGGTGAAGACGTAATAAGAGAAGATATTTTACAAGGTGCAATACTAACGAGAGTTGCTTCTAGCCATTTAAGAGTGGGTACCTTTCAATATGTTGCAATGAGAAAAAATGAAAGCGAATTAAAAACTTTAGTTGACTATACTATTAATCGTCATTATCCAAATATTAAAAAATCTAAAACCAAAGCACTAGATTTATTAAAAGTCTTAATTGAGCTACAAACTGATTTAGTAGTAAATTGGATGCGCGTTGGTTTTATTCATGGTGTTATGAATACTGATAACATGTCTATTTCTGGTGAAACAATTGATTATGGTCCATGTGCTTTTATGGATACTTATGACCCACAAACAGTATTTAGTTCAATAGATGAATTAGGCAGATACGCTTACTTTAATCAACCAAGTATTACAAAATGGAATTTAGCAAGATTTGCAGAATGCTTAATACCTCTCATCGATCCAAACAAAGACAAAGCAATTGAGATAGCCACTGAGGTTATAAACAGTTTTGACAAAAACTATGAAACAAAGTGGATTAATATGATGAAAGATAAATTAGGTTTGTTTGGTCAAGACCCCAAGGATCAAGTTTTAATATTAGACTTATTAACCTGGATGCATAAAAATAAGGCTGACTATACAAACACATTCTGCTTTTTGATGAATGAAAGTGTTCAAAATAACAAAATTTATAAAAATGAGGATTTTCTTATATGGAAAAAAAGATGGGAAGATAGATTAAAACTAAATAATAATGATCCAAAAAAAATTTTAAATTTAATGAAAACAGTTAATCCTCTAGTTATTCCAAGAAACCATAAAGTTGAAGAAGTATTAGAATCTGCAAATAATAATGATTTAAATCTCTTAAAAAAATTAATTAAAGTTTTGGAAAATCCCTACGAAAAGACACATGAAAACATCGATTATCAATCCCCTGCTCCATTTGATGGTAAAAAGTATAAAACTTTCTGTGGTACTTAATAATAATTTTACAAAACGTAAGGTTCGGGTCTTACTTTGTTACTTAAAACCCTTTCAACTGCAAAGTCACTAATATCTATTGTTTGGTAAGATCCTGTTGTAATTAATTCAGTTAAAGCTCTCCCTATTCCCGGTGCTTGCATTAGTCCTCTACCAGTGAAACCAGATGCTAAATAAACATTTTCATATTTAGGATGTTTTCCAACTACAGCATTATTATCTAATTTGTTACAATCGTAATAACCTGCCCATCCTCCAGTTAGTTTTAATTCTTCAAATGCAGGTATTCTTTTTGCAAGAGCTGGCCAAACTAATTCTTCAAAATCATTCCAAGCAGGTTCTAAATCAGTTGCATCAAATACTGAATTGGGTGAGCCAGCTAAATATTCTTTACCTTCTGGCCTCCAGTAAACTCCTGTGGTCAAATCGCCAGTTAAAGGCATTTCTGGAATATGTTTGGGACACTTAACTCTAAAAACAGTATGCTTTTGAGGAACAACAGGAATATCTTCTAATAATTCTTTAGTCCAACATCCAGCAGCTGAAATAATAATTTTTGCTTTTATTTCAGAAATATTTCTTACCTCCCCTTTTATAAATTCAGCACCTAATTCAATTGCTTTGCTTTTTAGAGCACTATGGAACATAAAAGGATCGATCCACCCTTCACTTTTATTATCGGTATAAGTTGCAGTTTCTATGCCGTCATTATTAATATAAGGAAAAATTTTTGATAATTCAGATCCTTTAATATTTTTTGTGCCAGCTCCACAAGATTTATGATTTTCTAAAGCCTTGTATTGTTCTTCTGCATGCTCCGGGCCGAACATTAATAAATATCCATTGGGTACCATGCTGGCTGTTGGATTAGGGTTTTTTTCTGTTTTTAATAATTCTGGTATTTGAAAAATAAATTCTCTTGCAAATTTACCAAGCAAGATATTTTCTTTTTGAAAAAATTGTCTTCTAAAACCTCCAAGAGATAATGGGAAAGAAGCATTTTTATAAGTTGGGTCTCTCTCTATAACTTTTACTTTTCGTCCCTCTTTGGATAAAAAATAAGCACTTGCCGCGCCTATAATTCCGCCTCCTATTATTACAACATCATCCATGTTTAATTTAATATGAATAAACTAAAATTAAGAATTAATGCATAGCAGCACCAAAGTAAATAAGGAATCATTAAATAACAACTTACCATATTGACATCTTTAAATCTAACAATGAGAACTATTATTAAAAAAATAAGAATTACAAGAACAACTAGTGCTAAAAAAATTTTATGAAAAATAAAAAAAACGACACTCCAGGTTGTATTAAAAATTAAATGAATAAAATAAATATAAATTGTATTCATGTTTTTATTTTTACTATGCCAAAAAATCCAAATTGCTAATGTCATCATTAAATAAAGAGTTGTCCAAACAGGTGCAAAAATCCAATCAGGTGGATTATATGATGGCTTAATAAGTAATGAGTACCAAGGTTCTTTAAAGCCAATAGTAGCCATTCCGCCAATGGCTGATGCTGAGTAAGTTATTAATGCAAACAGTAAGAAAGATAAAAATTTGTTTTTTAACACATTCATATTACTGATTTTTATTTAAAAATGTTTGAAATAAAATCGAAAAAATTATTACGCCACCACCAATTAAAACTCCAAATGGTGGAATTTCATTTATAAAAAGCCAAGCCCAAAACGGTCCAAAAACTGACTCTGTAAGCATCAGGACTCCTACTACAGCTGCTGGTGTGGTTTGAGAACCTAAAGTTATTAAGATAAAACCAAATCCTATTTGAAAAAAACCTGCAACTGAGGCTAAAAAAATATCATGTAGCGAAATTGATATTTTTTCAGCAATTAAAAAACCTATAATTGCAGCAGCAACTCCTGCGGTAAATTGTGCGGGAACCATATCTACATTTGGAAATTTTCTTACAATAATTACTAATATTGCAAAAGAAATAGGCATTATAAACGCTATTATGTTCCCAAAAAATTGATCATTGGATTGAATAGATAATGAACTTCCTAATATTAAAAGTACACCACACATTCCTAAGATAATTGAAATCAAAGTAACTAAACTAATTTTTTCTTTCAAAAAAAAATAACCTAGAGCAGCCAAAAAAATTGTTTCTGTTGTAATTATAAAGTTCGTATTTGCAACAGTTGTTGTGTACATAGCAAAAACATATGCTGCAAAACCAATTGATAAAAATAAACCCGCTATAAATCCTGGCAATCCTGATATGTAAAATGACTTAAAAAAGTTTTTTCTATAAACCAATAACAGGTATAAAGCTACAATAATTGAAAAAAAAAACTGTCTCCAAAAAAGAATCTGCCATAGATTAGCTCCTTCGAAAGACTTTACTATCGGTCCTCCAAAACTTAAACAAACTGCTCCAAGAAAAATAAGTATAGAACCTGGTACTTTTTTTAAAATTGTCATTTAATTTCTCTTATATATTTTTCAATATTGTTTATATGATCTTTAAAATAATTTTCTGCGTTAATTAAGCTCACTTCTTTAAATTTTATTTTAGATCCAGGAGGTAATTGTACAACTTTATCGTAATCTGCACTTATAACTACAGCTATTTTTGGATAACCTCCTATAGTCCCATGATCAGAAAATAATATAATAGGTTTGCCGTCAGCAGGAACTTGAATAACACCTTTCACTAATCCCTCTGATTTAATATTTGTGTTAATGATATTTTCTAATTTTGGCCCTTCTAATCTCATTCCCATTCTATCTGATAAATTAGAAATAGTGTATTCCTCATTAAAAAAATTATCCAATGCATTCACTGAAAAATAGTTATAATTGGTTCCCTTTATTACTCTTATAATTTTTTCATTTAAAAATTTATAATCAATCTCTTTTTGTGAAAATTTTTCAATATTTGATTTATTAATATATATTTTTTGTCCCAAAGAAAATTTTTCTCCGTTATTTGGTCCTACTCTTGCTTTTGTATTAATTGAAAAACTATTCCAAACTTTATCTGTTTTAAAACCACCTTCAACTGCAAAATAACCAAAAACAGATTTTTTAGTAGAAATTATATCTATTTGATCTCCATCTTCCAAAAAATAATTTTTAAAACATTTCCCTTCTTCTTCTGCTAAATTTTTTCTTAAAATTTTAAAATTGATATCACCTGTAATAGCTATATTAATATTTCCATTAACTAACTTCAAACAAGGACCTTGGTATGCAAATTCAATTGCTCCTTCATTAAGATCGTTGCTAACAAGTGCATTTGAAATTTTAAATTTACTTTGATCCATTGCACCGCTTACTGTTATACCTATATGATACAGATGGTGTCTTCCCTTATCTTGGATCGTAGTATTTATTCCAGATCTCAATACTTCTAAATATGTTTCACTCATACCAATTTAAATATTCTTTTTTAGTTATTTTATAAAAACTCACCTTGTCCCCAGGGCTAATTAATAAAGGATTATCAAAATTTAATTTATTAAAAATTTTTTTTGGTGTATTTCCAATTATATTCCATCCACCTGGACTTTCATAAGTATAGATATTGCAAAATTGCTCTGTAATACCTACTGATCCTTTTGGAACTCTTACGCGCGGCGTTTCTAATCTATTAACTCTTATTTTTTTATCTATATCACCTAGAAAAGGCATCCCAGCTATAAAACCATTCATATAACAAAAATATTCTTTACTAAGATGTATTTCTAAAATTTCATTTTCTGAAATTTTTAATTTATTAGATAGAGAAATTAAATCTAAAGCATATTCTTGATCACAACAAATTGGTATTTTTATTTTTTTTGAATTTTGATGACTATCACTTTTAATTTGTAAATTTTCTATTATTTCTTTAACCTCATTATAATTAGTGTTTTTTAAATCAAAACTTACAATTAGTTTGTTATAAGATGGTGTTATATTTGTAATACCTGTAACTTTATTATTTTTAACTAATTCTTTTAAATGATTAAAATAACTTACAACATTTAAATTAATTTTTTCGTTAACGTCTTGGCCAAAATCACAATATATTGCTGCATCACCAAGATTTGATATATTTTTAATCATGTCATGTTATACTCTAGACTTTGAATTATGGAAATTAATATCAATTGTGATTTAGGGGAAAAATCAAAATTTCATTCGACTGAGAATGACCCAGATTTATTAAACATAGTTAATTCTGCAAGTGTAGCCTGTGGCTATCATGCTGGTGATGAAGAAACGATGAATAAAGTAATTAAAATAACTAAAAAAAATGCTGTAAGTATTGGTGCCCACCCTTCATTTAATGATCCTGAAAATTTTGGAAGAAAAAGAATAAATTTAAACTCTTCAGAAATAACAAAGTTAATTATTGATCAGTACAAAATATTACAAAAAGTTGCTCAAGATTATGATGAAAGCGTCACTCATATTAAGCCTCATGGAGCTTTAAATAATATGGCCTGTGAAGATTTTGATTTAGCAAATACAATTGCAAAAGCAGTTAATAGTATTGATCAAAATATTATTTTTTTAGTTCCAACAGGTTCTCAAATGGAAATAGCTGGTAGAAAGCTTAATATGAAAATTGCATGCGAAATTTTTGCTGACAGAAATTATGAAGACGATGGCAACCTTGTTTCAAGATCAAAAAATAATGCATTAATAACTGATCCTGAAATCGCCAAAAAACATGTATTAAAAATGGTTAAAAATCAATCTATAAACTGTTATTCTGGAAAACAAATCCCTTGCAAGATTGATTCTGTATGCATACATGGTGATAATGAGAGTTCACTTGCCACTGCTAAAGCAATTAAAGAAAATTTAATAAATAATGGACTTGATCTAAAAGCATTAAACAAAATGAAAAAATTTATATAGTTATGTCAAAAAAGTATCCTAGAAATATGATTGGTTATGGATCTAACGATATGAAGGTTGTTTGGCCAAATAATGCAAAATTAGCTTTACAAATAGTCTTAAATTATGAAGAAGGTGCTGAAAATTCTGTCCTGCATGGAGACAAATATTCTGAAACTTTTTTATCTGAAATAATAGGAGCTCAGCCTATAAAGGGTCGCCATATTAATATGGAATCATTTTATGAGTATGGATCAAGAAGAGGATTTTGGAGATTACATAAATTATTCAGTGAAAAAAAAATTCCTGTAACAATTTTTGGTGTAGCAATGGCATTAGAAAGAAATCCGGAAATTTGTAAAGCAATAATCAGTGGTGACTATGAGGTCGCGTCTCATGGATGGAGATGGATTGATTATCAAAATATAAAAAAACCAGTTGAAAAAAAACATATGCAACTTTCAATAAAAACTATAAAAAAAATATTTGGTAAGCGTCCTTTAGGTTGGTATACGGGAAGATGTAGTCCTAATACTAGAGATTTAGTTTTTGAAGACGGAGGATTTTTATATGATAGTGACTCTTACAGTGATGATTTACCATATTGGGAATATAAAAAAAATAAAAAACAGTTAATTATACCTTATACTTTAGATAATAACGATATGCGCTTTGCAACAAATCAAGGATTTAATAGTGGAGATCAATTTTATACTTATTTAAAAGATAGTTTTGATGCTCTTTATGAAGAAGGAAAAACAAATCCTAAAATGATGTCAGTTGGTTTACATTGTAGATTAATTGGTAGACCTGGGAGAATTCAATCGTTAAAAAAATTTTTAGATTATGTTCTAAAATTTGAAGACGTATGGCTTTGTAAAAGAATAGATATTGCAAAACACTGGATTAAAAACTATCCAAATATATAAAATTCTAATGAGTAACAAAAAAAATATTTTTTTAAATGGTTTAATAGATCTTGCGCAATCAAGATTGGGCACAAAAATTATATATAAAACAGATGAATTTTTTGCTCCAGCAAAAAGAATAATTAATCCTTGGCCACCAGTATTTAAAGAAGGAGTTTTTGATAAAAATGGAAAATGGATGGATGGATGGGAAACAAGAAGAAAAAGGGGCAAAGGTCACGATTACTTAATTCTAAAGCTTGGCAAACCAGGAAAAATACATAAGGTAGATATAGATACGTCATATTTTTCTGGAAACCAACCATCAAAAGTTTCTTTGGAAGCAACTTTCGCGAAAAAAAAAATTCCTGATAAAAATTCAAAATGGATTACAATTTTAAAAAAAATACCTACTAAAGCTAACAGTCATCATTATTTTAATATAAAAAATAAATCTATTTTTTCACACATTAAACTAAATATTTTTCCTGATGGAGGGGTTGCTAGACTAAGAATTTACGGTTCTGTAAATATTAAAAAAAAATTTAAAAAAGTGACAAATTTAACTTCAGTTTTAAACGGAGCAACACCAATTGCATGCAATAATGAACATTTTGGAAGAGCAGAAAATATCCTTGCTCCTGGAACAGGAAAAAATATGGGAGATGGATGGGAAACAAGAAGAAGTAGAGGAAAAAATTTTGACTGGTTAATTATCAAATGCGCTGCTCCTGGAAAAATTAGCAAAATTCAAATTGACACTCATCATTTTAAAGGAAACTTTCCGGATAAATGTTCTCTACAAGGAGCCTACATTTCGAAAAAAAATTCTGATAAATCTATAGTCAATAAATCAAAAAAATGGAAATTTTTACTAAATAAAGTAAAACTTTATGCGAATAAAAAACATAATTTTCAAAATAAAATAATGAAAAATAAAAAAATAAACTACATTAAAATTAATATTTTCCCAGATGGTGGAATTTCTAGAATTAGAGCCTTTGGAAAGGTTGAGTAATGAAAACAATTATAAGCCCAAAACCTATAAATAAGTCTAATTTTTCAGAATTTGGCGAAGTTATTACAACGAAAGATATTAAGCCTGTTAAAATAAACAATGGTTATGCAGAAAGATTTGATGGTATTGCAAATTTAGACACGAAATACGAAAACGGTGAAACAACAATTTCTATATTTTCTGCATTAAAAAGAAATTTTCCAATGAGGATTGATATGATGGAAAAACATCCCATAGGTAGTCAGGCATTTATTCCAATGAAAGAAACTACTTTTTTGGTGCTTGTAGCTCCCAAAGGTGACAAACCTGTAATTGAAAAAGTTCAATCATTCATTGTTGCACCAGGAATTGGCATCAACTATAAAGTTGGTATTTGGCATTTTCCCTTAATATCTACAGAAGATATGAATTTTTTAGTTGTAGATAGAAAAGGATCTGGGAAAAATTTAGTTATAGAAGATTTAAATAACTGCGAATTAATACTTGATTATAAACCCGCCGTATAATTACGACGGGTTTAATATAGTTTAATTTATTTTTTAGATATTGCTAAATGAACAATTGCGCCTAAAGCAGCACCAATCATCCAAGAATATCCTCCTCCGCCACCTAAGTTAGCGAAGAAATCACCTAATGCACCAGGTAAAATATTTGGCCAAACAGAGCCAACAGCAATGTAGCCAGATATGATCCAAGCTATCATTCCTTTTTGGTTAAAGCCATTATTGTAATGATATTTACCTTTTGGTTTATCAGTAAATAAATCATCAACTTTAAGCTTCTGTTTTTTGATAATATAGTAATCAACTATCATTATTCCAAATACAGGTGCTAATATTGCTCCTAGAGTATTTACAAAAGGAAACATTCCCATTTGTGTAATTACAGAAACCCATAAACCACCAACGACAAAACCACAAATCGCAGTAATTAATCCACCAGTTCTGAAATTAATTTTACTAGGCATTAAATTAGCCAGGTCATATGCTGGAGGTATAAAGTTAGCAACCATATTTATACCAACTGTAGCTGAAAAGAATGCAAATGCTGCTACAAGTGTAAGAAACATGTTGTCAACTTTTGCAACCATCTCTGTTGGTTGAGCTACATATTCTCCAAACACAGCTATAGTTCCACCAGTTATCATCAAAGTAATAAATGAGAAGAAAACTACGTTTCCTACAAGACCCCATAGGTTACCTTTTTTCATTTCATTTTCATTTTTGACAAATCTAGCGAAGTCACCAAAGTTAATTACTACTGCAGCAAAATATCCAACCATAATTGAAAATACTGCTAGGAAAGCTCCCATATCTCCCAAGCCTTCAAAACCTCCTGTACGTGTTCCTCCAGAAAATATATTTCCAACTTCTGATAAAAGTCCTCCACCAGCTTTTGCCCAAATAGCTAACATTAAAAATATCATAACTACATAAACTGCTGGCCCTGCAAAGTTTAAAAATTTTCTAATTAAATCAATACCTTGCCAAAACAAGTAAACTTGAAATAGCGAAACAAATATAAATGATACCCACATAGTAGAGTTC
>Ga0163108_10003926_pt1 | contig 10547 bp, 7 predicted proteins | sample Fk1155metaG_FD_109644 | JGI IMG/M metagenome (GOLD analysis project Ga0163108, IMG submission 109644) | Marine microbial communities from the Central Pacific Ocean - Fk160115 155m metaG | ecosystem: Environmental > Aquatic > Marine > Oceanic > Photic zone | place: The Central Pacific Ocean...
ACTTCACTAGTGTAAGAGTATCACCAGCATCCAATATTTTTCCATCAAAATTTTCTATTAAAATTTCAGAGAATTGCATTCTCTCTTGGTTTAGCGTGGTGTCAGAGGAATCATATCTTAACGTATAAACCCCAGATAAAATTATTACAACACCTATTACGCCAATTAGAAAATAATTTCTTTGTTTTTGTGTAAAGGAAAATGCGCCCAAACCATATTTAACAACTCTTTCAATAGGAATAACTGACAAAATTATAAGAAATGGTAGCACATGATAGATTAATCTCTTTTCTGGCACTACTGAAAAATATAGTACAAATGTGAATAATATGATTAATACTACAACCCAAATACTTTTTAGATAATTTTTATCCTGATCAATCGACCGCAACGAAAACAAAACCCCAAAAGGAAACAAAACGATAAGAAATGGAAATAGTAATTTGAATAAAACAACAGCTAAATTAAAAATACCAGTAAAAACAAACCGTTCTAAGAAATTTGTAATTCCGTATTCTTCAATGTAATCAGGGGCAGTATATTCCATTTCCTGCGTATTTTCAGCTAAAATTGCTGAGTACTGCCCAATAAAAAAAGGACCGGTTTGTGAGAAATATAGTGGATCACCAAATTGTTCATTTTTTTGAATCAACATTGGGGATACAACCATCAAAAAAATCAAGACGCAAAGACCATATCTAAGAAGTGATTTTGGCGACATCTTGTAAACCAGGAAAAAAATAATGGAAATTATTAGGATTGTAATAACACCATTAAATCTCATCCACCATAGAATACCTACGGTAAGAAAAGACAAGTATGCAAAATTAACATTTTTTTGTAGTATAAAATACACCGATAGAACGATTAGAAGAATAAATATTGGTTCTGATAAACCCAATCCAGAATTATAATTTAGGTGCGGTTCAAATGCAAAAAGACTTGCAGCAGTTAAAGAAAATTTCTGCTCAAAAAATCTTCGTGCTAGAAGATACATAGGAAAAATTGTAATTAACGAAATTCCTATGCTAAGATACCTAGCTGTGTTAAGATAAGATAGAAAATCATCTGATTCATGGCCAGAAATAAACGGAGAAAGAAGTATTGACCATCCCAATGTTTTTCTTGGGTGCTCAGAAAGATCATCATTCAAAATTGAAAATGCACGTAAAACATAACCATATGTATCTTCAGTAATAGGTGGAGAATCAAAATCAATAAGATATAATTTAAAACCTAAAGATACAATACATATTAAAAATAAAAAACAGATAACATGAAGTGTTTTCAATTAGTCAATCACTATTTCCAAAAAACTAATTCCTTTATTATTGTCAAGCTGATAGATGCGCCTACAGAAATTGGTTTCATCTTTCTTGCACCACCGATTCTTTTACGTTCATTTCCTTCAATCTCACACATTTTCTTACCTAGTTTAAGACATCTTATTGTCATTTGTTCCGTGGAATTCATTTGTAAGGCGTCAAATTTTATTTCAGCCATAAGTTTTCTAGAAATAATTCTGCTGCCATTTAATGAGTCAGTACAGTTTCCACCAAAAAAAACATTTGTTAAAAAAGCAAACATTTTGTTTCCAAATGTGTCCCAAAATCCTGCATCTTCATTAATAGAATTTTTTGCAAATCTAGAAATGACTACTTGTTCAAATCCATCATGAACTTTTTCCGTTAATTTAGGGATTTCTTCTGGTTCAAAATTTCCATCTGGAGCCCACATAATAACATAATCTGCATTTGATGCATGAACTCCAGTTAAAAATGCATTACCATGTCCTTTACCTTCTTGTGGAATAACCTCAAAGCCCATCTTTTTAGCTTCTTCTACTGTTCCATCAGTTGAACCACCATCAACAATAATAATTCGATTAACCCATTCTTTCTTCACGCACGGCATGATTTTTCTCAATCCATCGATTTCATTTAATGTTAAAACAATCAAGTCTACAAGCATATTTTATTCGGTTTTCTACCGACATTAAAAAATTACCTATCAAATTAGCTGATAAAATTCTAGAAAAACATAATATGAGTTAATTAGGAAAAAAATTGAATTGGCTGACAAATTTAGGGTACCTATGAGTCAACCCGCATTTGATTCTGAAACTGAAAATTACATGCTGGATGTTATCAAAAGTGGTTGGTGGAGTCAAGGTAAGAAAACTGAGCTGTTTGAAAAAAATCTTGCAGAATATTTTTCATCTGATGTGGTAGTTGTGAATAATGGAACGTCTGCTATTACTGCGGCATTACTTGCTCATGGAATTAAAGCTGGAGATAAAGTAGTGGTGCCTGATTATACTTTCATTGCTACTTCCTCTGCAGCTAAAATCATAGGTGCTGAGGTTTTAGTGGCAGATGTAGACCCCAATACATTAAACGTAAAACTTGAATCGATTGAAAAATTGGTTAAACAATATGATGTAAAAGCAGTGATTGTTGTTGACATGGCAGGATTGCCTCTTAATTTAGAGCCTATTATAGAATTATCAAAACGTTACAAATTTGTTCTTATTGAAGATGCTGCTCAGGCAATTGGTTCTGAATATAAAAATAAAAAAATTGGTTCTTTTGAACATACAACTACTTTTAGCTTTACTGTAGCAAAGATAATTACTACAATTGAAGGAGGTTGTATTACTACGGGAGATAAAAAAATTCATGAAAGATTATTGCAAATAAGAAATTTTGGACGTGCTGGTGATGGACAATATATTCATCGCCTAAATAGTGTAAACTTTCGTTTTAATGATATACATGCAGCGTTAGGAATAAAACAGTTAGAGAAAATTAATGATTTCATAAAAAGAAGAATTGAAATTGCTAATGCATACGAAAAAAATATTAAAAATCTTACATTCCAGGAAACTCCTGAATATGCCACAACGCATTCACACATGCTTTTCTTTGCATTTGCAGAAAATAGTGAAATGAAAGAAAAATATCTAAATTTTTTACGTCAAAATGGTATTGACGCACGTCTGCCATATCTTCCTATACACAGACAACCTTGTAATATTGAATTAGCAAATTTTGCTTGTCCCGGAGCAGATGAAATATTTGAGAAAGCGCTGACACTTCCAATTTATAATAATATGACTTTAGATGAATGTAATCTGGTAATAGATTTTTGTAATCAGATAGAAAAATAATATGATATGACGAACGAGTATACAGTAATAAACAAATGCAGAATTTGTTCTAACAATTCTGTTAATGAGGTTTTGAAGTTAGAACCTCAGTTTATTGCCACAACATTTGTAACTGATAATGAAGATAATCCAATGGCAAAAATTAAAATTCCGTTAACATTAATTTTATGCAAAAAATGTGGATTGGTTCAATTAAAGGAAACAGTTAGACCAGATTTACTCTATAAAAATTACTTCTATCGCACTGCAATAAATGAGACAATGAAAAGAGATCTGCAAGATGTGGTAAATTATGCGGTGGAAAATGTAAAAACTGAATCAAATGATGTTGTTGTAGATATTGGTGCTAATGACTGTACCATGGTAAGTATGTATCCAGATCATTTGAAAAGATTTGGAATAGAACCTGCCACAAATATAGATTGGAGTAATGTTAGTAAATCAATCACGGTTGTGAATGATTATTTTTCGAAGGATATCGTGTTGAAAGCAACTAATTACAAAAAGGCAAAAATAATTAGTGCTACTGCTATGTTTTATGATTTTGACGATCCTAATGTAGTGACTAAAGATATTAAAGATATTTTACATGAAGATGGTGTCTGTGTAATTCAAGTAAGTTATTTGCTAGACACAATACGAGATATGAATTTCTATGATGTTGTGCATGAGCATTTAGAATACTACTCACTAAAATCAATAAATTATTTGATGGAAAGAAATGGATTAAAGGTAATCGATGCAACAACAAATTTTGTTAATGGTGGGAGTTTACGAGTTTTAGTGACTCACAAGGATAGCAGTAGACCCAAATCAAAACGCTATCAAGAAATTCTAGATGAAGAAGAAAAGTGGAATTTAGAAGAACTTGATACATATGTTAAATATGAACATAAAATTAAAGATATAATTAAAAAATCAAGAGAATTTATTGTGAATGAGATTGAAAATGGTGGCACAGTGATTGGATTGGGTGCGTCAACAAAAGGTAATGTTCTACTTCAAATCTGTCGAATTGGTAAAGATCTCTTACCCTACATTAGTGATAGAAACAAAGAAAAAGTTGGATTGCGTACTTTGGGAACAGATATTGAAATTATTTCAGAAGAAAAGGCACGAAAAATTAATCCAAGTGCGATGTTAGTAATTCCCTGGAATTTCAAAGAAGAGATTTTGTCAAGAGAACAAAACTTTATTCGAAATGGAGGAAAAATGCTTTTTTTAATGCCAAAGCCGTATATTGTTGATAATAATGGTGAGTATTATCTAGAATGATGATTTCTCATTAAAAGGTATAAGTAAGAAAGTTAAACTTCACGCAATTAGGTTCATGGAATAATGTCAGATTTTCAAGATAGACGGATTTTAGTCACTGGTGGTGCAGGATTTATTGGTTCAGAAGTGGTCACTCAATTGATCAAGAAAAATGCCATGGTGACCGTGCTTGACAATTTTTCTTCAGGAAAAAAACAGTATCTCCCAAAAAAATCAAAAAAATTAAAAATCATTAAAGGAGATATTAAAAACGAAAAGATAGTAGAGAAAGCTGTAAAAAATCAAGAAGTGATAATACATCTAGCTGCCTTACCGTTCATCCCTGATTCATATTATTATCCAGCAGAATTCTTTAATGTAAATACGATTGGAAGTGTAAACCTGTTATGGAAATCCATCAAATCTAATACTAGTCAAAGATTCGTACATATTTCTACTAGTGAAGTTTATGGTACTGCACAATTTATTCCAATGGATGAAAACCATCCAACTGCACCACACTCAACTTATGCTGTTAGTAAACTTGCGGGAGATAGAGTAGCATTCACATTACATAAAGAAAATGGGTTTCCCGTAGTTATTATCAGGCCGTTTAATTCGTATGGACCAAGGTATACTGAACCATATATCATTCCAGAAATTTTAAGTCAGGTTTTGAATGGTAATAAACAATTAACGTTAGGTAACATTGAAGCAACTCGTGATTTTACATATGTTTCAGATACTGCTGATGCAATTATACGTTCGATTGATGCAAAAAAAGCAATTGGTGAGATTGTTAATGTTGGTTCTGGCTATGAGACAAGTGTCAGAGATTTAGCCTTTAAGATTGCAAATATCGCAAAAAAGAAAATTAAAATAAAATACGATGAAGGTAGAGAACGTCCTTACGATGTAAACAGACTGTGTTGCAATAACAAAAAAGCTAAAAACTTACTTGGTTGGAAACCCAAAATCAGTATTAATTTAGGTCTTAGAAAAACATTCAACTGGGCAACAAAGAATAAAATTGTTTTTCGAACTCCGTTTAAGCGTTTTTACTATAAGGGACTTACACCGAAGAAATAAGTCACTGAAATTTTGTAAATGGAAAGAAAATCATTCGAAATAACTATAAGTGATTCTTTTCAATATTTAATAAAATGATCAAAGTTAACAGTTCGGAATTTAATTTCCAGTACGGTGATCAGATTCATTTCCCTTGTAGAATTGCATCTATGACGGCATATGTAAAAACTAATGAAAGAATAAAAAATAATTTTAAATTTGAAAAAAGCTTTGTGTTTAGAACTGAAGTAGAAAAATATATCAAAGAGTGTCATGATACTGACATTCTTTTATGTTCATGTTATGTATGGAACTGGGAAATAACCAAATATCTTGCTAGTGAAGTAAAAAAAAATAATCCGGACTGCACTATAATTTTTGGTGGAGCGCAAATACCTGATCTGGCAAAAAATTTTTTTAAACAACACCCTTATGTTGATATCATTGCACACGGTGAGGGAGAATATATTTTAGAAAATATTCTAACAGCGTATTTAAAAGATAAAGATTATTCACAAGTTAATGGAATAGAAACAAAGGAATTTCGAAACCAGCTTCAAGAAAGAATAAATGAATTAGATGATTTACCATCTCCCTATCTAACTAATACTGTATGGGATTTAGTTGAAAAAGTAGATGGGATTAGATGGATTGTAGGTTGGGAAACCAACAGAGGTTGTCCATATGCATGTACATTTTGTGATTGGGGCAGTGCAACGTTTACAAAAGTTCGAAAATGGGAAGAATCAAGACTATTTAAAGAAATAGAATGGTTCGCAGAAAATAAGATACCATACATTGATTGTTGTGATGCCAACTTTGGAATTTTTCAAGAAAGAGATTTCCGGATAGCAGAAAAACTCAAGGAGGTTGCATTAAAAACTAATTATCCTGAAAGAGTAAGACCTGCGTGGGCAAAGAATTCGTCTGAAAAGATTATTCCTATTGCAAAACAATTACAGGATGGTGGTATACTTGGTGCGGTGACTTTAGCTGTACAATCTCTAGATCCAGATACTTTAAAAATAGTTAAACGAGCGAATATCAAATTTGATACATTTTCGGAACTAGCTTCTACCTTTCGAAAAAATGGAATCCCAACATATACAGAATTAATTATGGGAATGCCAGGCGAAACTCTTCAATCATTTAAAGATGGATTAGATAGTATAGCAATGACGAAAGTGGACACTGTTTTCATTTACAACTGTACAGTTTTACCAAACGCTCCATTGAATGTACCTGAATATAGAGAAAAATACAAAATTAAAATTGCACGTTCACCGATCATGTTAGTTCATTCATCAATCCATAATAGAGGAACTCATCAAGAGTATGAGGAAATTGTTACTGAGACTAGTACGTGTTCTTATGAAGATCTGAAGGAGACGTATCTATACTCATGGTGTTTTTTGACATTACAAAGTTTAAGCATTCTAAAATATATGGCCACTTATTATAATATAGTACATAACATTAGATATACAAAATTCTATGAAGTATTTTTAGAATTTTGTCGTACTATAAAATCTGTCTTTTCTGATGAAGTTAATCATGTAATAGAATTTAGAGATGATGGATATGCTGGTAAAGGATGGGATGAGTATGATCCTAAACTTGGAGATATAATATGGCCAATTGAGGAGGCTAGTTGGTTACGTTTAACGTATAACAAAGAAAAATTTCATCATGACGCTGAACGTCTTGTTAGATTCATAGATAAAAAATTTAATCTTAACACACCTGAAAAACTGTTAAACGATTTGGTTAAATTTGAAGTTTTTACATTATCAGTACGAGATAACAAGGATGAAATAAAATCTGAGAATTTTGAATTTGATTGGAAGAATTTCTTTATTAATGATGGAAGCGAATTGAAACAAATTCCAAAAAAATACTACTACAAAAATTTAGTAATTGAAAATGACCCTGTTATGTGGGGTTACAAAGCAATTTGGTATGGAAGACGGGCTGGAAACTACAAATGTCAGTTACAAAAATTGCAGGAGTATGGAACGTCAATAGATGGTTCAAATAAAGATAAACCTGACAGTGTGGTTGTTCAGACTACACATTCTACAATGGGGCCCTAAAAAGATTCAAAAATGTATATGTGATTATTTTTAACGACAAAAATCACTGAATTATTTTAACGTTCTATTTTGGAATCTAAGAATTTAATTATTATTTCAGATACATATTTTCTCATAAATTTATCGATGTTTTGGTTATTTCCAATTAAAAATGCATTCTTCATTAAATCTGTTGAATTTTTTAAACTTCCACTAACTTTGTGGCTAATTAGCTTAATTACAGGCTGCTTAACAAAATTTCCTGCCATAACTGGTCTAGTTTCAATTCCATTTTTTTGCAAATAATTTACCATGTCATCTTTTGTGAAAAAATCATTTTTTACTATTTTAATTGGAAAGAGCATATTTGCATTAAAATTATTAGGTTTATCCTCTAAAAATGTAATATAATCAGAATAACCTGATAATCTTTTTTTCCAAAATTCTGCATTTGTGGCTCTAATCTTTAGAAATTTATTAATTTTTTTTATTTGATGAATTCCAAATGCACCCTGTAGTTCCGTAGGGCGTAAATTATATCCTAAATTTGAGAAAAGAAATCTAGAATCGATTTTAGAATATTTCTTTTCTAAAGCTTTTTTGTTTTTTAAATTTCTAGTCCAACCATGTGTTCTAAGTGATTTAGCTATCTCAAACAGTTGCTGATTGTTTGTTATTAACATGCCACCTTCCATAGTTGTGATATGATGTGACGCAAAAAAACTAAATGTGGATAAATCTCCAAATGTTCCTACTTTTTTCATTTCATATTTTGCGCCTAAAGCTTCGCAGCAATCCTCAATTAGAAACAAATTGTGTTTCTTTGCGATTTTTTTAATAATTTTCATATTACAGGGATTACCAAGTAAGTGGACAGTCATTATTGCTCTAGTTTTTTTAGTAATCGCATCCTCAATTTTTTGTGGATCAATATTAAATGTCTCAGATTCTACATCAACGAACACTGGTTTCGCTTTAACATTGACAATAGGGAAAACTGTGGTGGACCAAGTAACCGCAGGGGTGATAATTTCGTCATTGATCTTAATCCGTTTTTTATCTAATAGCGGATTAGCAAGTATGGAAAGGGCCAATAGATTAGCTGAAGATCCAGAATTAACCATTACTGCATACTTGACACCTATGTATTTTGCAAATAATTTTTCAAATAATTCCACTTTCCTTCCCATTGTTGTCTTCATTTTTAGCATAGAATCTAATGCATCCCATACCTCTTCCCAACCGTATGGTGGAACTGCCAATGGAATTCTTGTTTTTGTATTAGCAGATTGATTCTTTTTTTTAACCGAAAAATGTTTTTTAATTATATTTTTTGCTAGATTAGTTTCTTTCTGATTCAATTAAAATTTTTTATTAATACTCACTTATACATTTTAATAATAAATCATCAAACTCTTCTATTTAGAATCAAAAAACTTTAATGTTTTTATAATTCCGCTTTCAGTGGAGACCCGAGGCCGCCAACCCAACTTTTTTAATTTTGAATTATCTACAACAAAATTTCCAACATCGACCTTTTTGGTATATCTTGGTGTAACTACAAACTTTATTCCACATTTAGTGAGTTTTTGTAAAATATTTGCAAATTCCTTGAACCAAGTTTTTCTTCCTGATGAAATCCAGTATAATTCACCTGGTTTCCCTTTTTTCAAAATTGTATTTATTCCAGTAATGACGTCATCAATGTAAATAAAGTCCCTGAAATATTTTCCTTTGTTGTAAATATGTAATTTTTCTTTTTTGTATGCTTGATGAATCAAAAAATTTACTGCGTTTTTATTTGGGATGATTTGTTCGCGTGGACCATATGAATTTGTAATTCTGAAAATGTTCGTATCTAGCCCATAAACATCATGATAGATTTTACACAAGTGTTCGCTTGCCAACCTATTGGTCCCATAAATTGTAGTTGGATTACATGGTGTGTTTTCAGTGACAGGAAGTTTTTTCGGTTTACCAACTACGATAAAAGTGCTAGCAAGGACAAATTTACACGATAATTCAAGTTCTCTAATCTTTTCTAACATAAATAAAGTAGTTTTTGTATTTGATTCAACGTCTTCAAGTGGTTTTTCAAATGATTTGGAATGTGATGTGTTACCTGCCAAGTGAATTATAACATCCGGCTTGAATTTTTGTATAATTTGTCCTAACCTTTTAAAATTAACCAGATCAATTTTTTCAATTTGGATCTTTCTAGTAGATTTTGGGATATTAGCCTTTTTTGAAAGGGATTTTGTCAGAATCTTGATCGTGTGACCTTTTTTTGATAATGAATCTACAAGATGACTTCCAATGAAACCAAGCCCGCCTGTTATTAATAATTTCAATAAACTATTTCAAAATATAGCTAGTTAAAAGTTCATTTACACATTACTACGAAAATATATTTCAGATGTTTTTTAACATTCAGTATGACGGGTGGTTTTTTTTCAAAAATACAAATTCTTCTTAACTCAAGAAAAATTTTCAAAAATTGGTATATCTATCCTAAAGTGTATTGCAAACTTACCAACAATGAATTTGCAATTTTTGAAACTAAAGATGGTTTGAGGATCAAAATTCGTACTGGAACAACTGATCTCATGGCACTGACTAATGTGTGGATGATAAATGAATATCATGTAGAAGATTTTGAAATTAATAGAAATGACGTGGTTATTGATATTGGTGCACATGTTGGATTATTTTCGTTACTAGTATCACAGTATTGCAAAACTGGGAAAATCTTCAGTTTTGAACCGATGCGAGAGAATTTTGATTTGCTTGTATCCAATTTAGAATTAAATCGTATAAAGAATGTTTTTCCATTTAATGTAGCGGTATCAAAAAATTCAGGTAAATTGAATTTATTTCTAAATAGTGATCAATCAGCCCATAGTATTTTTTCTGAAAGTTCAAAATCAGTTACTGTAGAATCCATTTCTTTGCAAAAAATATTTGAGGAAAATAAAATTTCTTCT